>Ga0335084_10007353_pt1 | contig 10970 bp, 8 predicted proteins | sample Lox_Sample_44_FD_206721 | JGI IMG/M metagenome (GOLD analysis project Ga0335084, IMG submission 206721) | Soil microbial communities from Loxahatchee National Wildlife Refuge, Florida, United States - Lox_Sample_4.4 | ecosystem: Environmental > Terrestrial > Soil > Wetlands | place: USA: Florida...
GCGCCACCAGCTCGGGCCGCACGGTGATCTTGTAGTCGACGAAACCCTGCTCGGATTCGAAGCCCGCGTCCTTCAGGAGCGCGTGGTAGTACGCGGGATTGTGCCGCAGGATCGTCGGCGGCAGCGTGTCGTAGGCGTCGATCACGAACGGCATGTCCATCACGCCGAAGCCGGCGCGCGCCGCGACGGCGCCCTCGGAGGCGAGCCACTCGCACGCGGCGTCCATGAGTGCCCGCACCGCGCTGCGCGTGCCCGGCAGCGCCTCGAACATGACGACGTGTCCGATGCGCTCGTTCCAGTGCCGCCGGTAGCGCTCGTCCATGACCGCGAGACCGCGGGCGACGACGTCCGTGCCGTCCCGTGCGACCAGCGGTCGCAGGCGGCGGTCCTCGCAGAACGGGCTGTCGCCCATGAGGATCGGCAGCTCGAGCGGGACGAACGCAGGCCAGTGCGCACCGCGTCCCTCGTAGACGCGATCGTGGAAGCGCACGAACTCCGTCAGCTCCTCTTTGCCCGCCGGCGTCTCGACGCGGATCGACATCGATCGCTCCTAGCGCGGCAGGCCGAGGAGCCGCGCCGCCTCGGCGGGCGAGGCGAGCGGGCGTCCCACCTTCGTCGCGAGCGCCGCGACCTCGCGGACGAGCTCGACGTTCGCCGGTGTGCGCGGGCCGGCGTAGTCCTCGAGGCCGACGCGCACGTGCCCGCCGCGCTCGAGCGCCAGGCGCGCGAGCCCGCTCTCGACCACGTCGCCGCCGATGACCGCGACCGCCCATGGCAGCTCGCAGCCGTCCAACATCTCCAGGTACGCATCGAGGGCTTTGCGGGTCGGCGGCAGGCCGAACGTGACGCCGCTCGCCCCGCCGCCCAGGTAGCTCGCGTCGCCGCCGAAATAGAGCTTCACGAACGCGCCGCGCGGGAGCTTGCCCTGGCGGTGGTAGACGAGCGCCGTGCGCAGGAAGCCCGGCTCGAAGATCGAGATGCTCGGGCCGAGCCGGCACTCGTGGAGCTGGGCCACGACGTGGCGAACGTCGCCGTAGGAGTGCGAGTAGACGAAGTCGAAGCCGCCGGGGAGACCGTCGTCGCCGGCCGAGCCGAGGTTCACCGACCCCGGATCGAGGACACCCATGCGCATCAGGCCCGAGGCCGCGAGCGGCGGCACGTGCGAGTAGCGCGCCTCGACCCCGCCGCCGAGCGCCACCGTGCAATAGAGGATGGCGTCGGGCCGCTCGCGGACGACCGGCCGCCAGCCGGCGAGGTAGCGCTCCGCCGCCTCCGTGCCGCCGAGCGAGAAGTCGTCGATGTGGTTGTGGACGATGGCGGCGCCGGCCTGCATGCACGCGACCGCCTCGCGCGCGATCTCGTCGGGCGCCGTCGGGACGGAGGGATTCCGCGCCTTCGGCGTCGCGCCGTTGATGGCGGCCTCGACGATGACGGGCGTCATGGCTCAGACGAACCCGTACAGGCGTTTGCAGTTGGTCGCGGTCACCTTCTCGGTGAAGGCGGGATCCAGCCCGGCGAACGCGTGCGCGATCGCCTCGCGCGAGTGCGGGAAGGTGCTGTCGGGGTGCGGGTAGTCCGACGCCCACATGAAGTTGTCGGGGTCGAGCAGGCGCAGCAGCTCGGGGCCGAGCGGCTCCTCCTCGAAGGTGGCGTAGACCTGGCGCGCGAAGATCTCGCTCGGCTTCGCCCGCAGCCTGTAGTCCTGCGCCTTCGGCGTGTGCTTCTCGCCCGCGGCGTCCATGCGGCGAATGAAGTACGGAAGCCAGCCGATGCCCGACTCGGCGAGCACGAGCCGGAGCTTCGGCCGCTGCTCGAGCACGCCGGAGTAGACCATCATGGCGAGCGGCTCGTCGAGCTGGATCGGCCCGACGGCCGAGAACGCGGCCAGCTCCCAGCTCCCCGGCGCGACGCGCACCTGCGAGGTCCCCTGGCCGATGTGGAAGCTCACCGGCAGCCCCGTCGCCTCGGCGGCGTCCCAGAAGCGCGTCCACTCGGGATCGGTGCAGCGGAACTCGAACGGGCTGATGATGACGCCGCGATGCGCGTGCTTGGCGGCGCGCTCGAGCTCGGCGGTCGCCGCGTCGGGCGAGTGCGTCGGCAGCACGGGCAGCACGGAGAGACGGCCGGGCTCGAAGCGATTGAACTCCGTCGCCCAGTCGTTGTACGCCGCGAGGCACGCGCCCTTCAGCTCGGGATCGGCGATCGGCAGGCCGAAGAGGTTCGGTCCGTAGATCACCGACGCGTAGACGCCGTCGCGCTCCATGTCCTCGAGGCGCAGCTTCGGATTCGACGGCCGCAGCCCGTCGTCCTCGATCTCGGGGACGCGGCTCGTCGCGCTGTACTCCTTCATCTGGCCACTCAGGCCGTACATGCCGATGACGTTGCCGTCGCAGGTCCACCACGCGCTGCCGCCGCCGCTCTGCTCGACGCGCGGCCCGCGCTCGCGCAGGCGCGCCGGCAGCCGCTCCTGCCACACGTCCTTCGGCAGGTTCCACAGATCGAGGTGATCGTCGCACGAATAGAGCCGCCACGTCGTCGCCGTCATGGTGTGGATTCTCGTCCGCGTGCGGGTCCCGTGTCCAGGGGTGGCGCTCGGAATGCCCGTCCACGAAGTGCGTCACGTCCGGTGCGCGCGTCGTCGTAGCGATCGGCACGACGCCCGGCCGGGGCGTCAGTCGCTCTTCGCCTTGAAGCGGGTCGACGTGTTGGCCGAGACGTGGCTCGAGAACGCCGCGCCCCAGCACCGACCATACCCTTCGCGGTAGACGCGGGCGGTGGCCGGTGTCGCGAGGGGAAGGCCACCGAGACCGAGGAATGCGCCCTTTCCGCGGGCGACGACGCGACCCGTTGCACCCCCGTCGAGCATGAGATTCTGCAGCCCATCGGGTGTTCCCGCTCGATTGCGGTAGCGGAAGCCCTCGGAGGTCCTTCCCCAGCACGACCGCGTGCCGCAGGTACCGCCGGCGGGTGCCGTCGCTCGCAACGCGACGGCGCCCGCCGCGTCGTACACGCACACGATTGCGTCGTCGGTGCTCGTGGGGTCGCCGAAGTCCGCCGGGTCGACGGCGGCGGCGCTCTTCCACCGCAGCGACAGGCGGTTCTTCGCGGGAGTCGCGCCGTGCAGCAGGACGAGACGCGCCCCGCCGGGGGCGGCCGGTGCACACGCGGTCGGGGGGACACCGCACCCACCCGCCGGCAGGCAGACGAGGCACGGATCGCACACGACGGGCGGGCCGCTCCCACACGCACCGCCGCTGCACACGTCACCGGTGGTGCACGGGTTGCCGTCGTCGCACGGTACGGTGTTCGGCGGATGGATGCACACGCCGGCGCCGTCGCACACGTCATTGGTGCAGACGTTGCCGTCATCGGCGCACGGGGCAGTGTTCGGCGGATGGACGCAGGCGCCCGTAGCGTCGCAGACGTCGTCGGTACAGACGTCGCCGTCGTCGGCGCAAGGGACACCGGCGAGCGAGCCGTCGCCGCACCCGATCTCGACGGCGCCGATGTCGCAGCGCGATCCGACCGGCCGCACGACGCCGCGCTGATCGTCGGCGGCGCACGCGTTCCCTCCGCTCCCCGGCGCTGCGGGGTTGCCGGCGTCGATCACGGGGCTCCCTGACGCGGGCAACCGGGTCTGCGTCGGGCCGCCGTTGTCGGCGAGCGGTCCGAGCATCGGATTTCCGGTCACGTTGCCGGTGAGGTCGCCGGCCATCGTGCACGTGACGGGATCGGCGGCGTTGTAGCCGAGCGACGTCACCCACCCGCCGGGGATCGGTATGCCAGTTCCCTGCTCGATCGCTCCGCAGGCGAGCACGATGCTGTTCTGCACGAATGCCGCTCCCGGAGTGCCCTGGTCCGTTCGCAGCGCGAGGCTCGTGACGGTGACGTTCTCGAGGGTCAGGTCCGGCGCAGCGTGACACTCGAAAAACAGCGGAGGTGTCACAATGCAGGACGAGAAGCTCGCGACCTCGCCGTCGATGGTGGTGTTCGTGACGGTGAGCGGCCCGCCTTCGCCGACCGCAATGGCACCCCCGCCGAGGGGCCCGGCCGTGTTCGCGGTGAACGTGCTGTCCCGCACCGTCGACAGGGCGTGAACAAGGTCGAGCGCGACGCCACCCCCGACCTCATCGGCGACGTTCGAACGGAACGTGCTGCGAACGATGGTGACGACGTTCGTGGACAGGACCGCCCCGCCCTGACGGGCTTCGTTCCCGGTGAAGACGCAGTCGGTGAGCGTCAGCTCGAGGCCCGCGGTCGTGGACCAGACGCCGCCGCCGAAGCTTGGCGTGAAGCCGTTGCGTACCGTGATGCCGCTCAGCGCGAGCGTCGCTCGTGCGAAGAAAACCCTTCCCACATGGTTCGCGTCGACGATGGTCGTCGCCGCCCCGGCGCCCGCGATGGCGAGCTCGTCGGTGACGTCGAGGTTGGCCGCCACGTAGATGCCGGCAGGGAGCGAGATCGTGTCGGCACCGGGAAGGGCATTGGCTTCTTCGATCGCCGCGCGCAGCGCGCAGGCACCGCCGGCCGTGAGGCACGCGCCGTCGCCCGGGGAGGTGTCGCCGGCGTCGACCGTCGTGTCCACCGTGAAGACCGCGGCGCGGGTCGGTCCGGCCAGGAGAAGCAACGCGACGAGCGGCGGGGCGACGAGTCGTGCACGCACTGAGCCTTCCCCCCTTTGTCCCGGTGCTGGGTGTACCATCGCGCCCCGGACCCCGCCAACGAAAAATGCAACGACCCCCGGCGCGAAGTCGGAGGCGAGATCGGGGCTCGTCACTGCGAAAGGAGAAAGGCGCCGGCGGCGGCACATTCTGCCGGCGATCGCGTCCCGTCGCGCACGCCGCACCGCGCGCGCCGGCTGGCACCCGGCGTGCACAGGGCGCCGATGCTCTCCAGCTTTCGGACAGCCCTCCGCACCGGCCCCGCCGGGGTCGCGTTCGTCACCGTGACGCTCGCGGTCGTGGTCGCGACCGTCGCCGGCTTCTTCGACCTGGCGTCGCTCATCGTCACCGTCGGCGGCACGATCGCCGTCACCTGCGTGACCTTCCCGTGGAGCCGCCTGCGGCAGACCTGGCAGCTCGTGGGCGATGCGCTCCTGCCGCCGGTCGGCAACGAGGACGTGCTGGCGTCGGTGCAGCACCTCGCCCGCGCCCACCGCGTCGAGGGCGCGCCGGGCCTCGAGCGCGCGCTCGCGCGCGAGACCGACCCGTTTCTCCGCGCGGCCGTCCTGCACGGCCTCGACACCACCTCGGCCGAGGAGCTCGAGGACGCGCTGGTCGCCGAGGCCCGCATGCGCGCCGCCGACGGCGAGGCCGCCCGGCAGGTGCTGCTCACCGTCGCGAAGCTCTTCCCGGCCTTCGGCCTCATCGGCACGCTCATCGGGCTCGCGGTCCTGCTCCGCAACCTCGGGCACGCGAGCGTCGTCGCCATCGGACCGGGCCTCGGCGTCGCCGTCTTGACGACGCTCTACGGCGCCGTCCTCTCGAACGTCGTCGTGCTGCCGCTCGCGACCAAGCTGCAGGCCCACCTCGGGCGGCAGGCGATGCGCACCGAGATGATCATCGACGGCGCCCTGCTCGTGCAGCGCAAGGAGTACCCGACGCGCATCGAGCACGTGCTGCGCGCCTATCTGGGCACGCGCCGGCTCGCCGAGCCGCGGCCGAGCCCGCTCGTCCTCTCGACCCGTGCGGCGTAGACGCCCCACCGTTCCGCCGCCCGGCGCCGCCCCGTCCGACGACGACCAGACGGCGCAGACCGCGTGGCTGATCACGTTCAGCGACCTCGTGCTGCAGCTCTTCGCATTCGTGGTCCTGAGCGCGGTCATCGCGCGACCCGGACGCGCGGCCGACCCGATGCCGGCGCCGCCTTCGACGACGACCCTCGTCGTGCGCACGACCACGACGACGACCACGACGTCCTCGACGTCGACGTCCTCGACGACGCTCGCCGCGGCCAGCGTCGTCGGCGAGGATCGCACATCCCTCGTGCGCGATCACGACGAGCTCGCGACGTTCGTCCAGCAGCGCGGCATCGAAGGCGCCGTCACCGTGAGCATCCACGACCGGGACCTCGTGATCGCCATGTCCGACACGATCGCGTTCGCGTCGGGGAGCGCGGACCTCGCCGATGCGGCGCTGCCGCTCCTCACGACCGTGCGCGACCTCGCGACCTCGCTGCCGGATTGCCTCGTCGACGTGACCGGTCACACCGACGATCGGCCGATCCACACGCCCGCATTCCCGTCGAACCTCGAGCTGTCGCTCGCCCGCGCGGCGGCCGTCGCGCGCGAGCTGGCCGCGGGCGATCCCGAGCTCGAGCGCCGCATCGTCGCCGCCGGCGTCGGCGCGCACCGGCCGGTCGTGCCGAACACCGACGACGAGGCCCGAGCGCGCAACCGCCGCGTCGAGATCCGCCTGCGGCCACGGGCGGCCGACGAGGGCTGAGCGCGGGCGGCGCTACGGATTGCAGGTGTGCGATCCGGAGAGGTCGCAGGAGCCGCTGCAGCAGATGGAATTCGTGACGCAGCCGCCGCCCGCCGGCTGGCAGTCGCACGTCCCGCCCGTGCAAGAGCCGTAGCAGCAGTCCGCGCCGCTCGTGCACGCTGCGCCGGTCCCGCCGCAGCCGCCGAAGCAGGTGAGCGTCGTGGGCTCGCACAAGCGGCTGCAGCAGTGCGCGTCCGCCAGGCACGGCGCGCCGGCCGCCTGGCACGCGCCGCAGGCCCCGCCGCTGCAAGAGGGGAAGCAGCACTCGGCGGGGTTGGAGCACGACGCGCCGGCGCTCCGGCACGTCTCGCACACGCCGCCCGTGCAGTGCCCGGTGCAACACTCCTGGTCGGTCGTGCAGGTTCTCTGGTCGCCGACACAGCAGTTCTCGACTTGCCCCAAGGGGGGGCCCAACCCGCGACACTCGAGCCCGGCGCAGCAGGCGAAGGTCGCGAAGCCCGTCGGGACCTCGACGACGCAGGCTCCGCCATTCGGGGAGCAGCAGGAGTGGTCCGGCTGGCATTGGCCGACGCCGCACGTGAAGGGGGGATCGCAGCGCGGGGAGACGCAGAATCCGCTGAAGTCGGGTCCTGGGTAGAACGTCGCGCCGGGATCGCAGCACGGCAGCAGCGCCGAATTGGGACCACCGTAGGTGCAGCACTGACAGGCGGTCGAGTAGCCGGGCGGGCCACACGCACCCGCCGGGAAGTTGCACTCTCCCAGCGCGGCACCGTCGCATTTCTCGGACCCCTCGATGACCCCGTTCCCGCACACGGGGAGCGTCGTGCTGGTCGACGTAGAAGTCGACGTCGTCGTGGTGGTACCGCCGAGCGAGCCGTTGTCGCAGTCGGGGAGACCGGCGGCGATCGCGTCGCGGGCCGAGAACATGCCCGCGACGTCCTTGCGAACGGTCGACGGGCCGAACAGGACGCAGTTGCGGAGCGTCCCGGTGGTGACACGAACCCCGACCGCACCCTGCGGTCCGGCGAGCGCGAGACCCGCACGCCTGCCTACGAACTTGAGCGTGTGCCCCTGCTTCAGCACCACACTGCGCACCGCCGAGAACGCGTCGGGGGCGCTGCGGTTGGCGAAGCGGTAGACGTCGGTGGCGGCGTCGCGCGCGGTCCAGCCCGGCGTGCCCGCGACCGGGGGCGCGACCGCGGCGCCGCCGCTCGGCTCGGCGGGCGAGAACAGCTCGATCGTCGCGCCGCCCACAGCGGCGCTCGGATCGTCGGCGCCACCGATCGCGGCAAAGAGAAAGCCCGGGTCCTTCGAAACGAAGATCAGCTTCTCGGAACCGTTCGGCGCGCGCCGCAGGAGGAGCTTCGCGCCCGAGATCGACCGATCGGCGGCGAGCGCCGGCAGGGAGCAGAGCACCAGCCAGGCGACGATCACGACGCGGCCCAAACACACCCCCTTGCTCGACGCCATACCCGCGGCCCGACGCGACCGTCAAGGTGAAAACGCTTGACGTCGTCGTCGGCCGGGTGGGATGCGGAGATGATGAAGACGACGCTCGTCTGCTTGATCGTCGCGGTCGTGTTCGGAGCCGCGCCGGGCGGCGCCGCCGCGCTGACCGACGTACGCGTGGAAGGCAAGAGCGTCAGCATCGGCGCCCGCAATCCGGCGCGCCGGACGCTCGCGTTCCGCACCCAGGTCGACCCGAACATCGTCGCGCCGTTCCCCGATCCGACGACGGGCGCGTCGCTGCGGGTGTTCGTGTCGAACGTCGCCGGCCAGTGCCATGCCGAGATCGCGCTGCCGGCGGGCTTCTGGACCCCGATCTCCGGCAACGGCGCGCAGAAGGGATGGCGCTATCGCGACGCCGCCGCCAGCGCCCAGGGCGTGAAGTCGATCACGCTCTCGCCGCGCAAGAGCGGCGGCCGCGTCGTCGTGAAGGCGCGCGGCGCCTTCCCGTGCGGGCTGGAGGCCATGCAGACGGGACCGCTCCACGTCGTGCTGCGCCTGGGCGGCACGCGCTACTGCGCCGCTTTCGGCGGCGTGGTGCAGGCGAACGAGGTGGGACGCTACAAGGCGATCGGCGCCCTCGCGCCCGCCGCCTGCCTCGACGGCGACGTCACGGCCGCCGATCTGAACGTCCTCCACGGCATCTTCTGCCCGGGCGCCAGCGCCGGCTGCCGCCGGGCGGATCGCATCGACCTGCTGCGCCAGTTCGTGGTCGCGCGCGGCTGCCCCGACGTCCTCGCGCTCGAAGAGGTGTTCAACGCCGGGCCGCCGTTCGGCGACAACGTGGCGGCACTCGAGGCGGCGCTCACGAACGCGTGCCCGGCGCCGTACGGCGTCGTCTACCAGGGCGCGAACCCGTTCGACGACGAGATGATCTTCTCGCGCTTCCCGGTGCTCGTGCAGGAGACGCTCGACCTGCTCGGGCCGCTGCGAAACGTCGTCCACGTCCGCATCGACCACCCGATCGGCCTGCTCGACGTGTACGCGACGCACCTGGCCTCGGGCAGCGACCTCGCCGGCGGAACGTGCGGCGTCGCGTTCAGCGAGCCCTGCCCCGCCGACTGTGTCGCGGCCGGCGCCACCACGGTGCGCAACTGCCAGGCCGTGCAGGTCGCCAGGCACATCGAGGCGACGCACGACGTCGCGACCCCGGCGCTGCTGCTCGGCGACTTCAACGAGACGCCGGGATCGTTCGTCTACGCGCAGTACGCGACGCGTGGCTGGACCGACGCCTACCTCGCCGGCGGCAACCCGGAGTGCGACGCCCTCTCCGGCGTCGGCTGCACGTCGGGCCGCATCGACGACGCGCTGACCGACCTGGAGAGCCCCGGCCTCGGCCAGACCGAGCGCATCGACTACATCTGGGTGATCCCGCCGGGTCCGGGGTCGATCTGCTCGGCGACGGTCGAGCCCGCCGGCGACGGAGACGGCGACGGCGTCGCGACGCGCCTGTTCGCCGACGAGCCCAATCCGTTCGCGCCCCCGTGCGGGCCCGCGCCCGCCGCGATCTGCTGGTCGTCCGACCACAGCGGCGTGCAAGCCGACGTCAACTGCGATTAGATCGTCCGTCCTGGTGCCGGCTCCGTCCTCCGCCGACGCGCGTCTCGCGCGCAGGTTTCCCTCGTATCGCGACTTCGTCGACGACGCGCTCTTCCACCCGGCGTGGGGCTACTACAGCACCGGCATCGTGCGCTTCGGCGAGGGCGGACACTACGACACTTTCCCCACCGCGCTCTCGCCGCTGTTCGGCCGCATGGTGGCGCGCGCGGCGCTGCGCTTCTGGGAGCGCACCGGCCGCCCACGGCGCTTCGAGGTCTGCGAGATCGGCGCCGGCAACGGCCAGCTCTGCCTCGACACGATCGCCGCCGTCGAGACCGCCGTGACGCCGCGCTGGCGACGGTTCGCACGCGCGTTCCGCTACCGGATCGTCGAGCGGAGCCCGGCGCTCGCGCTCCGCCAGCGCGCGAAGCTGGGGCCGCTCGCGAGCCGGGTGGTATGGACGCGCGCCGATCTCTCGCGCCGGCCGGCCGCGGGCGCGCCGTTCGCCAGGGTCGGGTTCGTGATCGCGAACGAGGTGCTCGACTGCCTCGCGCATCACAAGATCGTCGCGGGGCCGGGCGTCGTCTTCGTCGTGCCGAGCCGCCGCGGGCGCCCGGTCACGCGGTCGGGTCTCGCGCCCGTCCTGCGGCGCGGCGAGCGCCTGCGCTATCGCGAGGTCGCGCTGCCCGTGGATGCCGTACCCGGGCTGCGCGCGTTCCTCGCCAGGTACTGTCCCGAACGTCTCGCCACCGGGCGCTCGTTCCCGCCCTACTTCGCCTGCCCGGCGATCCCGGCGCTGGTCGGCAACGTCGCGCGCCTGTACCGGACGGCGGAGATGCTCTGGATCGACTACGGCGCGCTGCGCCCGTTCCACCTCCGTGCGCCCGAGCGCCGGCGCGTCTTTGCGGGGCCGCCGCGCTCGGGACGCGGCGTCTACGACGCGCCCGGGCGCGACGACGTCACGTTCATGGTCGACTTCTCGGTCGTCGCCCAGGCGGCGCGCGACGCCGGGCTCTCGATCACGTTCTACGGCGGCCAGGGCGAGCTCGCGCACGCGACCGGGGTGCGCCTCGGCCCGCGCGAGGTCGCCCTCGTCACGCGCGCGCGCGCCGCGGCGTGGATGCTCGACGTGCTGGGGCTCGGGCCCGAGCGCCAGTGGCGACGCGGCGCCATCACGTGGACGCGGAAGGGCGCGCGGGGCGGCTCGCTCGCGGCCGGCATCGCGCGCGACGTCGAGGAGTTCCTCGGCCGGCGGCCGAGCCGCTTCAGGATGATCGCCCTTTCGACGGGTCCGACGATTTTCCGCCGCCGCCGCGGAGCTGCGAGGCGAGGTCGGCGAAGGGGTTGTTGAACGCGGGGCGCGGCTCACGCGGCTTCGGGCGATCGCCGCCGCGACGCGGCGGCTCCTGCGGGCGGCGCGGAGCCGAGACCGACGGCGCCGGGCGGGACGCCGGCGCCGGGGGCGCCTCGCGCCGCATGCTG
>Ga0335084_10007354_pt1 | contig 10969 bp, 11 predicted proteins | sample Lox_Sample_44_FD_206721 | JGI IMG/M metagenome (GOLD analysis project Ga0335084, IMG submission 206721) | Soil microbial communities from Loxahatchee National Wildlife Refuge, Florida, United States - Lox_Sample_4.4 | ecosystem: Environmental > Terrestrial > Soil > Wetlands | place: USA...
GGGCGCGCCGAGCTCCCAGTAGAACCGCTTGTTGTCCTTCCCCTTGTTGTCGAACTTCGCGATCCGCGCCGGGCCGATCTCGGCGGTGGAGTGCACGTGGGTCCCGCCGCACGCCTGCGCGTCGAATCCCTCCATCTCGACGACGCGCACCCGGCCGTCCACCACCGGCGGGAGGACGTTGAGGGTGCGGACCAGCTCGGGCCGCGCGCGGAACTCCTCCTCGGTGATCACCGCCGCGGCGACGCGCAGGCCGCGCGCGACGGCGGCGTTCACGCGCCCCTCGAAGTCGGGGAGCTGCTCGCGGGAGAAGGCCGGGAGCTTGAGGTCGATCCGCGAGCGATCCGGCCCGATCTGGACGCCGGTGATGATCCCGTCGAACGCCTCGCGGGCCACCGCGTTCACCACGTGCATGAGGCCGTGGTGGCGCATGAGCGCGTGGCGGTAGGGCCAGTCGAGCGCCCCGTGGACCGGCGTCCCGGGCGCGAGGTCCCGTCCGACGCAGTGCCAGATCCGTCCGGCGTCGTCCTCTCGCACGCCGGAGACGGCGAGCGGCTCGCCGCCGGCCGCGAGCTGGCCGCGATCGGGCGGCTGCCCGCCGCCGCCGGGGAAGAAGGCGGTCCGGGTGAGCCTGCACCACCCCTCCGCGCACTCGACCACCCCGGCGTCGAACTCGCGCAGGTAGGCGTCGTCCAGGTAGAGCCTGTCGGTCACGACCGCATCAGAGCACGAAAGCGCGCTGCGGTCGTCCCGGGCGGGTGGACTCCGGACGGCCCGGAACGGCTGCTTGCGGCCGGATGCCGGCGACGACATATCGGCGCCAGCTCCGCGGCGCGAGGTGAAACCATGCAAGGACGGACCGGGCTCCCGAGGTGGATCGTCGCCGTGGCGTCGCTGGCGCTGGCGCTCGCCGTGACCCTCTCGCTCCGCGCGTCCGCGGCCGCCGCCGCGCCGCAGGTCGCCCGGGTCTGGCATGGCCGGACGACCAACGCGAAGGCCGACGAGTACGCGAAGTACCTCGCCGACGCGATCAAGAAGTTCCGGACCATCCCGGGGAACCTGGGGTACGAGATGGGGCGGGAGACGATCGGCGACGAGACGCACTTCACGGTGGTGAGCTACTGGGCCTCTCGCGACGCCATCCACGCCTACGCGGGCGCCGACATCCAGAAGACGCGGGCCCTCCCGCGCGACGCGGAGTTCCTCGTCGACCCGGAGCCGACGGTGAAGAACTACGACCTGGTGGTGCGGGACCTGGCGAAGTGAAGCCGGCCGGCGGGCGGGCGACGCCGGTCACTCCGCCGGCGTCGCCGAGGGCACCGTGCGCCCGCCGCCTCGCTGCCCCGCCGGCCGCGTCGCCAGGAACGACCCGAGCAGGATGAGCACGAACCCGGCGGCCGTGCCGAACGTGAACGGCTCTCCGAGCAGCGCCACCCCGAGCGCGACGGCGACGGCGGGGTTGAAGAAGGCGACGATGGTCGCGCGGACGGGGCCCACCCTGGTGATGAGCTCGAAGAAGATGACGAACGCGAGCGCGGTGCAGAGGACGGCGAGGATCGCGACGGCGGCGATCGCCCCGGACGACGGCAGGGCCCGGGGGAACTGGGCGATGGCGAACGGCGCGTAGCCGATGGCCGTGAGTACCAGCGAGGCCGCCACCACGCCCATCGCCGGCACGTCCCGGAGCCGGCGCGAGATGACGATGGGGCCGACCGCGTAGCCCACCACCACGATCGCCATCTCCGCGACCGCGCCGAGATCGTCCGTCCGGACGTCGAACCCGAGCAGGATCGCCACGCCGAGGAGGCCGACCACGAGCCCGGCGACGCGGCGGCCGGCGAGGCGCTCGTGCCCGGGCCCTCCGCTCAGCGCCGACACGCCCACACCCACCAGCGGCACGGCGGCGACGAGGAGCCCGGCGAGGGAGCTGGTCAGGCGCCGCTCGGCGTCCGAGAGGAGCACCCAGGGCACCGCCACCTCGACGATCGTGTAGAGCACCACCGGGCGCCAGTGCGGGAGGAGCGCCCGGAGCTGCCCGCCTCGCGCGACGAGCGGCAGCAGGATCGCCCCACCGATGGCGGTGCGCAGGAACACGAGCGTCGCCGGCGTCAGCTCCCGGACCGCGACCCGGATGAACAGGTACGGCAGGCCCCAGATGACGCTCAGCGCCACGAACAGCCACAGGGTTCGACCGCTGCGTGCTTCTCCCATGTCGTCTTCACCCGAGGAATGGTGTGCCGTGCCGCCGCCGCCCGGAGGGGGTGAGCGGTGCGACGGACCGGTGCGCCGCGCCCTCCGTCAGGGCGCCGGGCGCCCGCCCGCCTTCGCGTTCGTCAGCCAGGCCTGGACCGACGGTCGCGCCCAGATCGCCGCCGCGTAGCCGCGCAGCTTCTCGGGCACCGGGTCGCCGTTGGCGACGAGCCGCTGGAGCATGAGCGCGAGGTCCGCGTCGGCGGGCGAGAACTCCCCGGCGATGTAGCCCTTGGCGGAGGGCACCAGCGCGTCGGCGATGCGGAGCAGTCGCTCGACCGCGGCCTTCGCGCCGGCGGTGAGCGGCTTCACCGGCTTGCCCAGGAACACGGACGAGGTCGGGCGCTCCTCGCGGATCGGCATGAAGTCGCTCCGCACCAGCGCCTGCACCATGCGCACGCGGGCGCGGGCCCGGAGGTCCGCCGGGTAGAGCCGCTGGTGCTTCGGCGGCGGGAAGGCGTCCTCCAGGTACTCGTCGATCGCGGAGGACTCCGCGAGCCAGAAGTCGCCGTGCCGGAGCGCGGGGACCCGGCCGGTGACGGACGGGTCGCGGTACTCGGGCCGGTCGTGCTCCCGGCGCTCGAGCGACATGCCCTGGTACTGGAACTGGAGGCCCTTCTCCTTCAGGGCCACGAACGCGGAAAACACGTAGGGGCTCGCGTAGTCCGCGCTCCCGTACAGCGTCAGGTCGTCGGCCATGGGCGCCGTCATAGGCCAAGCGCGGCGCCGTCGCAAGCGCGCAGTCCCGCGCGCGGATGCGCCCGACCCGTGCGAGGATGCGCGGGTGCTGGCGCCCGCTCCCGCCCCGACGGTCCACCGCCGCGCCGCCACGCTCGACGCGCTCGGCGCCATCGCCCTCTGGAGCACGCTCGCGCTCCTCGGCCTGAAGCTCGCGCACGTCCCGCCGTTCCTGCTCGTCGGCATCGCGCTCCTCCTCGGCGCAGCGTGCGGCGCGCGCGGGATCTCGTTCCGCCTCCGCCCCGCGGTGCTGCTCCTCGGCGTCTACGGCCTCTTCGCCTACCACTTCTGCCTCTTCCTCGCGCTCCGGCTCGCGCCTCCGGTCGAGGCGAACCTCGTCAACTACCTCTGGCCGCTCCTCATCGTGGTGCTCGCGCCCGTGTTCGTGCCCGGGACACCGCTCCGGCCGCGCCACGTCGTCGGCGCGCTCCTCGGCTTCGGCGGCGCGGCGCTGCTCGTCACCGGCGGCCGCCTCGGGTTCTCGCGCGAGGGCGCGGCCGGATACCTCCTCGCGCTCGCCGCGGCCGTGATCTGGTCCACGTACTCGCTCCTCACCAAGCGGATCGGGAGCTTCCCGACGTCGGCCATCGCCACCTTCTGCCTCGTGTCCGGCGCGCTGGCGCTCGGCTGCCACGCCGTGTTCGAGCCGCGCTACGTGCCGCGCGCGGCGGAGCTGCCCTTCCTCGCGCTCATCGGACTCGGGCCGATGGGGGCGGCGTTCTACCTGTGGGACCGGGCGCTCAAGGGCGGCGATCCGCGCGTGGTGGGGACGCTCGCGTACCTGACGCCGCTCTTTTCCACGGCGCTGGTCGCGACGTTCGGAGGCGGCAGGCTCGGGCCCACGTCGCTCACCGCGATGGCGCTCATCGTGGGAGGGGCGGTGGTGGGGACGTGGACAGCGCTGGGGCCGACGGGGGGGTCGGGCCGGGGACGGGCGTGCGGGCGGCAAGCCGTGCTGTAATCCGCTCCCGGAGGCTTGCTGCTCCGGGCGCCGAGCTCCCAGCACCTCTCACTGCGCTGTCGCCGGCGCCTGCGGGGCCGGCGTCGCCTGCGGCGCGGGCTGCGGCTCGGCCTTGGGCGCCCCCGCCGGAGGCGGCACGGCCTGCCACTGGGGCTTCGTCGACTCCGGCATTGAGGCCCCCTTGAACGTGATGGCGACGCCCTCGACGAGCACGTGGCCGTAGTAATTCAGCACCTGGCTCTTCGTGACGATCACCGCGTCCGCGCCGAGCTTGCAGGCCTCCGCGCGCAGCTTCTCCTGGGCGCCCTGCGGCGGGACGTCGGTGACGTGGCTGCTCAGCTCCGCCAGCGCCACGTAGGGGCGGGTGGGCCACTCGTAGACGAACTGGATGGAGCAGTCGGGCGGCAGCGGCGGCGGGTGCATCGGCGCGAGCGGACTCACGCTGACGCCCTGGCCGGCGCCGGCGCACGCGGAGAGCCCCAGGGTGAGGGAGGCGACAATGGATGCGGGCTTCATGGGTCCTCCGCCGAGCAGCGTGGGAAAGAGAAGGGGAGCGAGAGCGCGAGCTCCCGCTCCCCCCATGCTTCAGCCAGCCACTAGTAGAAGTTGTAGTGGAAGCTGGCGTTGACGCGGTTCATCGTGCCCTTCAGCTCGGGCGAAGCGCCGCCCGTGAAGGACTTCCACTGACCGTACACGTACTCGAGGCCGAACTCCGCGTTCTTCGCGAACGACCAGAAGGTGTTCACGAACGCCTGCGACATCTCCTTCTCGAACGTGTTGTCCGCCTCCACGCCGAGGGGCTTCGGGTCATTGATGAAGGTCTGGCTCCACACGACGTTCGAACGGAACTCCGGGTTCCACACGTGCGTGTAGCCGACGTGGTACGCGTACACGTTGATGAGCTTGACCTTGCCGTTCGCATCGTAGACGAAGCCGCCCGGGTTGCCGCCGATCTTCCAGGCTGCCGTTCCGCCGTCAGCGGGGGCCACGTTGTTCTGCGTCGCGCCCGAGGCGTTCAGAAGGTACCGGCCGACGCCCGGGCCGCCCGAGAACTGAGCGACCAACGTGTCGCCGCCGATCTTGAGGTCGCCAGAGACGGCGCCGGAGGCGCCGAAGGCGGAGGAGGTCGTGCCCGTGCCGGCCGAGCTGGTCAGGATGTCGTACTGCTGAGTCACGCCGCGGAGCGAGATGTGGCCCCACCCGCTCGAGTAGCCCAGGTTGGCGTGGAAGTCAGGCAGCACCTGGTACTTCGTACCGCCGTACTGCGTGCCGCGCGCGTTCTCGGCCGCGAGGGCGAGGGTGACGCCGGGGGCGAAGGTCGCCGTGTACCGGATCATCGGGTTACGGACGAGGGCGAGGGAGCCCGGACCGTTGAAGTCCACCGTGTCGGGGGCCGCTCCGAGGTCGAGGAAGGTAGACCAGGTTTGTCCGACGAGCAGCCCGCCGACCGTGCCGTACGCGTGACGCAGACGGAACCCGACGGAGTTGGTGAACGTCTCGCTCTGGAAGTAGCTCGGGGCGTTGAAGTCGCCCTCCAGCTTCACGCCCACCGCGCCGAGCTTGGTGGGGGTGTTGGTCTGGAGGCCGAACCGGCTGGTGCGAGCCGTCATGTAGAGCTGCGGCTTCATCTTCTTCGCGGCGACCGACTGGTCGTTGGGGACGCTAGGGAGGAACGTGGCCCAGTCGTTGTCCTCGATGTCGCCGACGCGCCCCGAGAAGTCCTCGGTGATGTCGAGCTGCGTGTAGCCGTAGAACTTGATGGTCGAGTCCGTCCCCGGGATCTTGAACACGCCCGGGGCATCGTCGGCCGCCGCCACGAACGGAACTGCCAGGGTCACGGCCACGGCCGCGACGAGCGTCTTGAACAGATTCATTCGTCCGCCTCCACTGAAGTACACATCGGGTGTGAAACGCCTCTTGCGTCCTACACGGAATCAGAGCCGTCTCCCCTCGGAGCGCGGCCCCTGGCTGTCGGGCGGGTGTAGCACGAGCGCACGCATTCCCGCACGGACAGCCCCTCGTGGTCCAGATCGGCCGTCGTCGTCGCCTGGACCGCTTTTTCGCTTTGACAAGCTACCGCACCCGGGTGTGTATTCGGAACTGGATTCTTCCAGTTCCTCACGTTCACTTCCTCTCAGGAGGTTGCGATGCGACTCGTGCGTACACTCGGACTCACCGCGCTGGCGCTCCTCGCCGCGAGCTGCCAGAAGGCGCCGCCGCCGGCGCCCCAGGCCGCCGCTCCCGCTCCGGCGCCCGCCGCCGCGCCCAGCGACACGATCCTGATCGGCCACGTGGCGTCGCTCACCGGTGAGCAGGCCACCTTCGGCGAGTCCACCGACAACGCCATCAAGCTCGCCATCGCCGAGGCCAACGCGGCCGGCGGCGTGAAGGGCAAGAAGCTGGCGCTCAAGACCTACGACGACCAGGGCAAGCCGGAGGAGGCCGCAGTCGCCGCGACGCGCCTCATCGTGCAGGACAAGGTGGCCGTGCTCCTCGGCGAGGTGGCGTCGAGCCGCTCGCTCGCCATGGCGCCCATCGCCGACACCAACAAGGTGCCGATGATCTCCCCCACCTCGACCAACCCGAAGGTCACCAAGGACGGCGACAAGACCCGGCCGTACGTCTTCCGGGTGTGCTTCATCGACCCGTTCCAGGGCACCGTGATGGCGAAGTTCGCCCGCGAGAACCTGAAGCTGAAGAAGGTGGCCGTGCTCCGCGACGTGGGCAACGACTACTCGGTCGGCCTGGCGGACTTCTTCGAGAAGAAGTTCAAGGACATGGGCGGCACCATCGTCTCCGACGAGAGCTTCAAGGCCGGCGACCAGGACTTCAAGGCCCAGCTCACCGCCATCAAGCAGAAGAAGCCCGAGATGATCTACGTGCCGGCCTATTACACGGACGTGGCCCTCATCGCCCGCCAGGCCCGTGAGCTCGGAATCAAGGTCCCGCTGGCGGGCGGCGACGGATGGGATTCGTCGAAGCTCTACGAGATCGCCAAGGGCGCGCTCGACGGCTCGTTCTTCTCGAACCACTACACCGACGAGAACCCGGCGCCGGTCATCCAGAACTTCGTGAAGAAGTACAAGGAGACGTACGGCTCGGTTCCGGACGCGCTCGCCGCGCTCGGCTACGACGCCGCCAACGTCGCCATCGACGCGATGAAGCGCGCCCCGGACCTCTCCGGCCCGGCGCTCCGCGACGCCATCGAGCAGACCAAGGGCTTCCAGGGCGTCGCCGGCAACATCACGCTCGACGCCGACCACAACGCGGTCAAGTCGGCCGTGGTGATCGGGATCCAGAAGAACAAGGCGAAGTACGTCACGACCGTCGAGCCGTAGGTCGCACCTGTCGCACCCATCGTGAATGAGAAGGGGAGGGGTTGATCGATGCCCCTCCCCTCTCTATTGTGCGGGGCTCCAACCTCGTTCGGGTGAGGTCGTGTGACCGAATTCCTCCAGCACTTCGTGAACGGGCTGTCGGTCGGGACCATCTACGCCCTGATCGCGCTCGGCTACACGATGGTCTACGGCGTCCTGAAGCTCATCAACTTCGCCCACGGCGACGTCTACATGGTGGGCGCGTTCGCGGGGTACTACCTCGGGGCGATGAGCGAGAACGGCGAGCCGACCCTCTTCCGGGCGGTCCTGGTGACCCTCGGCTCCATGATCTTCTGCGGGCTGCTCGGCTACACCATCGAGCGATTCGCCTACCGGCCGCTCCGGCACCGCGCCCGGCTCACCGCGCTCATCACCGCCATCGGCGTCTCGTTCCTGCTCGAGTACTCGTTCCAGCTCAAGCCCTGGTTCCACCACCCCTTCGAGTTCCCGCCCGGGCCGAGCCCCCGCTTCTTCCCGGCCCTGATCGACTTCGGCGGCGAGTCGCCGAGCATCGAGTTCCTGGACGTCACCATCCCCAAGATCGACCTGCTCGGCTTCGGGGTGGCGATCGCGCTCATGCTCCTGCTCCAGTTCATCGTCTACCGGACCCGGTTCGGGACGGCGATGCGCGCCGTCTCCTTCGACTCGCAGGTGGCGGGGCTCATGGGGATCCCGGTGAACCGGATCATCTCCCTGACCTTCATGCTGGGGAGCGCGCTGGCCGCCGCCGCCGGCATCATCAACGCTTCCTCCCGGCCCAAGATCGACCCGCTCTTCGGCCTCATCTCCGGCCTCAAGGCCTTCGTCGCCGCCGTGCTCGGCGGCATCGGCAGCGTCCCCGGGGCGATGGTGGGCGGGCTGGTGCTCGGGCTCACCGAGGAGTTCGTCGCGGGCTACACCGACTCCTCGTACCGCGACGCCATCGCGTTCACCGTGCTCATCCTGGTCCTCCTCGTCCGGCCCACCGGCATTTTCGGCCGCGTCACCGCGGAGAAAGTCTAGTGGCGCGCGCGCTCGCAGTGCTCAGATCTTTCCTCCCGTTCATCGTCGGGATCCCCATCCTGTACGTGATCCAGGTGTTCCTGGGGAGCTACTCGCCCGCCCTGGCGCTCATCGCCGTGACCCTGTTCGTGAACGTGGTCCTGGCGGTCTCGCTCAACGTGGTGAACGGCTTCACCGGCCAGTTCTCGCTGGGCCACGCCGGCTTCATGGCGGTCGGCGCCTACACGGCCGCCAAGATCACCCTGGCCTTCAGCGGCCTCACCATCCCGGTCCTCGGCCACGCGCTCACGCAGCAGGCGGTCTTCGCCGTCGCCCTGTCCGCCTCCATGTTCACCGCGGCCATCGCCGGCTTCCTGGTGGGCATGCCCTCCCTGCGCCTGCGCGGCGACTACCTCGCCATCGTGACGCTCGGGTTCGGCGAGATCATCCGGTCCGTCATCGAGAACATGAAGTTCCTCGGGCAGGCGACCGGCCTCTCCGGCCTCCCCGCCCGCACGAACCTGGTGTGGGTCGGGATCTCCGCCGTGGCCACGGTGGTGATGGCCCGGCGCCTCGCCGTCTCCACCCAGGGCCGCGCCCTCTTCGCCATCCGGGAGGACGAGGTCGCCGCCGAGGCGATGGGCGTGGACACCACCGGCTACAAGGTGCGGGCGTTCGTCATCTCCGCGGCCTACGCCGGCCTGGCCGGCGCGCTCATCTCGCACGCCATCCAGCTCTGCACGCCGCGCATGTTCACCTTCATCCGCTCCATCGAGGTGGTGGTGATGGTGGTGCTGGGCGGCCTCGGCTCCATCACCGGGTCCGTCGTGGCGGCCTGCACCATCACCATCGCGCTCGAGGCGCTCCGCGAGTTCCAGGCCTACCGCATGGTCGTCTACGCCCTGCTCCTCATCATCCTCATGCTGACGCGGCCCCAGGGCCTCTTCGGCACCCGCGAGCTGTGGGACCTGCCGATCTTCAGGAAGCTGATGCGCAAGCCGGCGGTGGCCGGCGGCGAGGGCGCCTCGCCCACCGAGGTGCGCGACGACTCGACCTCGACCGGAGGTGCGGCATGAGCGCGCCGCTGGAGGTCGACAAGGTCACCATGCGGTTCGGGGGGCTGAAGGCGCTCTCCGAGTTCACGCTGACCATGCAGCCCGGCGAGCTGGTGGGGCTCATCGGCCCGAACGGCGCCGGCAAGACCACCGCCTTCAACGCCATCACCGGCGTGTACGTGCCGACCGAGGGCGAGGTCAAGGTCGCCGGCGCGCGGGTGAACGACGAGAAGCCCCACCAGATCTGCGCCCGCGGCGTGGCCCGCACCTTCCAGAACATCCGGCTCTTCAAGCAGCTCACCGCGCTCGACAACGTCCGCATCGCCTGCCACGCCGGGGCGGAGAGCGGCTTCTTCGACGCCCTGTTCCTCACCGGCCACCACCGGTCCGAGGAGGCCCGCATCCTCGCCCGCGCCGAGGAGTACCTCGAGGTGATGGGGCTCTCCCACCGGCGCGACGAGGTCTCGCGCAACCTCCCCTACGGCGAGCAGCGCCGGCTGGAGATCGCGCGGGCGCTCGCCACCGGCCCGAAGGTGCTCTGCCTCGACGAGCCCGCCGCCGGCATGAACGCCGCGGAGAAGACCGACCTGATGCGCCTGGTCCGGGCCATCCGCGACCGGTTCGGCCTCGCCGTCCTGCTCATCGAGCACGACATGCGGGTGGCCATGGGCGTCTCCGAGCGGATGATGGTGCTCGACCACGGCGTCACCATCGCCGAGGGCAAGCCGGAGGCGATCAGGAAGAACCCGAAGGTCATCGAGGCCTACCTCGGCGACGCGTACCTCGAGGAGAAGCACATCGCCGTCCCGCAGCAGCAGGAGAACTCGAAGTGAGCGCGTCCATCCTCGAGATCAAGGACCTCGTCGTCCACTACGGCGTCATCGAGGCGCTCCGCGGCATCTCGCTGTCCGTGCCGGCCGGGCAGGTGGTGGCGCTCATCGGCGCGAACGGTGCGGGCAAGACCACCACGCTGCGCGCCGTCTCCAAGATGCTGCGCCCCACCCGCGGGACCATCTCCTTCCAGGGCGACAACGTCACCCGCCTCGCCTCCCACCAGATCGTGGAGCGCGGGATGGCGCACGCGCCGGAGGGGCGCGGGATCTTCCTCAACCTGACCACCCGCGAGAACCTCGACCTGGGCGCCTACCTGCGCCGCGACCGCCCGGGCATCGCCCAGGACCTCGACCGGTGCTTCACGCTCTTCCCCATCCTCGCCGAGCGGCGCAACCAGGTGGCCGGGACGCTCTCCGGCGGCGAGCAGCAGATGCTGGCGGTGGCCCGGGCGCTCATGAGCCGGCCCAAGCTGATGCTGCTCGACGAGCCATCGCTCGGTCTCGCGCCGCAGGTCGTCGAGCGGATCTTCGCGGTGCTCCGCGAGGTCAACCAGAGCGGCGTGTCGCTCCTCCTCGTCGAGCAGAACGCGCACAAGGCGCTCCAGCTCGCGCACCGGGCCTACGTGCTCGAGACCGGGGAGATCGTGATGCAGGGGACGGGCGCGGAACTGCTGGCGTCGCCGGAGGTACGGAAGGCGTATCTGGGGGAGTAGCGGCGGCGGTCGGGGTCGCGGTCGGGGTCGCGGTCGTGGTCGTGGTCGCGGTCGGGCTCGCGGT
>Ga0335084_10007355_pt1 | contig 10969 bp, 9 predicted proteins | sample Lox_Sample_44_FD_206721 | JGI IMG/M metagenome (GOLD analysis project Ga0335084, IMG submission 206721) | Soil microbial communities from Loxahatchee National Wildlife Refuge, Florida, United States - Lox_Sample_4.4 | ecosystem: Environmental > Terrestrial > Soil > Wetlands | place: USA: Florida...
TGGGAGCTCAAGGACCACTCGGGCCCGGATCCCTTCGCCGAGAGGATCACGATGGCCGTGTCGAAGGACGAGGGCCGCACGTGGTCGAAGCCGTTCGTGCTCCACAAGGACGGCGTCCCCGGCGAGCACGCTTTCGTCTCCGCCTTCCCCGTGGCGGACAGGATCGGCCTCGTGTGGCTGGACGCCCGCGGGCAGCGGTACGTTCCGCCGGCGCCGGGAGAGAGCCAGGCGACCGCGCAGTGGCTGGGCTCGGTGGGGCTCTTCTACTCCTCGGTCGCAGTCGACGGGCGCCTCGGCCCGGAGGCGGTGATCGATCCCCTGACCTGCGAGTGCTGTCCGACCGCGGCGGCGGTCACGGCAAGAGGGCCGCTCGTCGCCTACCGAGACCGTAGCCCGCTCCCGAGTTCGGGAGAGGTCCGCTACGACCAGAACGTCGTTCGCGACATCTACGTGTCCCGGCTCGAGGGCGGGCGCTGGGCGGCGCCTCGGCGCGTCCACGCCGACGACTGGGTCTTCAACGGCTGCCCGGACAACGGCCCGGCCGTGGCGGCGGACGGCGGCCGCGTCGCCGTGGCCTGGTGGACGTCGCCGGACGGAGAGCCCGCGGTCAAGGTCGCGTTCTCGTCCGACGCTGGCGACACCTTCGATCCACCCGTTCGCATCGACGAGGGCTCCGGACAGGGGCAGGTCACGGTGTCTCTCGCCGGAGGCGGCGCCGTCGCCGGATGGCTGGAAGCCGGGAAGACCCTGGCTCGCTTCGTGAGCCCGCGCGGCGAGCTCGGTCCCGTCGCCGCCCTCGGCCCCGCCGCCCACCACTCGCGGTTGCCGCGATGGCCGGGCGACGGCACCGGCCTGTGGGCGGCTTGGACCGAGGGCAGCGAGGCGGAAGGCGGCCATCGGGTGCGGCTGGCGCGGCTGCGGCTGGACTGAGCTCACGGCTTCGCGCGCCCGCTCGCCGCCTCAGCGAGCCGCGGGGAACTTCGAGAGCTTGCGCTGGAGCGAGCGGCGGTGGATGCCCAGCACGCGCGCCGCCTGCGAGACGTTGCCGCCGCAGTCCGCGAGCACGCGGTTGATGTGCTCCCACTCGACGCGCGCGAGGCTCGGCGTGGTCGCCGCGGGCTGTGCTCCGGCGGCGGCGGCCCCCGCTGGAGCAGCTTCCTCGAACGGCCCCCGGCCGCGCGCGAAGGCGGCCAGGATCTCGTCCACGTCGGCGGGCTTCGTCAGGTAGTGCGCCGCCCCGAGCCGGACCGCCTCGAGCGCCGTCGCGATGCTGCCGTAGCCCGTGAGCACCACGACGGTCGTGCCTGCGTCGAGCTCCTTGAGCGCACGCACGGTGTCGAGCCCGGAGGCGGCCGCGAGACGCAGGTCCACGAGCGCCAGCTCCGGCGGATCGCGGCGCGCCATCTCGAGCGCGCCATCGGCGTCCGCCGCTTCTCCGACCTCGAGCCCTCGCGAGCGGAAGGCGCGCGCGAGGCGCGAGCGCAGCACGTCGTCGTCCTCGACGATCAGCAGGCTGGGCGGGCTCAGCGTGTCAGACGGCATCGGCCCGGGCTCCCGCGACCAGCGCGGAGGCGATCTCGACCGTGGCGGTGGTCCCGCGTCCCGGCCGCGAGTCGAGCCGCAGCCGGCCGCCCATCTGCTCGCTGAGCGTCCGCGCGATGAAGACGCCGAGACCCAGCCCCTGGCCCGGCGGCTTGGTCGGCGCCATCCCGCAGCCCTCGTCCTCGACGCGCAGCTGCAGCCCCGCCGGCAGGTGCAGCCCGAGCTCGTCGCCGCTGTGCCCGGCGTGCCCGGAGCCCGCGTGCCCCAGGAACAGCAGGCCGTAGCACGCGAGCGAGAGCCCCGCCAGGAACCAGGTCCAGCGCGCGCGCAGGACGCTGGCGGCGGGAGCGATGTGGACGAGATAGAGGACGCTGAAGGGGTTGAGCGCCTGTGCCGCCGCGATCGTGGCGAGCTGGCCGCAGACGGCGCCCCAGCGCAGGCGGATCAGCCAGTCGAGGCTGATGTCTCCGCGGGCGTCGGCCGCCGCCGCGGCCGGGCCTGCCGTCGCTTCTCCGTGGCTCATCGCGTCCGGCCCGCGGGCGAAAGGCTACCAGAGCGGCTCGCCGGCGGCGCGGCCGACGGCGTCAGCGCCACCGAACGGAAGCGCACGAACAGCGCGAGGTCGTAGACGATCTTGAGCCCGCCCGCGAGCACGAACGGCAAGGGCGTCGCCGCGGCCGCCATCGCCGCCCCGGACACGAAGGGCGCCGCGGCCTGCGCCAGCGCGCGCACGCTCACGGTGAAGCCGGCGGCCGCCGCGCGCTCCTCCGGTGCGACGAGCGCCATCGTGTAGGCCTGCCGGGTCGGCACGTCCATCTGCGAGAGCAGGTGGCGCGCGAGCAGCATCGCGGCGGCGCCGCCGAAGCTCGGCATGAACGGCACCAGCAGCAGCAGCACGTTGGACGGCAGGTGCGTGAAGACCATCGTGTGGAGCAGGCCGAAGCGCTCGGCCACCCGCGTCGCCGCGAGGAAGGACAGCGCCGACAGCAGGTTGGTGCCGAAGAAGAGCGCGCCGAGCGCCTCGGGCGAAGCGCCGAACCGCTGCCGCAGCCAGTACGCGATCAGGCTCTGGATCACGAACCCGCCGGCGAGCGCGTCGAGCCCCTGGAGCGCCGCGAGCTGCAGCACGACGCCGCGCGAGCGGCCGAGGCCCAGCGAGCCCGCCGCCGGGGCGCGGGGCGGAGCCGGCTCGGACGCGTGGCGCGCGGCGAGCCAGAGGTAGAGCCCGGTGAGCGCGAGGCCGGCGACGCCGTAGGCCGTGAGCATCGCGCGCTCGGCCGCGAGCTCCGTCACGCCCTGCCGCCCCGACCAGCCGAGCACGAGGCCGGCCAGCGCCGCGCCGGTCGCGGCGCAGCCGAAGGCCACGAGGTTGTAGAGCGCGAACGCGCGGACGATCGAGCTCCCGCGCACGGCTCCGGGCAGAAGCGAATGCTCGAGCGGCGCGAACGGGCCGGCGTCCTGGCCGTTCGGGCTCAGCGTGCCGAGCACCGCGCCCGCGACGAGCAGCCACGGGCTGTCGGCCGTCGCCAGCAGGAACCCGCCCAGGGCGATGAGCGGCGCGGTCGCGGCCATCAGGCGCGCGGGGCCGATCCGCGACGCGACGGTCGAGAGCAGCATGGTGAGCAGCGCGTCCTCGACCATCGTCGCGGTGAAGACGGCCCCGATCTGCGTGGCCGAGAGCCCGCGGGCGGCCAGGTAGAGCGCCAGGATCACGGACAGCCAGCCGTACGAGAACGACCGCAGCGCGCGGGCGGCGAACAGCAGCCGCCCGTCGGCCGTCAGGCCGCTACCAGCGTCGGACGCGGCCGGTGTCGACGTGGACGAAGTCGGAGTCGTGGTAGTAGCCGACCCCGCCGCGCGCGAGCTCGATCGCGGCGTCTCGCAGCACGGCCGAGCTCGTGTCCGTGAGGCGCACGTCGATCGCGCGCCCGACGAGGTGCATGCTGCCGCTCGCGACGCCGCGGCCGTGCTCGCGCAGCATCGCGTTCGTGCGCGGCGAGCGGTAGCCGGAGATCACGTGGAAGGGGCTCTTCGTGCCGGTGGCGAGCTTGAGGTCGTGGAGCACGTCGAAGAGCCCGGGGTCGATCTCGTGCTCCTCGCCGGTGCGGAAGTCCCGGAGGAAGCCGCGCAGCGAGGCGAGTCCGTCGGGCAGGTAGCCGCCGTCGGCGAAGTACGGGACCGTCAGGCGCTCGCTCGTGTGGGTGTGCACGAACGAGAGCCGGCGCTCCTCGCTCGGGCTCGCGAGCAGGCGCTTCGGCGCAGCCGCGGCCACGGCGAAGGCGCCGCCCAGGCTCGCCAGGAACAGCCGGCGCGAGGCGGGCCCGGAGGACGCGCGGAGCAGGAACGACATCCGACGAGATTACGGGATCGCCACGCGCTGCGCAACGACCGGGCGGGCCGCTTTTTCGGCGAATCACGCGACTTGACCCGATCTCACGCCTGCGCCGATGCTCATGGCCATGGCCCGGTCCCTCTGCCGGTCGAGCGCCTGCCTGGCCATCGGCCTGGCGCTCGTCGCGCTCGCGGGCTGCCGGCGCGCGGCCCGACCGGGCACTGGCCCATCCCCCGCCGCGCTCGTCGAGCCTCCCGGTCCCCCGGTGGCCGAAGTGCAAGCAGCCGTGCAGGGCGTGCTGAACAGCGGCCGGCTCGAGGGGCTGACCTGGCCCGACGTTGGAGGCCTGTTGCCCGCGCTCAAGGCCCTGTACGCGGCCGAGCCCGACGGCCTCTTCTGGTTCGCGGGCGACAAGCCGTACCCGGACCTCGCGGCGGCCGTCGAGACGCTCGGGAAGGCCGAGGAGGAGGGGCTCGACCCGAAGGACTACGACGCGCCCATGCTCGCGAGCGAGTGGCGAGCGAAGTCCGCGGCTTCGGCGAGCCCCAGCGACCGCGCGCTCTTCGACGTGACGCTGAGCGTCGCCGCGTTGCGCTACCTCTCGGCGCTCCACCAGGGCCGCGTCGACCCGCGCAGCGTCGGCTTCGACTACGACGTGAGCCAGAAGCGCCTGGACGCCGCAGCGGCTCTGCGCTCGGCGCGCGGAGCGGGCGGGCTGCTGAAGGCCGCGGAAGCCGCCGAGCCGCCCTTCCCCGTCTACCACCGCCTGCTGAAGGCGCTCGCCGACTACCGCGCTATCGCCGCGGCGGGCGAGCCGCCGGCGGTGCCGCCGCTCGAGGGCAAGCAGAAGAAGGTCGAGCCCGGCAAGCCGTGGCCCGGCGCCACCGCCCTCGCCGCGCGGCTTCGGGCGCTCCGCGACCTGCCGGCCGACGCCGCCCTGCCCGCTCCGGCTCCCGACGGGACTCCGCTCTACGCGGGCGAGCTCGTGGAGGCCGTGAAGCGCTTCCAGGACCGCCACGTGCTCGAGCCCGACGGCGTGATCGGCGCCTCGACGATCGCGGCGCTCGACGTGCCGGTGGCGAAGCGCGTCCGGCAGATCGAGCTCGCGCTCGAGCGCGAGCGCTGGCTGCCCGACCTGGTGAAGCAGCCGCTCGTGTTCGTGAACGTGTGCCTGTTCCGGCTCTGGGGCTACGACCCCGAGCACCCCGACGAGCCGCTGCGCATGAACGTCGTGGTCGGCAAGTCGCTCGGGCACGAGACGCCGATCTTCGTGGACCAGATGGAGTACATCATCTTCCGGCCGTACTGGAGCCCGCCGCCCAGCATCGTCAAGAACGAGATCGTCCCGCACGCTCGCCGCGACCCCGGTTACCTCGCGCGCGAGGAGATGGAGATCGTCGCGAGCGGCGACGAGCGGGCGCCCGCGCTGCCCGCGACGCCCGAGAACCTCGACGCAGTCGCGTCCGGAAGGCTCTACGTCCGGCAGCGGCCGGGCGAGAAGAACGCGCTCGGGCTCGCCAAGTTCATCTTCCCGAACTCCGAGAACATCTACATGCACGGCACCCCGGCGCAGTCGCTCTTCACGCGCGCGCGCCGGGACTTCAGCCACGGCTGCATCCGGCTCGAGAACCCGGCCGCGCTCGCCGCCTGGGTGCTTCGCGACGATCGCGCGTGGACGCCCGAGCGGATCCAGGCCGCGATGAAGGGCGAGCGGCCGACGCAGGTGAACCTGAAGCACAAGCTGACCGTGATCCTGTTCTACGACACGGCCTACGTGGGCAACTCCGGCCGCGTGCGGTTCAGCGAGGACTACTACGGCCACGACGCCAGGCTCGAGCAGGCGCTGCGGGCCGGCTATCCCTACAAGCGCAGCAGCAGCTAACGGCCGGAAGCGGCATCGACTCGCCTGAAAGGACCCGGATGGACGCACCCGACACGAAATCGCTTCCCGAGAACGCCTACCGGCCGCTCGAGGCCGGCGAGACCTACAGGCCCGTGGTCCCCGCGAGCGCGGCCCTGCCCGAGGCGACAGCCCGCTCCGTCGGCTGGGGCCTCTTCTTCTGCGTCGTCTTCACCGTCGCGTCGGCGTACTCGGGCCTGAAGGTCGGGCAGGTGATGGAGGCGGCGATCCCGATCTCGATCCTGGCGATCGGCCTGGCGCGCGTCTACGCCCGGCGCTCGACACTGCTCGAGAACGTGATCGTCACCGGCATCGGCGGCGTCGCGGGCGGCGTCGCCGCCGGCGCGATCTTCACGCTGCCCGCCCTCTACAGCCTGAAGCTCGACCCGCACCCGGCGCAGACGATCCTCATCTGCCTCGCGGGCGCCTGCCTGGGCGCGCTGTTCCTGATCCCGCTGCGCCGCTACTTCGTGCGCGAGATGCACGGCCGCTTCCCCTACCCGGAGGCGACGGCGATCACCGAGGTGCTGGTCACAGGCGAGAGGGGCGGCTCGCAGGCGCGGCTCTTGCTGCAGGCGACCGCGATCGCGGGCGTCTACGACTTTCTCGTCACCACGTTCCACCTCTGGCGCGAGTTCGTGGACTTCCAGTTCGTGCCGGCGGTCAAGACGCTGGCCGATCGCGCGAAGGTGGTGCTGGCCTTCGACGCCGTCGCGTTCATCCTCGGCCTCGGCTACGTGATGGGGCTGCGCTCGTCTCTCATCCTGTGCGCGGGCGGCTTCCTCTCGAACCTCGTGCTGGTGCCGCTCATCTGGATGATCGGCCGGCAGCTGCCCGAGGGTACGCTCGTCTATCCGGCCGTCGTCCCGCTCGCCAAGATGTCCGCCGCGCAGATCTTCCGCGGCTACGTCCGCTTCGTCGGCGTCGGCGCGATCGCGGCCGCCGGCATCTTCGGCGTGCTGAAGTCGCTGCGCATCGTCGCGGCCTCGTTCTCCGTGGCCGCGCGCACGTTCCAGGCGGGCGAAGCTTCGGCTCAGGAGCGCACCGACCGCGACCTCCCGGTCGTCACGATCCTGGCGGGCACGCTGGTGTCCACGCTGGCCGCCGGCGTCTTCTTCGCGACGCTCGGCCAGCAGCTCGCCGCGGTGCTCGTGGGGCTCGTGCTGACGCTCGTGTTCTCCTTCTTCTTCACCTCGGTCGCGGCCAACGCCATCGCGATCACCGCACGCAACCCGATCTCGGGCATGACGATGCTGACCGTGATCGTGTCCTCGGTGGTGCTGCTGCGTTTCGGCGTCTCCGGCCCGAGCGGGATGTTCTTCGTGATGGCGCTCGCCGGCGTCGTGGCCACGGCGCTCGCGGTATCGGGCCAGTTCGTGACCGATCTCAAGACCGGCTACTGGCTGGGCTCCACGCCGCGCGCGCAGCAGTGGACGAAGCTCCTGGGCGCGTTCGTGGCCGCCGCCGCCGCCGCGCTCACGATCGCGATGCTGTCGCGCACGTTCCAGTTCGGCGAGGCGGCGCCCGGCGACGCGCGCGTGGTGCTGCCGGCGCCACAGGCCTCGATCATGAGGTCGCTCGTCCTGGGCTTCCTGAGCCAGCAGCCCGTGGCCTACATCCTGTTCGGGGCGGGAGCCGTGCTGGCCGTGATCATGGAGATGCTGGGCGTGCCCGCGCTGATCTTCGCGCTCGGCATGTACCTGCCGCTCGAGCTCAACACGCCCGCGCTCGTGGGCGGCTTCCTCGCGCACTTCCTGAACCAGCGCGCCCTGAAGGCGGGCGCGCGCGTGCGCGAGCGCGGGATCGTGATCGCCTCCGGGCTGATGGCCGGCGGCGCGCTCGGCGGCGTCTTCGGCGCCGCCCTGCGGCTCGTGCCCGGCTTCAGCGAGGACTGGCTGCGGAGCCCGTTCTACGCCGACGACGTGGTCTCGCAGCTCGTCTCGGCGCTGCTGTTCGTGGGCCTGTGCGTCTACGTCTGGCGCACGGCGAGCGCCGGGGAGCGCGACAGGCACTAGGACACCGGGCGACGGGCCGGGCCGTCAAGGCTTTCTCCGGCGAAGGCCGAGCCACGCCCGGTCCTCCTCGAGCGCTTTCCGCGCGCGAGCCGTCTCGTCGGCGTCCAGGAAGACCGTGCGGGCGAAGCGCGAGTCCACGGTCGGCAACGACAGCACTCCGGCGCGAAGACCGGGGCGGATCCACTCGCGGTCCCGCGGCTCCATGCGAGCGTACTTCGAGACCGCTGCGTCGTTCGGCTCCAGGAACCAGGCGGCGAGGCCTGATGCCAGCTCGATGCGCACCAGCCGGCCCTCCCAGCCGCTCGGCAGCGTGGCGACGCTCGGGGAGATCGGGTCGAGGTAGTAGCCGTGCTCGGCTTCGAAGCGGCTGCCCTGCCCCAGGGCGGAGGCCAACTCGAAGATCCTCGGCGGGTCGCTCTTGGAGTAGGCGTCGACGTCGATCGACGCAGCCATCCGGGACGGGACCTCCCCGGCGTAGCCGAGCACGGCCAGGCTGCCGAGCACCACGTAGTCCGTCTCGCCGCTGAGCTCGCGAGCACGCGCGAACAGCCGCGCGAGATCCTCGCGCCTCAAGCGTCCAGCCGATCCAGCATCGAGGCCCAGGGAGAGCTCTGGAAGAGCGCGTCACCCCACGCGCCCGGCTCCAGCAAAGCGGCCGCGACCTGCGCGACCGGGCCTCTCAGGATCGCGCGCCAGCGCGAGATGTAGTGGCGGCTGCACAGCCGTTCGCGCTCCCAACGGTCCACGGCGGCGCGAGCCCGGGCCACGAGCGCCGCCGCCCGCGGCGCGGGAGCCACGAGCAGCCGTGCGGCGAGCACGGCGTGCGCCAGCCGACGCTCCAGGCGTCGGGTGCGTTCGCGCTCGCGCGCCAGCAGGGTCTCGGGCGCGGGTCGGTCGACAGAGACCGCCCGCAGCTCGAGGCCGAGCGCCTCGCACAGCGGGAACAGGGTCCCGATCCGCACGTCCTGCGCCGACCCGCCCTCGACGCGCGCAATCGTGACCCGGCTGGCGCCGCTGCGCGCGGCGAGCTGCGCCTGGCTCAGGCGCTGCTGGCGCCGGGCCTGCCGCAGCTGCTCGCGGAGGGCCTTGTATCGCATACGATACACTGTATCACATACGACAAGCGGATGCCTCTGCTGGCGGCGTGTCTGCTGCCTTCGAGCGGGTCGACCGGCCTCGACTAGCCGAGGTTCGCGGCGGCGAACTCCCAGTTCACGAGCTTGTCGAGCACGGCATTCACGTAGTCCGGCCGGCGGTTGCGGTAGTCCACGTAGTAGGCGTGCTCCCAGACGTCGATCGCGAGGAGCGCCTTCTTGCCGGGGCTCGTGAGGGGGTTGTCGGCGTTCGAGGTCTGCTCCACCTTCAGCTTGCCGCCCTCGACGACGAGCCAGGCCCAGCCGCTGCCGAACTGCGTGACCGCGGCCTTGGCGAGCGCCTCCTTGAACTTCGCGAAGTCCCCGAAGTCCGACTGCACCATCGCGAGCAGCTTGCCGCTCGGCTGGCCGCCGCCTTTCGGGGCGAGGCTCTTCCAGTAGAAGGTGTGGTTCCAGACCTGGGCCGCGTTGTTGAAGAGGCCCTTCTGCTCGGGCTTGCCCGCCGCCGCCTTGACGATCTCCTCGAGCGGGAGCTTGGCAAGGTCGGGCGCGGTCGCCAGCATCCGGTTGGTGTTGTCGACGTACGCCTTGTGGTGCTTGCCGTAGTGGAGCGAGATCGTCTCCTGCGAGAGATTCGGGGCGAGGTCGCTCTCACCCCACGGCAGCGCCGGCAGCGTGATGGGGCCGGCGGGGGCCGGCGGGGGCGGAGCCTGGGCGGCTGCTCGCGCTGCGAAAGCGGCGCTGCCCACGGCAGCACCCGCCACGGCGACGAAGCTGCGTCTCGTCACGCTCAGGGGACCCCGGTCTTCGGCCATGGGCTCAGCTCCTTGGAATACCCACGAGCCTATCGCGTTTTCGGGCCGCAGTCCCGCGCGTCGCGTGCGGCGAGGGCGCCCAGCCCTTAAGATCGCCGCATGCCCGCAGGCGCCGAGACGCGCGCCGACGCCGAGGCGCTCGACGCCCGGGACGAGCTCGCGTTCCTGCGCGAGGAATTCGTGCTGCCGGCTGGCGTCGTCTACCTCGACGGCAACTCGCTCGGGGCGCTTCCCCGCGCGGCGGCCACGCGCGTGCGCGAGGTGACGGAGCGCGAGTGGGGCGAGCGTCTGATCCGGAGCTGGAACGAGGCCGGCTGGATCGACCTGCCGGGGCGCGTCGCGGCGCGGATCGCGCCGCTCGTCGGGGCCACTCCCGACGAGGTCGCCGTGGCCGACTCGACCTCGGTCAATCTCTTCAAGCTGCTGGCGGGGGCGCTGCGGCTTCGGCCCGGGCGGCGCGTGATCTTGTCCGAGCCGGAGAACTTCCCGACCGACCTCTACGTCGCGCAAGGGCTCGCGGCTCTGGCTCCCGGCCTCGAGCTGCGGCTCGTCCCGCGGGCCGGGCTCGCCGACGCGCTCGACGGGCGCGTCGGCGTCCTGATGCTGACGCACGTGGACTTCCGGACGGGCGAGATCCACGACATGGCGGGCTGGACGCAATCGGCGCACCGCGCGGGTGCGCTCGCGCTCTTCGACCTGTCGCACAGCGCCGGAGCGCTGCCGGTCGAGCTCGACGCCGCCGAGGTCGACCTCGCCGTGGGCTGCGGCTACAAGTACCTGAACGGCGGACCCGGCGCGCCGGCCTTCGCCTTCGTGGCGCGCCGCCACCAGCTGGGCTTCGAGACGCCGCTCATGGGCTGGATGGGCCACGCGGAGCCGTTCGCCTTCGACACGCGCTACCGGCCGGCCGCGGGGATCGGACGCCTCGCTTGCGGCACGCCGCCGGTGCTGAGCCTCGCCGCGCTCGAGTGCGGCGTGGCGACGATCGAGAAGGGCGGCGTCGCCAGCCTGCGCCGCAAGTCCGGAGCGCTCACCGGCCTCTTCGTGCGCCTCGTCGAGCAGGAGTGCGCCGGCCTCGGCTTCACGCTCGCCTCGCCGCGCGAGGCCGAGCGACGAGGCAGCCAGGTCTCGCTCCGCCATCCGGAAGGCTACGCGATCGTGCAGGCGCTCATCGCGCGCGGCGTGATCGGAGACTTCCGTGCGCCGGACCTCCTGCGCTTCGGTTTCGCGCCGGCGTACCTGCGCTTCGCCGACGTCTGGGACGCGGTCGC
>Ga0335084_10007356_pt1 | contig 10968 bp, 7 predicted proteins | sample Lox_Sample_44_FD_206721 | JGI IMG/M metagenome (GOLD analysis project Ga0335084, IMG submission 206721) | Soil microbial communities from Loxahatchee National Wildlife Refuge, Florida, United States - Lox_Sample_4.4 | ecosystem: Environmental > Terrestrial > Soil > Wetlands | place: USA: Florida...
ACGGAGGGTCCGCGTGCAGCGAGGGGCGTCCGCGGCTGGGGGAGCGCGGGGGCCAGCGGAGCGGCCAGGGCAACGGAGGGTCCGCGTGCAGCGAGGGGCGTCCGCGGCTGGGGGAGCGCGGGGGCCAGCGGAGCGGCCAGGGCAACGGAGGGTCCGCGTGCAGCGAGGGGCGTCCGCGGCTGGGGGAGCGCGGGGGCCATTTCGGGGCCCCCGCGTAAATGGAAGGCCTCATCGCGCAGGGTCTTCGTAAGAGATTCCGGAGCCGCGTGGTGGTGAACCGCGTGAGCCTGGACATCCATCCGGGCGAGGTGGTGGGTCTCCTGGGACCCAATGGCGCGGGCAAGACCACGTCGTTCTACATGATCGTGGGCCTGCTGCGGCCCGACGGGGGACGCATCTTCCTGGAGGGACAGGACGTGACCGAACTGCCCATGTACAAGCGCTGCCGCCTCGGCATGGGTTACCTGCCCCAGGAATCGTCGGTGTTCCGCAAGCTGACCGTCGAAGAGAACCTGCTCGCGATCCTGGAGACCCTGGACCTCTCGCACGGAGAGCGCATGACGCGCCTCGGCGAGCTGCTCGCCGAGCTGGATCTCACGCCGCTGGCCCGCCACAAGGCGTTCACGCTCTCGGGTGGCGAGCGGCGTCGACTCGAGATCACCCGGGCCCTCGTCACGAATCCACGCTACCTCCTGCTCGACGAGCCGTTCACCGGCATCGATCCGATCGCCATCGGCGACATCCAGGAGATCGTGGCTCGCCTGAAGGAGCGGGGCATCGGGGTTTTGATCACCGACCACAACGTGCGCGAGACCCTCGCCATCACGGATCGCGCGTACATTCTCTACGACGGCCGCATTCTGGCGTCCGGCACCGCCACCGAGCTGGCCAACAACTCGAAGGCGCGCGAGATATACCTCGGCGAGAAGTTCTCGCTCTGACCGGAGCCCCGATCACTATATGAAACTCGTACAGAAGATGAGTCAGCGGGTCGTCATGACCCCCCTGCTGCAGCAGGCGATCCAGCTCCTGCAGCTGTCCACGCTCGAGCTCGAGCAGGTGGTGCGCAAGGAGCTTGAGGAGAATCCCCTCCTCGAAGAGGTGCCGGTCGAGAACGCCGAGACTCCCGAGGCCTCGACCAACTCGACTACCGCCGAGGCTCCCACGCCCGCGGAGGCCCCGCCCGCTCCGGAGCAGCCGGAGGCCGCCTCCAAGGAGACGTCATCGGTCGACGGGGAGAAGGCCGACGACCTGCCGTTCGATCTATCGTCGGCCATCTTCGACGATCACGGCGACGAGCGGACCCCGGTGTCGATGGAGGAGCGCGACGAGCTGCCCTTCGAGAACCTGGGCCGCAGCGACACCTCTCTCGCCGAGTACCTGGGCGAGCAGCTCCGACTCTCGACCGACGACAAGGAGCTCCTGAGGATCGGCGAGGCCATCATCGGCAACCTGGACGAGGACGGCTATCTGCGGGCCGACCTGGAGGAGATCGCCAAGGGGATGGGGGCGCCCGGCGAGGCGGTGGAAGCTGCGCTGAAGCGCATCCAGGGCTTCGATCCTCCCGGGGTGGCCGCGCGCAGCGTGCAGGAGTGCCTGCTCCTCCAGCTGACCGCGGACGCCGAGCCCGACCCGGTCTCCGTGGAGATCGTCGAGAAGCACTTCGAGGACCTGGAGCGCCGCCGCTACTCGGAGATCGCGCGGGCCATGAAGCTGCCCCTCGAGCGGGTGATGGAATCGATCGAGGAGATCCAGGGGCTGGAGCCCAAGCCGGGCCGACGATTCTCCGTGAACGACTCGCGTTACGTGGTGCCGGACGTGACGATCCAAAAGGTGGGCGAGGACTACGTGGTCATCCTCAACGAGGAGGGCATCCCCCGGCTTCGGGTCAACTCGCTCTATCGCTCCCTCCTCCGCCGCTCGGGCGACGAGGCCAAGCAATACGTGGAACAGAAGCTGCGCAGCGCGGTGTGGCTGATCAAGAGCGTCGAGCAGCGCCAGCGTACGCTCCGCAAGGTGGCGCAGAGTCTCGTGAACTTCCAGCGCGAGTTTCTCGACAAGGGCCTGCCCTTCCTGCGGCCGCTCGCCCTACGCGACGTGGGCGACGACATCAGCATGCACGAGTCGACGATCAGCCGGGTCACCACCAACAAGTACGTGCAGACGCCCCAGGGCCTCTTCGAGCTGAAGTTCTTCTTCCACAGCGGCATCGCCTCCGAGAATGGCTCGATGGTCTCGTCGGTGTCGGTGAAGAAGACGATCCGCGACATGGTCTCCGGCGAGGACGGCGGCAAGCCGCTCTCCGACCAGGAGATTGCCCAGGCGCTGCAAGGGCAGGGACTCACCATCGCGCGGCGCACCGTCGCCAAGTACCGCGAGGAGTTGGGCATCCTGCCGTCGCACCAGCGGCGGCTGCAATCCAAGAAGCGCTGAGGCGGGCTCCGATGCAGGTGATCATCAGCACCCGCGGGATGACCGTCTCGCGAATCTACAAGGACGAGCTCACCTCCGTTCACTCGCTGCGGCGCCGGGTCCGCGAGACCAGGACTCGCCGTCCCCTCCGCGCGTGAGATCCCGGTGAGTGACCCGATCCCGGTCGAGCCGATCCGGTTCGTGATCGTCACCGGGCTCTCCGGCGCCGGGAAGAGCTACGCGATCAAGTGTCTCGAGGACCTGAGCTATTTCTGCGTCGACAACCTGCCGACCACGCTGATCCCGACCTTCGCCGAGCTCTGCGCCAACTCGAGCCGCGGTATCCACGCGATCGCCCTCGGCGTCGACGTGCGGGAAGGGGAGTACCTCGCCCACATGGTCGAGACGATCCAGGAGCTGCGGGCCCGGGGCCACCGGGTCGACGTGCTGTTCCTGGAGGCCTCCGACGAGACGCTGGTGCGGCGGTATCATGAGACGCGTCGCCGGCATCCGCTCGCGGGTGAGGGCAACGTGATCGATGGTATCCGGGCGGAGCGCAAGGCGCTCGCGCACCTGCGCGAGATCGCCAACCGGGTCATCGACACCACCTCGCTGACCGTGCATCAGCTGAAGGACCAGATGGTGCACTCCTACGGACCCCAGGAGGCTCGGGGAGGCCTGACGGTGTCGCTGGTCTCGTTCGGCTTCAAGCACGGGGTGCCTTACGACGCCGACCTGGTCTTCGACGTTCGCTTCCTGCCCAATCCCCATTTCGTCGAGCGGCTGCGCGCGCTGGACGGGCGTGACCCCGCAGTCGAGGAGTTCGTGATGTCGTTCTCGGAGAGCCGCGAGCTGCTCTCCCGCCTGGAGGGGCTGCTGAAGTTCCTCCTGCCGCTCTACGAGCGCGAGGGGAAGGCCTACCTCACGGTGGCGATCGGCTGCACAGGCGGCCGGCACCGCTCGGTGATGCTGGTGGAAGCGCTCCGCTCATTCCTGACGGGCCTCGGCCTGAGTCCCATTGTCAGGCACCGAGACCTGGATCGTGAGTGACGGGCTCGACTTTCTCTTCGGTATCCACAACCACCAGCCGGTCGGCAACTTCGACTCCGTCGTCGACGACGCCATCCTGCGCGCCTATCATCCGTTCCTCCAGACCGTCGCGGAGGCCGGCGACGACCTGCCGCTGACCGTGCACTGCTCGGGGGGTCTGCTCGAGGCCCTCAAGGCGCGGGCCCGGCCCACCTTCGATCTGCTGGGGCGCCTCGCCGCCGAACGGCGCATCGAGCTCCTGGGCGGGGGCTTCTACGAGCCGATCCTGGCCCTGCTACCGGATTGGGACAAGGTCGGCCAGATCCAGGCCCTCAGCCAGTTCATCCGCTCCCACTTCGGAGTCACCCCGCGCGGCATGTGGCTCGCCGAGCGGATCTGGGAGCCACACCTGCCGCGCCTCCTGCGCGAGGCCGACGTGGAGTTCGTGCTGGTGGACGACTCGCACTTCGCCCTCGCCGGCCTCGATCCCGAGACACTGGGCGGCTACTACCTCACCGAGGAGCAGGGTGCGACGGTGGCGGTCTTTCCGATCAACCAGCGCCTGCGGTATCTGGTGCCGTTCGCGGACCCGGGCGAGAGCGTCCGCTATCTCGAGAGCCGGCGCGGGGCGGGCGCGGTGACCCTGACCGATGACGGCGAGAAGTTCGGGGTCTGGCCGGGAACCGATCGGCTCGTGTATGGCGAGGGCTGGCTCACCCGTTTCTTCGACACGCTGCGCGCCACCGAGTGGCTGCGTGTCTCCACCTTCTCGCGCTACCTCGACGCGTATCCGCCGAGCGGGCGCGTGTACCTGCCCACCGCGGCCTACACCGAGATGGGGGAGTGGGCGCTACCGCCCGGGGCGGCCGCCGAGCTCGAGGACGCCCGCCACCGCCTGCAGGCGATGCCCGACGGCGAGCGCTTCGCCCGGCTCCTGCGCGGCGGCTTCTTCCGGAACTTTCTGGTGAAGTATCCGGAGATGGGCGACGCGTACTGGAAGATGTTGCGCCTCTCCCGGCGCGTGCACGACGCGCTCACCGCGCGCCCGCGCGACCCGCGGCTACTCGCGGCCCGCGAGCGGCTCTGGCAGGGTCAGGCCAACGACGCGTACTGGCACGGAGTGTTCGGCGGTTGCTACCTGCCGCACCTGCGTCGCGCAGTGAAGTCCTCGCTGATCGCCTGCGAGCGGCGGCTCGAGGGGCCGGGCAAGCCGCCGGGGATCGAGTGCCTCCACGCCGACGTCGACGGCGACGGGCTCGCCGAGGTGGTCGTGCGGACGCGCGCGCTCGGGTTCACGCTGCGTCCGGCCCGGGGTGGCTCGCTGACCGAGCTCACGTGGATGGGCGGCGAGATGGACGTGGCGGACGTGCTCACTCGCCGCCCGGAGTCCTACCACGGCAAGGTGGAGGATCGACCCCGGGAAGCGGAGTCAGGCGAGGTGAAGACCATTCACTCGGCGCCCGAGGTGAAGGAGGCCGGCCTCGCCTCGCTCCTCCGCTACGATCGCTTCCGTCGCGCCTCGCTGCTCGATGGCCTGTTCTCGTCCGCCGGCGAGCTCGATCCGCTCGATCCGTGGGAGGTGGCGAGCCTGGTGGTGGGTGAGCGGTCGCTCGCGGCTGAGGTGGCCGCCTCACCGCGCGAGGTCGCGGTGCGCTGCTCGCTGGGGCGCTCCGACGGCCTGCCCATCGCCTTGCAGAAGTCGGTGGTGGTCCTGGCCGACGATCCCACGCTGGCGGTGAGCTACCGGCTGCACTGGGAGGGTGCGGAGCCGCTCCAGGCGCTCTGGGCCGTTCAGTGCAATCTGACGCTGAGCGCGGGCGAGGCGCCCGGCCGCTACTTCCGGGTTGCGGGCCGCCCGTCTCTTGGCAGTCGAGGACGCCTGGAGGCCGCGCACGGGCTTGCGATGGTGGACGAGTGGCTCGGCGGGGAGCTCGCACTGACCTGGACCGCGCCGGCGACGGTTGCGTGGGCTCCCGTCGAGACGGTGTCGCTGTCCGAGACCGGCTTCGAGCGGATCTACCAAGGCTCGGCGCTCCTCCTCTCGTGGCCCCTCTCGCTCGCCCCTGGGCAGACCTGGGACATGTCGCTGCGGCTGCGCGTGGGGGAAATGGCCGCGGGCGCGTCCGAATCCGGGGATTCCGCTTGAGAGGCCTGATCCGGCGTGCTAGTGTCTCGTATTTGCAGTTGATTCGATCATCAGCGAACGGAGGGTAAGACGGCATGGCGCGCGAGGAGCACCTGTTCACCTCGGAGTCGGTGACCGAAGGGCATCCCGACAAGATCGCCGACCAGATCTCCGACGCGGTTCTCGACGCGATCCTCGCTCAGGACCCGACGGGCCGGGTGGCGTGCGAATCGCTCCTCACCACCGGCCTCGTGGTCGTGGCCGGTGAGATCACGACCTCCTGCTACGTGGACATTCCCCGCGTCGCGCGCGAGACCATCCGGGAAGTCGGCTACACCCGCGCCAAGTACGGCTTCGACTACGAGACCTGCGGCGTCATCACCGCGATCGACGAGCAGTCGGGCGACATCGCGATGGGCGTGGACAAGCTCGGTGCGGGCGATCAGGGCCTGATGTTCGGCTACGCGTGCACCGAAACCGAGGAGCTGATGCCGCTGCCCATCACGCTCGCCCACAAGCTCTGCCAGCGGCTCACCCACGTGCGCAAGAGCGGCGGGCTCGACTACCTGCGGCCCGACGGCAAGAGCCAGGTCACGGTGCGCTATGTGGACGGCAAGCCGGTGTCGGTGGAGACGGTGGTCATCTCCACGCAGCACGGCCCCGACATCGGGCTCTCGCGGATCCGTGAGGACATGATCGAGCAGGTGGTGCTGCCCACGATCCCGACGCACCTCATCGATCCCAACCGGATCACGTATCACATCAACCCCACCGGCCGCTTCGTGACCGGCGGACCCATGGGCGACACCGGGCTCACCGGCCGCAAGATCATCGTCGACACCTACGGCGGGTCTTGCCCACACGGGGGCGGCGCGTTCTCCGGCAAGGACCCGACGAAGGTCGACCGCTCGGCCTGCTACATGTCCCGGCACGTGGCCAAGAACATCGTGGCCGCCGGCCTCGCGGAGCGGGCCCAGGTGCAGGTGGCCTACGCGATCGGCGTCGCGGAGCCGGTGTCGGTGATGGTCGAGACGTACGGCACCGGCAAGGTGCCCAACAGCAAGCTCGAGCAGATGATCCGGCGGCACTTCGATTTCACTCCCGCCGGCATCATCAAGTACCTGGACCTGCGCCGGCCCTTCTACAAGAAGACGGCGGCCTACGGGCACTTCGGACGCAACGAGCCGGAGTTCACGTGGGAGCGCACCGACCGGATCAAGGACCTGCGCGCCGACGCCGGCGTCTGACGCCGAGTCGGTGACGTCCGCGCCTCCAGGACGACGATGGACCATGCGCTGACCGATGTCTCGCCGGCCGTGATCGGCGAGACTCCCTGGCCGTAGGGCCCGAGCGCTTGGCACAGGCGCCCCCGGGCGGTCGGATCACGCCCCTGCGGCGGCCCCGGATGGGGCTGTGGGTGCTGCTGGGCTTCATCGTCCTGAGCCTGGTCGGCCAGGCTGTCCCCCTCTACACGGACTGGCTGTGGTTCCAGGAGGTGGGATTCACCTCCGTCTTCACGACCCGCCTCACCCTGAACGGGTGGCTGTTCCTCGCCCTCGGCGCCGTGGTCTTCGTATTCCTGTTCGTCAATCTGTCGGTGGCCGCGCGCACCGCGCCCCCCGACGTCCTGTGGGAGCTGGAGGATCAGCTGGGCCTGCCCGGGCGGGCGATCCTGGAGCCGCTCGTGCGCCGGCTGCTCGTGCCGGTCATCGCGGTGATCTCCTTCTTCGCGGGAGCCCGCGCCACCGGCGCGTGGTCCACCGTGCTGGAGTACGTCAACCGGACCCCGTTCAATCTGTCCGACCCGCTCTTCGGGCGCGACCTCGGCTTCTATTTCTTCGTGCTGCCGTTCTGGCGCCTCCTGTACGGCTGGGCCACCGCGCTGGTGGCGGGAACGCTGGTGCTGGTGGCGGCGGTGTACGTGCTTCAGCGGAGCCTCGTGCTCACCGCCCGCGGACCGCGGCTCGCCGCGGGCGCGCGCACCCATCTGCTCGGGCTGGCCGGGCTCCTGCTGGTGCTCCGCGCGGTCGGGTTCTGGCTGGACCGCTTCGACCTGCTGTTCTCGCCCCGAGGCCTCGTCTTCGGCGCCTCCTACAGCGACGTGCACGCCTCGCTCCCGGTGCTGCAGTGGCTGATCGTGCTCGCCTTCCTCTGCGCGGCCGCGTGCGTCTTCCAGATGTTCCGGCCGGGCTGGCGATTCCTGGTGGCGGGGCTGGTGGTCCTGGTGGTGCTGTGGGTGGCCGGGCTCGGGATCGCGCCCGCCCTGCTCCAGAGCTACCGGGTCAAGCCCAACGAGCTGGCCTTCGAGCGCCCCTACATCGAGAACAACATCCGGATGACGCGGCAGGCGTACGCGCTCGACCGGGTGGTGGAGAAGGACTTCGCGGCCGCGGACAACCTGACCCCGGCGGTGCTCGACCGCAACAACCTCACGGTCAAGAACATCCGGCTGTGGGACCACCGGCCGCTGCTGGTGACCTACGGCAAGCTGCAGGAAATCCGGACCTACTACAAGTTCCGGGACGTGGACGTGGGGCGCTATACGCTCGGCGGCGAATACCGTCAGGTGATGCTCTCGGCCCGCGAGCTGTCGTACCGGGACCTGCCGAGCCGCGGCTGGATCAACGAGCACCTGACCTACACGCACGGGTACGGGCTGGTCGTGAGCCCGGTCAATCGGATCAGCCCCGAAGGACTGCCCGAGTTCTTCATCAAGGACATTCCCCCGGTGGTGAGCGGGGGCATGCCCAAGATCACGCGACCGGAGATCTACTACGGGGAGATCGGCAACGAGTACGTGTTCGTGCGCACCCGCTCCCAGGAGCTCGACTATCCGTCGGGTGACCAGAACGTCTACACCCGCTACGAGGGGCGGGGAGGCATCCCGGTCAACTCGCTGATTCGCAAAGCCGCCTTCGCGGCCCGCTTCGGAGCCCTCAACGTGTTGTTGTCGAACGACCTGACCCCCGAGAGCCGCGTGATGATCTACCGCGATGTGGCCGCGCGGGTGCAGGAGGCGGCTCCGTTCCTGAAGTTCGACCGCGACCCGTACGTGGTGATCACCTCGGACGGGCGGCTCATGTGGATGATCGACGCCTACACCCTGAGCGACCGCTATCCGTACGCCACGCCGGTGCGCGGGTTCAACTACATCCGCAACTCGGTGAAGGCCACCGTGGATGCCTTCGACGGCACCGTGAGCTACTACATCGCCGATCCCGAGGACCCGATGGTCCGCACCTACGCCAAGGCCTTCCCGGGGTTGCTCAAGCCCATGGACCAGATGCCGAAGGACCTACAGGTCCACATCCGCTATCCGGAGGATCTGTTCACGGTGCAGGCCCGCATGTACGCGACATACCACATGCAGGATCCGCAGGTCTTCTACAACAAGGAGGACCTCTGGGTGCTGCCGCGCCTGCAGCAGGAGGGGCGCGAGCGGGAGATGGAGCCGTACTTCACGGTGATGCGGCTGCCCGGCGAGCCCAAGGAGGAGTTCGTCCTGCTCTCCGGCTTCAACCCGAGCGGACGCGACAACATGATCGCCCTCATGGTGGCCCGCATGGATCCGCCCCAGTACGGAGGCCTCGTCGCCTACAATTTCCCGAAGCAGAAGCTCGTGTTCGGGCCGCGCAACATCCAGGCGCGTATCAACCAGGATCCGACCATCTCCCAGCAGATCTCGCTGTGGAACCAGCAGGGCTCACGCGTGATCACCGGAACCCTGCTGGCGATCCCCATCGAGCAGTCGCTCGTCTACGTGCAGCCGCTCTACCTGGCCGCAGCCGAGCAGGGCGCCCTGCCGGAGTTGCGGCGGGTGGTGGTGGCCTACGGCAACCAGATCGCGATGGAGCCGACGCTCGAGGCCGCCCTCGCCCGCATATTCGGCGGCCGTGTACGTGCCGAGGAGTCGGCGGCTCGGCCGAGCGAGCGCGCGCCGGCGGCCCTCAGCCCCGGCGCGAGCGCGACGATCAGTGCCGGGGTGCAGCGGGCCTGGGAGGCCTGGCAGCGCGGGCAGGAAGCGCTGCGCAAGGGAGACTGGGCCGCCTACGGCCAGGAGCAGAAGCGAATCGAGGAAGCGCTGCGGCAGCTCCGCGAGTCGCGCTAGGCATCGTCGGGCGGCGGTCCCGGTGAGCGCGGCCCCGCCCCCCGCGACGACTCGACGCGCCGCTACGTTCTCGCGCCGAGGAAGAGGGCGGTGCCGATCCCCGCGAAGATGATGTTGGCGGTCCAGGCGGCCAGCGCGGCGGGCAGCAGGTCGGCCTGGGCGAAGGCCAGCGCCACCGAGTGCACCACCCAGTAGCCCACCGCGATCACGATGGCCACGCCGATGCCCACGGCGCGCCCGCCGCTGCGGGGCGACACCAGGGCGAAGGGGATGGCGACCAGCGCCATGATCACGTGCACCAGTGGAAACGAGAGCTTCGAGTACAACTGGACCAGATAGCGGTTGACCCGGTGCCCGCCCTCGCGCAGGCGCGACACGTAGGCGCGCAGCTCGAGGAAGCTCATGGTGTCGGGGGCGTTCTGCACCTGGATGAAGTCGTCGATGTGCTCGGGCATCGACATCGAGCGCGTGTCGAAGATCTCCGAGCTCACCTTGTTCTGAGGCCCCACGTACCGGAACACGCCGTCGGTGAGCCGCCAGCCCTGCGGCGTCCACTGGGCGAGCCGCGCGTCGAGCCGGTCGACGAGCCGGAAGTCGCGGCTGATGTCCATCACGATGAGCCCCTCCATGGACTTGCCCACCGGATCGAGCAGGGCCATGCGGAAGAACCGCGTGTCGGAGGAGCGATACCAGATCTGGGTCTGGCGCTGCAGGTGACGGGGCAGCTGACCCCGGATCTTCACGCGGTCCACCTCCTCCGCCTTCGCGTTGATGTCGGGCAGCGCGGTCTCCTGGAAGATCACTGCCATCACGCTGATGCCGGCCGCCACCAGGAGAATGGGCAGGCTCGCCCGGTAGAGGCTGATCCCGGCCGCCTTGAACGCGTCGAGCTCGCGCTGGCGGGTGAGCGACAGGAACATGAACACGGTGGCGATCAGCACGATCATCGGCAGGCCCTTGTAGAGCTCGCCGGGCATCCGGTAGAGGAAGTGCTCGAGGATGGTGGTGAACGGGGGCTTGGCTCGCAGGAAGCGATCGAGGGTCTGCAGGAGATCGACCACCGCGATGAGCACCGCGCCCACCAGCGCGCCGATGCCGAGGAACCCGAGGTACTGCCGGATCAGGTAGCGGTCCATGATGAAGGTGGACTCGCGCGGGCCGGCGGCGAGCCGCCCCAGCCGGCGGAGCTTCCGCTCCTCCACGGGCCGGGTCACCCGGCCCGAGCGGCGCTGCTCGATCTTGGCCCAGAGGCGCCAGAACAGCTCGAGCCAGGCGGTGGGCGCGCCCACCACGC
>Ga0335084_10007357_pt1 | contig 10967 bp, 9 predicted proteins | sample Lox_Sample_44_FD_206721 | JGI IMG/M metagenome (GOLD analysis project Ga0335084, IMG submission 206721) | Soil microbial communities from Loxahatchee National Wildlife Refuge, Florida, United States - Lox_Sample_4.4 | ecosystem: Environmental > Terrestrial > Soil > Wetlands | place: USA: Florida...
TTCATCTTCAACGGCGGCAAGCTTCATGACTTCACGCTTGCCTGTGCCGCGGAGGATCTCGCGAGCGTGACCGAGAAGGAGTGGAACGCTCTCGGCGCCGTGGGGAAGTGCCTGCTCTGGCCGTTTCCACCGCCGCCCCCCCCCTCCGCTCCCAACTGCTTACCCACCCGTCCGCGAGGGTTCGTTCCGCTCGCCGCCTCGACCGACGCGTTCGATAGCTGTGTGCGTGCCGTCCGGGCCGACTATTGCGGCGATGGGGTCTCCCACACCAAGGACACGACGCTCATCGATCTCTACGACAACCCGGGGACCTCGGTTCACGAGGCTCTCCCCGCGTTCCTGCTCGAGGCGAACTGGAACCCTACCGGCGCGCTCTGCATTCTCCATGCGCGTTACGTTTCCCTCCCGCCGACGTGCCAGCTGAGATTCCAGACCCCGGTCAGCTTCTTCCCGGTGTCCGACAATCCCGATGGTGGGGTGAAGATCGGGCTGCGCGGGAGCGACTACATGTGTGCGGGGAACCAGGTCTTGCCGCCTGGATGCGACAAGGAGGGGCACTGCATCGCGGTGACCCAGGCGCAGCGACTCCTGAGACAGGGAACCCTGATGGACGACTCGCTGCTCCAGCCCTGAGGGCCGCTACAGATCGCGGCGACCAGACAGCGCGCGGGCGAGCGTGGCCTGGTCCGCGAACTCGAGGTCTCCGCCCATCGGTAGCCCCTGGGCCAGCCGGGTGATCCGGATGCCCATCGGCTTGAGGAGCTTCATCAAGTAGAGCGCCGTCGCCTCGCCCTCGACGTCCGGGTTGGTGGCGACGATGACCTCCTCCACCTTGCCGTCCTCGAGGCGGACGAGGAGCTCCTGGATCCGCAGCTGCTCCGGGCCGATGCCCTCCAGCGGCGAGAGCACGCCGTGGAGCACGTGGTAGCGGCCCTTGAACTCGCGGGTCTTCTCCAGGGCCATCAAGTCGGCGATGCCCTCGACCACGCAGAGCATCCGGTCGTCGCGCCGCGGATCGGTGCAGAAGCCGCACAGCTGGCCCTCGGTGAGGGCGAAGCAGCGGGTGCACAGGCGGACCTTGCTCTTCACCTCCTGGAGCGCGCTGACCAGCTCGGTGGCGTACTCCGGCGGGGCCCGCAGGATGTGGAAGGCGAGCCGCTGGGCAGTCTTCTCCCCGATGCCGGGCAGCTTCGACAGCTGGGCGACGAGGCGGTTGAGCGGGTCCGGCGTCATCCGGTGATTCCGGGAATCTTCAGGCCGCCGGAGATCTTCCCCAGCTCGCGCTCGCTCAGCTCTCGGGCCTGGGTCAGTGCGGCGTTGACCGCGGCGGCGATGAGGTCCTCCATCATCTCCACGTCGCCGGCGGTCAGCACCTCCGGGGAGATCTTGATCGAGCGGACGTCACCCGAGCCGGTGGCGACCACCTTGACCCGGCCGTCGCCGGCCTGGCCCTCGACGGTCTCCTCCGCCAGCTCCTTCTTCCGCTGCTCGAGCTTCTCGGTCAGCTTGCTGGCCTGGCGCATGAAGTAGTTGAGATCGACTCCGGGCATGGCGTGGCTCCGTGCTCTGATCAGGGCTGCTCGTCGATGACGTCGCTGCCGGGGGCGCCGGTGCGCTCGCGCTCGAGGACCTGGATGTGCTCCAGCTCGCCCCCGAGGATGCGCAGGGTGGCGAGGATCGCGGGATGGTTCCGGACGGACTGTCCGGTGGCCCGCTCGTGCTCGGCGCGGGCCTCGGCGTCGAGCTCGGCGACGCTCTTGCCCCCTGCCGCCGCGCCGGCGGTCTCGTCCACCACCAGGCGGGTGGGCCGGCCGAAGTGGACAGAGAGCAGCCGCTCCACCACCGGGCGTCCGCTCTGCCCGCTGACGGTGGCGCGGTGGAAGCTGGCGTCGCCGCGGTAGGCGACGCCGACCTCGCCGTCGCGCAGGTAGAGGAGCCGGGCCTGCTTCAGCGAGGCCGAGTGCCGCGGCGACTCGGCGGCGACGGTGTCGAGCGCAGCGCGCCAGCGGTCGAGGAGCGGGCGCGAGGGGTCATCCCGTCCCCGAGCCGGAGCCGGGGCCGCGGGCTCGGGCAGGCATTCGCCGGTGGCGCATCCGCCGGGGCTGCTGTCGACCACCAGCGGAGCCGCGGCGGACTTCGACGGGGTTGCGCGCGTCTCGGACGTGCCGGATCCTCCAGCGGACCGAGAGCTTGCTCCGCCCGTGGGCTCGTCGCTCGGCGGAGTGGGAGGGGCACTCGTCGCCACCTCGACGCGCGGAGTGGTGATCGCAGCCGGGCCGGATGCCTTCGCGCTCGAGGCCGGTCTCGGGGCCGGGGCTGGGGCCGAAGGCGCGGGCGTAACGGGCGTGCGCGGTGCAGCCGGCTCAGGAGCGAAAGGGCTGGGGAGCGGGACGACCTCCAGGCGTCCCGCCGGGCCGGGCGGCCGCGCGTGCATCGGGCGCGGCGCCAGTGCCGAGGAGCTTCTCCACCCGGGTGAGCAGCTCGGGGATGGAGGCGGTGGGGGCGAGCTGGACGGCCTTGAGGAGGGCCATCTCCAGCGCCAGCCGGGGCTGCGCGGCGCGGCCGACGTCCCAGACCGAGCCGTGCACGACGTCGAAGAGGCGCGCCAGCTGCGCCGGGTCGGCCTCGCGGGCCAGCTCGACGACCATCCTCTGCTCCACCTCGGCCAGCTCGGTGGGCGGCTTGCCGGTGGCGCGGGTCACCAGGATGTGCCGGAGCTCGAGCGCGAGCTCCTCGGCCAGGCGGCGCAGGTCGGCGCCGCGTTGAAAGACGTCCTCCACCGAGTCCAGGAGGGCCTTGGCATCGCGCCGGACGAGCGCCGCGGCCATCTGCTGGACCACGGTGCGGTCGATGGCCCCCAGCGCCTCGGCGATGGCAGCGTCGCTCGCGCCGGGCCCGCAGGCGGACATCACCTGGTCGAGGAGCGAGAGCGCGTCGCGCATGCCGCCCTCGGCCTGGCGGACGATGAGGGCCAGCGAGGCATCGGACAGGCCGGCCTTCTCCTCGGTGGCGATCTGCTTGAGGCGGGCGAGCATCCGCTCGGCCGGGATGCGCCGGAAGTCGTGGCGCTGGCAGCGGGAGAGGATGGTGTCGGGCAGCTTGTGGGGCTCGGTGGTGGCGAAGATGAACTTCACGTGCCCGGGCGGCTCCTCGAGCGTCTTGAGCAGCGCGTTGAACGCCGCCCCGGAGAGCATGTGCACCTCGTCGATGATGTAGATCTTGTGCCGGTCGCGCTGGGGCAGGTACTTGGCGTTCTCGCGAATCTCGCGGACGTTCTCCACCCCGTTGTTGGAGGCGCCGTCGATCTCGGCGACGTCCACCGAGGTGCCGGCGGCGATCTCCACGCAGGGCTGGCAGACGCCGCACGGGGTGGCCGTGGGGCCGTGGATGCAGTTGAGGGCCTTGGCGAGGAGGCGGGCGGCGGTGGTCTTGCCCACCCCGCGCGGGCCGCAGAAGAGGTAGGCGTGGGCGACCCGGTCCAGCTTGATGGCGTTGGCCACCGTCCGGACCACGTGCTCCTGGCCAGTCATGTCGTCGAAGGTCTGGGGGCGCCACTTCCGCGCCAGCACGAGGTAGCCCATGGAAGGGGGGTATATACTGGTCAGCTCAAGCGTGAGCGACGCCGAGGCGGCACGGATTCCACCCGGGCGGACCGAGGCCGGCGTGCCGGGCGGAGGCGCGCTCGACGCCGCCCGGTGGCGCCGCTGGGCGACGCCCGAGCGCTGGGCGGTCGTGCTGGCGCTCGTCCCGGCGGTGAGCGCGGTGGCGGTGCTCGGCCGCCTGCATCCCGACGAGGTGTACCAGTTCCTCGAGCCGGCCTTTGCACGGGTGCACGGCTACGGCGTGCTGGCCTGGGAGTGGAAGCAGGGGCTTCGGAACTGGGCGGTCCCGCTGGTCCTGGCAGCGGTGCTCCGGGTGGGGGCCTGGCTGGGGCTGACGGACCCGTGGGTCGCCCGGGGGCTGCTGGCGGTCCCGCTCTGGGCGTTGCAGGCCTGGGGGCTGGTCGCGGCGGCGCGGCTCGGCAGGCGACGGGCGGGCGTGCTGGGCGGATGGGTGACGGTGTTCGCGCTGGGCTGCCTTCCGCTGTTCGTGGTGGTGGCGGGGCGGACGCTGGGCGAGGCGCTCTCCGCGGCGCTGCTGCTCGTCGCCGCAGAGGCGCTCTCACGGGAGGAACCTCCGCAGAGGAGCGGCCTGCTGGGGGGCGCGGCGCTCGGGCTTGCCTTCGTGGCGCGTTACGGCTCGCTTCCGGCGATGGCGGCGGCGCTGGCCTGGGTGGCAGCCCGGCGCCGCTGGGAGCTGCTCGCGTGGGCGGCGGCCGGCCTCGGCGCCGTGCTGCTGGTGCTCGGGGCGCTGGACTGGGCGAGCTGGGGGACGCCGTGGCACTCGGTGGGGGCGTGGTTCGCCTTCAACGTCGGGAGCGGCGGGGCGGCGCGGACGTTTGGCGCGGAGCCGCCGGGTTACTACTGGCCCTTCCTGTGGAAGCAGGTGCCGCTCTGGGTGTGGCCGGCGCTGGCGCTCGGGGTGGCGTGGCTGCGGCCACGGCTGGGTGTGGCCGCGGCGATGGCGGCGCTGATGCTCCTGGCCCTTCTGCAGACCACGCACAAGGAGGAGCGCTTCCTCTATCCGGTGGAGGTGCTGCTGGTGGTGGAGGCGGCGCCCGGGCTGGCCGCGCTGCTGCAGCGACTCCGAGCGGTGTGGCAGCGGGTCGGCGTGGCGGCCGTCGCGCTGCTGCTGACCGTCGCCTCGGGGAGGCCGGACCGCGACCTGCGCGGCGATCAGTTCCGGGCGATCGTCAAGGCGACCCGGCCACCGGAGGTGACGGGGCTGCTCATCGTGAACGAGGGATTGTGGGGGGCAGGCGGCTTCTTCTACGTGGGCAAGCCCATCCCGTGGCTCACCTGCGACTGGCCGCAGGACGGCGCGTTCCGGGCGGCGATGCGCGACCCGCGCTTCAACCGGGTGGTGACGTTCGAGGGGCGCGCGCTGGTCGAGCTGCAGGCTGCGGGCTTCCGGATGATCGGCACGGAAGGGCGCGAGACGATCCTCGCCCGCTGAGGTCTCTCTCGATCGGCCGGAGGGAGCCGGACGTCCGCCTGGTCCGCTTCGAGCTGTGGCCCGCTTGGACGCAAAGCCTCAGTCCGACCACCCTGGATGCTCTGGCGGAAGCGTCTTCGGAAGCTGATCCACCAGCGCGATCACCCGATCCACGAACTCCCGCCCGAGCGCCTCGCGAGTCGTCGCATCGACCTCGCGCCAGAGCAGGTCGAGGAGCTCCAGGTGCATCCGTCCGGAGTCCGTCAACGACCAGCGCGCGAGCCGCTTGTTGGAGGCTCGCGTCACCACGCCTCGCTCTCGCAAGCTTGCCAGCGCGCGTGAGACCGGCGCAGCGTGGATCGCAGCCGACGCGTGAGCGCGAGTCCACTCGTCGACGACTCATGCAGGGTCACCATGATCTGAAACTCGGTCAGCGTGATCCCGTGGCCCGCAAGCATTCGCTCCATGGGGCGCGTGACGAAGCGGGTCAGCGTCCGGAGCGCAGTGCAGACGCACGCGTCCGGAACGCTGGACGTGCCGCTGTCCCATTCGCCTGCGAGACGCAACGAGAGCGACATCTTGTCGCCCACGTGCCAGTCGCGTGCCGGTCCCCCAGGCTCCGGAGGCGCCAGGCCGGGAGGGGGTCGCGTGCCGAGGTGCAATAGCAACCTCCCGCGCACTTGCGGTGACGGGGCGACGAGAGATCCAGGACTTGTAAGCCTCTGACTCCTACTCGGAGTCACCGAAGTTGCTATTGCACCTAAGCGCCCGCCCCCCCTCGCCACCCGGAGCCTGCGCTCAGGCTCGGTCGCTCGGTCGCCATGTCCGTCCGCACCTCCGAGGAGAGGGCCCCGAAGGTGCGAACGAACCGACGACATGGGAACGGCCGGGACACACGCGAAGGTGCGCTACCGTTGCTTCCTTCCGGACCTGGCGGGGTTCACGTCCCCGCGTCGTCCCGACCACAAGCTGTTGGTGCTGCAGAACCTCGCAGCGGAGAGGGTGGGATTCGAACCCACGATACCCTTTCAGATATGCACGCGTTCCAGGCGTGTGCCTTCAACCGCTCGGCCACCTCTCCAGCCTTGCGGAGAGCGTAGGATTCGAACCTACGGTACCGTTTCCGGTACGCCTGATTTCGAGTCAGGTGCCTTCGACCACTCGGCCAGCTCTCCAGCGATTCAGTTTTCAACCTTCCGGGGTACGAAGTCCCTGGAAGAAGCGGGTCAGCCGCTCGGCGCACTCCGCCTCGAGCACCCCGGCGCGGACTTGCAGACGGTGGTTGTGCGGGAGCGCATTCAGATCGAGCAGCCCACCCAGCGCACCCGTCTTGGGGCTCGCCGCGCCGTAGACGACGCGATCGATCCGGGCCTGGATCATGGCGCCGACGCACATCGCGCAGGGCTCGAGGGTGACGATGAGCGAGACTCCGCTGAGCCGCCACCGGCCGAGCTCGCGAGCGGCCTCGGACAGCGCGCGCATCTCGGCGTGGGCGAAGGGGTCCCGGTCCGTCTCCCGCCGGTTCGAGCCGCATCCGACGATGACGCCCTCGTGCACGGCGACCGCGCCCACCGGCACCTCGCCGAGGGCCGCTGCCTGGTCGGCAAAGACGAGCGCCTCACGCATGAACCGTTCGTCGGCGTCTTCCATCGGGAGGACTGAATGGCGCGCCCTAGAGGATTTGAACCTCTGGCCTTCGGATTCGTAGTCCGACGCTCTATCCAACTGAGCTAAGGGCGCGTGCAAGAACCCGTAATTACGGGGAATTTAATCGCCACCAATGACAGATTTCAAAGACCGGCCCAGCGAGCGAGGCGTCCTATCGTCTCAGCGGCCCCAGCGCAAGCCAGGGAACGCCCTCGCGTTTCCCGCGAGGAGGCCAGCCGGGCGCTCACCGCGGACCGACGACGCAGAGCGGGGTCCTGCGGCGTTCCTCGATGTCCAGCGGGGCCAACGGGAGCGAGGGGGTGTGGCTGAAGCGGAGAGAGAGGGATTCGAACCCTCGATACCCTTTCGGATATGCAGGTTTAGCAAACCTGTGCCTTCAGCCTCTCGGCCATCTCTCCTCTGTAGAAGTACTCAAAGAACAACGGCGACGGAGGAAGTAGGATTCGAACCTACGAAGGGCGTGAACCCTTGGCGGTTTTCAAGACCGCTGCCTTCAGCCGCTCGGCCATTCCTCCCGGGTTGTGTCCGCTGAAGGCGACCCCCCCGGTCGAAAAGGGCCGCCTTCATACTCGATTCGCCCCGCGTTGCAACCCACGGGCTCAGCCGGAACGTATCTCGGTCCGCCCGCCCATGTACGGCCCCAGGACGTCCGGCAGCCGCACCGTGCCGTCCTCGCGCTGCCCGTTCTCCAGCAGGGCGACGAGCGTGCGCCCCACGGCCAGGCCGGAACCGTTCAAGGTGTGGCAGAGCTGGGGCTTCTCGCCCGGAGCGGGGCGGAAGCGGATCTTCCCCCGCCGGGCCTGGAAGTCGCCGCAGTTGCTGCACGAGGAGATCTCCCGGAACGTGCCCTGTCCGGGAAGCCAGACCTCCACGTCGTAAGTCTTCATCGAGGCGAAGCCCATGTCTCCGGTACAGAGCAGCACCACCCGGTGGTGCAGCCCGAGCCGGCGCAGCACCTCGGTGGCGTCGTCCACCATCCCCTCCAGGGCGTCCATGGACTGCTCCGGCCGGGTGAACTTCACCAGCTCCACCTTGTGGAACTGGTGCTGGCGGATGAGGCCCCGGGTGTCCTTGCCGGCCGAGCCCGCCTCCGCGCGGAAGCAGGGGCTGTACGCGCAGTAGGGCAGCGGGAGCCGCTCGCCGTCGAGGATCTCGTCGGCGTGGTAGTTGGTGACCGGCACCTCGGCGGTGGGGATGAGGAACCGCTCGTCCGGACCGGTGGTCTTGAACGCGTCCTCCTCGAACTTCGGAAGCTGCCCGGTGACGGTCATCGTCGCCCGGGTGACGAGGTACGGCGGGAGCAGCTCGGTGTACCCGCGGGCGGTGTGCACGTCGATCATGAACGCCACCAGCGCCCGTTCCAGTCGGGCGAGGTCGCCCCGGTAGTAGACGAAGCGGCTCCCGGACACCTTCGCCGCGCGCTCGAAGTCGAGCAGACCGAGCGTCTCGCCGATCTCGAAGTGCTGCTTCGGGGTGAACGGGAAGCGCGGGGCTTCGCCCCAGGTGCGGACCACCACGTTGTCCTCGGGCGACGCGCCGATCGGCACCGAGGGGTCGGGGATGTTGGGGAGAGTGAGCAGTACGGCGGAGAGCTGCTCCTCCACCGCGTCTCGCTGCTTCTCCTGCTCCTTGATCTGCTGGCTCAGTGCGCGCAAATCCCCGCGCAGCCGCTCGAGCGTGGCCGGGTCCTGCTTCGCCGCCCGCTTCATCTCGTCGTTGGCGGCGTTGCGCCTGGCCTGGAGCGATTCGAGCGAGACGTACAGCGCGCGCCGCTCGGCCACCAGCCTGCGGAAGTCTCGGAGGTCCAGGTTTCCGCCGCGGGCGGAGAGGCGCTCCACCACCGCGTCGAAGTTCTGCGCCACGTACTTGAGGTCCAGCATGACGGCTGGAGCGTCTAGCACGCCCACCCGGGCACCGGGGCCACGTCCCTACCTGGACAGGTAGTAGATCTCGTCCTCGATGTCCTTCTTGTCCTTCGCCCCGGGCGCCTTGGCCAGGTAGTTCTGGAAGGCGGCGACCGCCTCGCGCTTCTTGCCCTTCTCCTTCAGCGCGTAGCCCAGGTGGTACCAGGCCTGCGCGTCGTCCGGCTTGTTCTGGAGGCCGCGCTGGTAGAAGCCGATGGCCTTGTCGTACTGCCCCAGCTCGCTGTAGGCGCGGCCGAGCCGGTAGTAGAGGCCGGTGAGGCTCGGGTCTGCCTTGAGCCCGGCGCTGTAGCTGCCGGCCGCCTCCTTCCACTTGCCGGACTGGAACTGCGCATCGCCGATGAGGCCCTGCACGCGGACCCTTCCAGGGTCGGCCTTGAGCGCGGCCTCGAACGCGGCGATGGCGTCCTTGTACCGGCCGGCGTCGAGGTAGGCCTGCCCCATCGACTCCCACGCGTCGGCGTAGGCCGGGTCGAGCTTCACCGCCTGCTTCCAGGCCTCCACCGCCTCGGGGCTCTTCCCGGCGTCGCGCAGGATGTGGCCCAGCTCGTTGTGGTACGCCGCCCGGGTGGGCGCGCGGTCCAGCGCCGCGCGGATCGACTCCTGCGCCAGGCTGTAGTCGCCCTTCTTGGCGTGCACCCGGGCCATCCAGAAGTTGGCCTCGGGGTTGCCGGGCTCGGCCTTCAGCACCTCTTGGAGCAGGGAGGCCGCTGCCTCCAGGTCGCCCTGCTCGAAGCGCACCGCGCCCAGCGCCACCTCCAGCCGGTGGTTGGGCCCGGCGCTCCGGGCGGCCTCGAGCTCCTTGGCCGCCTCCTGCAGCTCGCCCAGCTTCCACAGCGCCAGGCCGTGGACCAGCCGCCCCTCGGCGACGTCGGGGTCGAGCGAGAGCGCCTTCTCCACGTGGGCGCGGGCTTCCTTCCACGCCCGGCGCTCGAGCGCCAGCCGCGCCCGGGCCACCCAGGCCTCGGCCATCTCCGGGGCGAGGCTGGTGGCGCGCTCGAACTCCGACTGCGCGGTGGACAGCTCACCGGTGGCCAGGGCGAGCTCGCCGAGGCCGAGGCGCAGCCGGGCGTTCTGGGGCTGCTTCTCGGTGACCCCGGCGAGCGCCGCCCGGGCATCGGTGGGGCGGCGCTGGCGCAGGTAGAGGCGCGCGAGCCCGAGCGCCGCATCGAGGTCCGTCGGGTCGAGCTGGGTGGCCGCCCGGTAGCTGGCCTCCGCGTCGGAGCTCCGGTCGAGCAGCTCCTGCGCCCGGGCGACCACCAGGGCGGTGGTGAGATCCTTGGGAAAGGCGGCCCGCGCCTTCGTCGCCGCGGACAGCGCCTCCTCGGACTTCTTGAGCGCGGCGAGCGACTGCACCTGACCGTCGGCCCACACCGGGTTGTCCGGCTCCCCGGTCACCGCGGCCTTCCACAGGGGCAGCGCCTTCTCGTCCTGCTTCAGGGCGGAGTAGGCGCGGGCCAGGGTGCCCTTGGCGAAGACGCTCTTCGGGTCCACCCGCACCGCCTCCTCCAGCCCGGCCACCGCGTCCGCGGGCTTGCCCTGGAGCAGGAGCGCCGCGCCGCTGAGCGCGAGGCCGCGGGCCCGCTCGGGGGGAGCGAGTGCCTTGGGCTCGGCCAGCGCCGGCTCGAGCGTCTTGAGCGCGCCCGCCGGCTCCTTCCGCCCGAGCGCCAGCTGGGCAAGCTCCAGCGAGGACGACAGGTGCGCGGGGGCGGCCTTCAGCGCCGCCTCGAAGTCGGCCTGCGCCTTGTCCGGCTTCTTCAGCTTGAGGTGGGCGAGCCCGAGCGCGTGCCAGCCGGCGCCCGACGGAGCGGCCTTCACTGCGCCGTCGAGCACCGTGGCGGCCTCGGTCGTCTGGCCCTTCTGCACCAGAGCCTCGGCCTCGAGCAGCGGACCCTCGGCGTCGAGCTTCGCCGCGCGGATGAGCCCGAGCGCCACGTCCGGCTGCTTGCCCGCGAGCGCCTGGCCGATCTCCGCCTTCAGCCGCTCGGTGTTGCCCTTGGGGAGGATCTTCAGGTCTTCCAGCGCGGCGGTGGCCTGGGCGAGCTGCGCCGGATCCGCGGTGCCCCAGCGGCGCTGCTCGAAGAAGACCGACTGCGCCCAGACCGCCCGGACCTCGGGGTACTCGCGGCGGGATAGCAGCCCCTCGAGCTGGGCGCGGGCCTTCCGCAGCCCCGGCCAGGTGTCCTCGGCCAGTCCCGCCTTCGCCTCGGCGAACGTCTTGCCCTCGGTCGAGCTGGCCGAGACGTGGGCCGGGAAGAGCCAGCGAAGGCCAAAGGCGCCGTACCGGGTGAGGTGGAGGCTCGCGCCCGCGCCGATCAGCGCGAGCACCCCCAGCGCCGCGGC
>Ga0335084_10007359_pt1 | contig 10966 bp, 10 predicted proteins | sample Lox_Sample_44_FD_206721 | JGI IMG/M metagenome (GOLD analysis project Ga0335084, IMG submission 206721) | Soil microbial communities from Loxahatchee National Wildlife Refuge, Florida, United States - Lox_Sample_4.4 | ecosystem: Environmental > Terrestrial > Soil > Wetlands | place: USA...
ACAAGACGACCCCCGCGCTCGTGATGGGCGCGCTGTCGATGAACCTGCCGACGATTTTCGTCCCCGCCGGCCCGATGCTGCGCGGCGACTTCAAGGGCAACTTCCTCGGCAGCGGCAGCGATACCTGGAAGTACTGGGCGGAGCTCCGCGCCGGCAACATCACCGAGGACGACTGGCGCGGCGTCGAGGACGGCATCGCCCGCTCGCCCGGGCACTGCATGACGATGGGCACCGCCTCGACCATGACCAGCGCAACCGAGGCGATGGGCCTCACGCTGCCGGGGGCAGCGTCGATCCCGGCACCGGACTCGCGGCACTCGCAGATGGCGACGGCCTCGGGCAAGCGCATCGTAGACATGGTCTGGGAAGATCTCTGCGCGCGCGAGATCGTCGACGCCCGGGCGATCAACAACGCGGTCACCACCGTGCTCGCGCTCGGCGGCTCGACGAACGCGGTCGTGCACCTCATCGCCGTCGCGCGGCGCGCCGGGGTGCCGCTTGACCTCGATCGCTTCGACGCACTCGCCCGCCGCACGCCGGTGCTCACGAACGTCCGCCCGTCGGGCAAGTACCTGATGGAGGACTTCTATTACGCCGGGGGGCTCCGGGGCCTCATGTCGCGGCTCACCGATCTCCTCGACGGATCGGCACGGACGGTCAACGGGCACACGCTCGGCGAAAACCTGGAGGGCGCCGCGGTCTACCACGACGACGTCATCCGCCCGCGCGCGAACCCCCTGGTCGAGCGCGACGGCCTCGCCGTCCTGCGCGGCAACCTCGCGCCCGACGGCGCAGTGATCAAGCCGGCCGCGATGGAAGCACACCTGCAGCGCCACACCGGTCGGGCGGTCGTCTTCCGCGACTACAACGACATGGCGAAGCGGCTCGACGACCCGTCGCTCGAAGTCGACAAGGATTCGGTGATCGTGCTGCAGAGCGCCGGCCCGCAGGGCGCGCCCGGCTTCCCCGAGTGGGGCCAGCTGCCGATCCCGAAGAAGCTCCTGCAGCAGGGCGTACGCGACATGCTCCGCATCTCGGACGCGCGGATGAGCGGCACGAGCTACGGCGCGTGCGTGCTGCACGTCGCGCCGGAGTCGCACATCGGCGGCCCACTCGCACTGGTGCGCGACGGCGACCAGATCGAGCTCGACGTCCCTGGCCGCAAACTGACACTGAAGGTGAGCGACGAGGAGCTCGCGAAGCGCCGCGAGGCGTGGACGCCGCCGAAACCGCACTACACCCGCGGCTTCGGCACGCTCTACCTGAAGCACGTGACCCAGGCGAACGAAGGGTGCGACTTCGACTTCCTCGAGGCCGGGGCGGCCACGACCGACCCGGAAATCCACTAGCCATCCGAAACCAAAGGAGACACCAGGAATGAACCGCCGCCTCGCCCTCGCCGGACTCGCCGCGCTCTGCGCGTGCGCGCCGCTCGGGGCGCTCGCCCAGAACTGGCCGACGCGCCCGATCACCTACGTCGTGCCCTTCACGCCGGGCGGCTCGACCGACGTCGTCGGCCGCACCGTCGCGCAGCACCTCGCCGCCGCTCTCGGCCAGCCGGTAGTGGTGGAGAACAAGCCTGGCGCGGCGGGGGCGGTCGGCGCGGGATACGTGGCCCGGGCCAAGCCGGACGGCTACACGCTGCTCGGCGGCACGATCAGCACGCACGCGATCAACGCGAGCCTCTACAAGGACCTCCCGTACGACCCGATCAAGGACTTCGAGCCGATCACGCTCGTCGCTTTCGTGCCGAACGCGCTCTTCGTCAGCCCGCAGCTCGGCGTGAATTCGGTGCAGGAGCTGATCGCGCTCCTCAAGAAGGATCCGTCCAAGCGTCAGTTCGCGTCGTCGGGCGCCGGCACCTCGACGCACCTCGCCGGCGAGCTCTTCGCCGACCTGATCGGCGTCGAGCTCACGCACGTGCCCTACAAAGGCAGCCCGCAGGCGCTGCAGGACGTCGTCGGCGGCCAGGTGCCGATCACCTTCGACCAGCTCACCGCCGGCGGGCAGCTGGCCAAGTCGGGCAAGCTCAAGCTGCTCGCGGTGACCACGCCGAAGCGCACGCCGCTCGCGCCCGGCACCCCGACGATGATCGAGGCCGGCGTCCCGAAGTTCGAGTCGGTGTCCTGGCAGGCGATCTACGCCCCGAAGGGCACGCCGCAGCCGATCGTGCTACGGCTCAACGCCGAGATCGTGAAGTTCCTCAAGACGCCGGAAGCGCGCGAGCGCCTCGGCACTGCGATGGGCATGGAGCTCGTCGGCAGCTCGCCGCAGGAGCTGACCGCGCTCATGAAACGCGACATCCCGCGCTGGGCCGAGCTCGTCAAGAAGTCCGGCGCCGCCCCCAACTAACTGATTGCAGCACACATCACCGACACCCAGGAGGACACCATGGAGCTCAAACCGGACACCCTCAAGCGGCTGCGCGAAGTCAGCACGGCCACCTTGTGCACGCAGCTCTTCAAGCGCGGCTTCCGCAACGTCTACATCCAGGGCATCAAGCGCCTGACGACGCCCAAGGGCGGCAACCTGGTCGGCCCGGCGTTCACGGTCCGCAACATTCCGGCGCGCGAAGACATCGACCAGCTGAGCGCGTTCGAGAACCCCGAGCATCCGCAGCGCAAGGCGATCGAGAGCGTGCCACCCGGCCACGTGCTGGTCATCGACACCCGCGGTGAGAAGCGCGTCGCCTCCGGCGGACAGATCCTTACCACGCGCCTCAAGGTGCGGGGCGCCGCGGGCCTCGTGTCCGACGGCCCGGTGCGCGACAGCGGCGAGATCGCGAAGATGGACTTCCCGGTGTTCTGCGCCGGCGGCAGCGCGCCGCTCAACCTCATCCATCACCACGCCATCGACCTCAACGTTCCGGTCGGCTGCGGCGGCGTGGCGGTTTATCCCGGCGACGTGATCGTCGGCGACGAGGAGGGCGTGGTCGTGATCCCGGCCCATCTCGCCGACGAGGTCGCCGCCGACGCCGCCGAGCAGGAGCAGCTCGAGATCTTCCTGCTCGAGCGCGTGCGGAACGGCGCGGCGCTGCCCGGCACCTATCCGCCGAACGCCGCCACGCGCGCCGCGTACGACGAGTGGCGCAAGAAGCGCAACGCCTGAGCGGGAGAGCGAGCATGGCGTCGAGTCCTTCCCTCGCCCCGCGCCGCGTCGTCGTGCTCGCGGCCGCATTCGCCCTGGCGCTGCCGGCGCTGTCGCCCGCCACGGCATTCGCCCAGGCCGCCTATCCGAACAAGACGGTCACCTTCATCGTGCCCTTCGCGCCGGGCGGCGGCACCGACATCACCGCCCGGACGGTCGCGGCCAAGCTTACGTCGATGTGGGGCGGTCCAACCGTGGTGGTGGAAAACCGCGGCGGCGCGGGCGGCCTCCTCGGTGCGGACGCGGTCGCCAAGGCGCGTCCCGACGGCTACACGCTGCTGATCGCGAACGTCGGCACGCAGTCGATCAATCCGACGCTCTACCCGAAGCTGCCCTACAACCCGGACACCGCGTTCGCGCCGATCTCGCTCATCTGCGAGCTGCCGTTCGTGCTCATGGCGAGCCCCAAGTTCCCGCCCAACTCGGTCAAGGAGCTCGTGGCCTACGCCAAGGCGAACCCCGACAAGGTGACTTTCGCAAGCTCCGGCCCCGGCGGCTCGCCGCACCTGACCGCGGAGCTCTTCCAGCTCGCGACCGGCACGCAGATGGTCCACGTGCCGTACAAGGGCGGCGGCCCGGCGATGACCGATCTGATGGCCGGCCACGTCGACCTGCTGTTCGCCTCGGTCCTCGAGTCGTCCGGCAACATCAAGACCGGCAAGCTCAAGGGGCTCGCGGTGACGCACGCGAAGCGCTCGCCCGCGCTCCCCGAGGTCCCGACGCTCGCCGAAGCGGGCGTCAAGAACGCCGAGTCCGGTTCGTGGATCGCGCTGCTCGCCCCCGCGGGTACGCCGCCGGCGATCGTCGACAAGCTCGCCGCCGACGTGAAGAAGGTCGTCGCCGATCCCGAAGTGCGCGAAAAGCTGGTCGCGCAGGGCGCGGTGCCGCAGTCGAGTACGCCGAAGCAGCTGCAGACCCTGATCGATACCGACCGGGTGCGGTACGGAAAGATCATCCGCGACAAGGGCCTCAAGGTCGAGTGAGACCGGGCCGGGTCGTGAACAGGATCGACGTCCAAAGGAGACTATCGTGAAGCGCTCATTCCTCATTCTCGCGGCCGCCTGCGCCGTCGCGGCGGGCCCTGCGTTCGCGCAGGACAAATGGCCGGCGAAACCGATCACCTACATCGTGCCGTTCCCGCCCGGCGGGACCACCGACATCCTCGCGCGCGCGATCGCGCAGAAGCTCGGGCCCGCGCTCGGCACGACCATCGTCGTCGAGAACAAGCCCGGCGCCGGCGGGAACATCGGCTCGGACTTCGTCGCCAAGGCGAAGCCCGACGGCTACACGATCCTCGGCGGCACGATCAGCTCGCACGCGATCAACCCGAGCATCTACAAGACGATGCCCTACGACGCGGCGAAGTCGTTCCAGCCGATCACGCTCATCGGCACCAACGCCAATGTGCTGGTGGTCGGCGCCGACAGCCCGTACAAGACGGTGCAGGACGTGATCGCGGCCTCAAAGGCGAAGCCCAACAGCATCTCGTTCGCCTCGGCAGGCAACGGCACCTCGCAGCACCTCTCGGGCGAGCTCTTCAAGTCGCTCGCCGGCATCCAGATGGAGCACGTGCCCTACAAGGGCAGCGGCCCCGCGATCCAGGACGTCATGGCCGGTCACGTGCCGCTGATGTTCGACACGACGGTGGTGGCGGCCCCGCACATCCAGTCGGGCAAGCTGCGCGCGCTCGCGGTCACTTCTTCGAAGCGCGTGAAGAGCCTGCCCAACGTTCCGACCATGGCCGAAGCGGGCGTGAAGGGCTACGAGATCGTGTCCTGGCAGGGGATCTTCGCGCCCGCCGGCACGCCGAAGGACATCGTGCAGCGGCTCAACACCGAGATCGTGAAGATCCTGAAGATGCCCGACACGCGCGAGCGGCTCGAGGCCCTCGGGCTCGACCCTGTCGGGAACACGCCGGAAGAGTTCGCCGCGTTCCAGAAGGCCGAGATCGCGAAGTGGGCGAAGGTCGTCAAGGACGCGAAGATCACCGCCGACTGAGCGGCGAGAGAGGGACGCGAGTCATGCGCAGGAACTTCATCGCCGGGGAGTGGGTCGCGGGCAGCGAAGCGGCGCTGAACGTCAACCCGTCGGATGTCGCCGACGTGATCGACGGGTACGCGGTCGCCGACGCCGCGGCGGTGGACCGCGCGATCCGGGCCGCGCGCACCGCGTTCCCGAAATGGTCGGCTGCGACCCCGCAGCAGCGCTTCGATGCGCTCGACGCGGTCGGGAGCGAAATCCTCGCGCGCAAGGCGGAGCTCGGCGAGCTCCTGAGCCGCGAGGAAGGCAAGACCCTTCCCGAGGGGATCGGCGAGGTCGTGCGCGCCGGCTCGATCTTCAAGTTCTTCGCCGGCGAGGCGCTGCGCACCGGCGGGGAAGTCGTCCCGTCCGTGCGAGCCGGTCTCGGCGTCGAGATCACCCGCGAGCCGCTCGGGGTGGTTGGCCTGATCGCGCCGTGGAACTTCCCGATCGCCATCCCGGCCTGGAAGATCGCTCCGGCCCTTGCCTACGGGAACTGCGTCGTGTTCAAGCCGGCCGAGCTCGTGCCCGGATCGGCGTGGGCACTCGCCGAGATCATCAGCCGCTCGGGCCTTCCATCCGGGGTGTTCAACCTGGTGATGGGGCGTGGCTCGGTGATCGGCCAGGCGATCATCGATCACCCGGCAGTGGACGCGATCAGCTTCACCGGCTCGGTCGGGACCGGCCGGCGGGTCGCCGAAGCCGCGCTCAAGCGCCTCGCCAAGGTGCAGCTCGAGATGGGCGGGAAGAACCCGCTCGTCGTCCTCGACGACGCCGATCTCGAGCAGGCGGTCGAGGTGGCGGTGCAGGGCTCGTACTTCTCGACCGGACAGCGCTGCACCGCCTCGAGCCGGATCATCGTCACCGCCGGCATCCACGACGCGTTCGTGAAGCGCATGGCCGAGCGCACGAAAGCGCTGGTGGTGGGCGATGCGCGCGACCCGAAGACCGAGATCGGTCCGGTGGTCGACGCCCGGCAGCTCGAGCAGGACGAGCGCTACATCGCGCTCGGCAAGGACGAGGGCGCGCGGCTCGTCGCCGGCGGACAGCGCGTGAAGCGGGAAAAGGAAGGGTTCTATCTCGCACCAGCGCTCTTCACCGAGTGCTCGAACGCGATGCGGATCTGCCGCGAGGAGATCTTCGGGCCGGTGGCGGCGGTGATGCGGGCGAAGGACTACGACGACGCGCTCGCGCTGGCCAACGACACCCCGTTCGGGCTGACCGCGGGGGTCTGCACCACCTCGCTCAAGCACGCGACGCACTTCAAGCGCCACGCGCAGGCCGGCATGGTGATGGTGAACGTGCCGACCGCGGGCGTGGACTACCACGTCGCCTTCGGCGGCCGCAAGGGTTCGAGCTACGGTTCGCGCGAGCAGGGACGCTACGCCGCCGAGTTCTACACCACCGTCAAGACCGCTTACACGCTTGCCTGAATAAAGGGTCGCCAAGACCGCCGGCATCCAACCCGAATGACCAGGAGTCAATGACATGACAACCATCGACGCACGACTGAGAACCGCGCTGGCCGGGATCTCCGGAATCCTCGTTACCCCCTTCGATTCCTCGGATCGCCTGGCGCCCGCGCGTCTCAAGCCGATCGTGGACCGCGCCGTCGCGGCGGGCGTTCACGCGCTGGTCGCGAACGGCAACACCGGCGAGTTCTACGGCCTGACGACGAAAGAGGCCGAGACGATGGTCCACGCCGTGGCGGAGCAAACCGCGCGGCGCTGCGTGCTGATCGGCGGCGTCGGCCGGAGCATCCACGATGCCTGCGCCCTCGCAAAGGCATCGCACGCCGCCGGCGTCCACGCGCTGATGGTGCATCAGCCGCCGGATCCCTTCGTCGCGCCGCGCGGCGTCGTGAGCTACATCCAGCGGATCGCGGACGCAGCCGAAGGGCTGCCGGTCATGCTCTACCTGCGCAACGACGGTATCGGCCTCGACGCGATCGAAAAGCTCTGCTCGGTCCCCGGCGTGGCTGGCGTGAAGTGGGCATGCCCGACGCCGCTGCGGCTCGCCGAGGCGATCCGGCGCTGCAGCCCGGAGATCGTATGGGTCGACGGCCTCGCCGAGCCGTGGGCACCGCCGTTCTTCGCGGTCGGCGCGCGCGGATTCACGTCGGGCCTGATCAACGTGTGGCCCGAGCACTCGGTCGCGATCCATGCGGCCCTGGAAGCGGGCGACTTCGCCCTCGCGCGCCGTCTGATCGACGTGATGGCGCCGTTCGAGGATCTGCGGGCGGAAGAACAGAACGGGACCAACGTCACCGTCGTGAAGGCGGCGCTGCAGCTGCTGGGCGAAGACTGCGGCGCGACGCGTCCGCCGTCCGCATGGCCGCTGAGCGAGCCACAGCTGCAGAAGCTGCGGACGCAGCTCGCCGGCTGGGGACTGAAGCGCTAGCCGGCGCGGCCCGACTCGAGCCGGGCCGCGCCTGAGTGGCGCGCGTCCCGTGCTGGGTTACACTCCCCGCCCGCAATGGCCACCAGCCCATACAACCTGCTGGTCGACGTCGGCAACACGTTCGTGAAGTGGGGCCGCTACCGCGCGGCCGGCGAAGGTGCAGCAGCCGACAACTGCCTCGAGGCGGGGCACGCGCTGCTCGCCGAGATCCCGGAGCTCGCCGCGGTCTGGCGCAAGCTCCGCGCCCCGCACCACATCGTCATCTCGAACGTCGCCGGCACCCGCGCGCGCTCGACGATGATCCGCGTGCTCGAGGTGTGGCCCGACGCGCCGGCGCCGCTCTGGCTCGTCTCGCAGCCCGAGCAGTGCGGCGTGAAGAACGGCTACCGCAACCCGGCTCAGCTCGGCTCCGACCGCTGGGCGGCGATGATCGGCGCGCGCGCGCTCGCGGACGGCAAGCCGACGCTCGTAGTGGTGTGCGGCACGGCGGCGACGATCGACTTCGTCAATGCCGGCGGCGAGTTCACCGGCGGCGTGATCCTCCCCGGCGTCGGCCTGATGATCCGCTCGCTGCACGAGGGGACTGCGGCGCTGCCCGACGCCGACGGGCAGTTCACCGACCACCCGCAGCAGACCGTGGATGCGATCGTGACCGGGTGCCAGCACGCGCTCGCCGGCGCGGTCGAGCGGCTCTATCGCATGCATGTCGCAACGCAACCGGCGCTCGTCTGCCTGCTGTCGGGCGGCGGCGCGAAGGCGCTGGCGCCGCGGCTCGGCATCCCGTTCCGCCTCCACGAGAACCTCGTCCTCGAGGGGCTCCACCGCATCGCGCGGACGCTCGACTAGCGGCGGCGCGGCGCGGCCGCAGGCATCGGCGGGCGTCGCCCGCTGTGCTAGCATCGCCCGTCGTTCCCCCTGTCACTTCGACCCTGGTGCGCAGCTCGAGCTTCGCCGTTCTCAAGGCGCTCGCCGACGGCGGGCTCCGCTCGGGCGCCGGGCTCGCCGCGGCGCTCGGTCTCCCGCGCGTGGACGTGTCGCTGGCGGTGCGCGAGATGCGGGCGAGCGGGCTCGCCGTCCACGCCGTTCCGGGGCGCGGCTACCGCCTCGCCGAGCCGTTCGATGCGCTCGATCCCGCGGCGATTGCGAACGCGCTCGGGCCGCACTCGACGATCCGACTGGAAGTGCTCGACGAGTGCCCGTCGACGAACGCGCTGCTCGCGGAGCGCGCGGCCGCCGGCGCGCCCTCCGGCTCGGGCGTCGTGTGCGAGCTGCAGAGCGCCGGACGCGGGCGCCGCGGCGCGAGCTGGCACTCGGGTCTCGGCGACAGCGTGACGCTCTCGGTGCTGTGGCGCTTCGACCGCGGGAGCGCAGGCCTGAGCGGCCTGCCGCTCGCGATCGGCGTCGCCTGCGCGCGTGCGCTCGAGTCGCTCGGCGCAGCGGGCGTCGGGCTCAAGTGGCCGAACGACATCGTGCGCAGCGGCGGCAAGCTCGGCGGCATCCTGGTCGAAGTCTCCGGCGACGGGAGCCGGGCCGCCGCAGCCGTGATCGGCGTGGGGATCAACGTGCGGACGCCTGCCGCAGCGAAGCGGGTGGCCGGCCGGCCGGTCGCCGACCTCGGCGGCGCGATCGGCACGCGGAACGCGCTCGTTGCCCGGCTCGCCATCGAGATCGCGGCGGCGGCCCCGGTGTTCGAGCGCGAAGGGTTCGGCGCATTCCGGGACGAATGGCTGCGCCGCCACGCGTGGCAGGGCCGGCCGGTGCGGGTGCTGGCGCCGTCGCGCCGGACGGTCGACGGCGTAGCGGCGGGCGTCGCCGACGACGGCGCGCTGATCGTCGACACGCCGCGCGGGCCCGAGCGCTTCCACGCTGCGGAAGTGAGCCTCCGACTCGCCGCATGAGGATCGCGTTCTTCGTGCTCCTCTTCGCGAACGCGGCCTTCTTCGCGTACCGGTTCTACGTGACGCAGTACGCGACCCCGGCGGTCGACCCGCTCGGCCAGCAGATCCAGCCGGAGCGGATCCACATCGTCCAGCCCGAGGAGCTCGCGAAGATCGCGGCGTCGCGCCGCGGCGTGGCCTGCATCGAGCTCGGGCCGATCGCGGCCGCGGAGGCCGGGCGGGCCGAGGAGGCGGCGAGCGCGCTGGCGAGCGGGCTCAAGATCTCGCAGCGCCGCGTCGACGACGCGATGCGCTGGTGGGTGTACATTCCGCCCCTCCCGACGCGGGCGGCGGCCAACCAGCGCGTCGCCGAGCTGAAGAAGCAGGGCATCGCCGATTCGCAGCTGATCAGCGACGATTCGGTCTGGCGCAACGCGATCTCGCTCGGCGTGTTCAGCTCGGAAGACGCCGCCAGCCGGCGCCTCGACGAGCTGACGCGGCGCGGCGTGCGCGGCGTGCAGTCGGCACCGCGCGAAGGGCGGGGGGCGCGCGTCTACCTGCAGCTCCGCGACGCGACCGAGCGGGTGCGCCTGAAGTTCGTCGATCTGAAGGACGGTTTCCCGGACGCGGACGTCCGCGAATGCCCGGGCGGCTGAACGTCAACGAAACGGAAGCGAAACGACTCATGTACGTACCGCGTCACAACCGCAACGAGGACCGGCCGACGCTGGTCGCCTTCATGCGCGCGCACCCGTTCGCGACGCTGGTCACGCACGGTGCCGACGGCCTGCGCGCGACCCACCTGCCGGTGGTCGCCGAAGAGGACGGCGACCGGGTGCGCCTGCTCGCGCACGTCGCGCGCGCGAACCCGCAGTGGGCCGACTTCGCGGGCGGCGGCGAGGCGATGACGATCTTCGCCGAGCCGCACGCCTACATCTCGCCGCGACACTACGAGCGTGCCGAGTCGGTGCCGACCTGGAACTACGTCGCGGTCCACGCCTACGGGGCGCCACGGATCATCGAGGACCGTGACGAGAAGCACGCGCAGCAGTCGAAGCTGATCGCGCAGCACGACGCCGAGTACGGCGCCCGCTTCCCCGATCTGCCGCGCGACTACATCGACCGGATGCTCGGGGCGATCGTCGCGTTCGCGATCGACGTCACCCGGCTCGACGCGCGTTTCAAGCTGTCGCAGGAGAAGCTGCCGGTCGAACGCGAACGGATCATCGCCGAGCTCGGGCGTGCCAGCGATACCTGGTCGACGGAGACCGCGGAGCTGATGCGCAAGTACCATCGGTGAGCACGGAAGGTGAGCACGGAACTCGCAGCACCGTACGCGATCGTCGACGCGACCAACCCGCCGCGGCCCGACGACGTCCGGCGCCTCTTTCGCGACTACGCCGAGTGGATCGGGGTCGACCTCGGCTTCCAGGACTTCGAGCAGGAGCTCGCGACCCTGCCCGGGAAGTACGCGCCGCCCGCCGGGCGCCTGCTGCTGCTCGTCCGCGGCGAAGAGGCGGTCG
>Ga0335084_10007360_pt1 | contig 10966 bp, 5 predicted proteins | sample Lox_Sample_44_FD_206721 | JGI IMG/M metagenome (GOLD analysis project Ga0335084, IMG submission 206721) | Soil microbial communities from Loxahatchee National Wildlife Refuge, Florida, United States - Lox_Sample_4.4 | ecosystem: Environmental > Terrestrial > Soil > Wetlands | place: USA: Florida...
ACACCGGCTCCGGCGGTACGCTGACCGATGTCGATACCGTCACGCTGAACATCACCGCGGTCAACGACGCGCCGGTGAACACGGTGCCCGGCGCGCAAAGCACCAGTGAGGACACCAGCAAGGCGATCACGGGCCTGAGCATCGCCGACATCGACGCCGGCTCCAGCTCGATGACCGTGACGCTGGCCGTCACCAACGGCACGCTGACGGTGAGCGGCGGCACCGCCACGATCTCCAACAGCGGCACCGGCACGGTCACGCTGACGGGCACGGCAGCGCAGATCAATGCCACGCTGGCCGCCAACGTCACCTACGTTCCGACCGCCAACTTCAACGGCACGGCCACGCTGACGATGACCACCAGCGACAACGGCAACACCGGCTCCGGCGGTGCCATGACCGACGTCGACACGGTGGCCATCGGCGTCGCTGCGGTCAACGACGCGCCGGTGAACACGGTGCCGGCCGCGCAGAGCACCAACGAGGACGCCACCAAGGCCATCACCGGCTTGAGCATCTCCGACGTCGACGCCGGCTCGGGCTCGATGACCGTGACGCTCGCGGTCACCAATGGCACGCTCAGCGTCTCCGGTGGCAGCGCCGGCATCGCGGGCTCGGGCACGTCGACGGTCACGCTGACCGGCACCCTGGCGCAGATCAACGCCACGCTCGGTGCCACCGTCAACTACGTGCCCACGCCCAATTTCAACGGCTTGGCCACGTTGACGATGACCTCCAACGACGGCGGCAACACCGGCTCCGGTGGTGCGCTGACCGATGTCGATACGGTGACGATCAACGTCGCTGCCGTCAACGACGCGCCGGTCAACACGGTGCCGGCCACGCAGACCACCAGCGAGGACACCAGCAAGGCGATCACCGGACTCAGCATCGCGGACGTCGACGCAGGCTCCGGCTCGATGACCGTGACGCTGGGCATCACCGACGGCACGCTCGCGGTGTCGGGCGGCTCGGCCACGATCACCGGCTCGGGCACCTCGCTGGTGACGCTGACCGGCACGATGGCGCAGATCAACGCCACGCTCGGCTCGTCGGTCACGTATACGCCCAGCGCCAACTTCAGTGGCACCTCGACGTTGACGATGACCACCAACGACGGCGGCAACACCGGCTCCGGCGGTGCGCTGACCGATGTCGACACGGTGTCGATCAACGTCACGGCGGTCGCCGACACGCCCACGCTGCTGACGCTGCCCAGCTCGATCAACGCGATCGTGGCCGGCGTCAACACGATCAACGCGTCGACCGGCATCACCGCGGCCAACCTGGCGGCGACGATCGGCCTGCCGGCCGCCACGCTGAACAGCTTCGACCCGGCGCCCGGGTCCACCACCAGCGACCCGGGCACCGTGACCGCCTACAACGGCGCGATCAGCAACTTCAACTACGAGGTGGTCGCCGGCACGAACGTCACGTTCAAGTGGACTTTCACCAACGGCGAGGACCTGGCCAACGAGATCAACTCGGGCTACAACGACATGGTCGTGGTCACGGTCACCGCGCCCGACGGCACGCAGACCAGCCAGCTGATCACGGCGTCGGAGACGCTCGGGCCGTCGAACAACGGCACCGGCACCTACACCTTCGCTGCGCCGGACGACGGCCACTACCAGTTCAGCTGGATGGTGATCAACGGCCTCGACGGCAACAAGCCCTCCGGGCTGGCGATCAACGACGTGTCGCTCAACCTCGGTGGCAAGGCGTACGGCGCGATCGTCGACGTACCGATCCAGGCGGCGCTGACCGACACCGACGGTTCGGAGTCGCTGTCGGTCACGGTGTCCGGCGTGCCCACCAATTCGGCGTTCAGCGCCGGCACCGACCACGGCGGCGGCCTCTGGACCTTCACGTCGAGCGAGCTGAGCGACCTCAAGTACCTGGCGGCCGACGGCTTCACCGGCACCGTCAACCTGACCGTCAGCGCCACCTCGACCGAGGCATCGAACGGCGCCACGGCGACGACCGGCTCGCAGACGATGTCGATCGTGGTGTCGGCGACCACCAACACGATCACCGGCACCGCGAACAACGAGACGTTGACCGGAACGTCCGGTGCCGACCACATCCAGGGCCTGGCCGGCAACGACACCATCAACGCGGGATCGGGCAACGATCTCGTGCACGGCGGCCTCGGCACCGACAACATCAGCGGCCAGGACGGCAACGACATCCTGTACGGCGACGCCGGCAACGACACCCTCAACGGCGGCAACGGCACCGACCTGCTGATCGGCGGCGCCGGCAACGACAGCCTGACCGGCGGCGCCGGCGCCGACGTGTTCCGCTGGGAACTCGGCGACGCGGGCACGCCGGGGTCGCCTGCGCAAGATACGGTGGTCGACTTCGACAACAGCGCCAGCGGCGACAAGCTCGACCTGCGCGACCTGCTGCAGGGCGAGTCGCTGACCAATCTGACCAACTACCTGCACTTCGCGGTGTCGAGTGGCAACACGGTGGTCTCGATCAGCACCACGGGCGCCTTCTCGTCGGGCTACTCGTCGGGGGCAACCGACCAGACGATCACGCTGACCGGCGTCAACCTGGTGGGCTCGTTCACCACCGATCAGCAGATCGTTCAGGACCTGCTCACCCGCGGCAAGCTGCTCACCGACTCCGGCGGCTGAGCGCCGGTCGCGCCGACGGCAAGCGGGTCGCCTCGCCGACCTCAGGCGCCGCGCGTCACCGCCGGCCCGGTGGCGCCGTCGAAGCCGAGCGCCCACAGCACGCGCAGGTCGTCGGCGTCGCTGACACCCTCGGCGTAGATGCCGAGACCGATCCCGCGCAGCAGCGCGACCAGGCCCTCGGCGTGGCGGCGCACCTGCGGCTCGCGCGCGATGCCGGCCAGGAAGCGCGCGTCGATGCGCACGTAGTCGACGCCGAGCTGGTACAGCCGCGTCATGCCGGCCAGCGCCGCACCGGCGTGCTCCAGGCCGATGTGGACGCCCAGCGCGCGCCATTGCCGCGTCAGCTCCTGGATCACCGCCGGGTGCGAGCTGGCCAGCGACTCCGGCACGTCGATCCACAGCTTCGCGGCGGCGCGCGGCGCGGACTGCAGCTGCGCGGCGATCGCAGCCACGAACTCGGTGGCCAGCAGCGAGCCGGCCGCCATGTTGACGCAGCGCGCCACGCCGTCGTGCGCGATCTTCGCCAGTGCGAGCGACACCGCTTGCTGGTCGAGTTCGGTCGTCAGGCGGCTGCGCGCGGCCAGCGCCAGCCAGCTGGCCGCCGACTCGAACGCGCCGCCTGGTTGCAGCTGCACGCGCATCGGGCAATCGAGATGCGCGAGCTTGCCGTGCGTGTCGCACACCGGGTACTCGGCCAGCTCGATGCGGCGCTGCTGCAGCGCGTCGAGCAGCTGCCGCTGCCAGTCGCCCTCGCCGCTCGCCGGCGCGCGGCCGGCGCACGGCCGGCTCGACATCGTGAACGGCCCCGCAGCCTCGGCCTGTGCCAGCGCCTGGTCGGCCGCCGCCAGCGCGGCAGCGAGGTCGGCGCCCTGCTCGGCGACGGCCACGCCGGCAGCCACCTGCATCGCGTGTTCGCCGCCCTGCAACGCCTGGCGCAGCACCGCGAGCAGCGAGCCGGCCAGCGCGGCGGCGTCAGCGCGCGCCACCAGCAGCGCGAAGTCCGAACCGTTGAGCCGCCCGAGCAGCGGCTGGTCGGCCGCCGGCACGTGAATGCCCAGCGTCTCGGTCAGTGCACGCAACTGGCGGTCGACCGCCACGTGGCCGGCGCGCCGGTTGAGGCCGTCGAGGTCGTGCACGCGAAGCAGCATCAGCGCCAGCGGTGCGCCGGCCGCCGCCTCGAAGCGCTGCTGCGCATCGAGCATGAACTGGCGGCGGTTGGCGACGCCGGTCAGCGCGTCGGTCTGCGCCTGCTGGCGCAGCACCTCGACCTGGCGCGCCTGCGCGTCGAACATCGAGCTCAGCCGATCGACCATCGTGTTCATGCTCTTGGCGAGCGGCCGCAACTCGGCCACGCGCGGCTCGGGCACGGTGACGAAGCGGCCCTCCTGCAGCGCCTGCGCCTGCTGCGCGGCCGCGTCGAGCGGCCTGCGGATCGCCCGCAGACCCCACGCGGCGAGCGCGCCGCCGGCCAGGCCCACCAGCGCCAGCACCTCGGCCGCGCGCACGCCGGCGCGCCACAGCGCATCGGTGGCATAGGCCGACTGGCTGACGACCTCGAGCTGACCGATCACCCGCCAGCCGTCGGAGACCTGCGCGACGCCCGGCTCGGCGCGCAGCGGCAACGCGCGCGCGAACCAGCCCGGCGCAACACTGCGCTGCGCGTCGGCCTCGCGGCGAAACGGCGCGCGGCCGTCGCCGGTGAGCGCAATGCTGCGGTAGTGGCCGGTGTCGAACTGCGCCGCCAGCACCAGCTCCATCAGCGCGACGTCGCCGCGCTGCTGCGACAGCGCCAGCGCCAGCGACTGCGCGTTGTCACGGTTCTTCAGGCCGAGCTGCGTCTGCAGCGTATCGCGCGCGGCGATCAGCGTCGTGAACACGCCGCCCACCAGCGCCAGCACCACCACCAGCAGCATCAGCCAACTGACACGTCGGATCAGCGACATGGCCGACCTCCATCGAAATGTTCGCCCCCACACTCACTGCGTTCGCTGCCCCCCGAGGGGGCGCCCAGTCGACTTGGGAGCGGCCCGGCGCCGACTGGACAGTAAATCACAGGAAACCCTCCGCGCGCGCCTTGCGCAGCACGTCACGCCACGGCGACAGGCGCTCGGCCGCGTCGCCCATGCGCTGCGACCCGCTGCCCTGCCACAGCCCTTCGCTGTTGAAGCTGAACACCGGCGTCAGGTCGGGACGACGCGACGCCAGACGGATCTCGGTGACCAGGTTGTCGAGGATCAGCGGCTCGCTGCCCGCGCTGGCGTAGTAGGCCAGCACCATGTGCGGCTGCGACGGGCCGCCGGCGCCACCGATCTGCAGCCGCACGTACACCAGCCGCAGCTGCGACGCCGGCATGCCGGTGGCCAGCAGGCTGAAGTACTTGGCGATCGCGAAGTCCTCGCAGTCGCCGGCTCCCTGCTGCAGCGTCTCGAGCGGGCTCGCCCAGTAGTCCTCGACGTGCCAGACCTGCAGGTCGTCGCGAAACACGATGCGGCGATTGAAAAAGCGGTTGACGCCGTCGAGCCGCGCCGCGTCGTCGGCCTCGGTGAGGCTCACCAGCAGCGGCTGCAGCGCGCGCACGCCCTGCACCGCGGGCGGCCCGAGGCGCTGCGCGGCGTGCGTCATGCGCTCGACGTCCCACGCCAGCGGTGCCAGCGACAGCGCCGTCAGCGCGACCGCGAGCCACGCGCGGCGCCCGAGGACGCGACACGTCGCAGTGACAAGGCGCAGAGGGTGTCGCATTGGCTGGTGCAGCGCGGGCCCGCGCGGCGGCCGCTGGAAACCTCTTCGTCAGAGGTTTCGTCCCGGCTGGCAACGACTTGAGTGGCGCCGTCGGCAAGGCGCCACGAAGTCGCGGCGAGCGTGAAACAAGTTGCTACCAGGTCGTGACATACGGCGGATTCGCGCCGGCCTCGGCAGGGCGCGCCGGCAAAGCGACCACCTAAACTTGGCCGGTTTGCAACAACGACCGATCGCGGTGTTTTGGCACGCGGCCGGTCCTCAAGTCCGAGATGTCGCCGATTGCCCGTTCGATCGCACTGGCCGCGGTGTGCGCGCTGCTGCCGTTGCACGGCCTCGCGCAGGCCGACGATCCGATGGCCAAGGCCGCGCGCCAGGCTCTCGAGAGCAACCCCGACGTCACTGCACGCGTCAACGCGCTGCGCGCATCGCTCGACGCGGTGACGGCCGCACGCGCCGGCTGGCTGCCGCGGGTCGACGCCGAAGCGGGGGCCGGCCGCACCGACGACCGCATCACCTCGCGCACGCCCGTCAACGGCTCGCTCGACCACAACGGCGTCGCGCTCAACATCTCGCAGCTGCTGTGGGACGGCACCGCGCTGACGTCGCAGATCCGCCGCCTCGATCACGAGCGCCAGACGCGCTGGTTCGAGCTGCTCGACATCAGCGAGAACACCGCGCTCGAGGCGGTGCGCGCGTACATCGACGTGGTGCGTTATCGCCGGATGGTCGAGCTGTCGGAAGACAACTACGTCGACCACCGCTTCTACTTCCAGCAGCTGCAGTCGCGCTATCGCGCCGGCGTCAGCCGCGGCGTCGACGTCGAGCAGGCGGCGGCGCGGGTGGCGCTGGCGGAGTCGAACCTGACGACCGACGTCTCCAACCTGCACGACGTGGTGGCGCGCTACCTGCGCGTGGTCGGCGACGCACCGCTGCAGAAGCCGCCGCGCCCCGAAACGCTGGGCGGCGGGCTGCCGGCCAACGCCAGCGAGGCGATGGACCTGGCGCTGCGCAACAGCGCGGCGATCAACGCGGCGATCGAGAACCTGCGCTCGGCGCGCGCCGCCGTCAGCGAGCGCGAGAGCGCGTTCTGGCCCAGGGTCGAGGCGCGTGTGCGCGCCGGCGGCGGCCACAACTTCGACGCCATCCCCGACCAGCAGCGCACGGTCACTGCCGGCGTGGTGCTGAACTGGAACCTGTTCGCCGGCGGCGGCGACCAGGCGCGCGTGCGCCAGCAGACCAACCTGCTGAACCAGGCCGCCGACCAGCGCGACCGCGCCTGCCGCGACGCGCGCCAGAACGCCGGCATCGCCTACAACGACGTCGTCAAGCTCGAGGACCAGTTGCGCGCGCTCGACCGCAACGTGCTGGCGATCGAGAAGGCGCGCGACGCCTACCGCCAGCAGTTCGACATCGGCCAGCGCAGCCTGCTCGACCTGTTGAACTCGGAGAACGAGCTCTACACGGCGCGCCGCTCGTACGCCAATGCCGACTACGACCGCCTGTTCGCGCAGGCGCGCGTGCTGGCCGCGCTGCAACAGCTGACGCAGCGCCTCGGGCTGCGCGCGCCGATGTCAGCGGCCGATGCCGGCTCCGACGCCAACTGGGCGGCCGGCGAAGACATCCCGCAGCGCTGCCCGGTGGCGGTGGCCGAGGTGATCACCACGCCGCTGAACGAGCTCGACCAGCGCGCGCAGCGGCTGCTCAACAGCGCGCCCAGGCGCTGACCCGCTCGGGGCAGGCGCGGCACTTCGCTACCGCTTGCGCGCCGGCGGCACGTCGGTGCACACGCCGTGCGCCACCTCGGCCGCCATGCCGAGCGACTCGCCGAGCGTCGGGTGCGGATGGATCGTGCTGCCGATGTCGACCGCGTCGGCGCCCATCTCGATGGCCAGCGCGACCTCGCTGATCAGGTCGCCGGCGTGGGTGCCGACGATGCCGCCGCCGACGATGCGGTGCGTGGCCGCATCGAACAGCAGCTTGGTGACGCCCTCGTCGCGGCCGTTGGCGATCGCGCGGCCTGACGCCGTCCACGGGAACAGGCCCTTGGTGACTGCCACGCCGCGCGCCTTGGCCTCGTCTTCGGTGAGGCCGACCCAGGCCACCTCGGGGTCGGTGTAGGCGACGTTGGGGATCACGCGCGCGTCGAAGCGCGACTTGTCGTCGCCCGAAGCCACCTCGGCGGCGACGTGCCCTTCGTGCACCGCCTTGTGCGCCAGCATCGGCTGGCCGACGATGTCGCCGATCGCGAAGATGTGCGGCACGTTGGTGCGCATCTGCACGTCCACCGGGATGAAGCCGCGCTCGTTGACTGCGACCCCGGCCTTGTCGGCGCCGATCTTGCGGCCGTTGGGGCTGCGACCCACTGCCTGCAGCACGAGGTCGTAGCGCTGCGGCTCCTTGGGCGCGTTCTCGCCCTCGAAGCGCACGTGGATACCGTCGGGCTTCGCTTCGGCGCCGACGGTCTTGGTCTTCAGCATGATGCGGTCGAAGCGCGGCGTATTCAGCTTCTGCCACACGCGCACCAGATCGCGGTCGGCGCCGAGCATCAGGCCGTCGAGCATCTCGACCACGTCGAGCCGCGCGCCGAGCGTCGAGTACACCGTGCCCATCTCGAGGCCGATGATGCCGCCGCCGACCAGCAGCATCTTCTGCGGCCGCTGGCGCAACTCGAGCGCGCCGGTGGAGTCGACGATGCGCGGGTCGTCGGGCAGGAACGGCAGCCGCACCGCCTGCGAACCGGCGGCGATGATGCAGTGCCTGAAGCGGATCGTCTGCGTCTTGCCGGTCTTGTCCTGCCCCGCGCCGGTGGTCTCCTCGACCACCACGTGGTGCGGGTCGGCAAACGCGCCGTAGCCGCGCACCACGGTGACCTTGCGCATCTTGGCCATGCTGCCGAGGCCGCCGGTCAGTTTGCCGACCACCTTGTTCTTGTGCGCCAGCAGCTTGGCGTTGTCGATGCTCGGCTCGCCGTAGGCGACGCCGAGGTCGGCGAAGTGCTTCACCTCGTCCATCACCGCGGCCACGTGCAGCAGCGCCTTCGACGGGATGCAGCCGACGTTCAGGCACACGCCGCCGAGCGTCGCGTAGCGCTCGACCAGCACCGTCTTCATGCCGAGGTCGGCGGCGCGGAACGCCGCCGAGTAGCCACCGGGGCCGGCGCCGAGAACCAGCATGTCGCACTCGAGGTCGACGCCACCGCCGTAGCTGCCGACGGCCGCGGGCGCCGCGGCGGCCTTCGGTGCCGCGGCCGCAGCGGCCGCAGCAGCAGCCGGCGCGGCAGCGGCCGGCGCCGCGGCTTGCGTGGCCTCGCCCTCCAGCATCAGCACCGCCGAGCCCTGCGAGACCTTGTCGCCGAGTTTGACCTTGAGCTCCTTGACGACACCGGCGGCGCTCGACGGAATCTCCATCGATGCCTTGTCGCTCTCGATGGTGATCAGGCTCTGCTCGACCGCGACGCGATCGCCCGGCTTGACCAGCAACTCGATCACCGCGACGTCCTTGAAGTCGCCGATGTCGGGCACCTTCACTTCGATCAGCGCCATGGGATCTCCCGCGTCATTGCCTCAACTTGATGGTGTGTGCGCGCACCGGCCCGTCGGAGTTCTTGTCGAACTCGCAGCCGGCGCGCACGCCGAGCTCGGCCACCTCGCGCGCGCTGCGCCCGCGCTCGAAGTGCGCGTACATCGCGCCGAGCGCGAAGCTGCGCCCCGAACCGATGGCCCAGAAGCGGTCGAACTCGAACACCTCGCGGTACGAGTAGACGCCGAAGATGCCCGCCGCGTTGGCGATCAGCACCGTGAACTGGCTGCTCTCGTAGGGGTCGCTTTCCTCTTCCTTGGTGTTGAGGAAGAACTGCTCCTTGAGCTTCGGGTGGAGCTTGAGGAAGGTCTCGAACACCTCGTCGCGCGAATTTAGCTTGAGCTCCTGCTTCGGCAGCGCGCCGAGTGCGCGCCGCAGTACCGGAAAGTGCGCGGTCGTGCCGGCCATGCCGACCCACGAGTCGCCGATGCGGAACACCTTGTCGTTGGCCTCGTAGCCGTGCGCCAGCCGGGTGTCGCCGAACGTCACCAGCGCGTCGGCAGCGACGGCGACCTGCCCGTTCTTGCGGGCGACGCAGATCGTCGTCACGCCGCGCCCCGCAGCGGCGCCGCCAGCGCGGCCGTCACAGAATCACCCGCCGGAAGTCCGCCAGCATGGCGCCGAGGAACGCGTTGAAGCGCGCGGCCGCCGCGCCGTCGATCACCCGATGGTCGTACGACAGCGACAGCGGCAGCATCAGCCGCGGCGCGAACGCCTTGCCGTCCCACACCGGCTTCAGGTAGCCCTTCGACAGCCCGAGGATCGCGACCTCCGGTGCGTTGATGATCGGCGTGAAGTGCGTGCCGCCGATGCCGCCGAGCGAGCTGATCGAGAAGCAGCCGCCGCTCATGTCGGCCGGCCCCAGCTTGCCGTCGCGCGCCTTCTTCGACAGCTCGGCCATCTCCTGCGCGATCTGCAGCAGGCCCTTCTTGTCGGCGTCCTTGAGCACCGGCACCACCAGGCCGTTGGGCGTGTCGGCAGCGAAGCCGACGTGGAAGTAGCGCTTGTAGACGAGCGCATCGCCGTCGAGGCTGGCATTGAACTCGGGGAACTTCCTCAGCGCGGCGACCACCGCCTTGATCACGAAGCCGAGCATCGTCACCTTGATGCCGCTCTTCTCGTTCTCCTTGTTGAGCTGCACACGCAGCGCCTCGAGTTCGGTGATGTCGGCCTCGTCGTTATTGGTGACGTGCGGGATCATCACCCAGTTGCGGTGCAGGTTCGCGCCCGAGATCTTCTTGATGCGCGACAGGTCCTTGCGCTCGATGGGGCCGAACTTCGCGAAGTCGACCTGCGGCCACGGCAGCAGCCCGGGGATGCCCCCGCCGGCGGCGGGCGCCGGCGCCGCGGCGCCCGGGCGCGCGGCACCGGCCATCACGCCCTTGACGAAGCCCTGCACGTCCTCGTGCGTGATGCGGCCCTTGGGCCCGCTGCCCTTGACGTCGCCCAACGGCACGCCGAGTTCGCGCGCGAAGCGGCGCACCGACGGCGAGGCGTGCGGCAACGCGCCCTTCGGCGCAGTCGGCTCGTGCGGCGGCAGCGCCGCGGTCGGCGACGTGCGGTGCGCGCCGGCCGCCGGCGCGGCCGCTGCAGGTGGGGCAGCCGCGGGCGCCGGCGCGGCCGTGGCGCCACCCGACGATTCGACCAACGCGACCAGCGAGCCCTGCGAGACCTTGTCGCCGAGCTTGACCTTGACCTCCTTGATCACGCCGGCATGCGACGCCGGAATCTCCATCGACGCCTTGTCGCTCTCGACGGTGATCAGGCTTTGCTCGAGCTTGACGGTGTCGCCCGGCTTGATGAACAACTCGATCACCGCGACGTCCTTGAAGTCGCCGATGTCGGGCACCAGCAGCTCGACCACGCCCCCGCCTGCGCGGGCCGGCGCAACCACGGGGCTCGGTGCCGGCGCCGCCGCCGGTGCGGCGGCCGCGGGCGCGGCTGCAGGCGCGGCCGCGCCCTGTGCAGTGCCTTCGAGCAGCGCCACCAGCGACCCTTCACTG
>Ga0335084_10007361_pt1 | contig 10966 bp, 11 predicted proteins | sample Lox_Sample_44_FD_206721 | JGI IMG/M metagenome (GOLD analysis project Ga0335084, IMG submission 206721) | Soil microbial communities from Loxahatchee National Wildlife Refuge, Florida, United States - Lox_Sample_4.4 | ecosystem: Environmental > Terrestrial > Soil > Wetlands | place: USA...
CTCGACGCCCTGGAGCGCGAGGCGGAAGCGTCGATGGACTGGCTGCTCGCTGGTTCGAGCGAAGGGGGAGGCGGATGAGCCTCCCCCGGAGCGACCAGGGGTCTGGGGGGCGGTCGCCCCCCGGCAAGAAGGAGGTGAGGTGAGCCTCGACGCCCTGCAGCTCGCCGACGTGCTCCGCAGCTCCGGCGCCGAGCTGGCGCGGATCTGGCGCTCGGCGCGCGCGGAGGCGCGCCGCGGCGTCGCCCCCGGCCTGCTCGACGGCGTGGTCTCCGCGTTCCTGGAGGGCGTGGCGTTCATGCTGGAAGCCGACGGCGAGCCCGCTGCCGCCTGGCGCGACGCCGTCGGGGTGGTCCGGTTCGACGCGCGCGATCGCCCGAGGTCCGCCGCGGAGATCGACGCGGAGTGGACGATCCTGGGCGCGGTGCTCGACGCGGCCTGCGAGGCGCTGGAGGCCGATCCCGGACCGCGGGCGCAGCTTGCCGCGGCGGTGGCCGCGGGGCGGGCCGGCGTGACGGACCTGGTGGCCGGCCGCGGGCCGCGCGGCGTGCTCGCCCTCCCCGTGCTCTCCGGGATGGGGCGGCGCGTGGCCAGCGGGTGAGGGGGCGGGACGGACTCACGCTCACGGCGCCGGGGCGCCGGAGCCGTCCATCGCCGCGTCTCCGCCCGCGCGCGGCGCCTGGTCGTAGCGGCGGACCTTGGAGAGCAGGTCCTCGAGATCGAAGGGCTTGGGCAGGAACCCGTCGGCCTCGATGCTCGACACGCGCCCGAGCGCCGAGAGGACGATCACCGGGATGTCCGACACGGAAGGATCGTGCTGCTGCTCCGCGCGGAACTCCCAGCCGCTCATCCTCGGCATCATCAGGTCGAGGAGGACGAGGTCCGGGTGATGGGCTCGCAGCTGGGCGAGGGCCTCGACGCCGTCGCACGCGGCGATGACCTCGTACCCTTCCTCGGCGAGCACCTCGACCACGGCCTGCCGGATGTCGATCTCGTCGTCCACCACGAGGACGCTCATCACGAGCCGTAGATGCCCACGCCCGTCCCCGGGCGCAAATACCCACCGAGGCGCGAAGCGCTTCCCTGAGGGGTTGGCGATCGGTGACCCGGCCCCTTCCTGCCGGGGGCCGCGACGCCCTGACCCCTGGTGGCTCCGGGCCGGCTCCTCCGCCCGGTCCTTCGCTCCCGTCAGAGCCCCGCGAGCTGCACCCCGTCGAACAGGAGCGACGGCGTCCGCATCGCCGAGTAGGGATACGGATCGTTCCCCACCGCCGCGAGGCGGCGCCACAGCTCGAGGTGGTTCCCGGAGACGTTCATCTCGCCGACGGGCTCGGCCAGCCGGCCGCCGCGGATCCGGAAGCCGCGCAGGCCCACCGAGAAGTCGCCGGTGGTGCCGTTCGAGTTCCCGCCCAGGAAGCCGGTGACCAGCACGCCGTCGGCGAGATCGGCGCGGAGCGCGTCGAGCGGCCTCGCGCCGAGCGCCCAGGAGAGGTTCGAGGAGCGCGCGGTGGTGGGAGCGAGGCCCAGCTTCCGGCCGTAGTAGGTGTCCACGTAGTAGGTGCGGAGGACGCCGCGCTCGAACACCGGGAAGCGCTTCGCCGCGATCCCCTCGCCGTCGTAGAGGCGCGAGCCGAAGCCGCGGGGCAGGAGCGGATCGTCCGCCACGTCGAGGAGGGCGCTCCCCACCTGCTGTCCGATCTTGCCCTCCAGGTAGGATCGCTTCTGCTGGATCGCGGAGGCGGCGAGCGGGCCGAAGAGCGAGCCGAGCAGCCGGCCGCTGGCGCGGTTCTCGACCAGCATGGGGAGCACCGCGGACTCGCCCTTCCGGGAGCCGATGCGCGCGAGCGCGCGCTCCGCGGCGCGGCGCCCCACCGCCTCGGGCGATTCCAGCGCGGCACGGTGGCGCGCCCCCGCGGCGGCGTACTCCTCCGGGCGACGCCCGTCGGGATCCTTCACCACCACCTCGGCGCCCAGCCAGAAGTCGGTCCCGCTCCGCGTCCCCTCGAACCCGTTCGTCTGGAAGAGCGCGCTCTCCGACCGGGTGTCCGAGACGCTGGTGGACACCGAGACGATCGCCGCCGCGCCGGGGGTGGCGCGGGCCGCCGCCTCGATGGCCTCCGCCTCGCGCCGGCGCGTCCCCGCGTCGAGGGCCGGGTACGAGGGGTCCTCCAGATCGAGGTCGGCGTCGGGGCGGCCGCGGTAGAGCTCCGGATCGGGGAGGCGGCGGTGGGGGTCGGGCGCGAGCGTCCGCGCCAGCGCCACCGCGTCCTCCACGAACCGCTCCAGCGCCTCGGGGCGCAGGTCGCTCGTGGAGACCGACGCGTACCGGCCGTCCACGTAGAGGTCGAGCCCCAGCCCGCGGGTGGTCGCCTCGGTGACCTTCTCGATGCGTCCGTCGCGCCAGGCCACCTCCACCTGCCGCGAGCGGTAGGCCCCGGCGGCCGTCTCGCCCGCGCCCTTGCGGAGCGCGAGCTCGGCGGCCCGGCGGGTGACGTCGAGGAGGGTGGTCATCGGCGCCCCCTCTCCCCGGCCCTCGAGCTCTTCACGAGCCTCTCCCGCCGACGGTCATGGACGCGACGCGCACGGTCGGCAGGCCCTGCGACACCGGCACGCTCTGGCCGTCCTTGCCGCAGGTCCAGCCGCCCTCGTCGATGGCGAGGTCGTCGGAGACCATGTCCACCTGCTCGAGCGCCTTCGGGCCGTTGCCGATGATGTTCACGTCCTTCACCGGCCGGGTGAGCTTGCCGTCCTCGATGAGCCAGCCGTTCTTCACGTAGAAGGTGAAGTCCCCCGCGCCGATGTTGACCTGGCCGTTCGAGAAGTTGACGCAGTAGATGCCGCGCCTCACCGAGGCGATGATCTCCTCCTTGCGGTGCGGCCCGGGCAGCATGTAGGTCGAGCGCATGCGCGGGAGCGGCGGGTGGCGGTAGCTCTCCCGCCGGCCGTTGCCGGTGGGCGCGACGCCGTAATGGCGCGCGGAGATGGAGTCGTGCAGGTAGGTGGCGAGCACGCCGTCCTCGACCAGCCGGGTGGTGCCGGCCGAGTTCCCCTCGTCGTCCACGTTGATGGCGCCGCGCGCGCCCGGGTTGGCGGCGTCGTCCACGATGTTCACGAACGGTGCGGCGATGCGCTTGCCGATCCGGTCGGCGTAGATCGACACGCCCTTGCGGTTGAAGTCGGCCTCCATGCCGTGGCCGATGGCCTCGTGGAGGAGGATCCCGGACGACCCCGCGGCGAGGACCACCGGCATCTCGCCCGCGGGCGGCGGCCCGGCCTCGAAGAGGACGGCGGTGCGGGCCACCGCCTCGCGCACGATCCGGTCGAGCCGGTCGGGCGCGTAGAACTCGAAGCCGGCGCGGCCGGCGACGTTGTAGCCGTTCTGCTCGCGCCGCCCGCCCTGCTCGGCGAGCACCGAGAGCGAGAGGAGCGTCATGGGCTGGCGGTCCTCGGCGATCCGGCCCGAGGAGTCGGCGACCAGGATCGCGCCCGACTCGTCGTGCAGGTGGACGTTCACCTTGCGGACGCGCGGGTCGGCGGAGAAGGCGCGCGCGTTCAGGCCGGCCAGGAGCGGGAGCTTCTCCTCGGGCCGGACCTCGTCCCAGGGCCGGGCGAGCGGGTAGCGGCCCGGGAGGTCGCCGCGCACGTGGAACCGGAGGGGCGCCTCGCGCGAGGGCCCCTCGGCGATGGTGGCCGCCGTGCGCGCGCACTCGACCAGCGCGGAGAGCGACAGGTCCTCGGTGTAGCCGTACCCGGTCTGGTCGCCCTTCACCACCCGCACGCCCACGCCCAGCTCGGCGCTCGCCCAGGCCCGGTTCACCTCGCCGTCCTCGAGCCCGAGGTCGGCGGCCACGCGGTGCTGAAAGAACACGTCGGCGTGATCGCCCCCGCGCGAGAGCGCCGCGGCGAGGGTCCGCCGGATCAGCTCCTCGGTGACGCCGAAGCGCGCGAAGTACCCGCCCGGCCGGGCGGCCGTCCGTTCCCCACCCCGATCCTCGCCTGCATCCCGTTCGATCATCGGCCCTTACATAACCCCGGCGCGGCCTGGCGGACACGAGGCGCCAGCGCGGCGCGCGGTGTGGGCGGCCCGGACGGGGTGGGCGGCGGCGCCCCTCAAGAGCGAATCTTCCGCCGGACGGCGGCGAACGGCAAAGTGCTAAAGGTTCGGCATGCCCAGGGTCCAGCTCAACGGAACGGAACTTCACTACCGAGACCACGGGTCGGCGAAGGACGTGGTGCTACTCCTGCACGCGTTCCCGCTCCACTCCGGGATGTGGTCGCGGCAGATCGCGGCGCTGGAGAAGCGCCACCGCGTGATCGCGCTCGACTACCGGGGCCTCGGCAAGAGCGCGCCGGGCGCGGCCCCGAACACGATGGACCTCCTCGCCGGGGACGTCCGGGCGCTGCTCGGGCACCTGCGCATCGAGCGCGCCGGGGTGGCCGGGCTCTCCATGGGCGGGTACCTCTCGTTCGAGCTGTACCGGCAGGCGCCGGGCCTGTTCCGCGGCCTCGCGCTCTGCGACACGCGGGCCGGGGCGGACACGCCGGAGGGGGCCGCCGCGCGGGAGAAGTTCGCGCAGACGGCGCTGGAGAAGGGGCTCGGCTGGGTGGCGGACGACATGGTGCCGAAGCTGCTGCGGCCGCAGCCCGATCCCGCGGCGGTGGCCGAGGCGCGCCAGCTCATCGGCGGCGGGACGCCGGCGGGGGTGGCCGCGGCGCAGCGCGGGATGGCCCGCCGGCCCGACTCGGCGCCGACGCTCGCGGCGATCTCGTGCCCGACGCTCGTCATCGTGGGCGAGCAGGACGGGCTCACGCCGCCCGCGGAGTCTGAGAAGATGGCGGCGGCGGTGAAGGGCGCGAAGCTCGTGAAGGTGCCCGGGGCCGGGCACCTCGCCAACATCGAGAACGCCGAGGCGTTCAACGCGGCGCTGGTGCCGTTCCTCGACGGGCTGCCGGCGTAAGGCGCTCACCGCTCCCTCGCCCCCGCGAAGTGGCGGAGAGGGCCGGAGAGGGGGCACGCTCCGGCGCAGTCACGGCTCCCGGCGCGCCGCGCGTGCGAGCGCGACGGCCGGGGCCGGAGGCGAGCGTCCGCGCAGGGCTGACGGGCGCCGCCGGCTCCATGCACCGGCGGCGCCCCGGCCCCCCCGCGTCACCCGAGGCGCGGAGTCGCCTACCGGGGGAGACAGGGGAGGGCGCGGGATGTGACAGGGGCGCTCCCGGCGGGCGGCGCCCTGCCGGGAAATACTCTGGGTCGGGGGAGGCCAAGCCGGCGAACCGAGACCGGTTTTCCCCGCGGCCTACGACGGCTCCTGCACCGCGCCGGTCAGCGCCGCGAGGGCGGCCGCCACCGCGCGCTCCACCTTGCCGCGCTCCTCCGGACCGAAGGCCGGGTCCTCGTCGGCGAGGTTGTCGAGCTGCTCGCCCGAGTAGGCGGCGAAGGCGGGCTGCGTCTCCTCGGCGGGCGGCGGCGCGTCGGTGAGGACGCGGAGGTCGCGGAACTCGACCGGCTGGAGCCGGTCGCCGAAGGCGTGATCCATCATCGCCCACGCCTCGAACACGAGGTCGGAGGCGGCGAGGCCGCCCGGCTCCGGCAGCGGGACGGTGTCGAGCCAGGCGGCGAGGTCGGGCTGGACGTTCTGGAACCGGTCGCGGCGGCGCTGCGCGTCGCGCGGCGCATCGGCGGCGAGCGCGCGCCACATCGCCTCCACCAGCGCGGCGGGGACGAGGGTTCCGGGCACCGAGCCGCGGACCGGGAGCGGCGGCAGGGGTGGCTCGTCCTCGGCGACGACGTCGGGCGCGTCGTCGTGCATGCCGAGGCCGGCGGCGAGCCGGCCCCACAGGCCGAAGAGGTTCCCGTAGAGGCGGCGCGCGTCGTCGGGCGCCGGGAAGTGCGGCTCCTCCGGGAAGAGCGCCGGGATCACCACCGAGCGATCCTCGCCCGCCTTCTGCGCGCGCTGGAACTTGGCCGCGACCTCCTCGGCCGCGTGCGGCGAGCCCGCCTGGCGCAGGAGCGCGGTCAGCACCTCCGGCCCCTCGTAGATGGGCGGCAGCCCCGAGAGCCCCGCCCCACCCTTCTCGCGGCCGCGCCGGCTCACGCGCCCTCCCGCGGCGCCAGCACCCGGCGCGAGACGCGGCGCAGCAGGCCGCGCGGCAGGACGCGGCCCAGGCCGGCCATCACGCGGTTCAGGCCACCGGGGACGCTCACCACCGTGCCGCGCCCGAGGGCCGCGAGCGCGTCGCGCGCCGCCCGGTCCGCCGCGAGGATGCCTGGGACGTCCGCGAAGCGGGCGCCCGTGCCGGCCACCGCGCCGAACTCGGTCTCGACCGGTCCGGGGCAGAACGCGGTGACGCGGACGCCCGTGCCGCGCAGCTCCTCGGCGAGCGCCTCGGTGAAGCTGACGACGAAGGCCTTGGTCGCGCCGTACACCGACAGGAAGGGCATGGGCTGGAGGCCTCCGAGCGAGGCGACGTTGAGGAGCGCCGCGTCGGGGCCGGCCTCGCGCAGGTCGGGGAGCAGCGCGCGGGTGGCGAGGACGAGCGCCTCGCAGTTCAGCCGGATCATCTCGCCGAGGCGGGCCGGGTCGGCGCGCTCGAACGGGCCGTACATCCCGAACCCGGCGCAGTTCACGAGCCAGCTCGCGCCGCCGAGCTCCCGCGCGGCGGCGCGGAGCGTCTCCGCCGCCCCCGGCGCGGTGAGGTCGAGCGGGAGCGGGTGGACGGCTGCCTGTCCCGCGGCCCGCGCCTCGGCGGCGAGCGCGCGGAGCCGGTCCTCGCGGCGCGCCACCGCCAGCACCGGGCGGCCGCCGCGCGAGATCTCGCGCGCCAGGGCGGCGCCGATCCCGGACGACGCGCCGGTGACCACCGCGAGGGCGGCACGACCCGGAGGGTGGGACATGGCCGCGAGAGTCTACCCGCGCGGGCACCGGACTGCCGCGGAAATCGCGGTCACCTTCCGGGGAGATCGCGGTCACCCTCTCCCCCGGGCATTGACCCGAGGGCTCTCATCCCTGGACCGGGGGAGAGGGTGTCCCGCTTCCTGCGGGAGGCGCGGCACGTGCGGACGTGACCGCCTCCTCCACTACGCCTCGCCCAGGGCGATATTTCACCCGGGACGGACAATCACTGCTCGCCGAAGTCGTCGTCGCCGTCGTCGAGCATCGGGCAGTCGCCGCTCATGCACGGGCCGGCGGCCATCATGTCGGGGTCCATCATGCCCGGGCCCATCGAGCCGGGGCCCATCTCCGGCCCCATGCCGCCGTGCATGCCGCGCATGCCGCCGTGGCCCATGCCGGGACCGCCCGGGCCGCCCGGGCCGCCGGGACCCATGCCGCGCCCGTGGCCCATGCGCCCGTGCATCCGCTGCTCGAAGCGCGCGAGGAAGAGGACCGCGCGGGCCCGCTTCTCGGGCGAGAGGTCCTTCGTCACCGCGGCGACGGTGTCGCGCTTCACGGCCTCGAGCTGCGTGCGCGCCTCGAAGGCCTTGGAGATGGCCTGATCCACCTCCGCGGCGGAGACCTTCTCGCCGTGGGCGGCCTTGCGGAGGACCTCGCCCGCGTCCTTGAGCTGCTTGTGCGCTGCGGTGCGGCGCGGCTCGAACTGGGCGATGGCGTCGCGGAGCTTCAGCGCCTGGGGCGCGTCGAGGTCGAGCGCCTCGGCGAGGCCGAGGGTGAGGGCGAGCCGGCCGCGCTTCTCCATGTGCTCGGCGCGCTGCTTGGGATCCATCTTCCAGCCGGGCCCGCCGGCTCCCTGCTGGGCCGGTGGGGCGGTGCCCGCGCCCTGCGCGAGGGCGGCGAGCGGCGCCGCGGTGAGGAACGCTGCTGCGAGGAGCGTCTTCATCGTCATCTGTCCTTCTCCTTCTTCGTCATGGCCCGCCGGTCCCGCGCGATTCGCGCCGCGGCTCGTGGCGAGCGGTTCGTCGCGGCCCGCGCCATGCGGGCCGGGAAGTCAGATCCCCTGCCCCGCGTCGAGCGCGGCGAGCGCCGCGTCGGTCTCGGCGGAGTCGGAGGAGTTGGAGTCGTCGTCGAGGACGCCCGCGTCCTCCCAGAGGGTGTCCGGGTCCGGCGAGGTCCAGGAGGCCTCCGCGTACGGCCCGGTGGCCGAGGTCTCGCCCGCGGCGGCGAGGAGCCGCCCCCGCGCACGGTCCCGGAACGCGGCGGGCGCGAGGATGAAGAGGGCCGCGGCGGCGGCGACGGCGAACCCGGTGGCGGCGGCGCGGGCGAAGGTGCGGCGGCGCTCGGCGCGACGGATGTCGGCGAGGGCGCCGGCCCGGAGCGGCGCGGCGGCGAGCCGCTCGGCGTCGTCCGGCGGCGGGAGGCGGGCGAGGCCCAGGGCCTGCTCGAAGGCGGCCGCCTCCGCCCGGCAGCGGGCGCAGCCGGCGAGGTGCGCGTCGAGCCGCGCGGCGTCGGCGGGCGCGAGGTCGCCGGCGGCGCGCTCGGCGAGGAGCGGCTCGAGCTCGCGGCAGGCAGGTCCGGAACCGGTGGCGGCGTTCACTGCGGATCCTCCTGGACGAGCGCGCGCAGGCGGCGCGCGGCCTTGTGGAAGCTCACCTTGGCGGCGTTCTCGGTGATGCCGAGCGCGGTGGCGATCTCGGCGAAGGGCAGCTCGGCGTCGAGGCGGAGCGTCAGCACCTCCCGCTGGCGGCGGGGGAGCGCGAGGACGGCGCCGCGCACGCGGCGGGTCGCCTCGGCGTGCACCAGCGCGTCGTCGGCGCGGGAGTCGCTCGAGGCGGGGGCGGCGTAAACGGCTTCGAGGGGCACGCGCGTGAAGCGGGTCTCGTCGCGGACGTGGTTCTTCGAGAGGTTCACGGCGATGCGGACGAGCCAGCGGCGGAAGGGGAGCGCGTTCTCGCGGCCGCGGGCGAGGACGCGGCGGGCCGCCTCGTAGGCGCGGACGAAGGTCCGCTGCGCGAGGTCGCGGGCGTCCTCGGGGGTGCGGGCGTAGCGGCGGACGATGCGCAGGACCAGGTCCTGGTGGCGGCTGACGAGGTCGCCGAAGGCGTCGTCGTCGCCGACGAGGAAGGCGGCGAGGAGCGCCTCGTCCTCGCGGGCGTGGGCGGTCCCGTTCGCGGTCGCGCCGCCGCCTGGGAGGACTCGAAGCTGGGGAGGGCCGCCGGTGTCGGGCTCGTCGGGCATGAGGAGTGCCGCGGTCACGTAGTCGGGACCCGCGGATGGTGAGAAGGTTAACGCCGTCCTCGTGTCGGGGATGCGGGCGGGGGGTTACGGAGTGTTGCGGTAACGCCTGGCCATATCCGGTCATCCCGAGCGGACCCCGCGGAGCGTCCCGGGCCTTTCGACTCCGGGCCTGCTGCGCAAGGCGCTACGCTCAGGGCAGGCGAAGTCGAGCGTCGGAAAGCCTCTTGCCCCACGCGGGGTTACGGAATACTTCTACCCGCCATGCTCGACCTCAAGGCCGTCGTCGCCGACTACGACTCGATGGAGAAGCGGCTCGCCCGGCGCGGGGAGGCGGCCGTCGCCGCGCTCGCCCCGGTGAAGCCGCTCGCGGCGCGGCGGCGCGAGCTGAACCTCGGCCTCGAGAAGCAGAAGAAGGAGCAGTCGGACGCCAACGCCCGCATCCGCGACCTCATGAAGACCGACAAGGCCGCGGGCGAGAAGGCGCGCGCGGATCTGCGGGCGCTCGGCGACGCCGTGAAGAAGACCGAGCAGGAACTGGCGGCGGTCGAGCAGGAGATCGAGCGGCTGCTGCTCCTCGTCCCGAACCCGCCGCACGCCTCGGTGCCGGACGGGAAGGACGAGACCGGCAACGTGGTGGTGCGGACCTGGGGCGAGAAGAAGGAGTACGGCTTTGCGCCCAAGGCGCACTGGGACATCGGCGAGGCGCTCGGAATCCTGGAGTGGCAGCAGGCGGCGAAGCTCTCCGGCTCGCGCTTCACGATTTACAAGGGCGCCGCGGCGCGGCTCGAGCGCGCCATCGCCTCGTTCTTCATCGACGTGCACGTGTCCCGCGGGTACACGGAGGTGCTGCCGCCGTACCTCGTGACGCGCGAGACCATGACCGGCACCGGGCAGCTCCCGAAGTTCGAGGAGGACCTGTTCAAGACGACCGGGGAAACCCCGCTCTACCTGATTCCCACCGCGGAGGTCCCGGTGACCAACATGCACCGGGACGAGATCTTCGAGCCGGCGGCGCTGCCGATCTCGTACTGCGCGTGGACGCCGTGCTTTCGCGCCGAGGCCGGCGCCGCCGGGCGGGACACCCGCGGGCTCATCCGGCAGCACCAGTTCCACAAGGTGGAGCTGGTGAAGTTCGCGAAGGCGGACGAGAGCTACGCCGAGCACGAGAAGATGGTGGAGGACGCGGCCGAGGTGCTGCGGCGGCTGGGGCTCGCCCACCGGGTGGTCCTGCTCTGCGCGGGGGACATGGGGTTCGCGTCGGCGAAGACGTACGACCTCGAGGTCTGGTGCCCGGGCCAGGGGCAGTACCGGGAGATCTCGAGCGTGTCGAACTGCGAGGACTTCCAGGCGAGGAGGATCCGGGTGCGGTACCGGGGCGAGGGTGGGAAGCCGCGGCTGGCGCACACGCTGAACGGGAGCGGGGTGGCGATCGGGCGGACGGTGGTCGCGGTGCTGGAGCAGTACCAGCAGGCGGATGGGAGCGTGGTCGTGCCGGAGGTCCTGAGGCCGTACATGGGGGGGATGGAGAGGATCGTGGCGCAGAAGTTCCCGAGGGGGGTGGAGCGGTGATCTTCCCCCGCGGGAGCGGAGAGAGCGTCGAGCGCTGATCTCGCTGATCTTCCACTCTCCCCGCGGGAGCGGGGGCGAGGGAGAGGGGCCGGAACCCCTTGATCCTCATCGCAACATCCCGTATATCGGCGGGTCTCTGAGGCCCTCGACCGGGCGAGCCGGCGTGGGCAAGGCTGCAGGACGAACGGATTCGGGAGGAGTGGCCGAGCGGTCTAAGGCGGCGGTCTTGAAAACCGCTGAGGGTTCACGCCCTCCGAAGGTTCGAATCCTTC
>Ga0335084_10007362_pt1 | contig 10966 bp, 10 predicted proteins | sample Lox_Sample_44_FD_206721 | JGI IMG/M metagenome (GOLD analysis project Ga0335084, IMG submission 206721) | Soil microbial communities from Loxahatchee National Wildlife Refuge, Florida, United States - Lox_Sample_4.4 | ecosystem: Environmental > Terrestrial > Soil > Wetlands | place: USA...
AATACATCCAGTCATGGAGCCGTTGGGTGAGGATCTTGCCCCAGCCTAACGGGATATGGATCCAGGGGTCGCGGTCCCAGCCGCCGGCCTCGAGCACCAGGGCCGAGATGTCCTTGTCCTCCGAGAACCGGTTGGCGAGGGTGCAGCCGGCGGAGCCGGCGCCGACGATCACATAATCGTACGCGTTGGATCGGGTCATGGGCCGCGAGCGAGGGGGAAGTTGGGGCGGGAACGATATCGGGCGGCAGCATGACATAGGGCGCCGGCCGCTGGGGAGCGGGACCATGGCGTGACCAATAGGCGACGGGCCCGCCGGGCAGGCCAACTTCACCCTTGACGCGGCCGACGGCGCGCCGATCCACTCGGGGTGCGGGCGGATCGTGAAGACGATGAAGGGGGAGCGACGAGGCCATGGACGAAGCCGAATTCCAGCGCAAGAAGGCGGAGATGGAGCCCTGGTATTGGTGGGGCATCCAGACCTTCTTCAAATGTCCCTGGGACGAGAACCCGGCCAACTGCGACATCGGCCTCGTCGGCGTGCCGCACAGCTCCGGGAACGGCTCGACCGAGCGCGACCAGCATCTCGCACCCCGCGCCGTGCGAAACAATTCCGGCTGGTATCGGCGCGGCCATCAGAAGTTCGGCATCGTGCCCTGGGAGGTCGCGCGAATTCACGATCTGGGCGACGTGCCGTTGCCCCATGCCATGGTCAACGATATCTGCGTCCAGGATATCGAGGGTTTCTTCAAGCGGCTCGATCGCGCCGGCACAAGGCCCGTCTCGATCGGCGGCGACCACGCCATCACCGGCCCGATCCTCAAGGCCATCGCCGGCAAGGACGCGCGGCTCACGGGCGGGCGCAAATGCGCGCTCCTGCATTTCGACGCCCATCGCGACGATTACGAGCATATCCCGCATTGGCTGGGCTCGGTGCGCTCGGCCGCGCATTGGGCGGCCTACACGGTCGTCGAGCAGCATGTCGATCCGACGTGCTCGGTCCAGATCGGCATGCGCGGCAATCCGATCAAGCCGCGCGCCGACATCACCGCCAGCAAGCTCGGCTACAAGCTCATTCCGGCCGAGGAGTTCTTCGAGATCGGCATCGAAGAGACGGTGCGAATCATCCGCGACCGGGTCGGCGACATGCCGCTCTACATCACCTTCGATCTCGACGTGCTCGATCCCGCCGAGGCGCCCGCGGTCGCCAACATGGAACCGATGCAGCGGGGCCTGCGCGCCTGGCAGGCCGAGAAGATCTTCCACGGTCTGCGTGGCCTCGACGTGATCGGCGGCGACATCGTCTGCATGATCCCGACCAAGGACAATCCCTCGAACATCACCGCGATGACGGCGATGGCGCTCATGTTCGAAATGATCGCGCTGATCGCCGATGGGGTGAACCGGAGGAAGAAGGGGTAGGGGGCTGTCGAGAACGCGCAGCCCCCTCCCTTGCCCTCCCTCAAGAAGTTGGGGGCGGGGATCTGATGCCTTCTATCCCCTCCCCCGTTTAGGGGGAGGGCCAGGGAGGGGGCTGCGCCGTCCTCGATGCAGCGCGTCGAGAATCACTTCGATCACCCCTTCCTGGTTCCCCAGCACTTCGTTGTTCCAGAATCGCAAGACGCGAAATCCCTTTGCTTCGAGCCACGCGGTACGAACCTCATCATAGCCTTGCGTTTCGGCATGCGAGGCCCCATCGAGCTCGACGATGAGCCGTTCTCTGAGGCAAACGAAATCGGCGATGTAACGGTCGATCGGCTGTTGGCGGCGGAAACGGAATCCCTCGAGCTGCCTGCGCCGCAAGAGGCACCAGAGTCGCCTTTCTGCATCGGACATATGCTGACGCAGCTTGCGGGCGGATCGCATGATCGTGGGGTGAGGCATGGCTGACGCTCCTGGGTCAAGACCGAGCAGCCCCCTCCCTCACCCTCCCCCAAAAGATGGGGGAGGGGACAGCTTTGCTCAACCCATTCTAGCGTTCGTGAAGGTTGTGAAAGTTGATATAAAATCAACCTTCAATTCGCAAACCGCCCCTGCACCTGGCGTAGCAGCGTTGCAAGCAGGTCGGCCCAGGCGGCTTGGCCCTGGGGGCTCGCGATCAGGTCCTGGCGCACCTCGATCTCGAGGCTGACGAGGCCGCGCTTCTCGCCATGGACGGGGACCGTGTAGTCGGTGGCGTCGGTCAGGCGGTAGGGCTCGTTGTCGCCGACCACCAGCGACCGGCCCGCTTCCGCGTGGCCGCTCTCCGCCGGCACCCGGGCCGCCTGAAGCAGCGGGCGGATGGCGTCCGCGAGGCGCCGGTCGCGGTTATAGAGCAGCCCCACATGCCAGGGTCGCGACTGGCCCTTATAGACGGGCGTGAAGCTGTGCATGGCGACCAGCAGCGTCGGGCGGCCGGCTGCCTGGCGGTCGTCGAGCAGGCCCGCGATCGCGTCTTGATAGGGCCGCCAGATCGCCTCGCGCCTGGCGTCGATCTGGGCCGAGGTCAGGTCGCGGTTGCCCGGGATATGGGTGTTCTCGCTGAGCCGGGTCGCGAAGTCGGGGGCGTCCGGCGGCCGGTTGCAATCGCAGACCAGACGCGAATAGACCTGCCGGATGGCGGTGGCGTCGAGCCGCTGCGCCATCTGCCGGGTGAGGCCCGCGGCCCCGATATCCCAGCCGATATGCCGCTCCAGCTCGAAGGCCGGAATGCCGAGGTCGCCGAGCCGGCGCGGCAGCAGCCGCCCGCCGTGATCGCAGGTCAGGAGATAGGGCGACCGGCCCTGCGGTCGATGGATCGCCACGGGATCGGGTTCGTCGGGATCGAGCAGGGTTTCCGGCGGCGTCGATGTCATGAAGCGGGGGCTGGCGGAGGGGGCGGGCATTGCGAATGAGGCGCAGTCTAGCCCGGCGGCGATGCGAGGCAAACGGGCTTGGCGACATCGCGTTGCCGCCAGCGGTCCGATTCCCGTTGCGGCCGACCGTTGCCGGAATCAGCGCTGGCTGAGGTCGGGGGAACCCGTCGCCATCGATGCCGATTTCATGTTCCCGGGCGATCGTTTTCGGTCATCCTGCGGTGGCTCCCGGCGCGGCCAGCGTGATAAGGTCCGCCCGATTCAGGCAAGCCCCTCGAGGCATGAGGGGGCGAGGTGCTGCTCATGTATGGAACGCCCACCACGGCTGCCTCGCAGCAGGTCGTCAACTGCCGTCTCTATTGCGACGGCCGGGCCGTCAGGGACATCGATATCGAGCATCTCGATGACGTCGCGGATGCACCCGGCCAACTGATCTGGATCGGCCTCTACGATCCGGACGAGGAGGTGCTGGGCAAGGTCCAGAAGCGTTTCGGCCTGCATGAGCTGGCGATCGAGGACGCGCACCAGGCTCATCAGCGGCCCAAGCTCGAGGTCTATGGCGACACGCTGTTTCTGGTGCTGCACACGGCGCGCCGGCAGGCCGGCGAGTTCGCCTTCGGCGAGAGCCATTTCTTCATCGGCCGCGGCTATGTCGTGACCATCCGTCACGGCCCTTCCGAGACCTTCGCCGCGGTGCGCCAGCGCTGCGAGGCGGCGCCGCAGATGTTGCGCAAGGGCGAGGATTTCATCCTCTACGCGCTGATGGACTTCGTCGTGGACAACTACTTCCCGATCATTGACGCCATGGAAGCGGAGATCGAGCAGATCGAGGACGACATCTTCTCCAACCGCTTCACATCCGATGACATTGAAAAGGTGTTCGGCCTGAGGCGCGATCTGGTCGCGCTGCGCCATGCCGTGCAACCCTTGCAGGATATCTGCACGCGCATCATGCGCTTCGACGTGCCGCTGATCGACCGCGATACCTATCCCTATTTCCGGGACGTGCAGGACCATGCGATCAAGGCCAGCCAGGGGCTGGAGACCTTGCGTGAAAATCTCGGTTCCGCGCTCGACGCGCATCTCATGCTGTCCTCGGTCAAGGCCAACGAGGTGATGAAGAAGCTGGCCGGCTGGGCCGCCATCCTGGCGGTGCCGACCGCCATCGCCGGCATCTATGGTATGAATTTCGATGTCATGCCCGAGCTCAAATGGGCCTGGGGCTACCCGGCGGTGCTGGGCGTCATCTTTGCAGCTTGCGGCTATCTCTATTATCGCTTCCACAAGGCGGGGTGGATTTAGCGGATGACAGCGTAATCCCCTCCCCCATTTTCTTGGGGGAGGGCGAGGGAGGGGGCAAACGCGATGTCGATGACCGAGCAGCCCCCTCCTTTATCCTCCCCCGCAAAGCGGGGGAGGAGATCAAAAAAACCTAGCTTCGCCCGTTCCGCACTCGCCGGATCAGCGCCGCGGTCGAGGCGTCGTGGTGGTCGAGCGCGTCGGCATAGCGCATCTCGGCCTCGATCCGGCTGGCGAGCTTCTTGCCGAGCTCGACGCCCCACTGGTCGAAGCTGTTGATGCTCCAGACGACGCCCTCGACGAAGGTCTTGTGCTCATAGAGCGCCAGGAGCTGGCCCAGCGTGCGTGGGTCGAGCCGGCGCATCAGGATGACGTTGCTGGGACGATTGCCGGGGCAGGCGCGCTGCGGATCGGCTTGCGGGCTGCCGGCCATTAGGGCCTCGGCCTGGCCGATCAGGTTCGAAAGCAGCATCTCATGCTGGGCGGGCCTGCCATGCCGGTCCTCGGCCACGCCGATGAAATCGACGGGGAGCAGGCGCGGACCTTGGTGGAGGGCCTGGAGGAAGGCGTGCTGCACCTCGGTGCCGACGCCGCCCCAGACCACCGGCGCCGTCGCCATCGCCACCGGCTTGCCGTCGCGCGTCACGCCCTTGCCGTTGCTCTCCATCACCAGCTGCTGCAGATAGCCGGGGAGGAGCGCCAGCGCGCTGTCATAGGCGATGACGGCGTGGCTCTCAGCGCCATGGCAGCCCATGTACCAGAGGCCGATCAAGGCCAGGAGCGCCGGCATGTTGCGCTCGATCGGCGCGGTGCGGAAATGCTGATCCATCGCCCGGGCGCCGGCGAGCAGCTCGCGAAAGACCGGGAAGCCATGCGCGACCGCGATCGGCAGCCCGACCGTCGACCAGAGCGAATAGCGCCCGCCGACCCAGTCCCACATGGCGAAGGCGGCCTCGGGATCGAGCCCGAACTCGGCGATGGCCGACCGGTTGGTCGAGACGGCACGGAAATGTTTGGGCAGATCCTCGCGCTTGCCGCCTCGCGCCAGGAACCATTCGCGCACGGCTTCGGCATTGAGCCGGGTCTCGGCGGTCGAGAAGCTCTTGGAGATGACGAGGAACAGCGTGGTCGCAGGCTCGAGGCCCGCGAGCAGGCGCTCGATCGCACCGCCGTCGGGATTGGCCAGGAAATGGACCCGGGGACCCGTCGGCTTCGGGCCTGCGAGCGCCTCGACGGCGAGCGCCGGCCCCAGATAAGAGCCGCCGATGCCGATCGACACCAGGTCGGCGATGGGGCGCCCGTCGAAACCCGTCCAGCGCCCGGCGCGCAGCGCCTCGCTGAACTCTGCCATGCGCGCGAGCTGCACCGCGATCTCGGGCATGACGTCGGTGTCGCCGACGCGCATCGGCTGCGTCGGGTCGGCGCGCAACGCCATATGCAGGGCCGCGCGGCCTTCGCTGCCATTGACCGGCTCGCCGGCGAAGAGCCGCTCGGTCCAGCGCCCGAGCTGGGCTTCCTCGGCCAGCGCCTTCAGCAGGTCGAGGGTCTTGTTGGTGAGGCGGTTCTTGGAGAAATCCAGGAACAATCCCTCCTGCTCGAGCGAGAAGCGTTCGGCGCGCGAGCCGTCCTGCTCGAACAGATCGACGAGGCGGATCCGGGTCAGCGTCTTGGCGTGGGCCTGCAAGGCCTGCCAGGCGGGCGATAGGGCGGGTGGCGCCATCCGTGACTCCTGCGTGATACGGGGAAGCCGATCCCAAGGGGTGGGCGGCTCGCGCCGGCTCGGATCCATGGAGGCAGGCGGGCGCCCCCAGAGAGTAGAAAAGAGAGCCCGCGCCGCGCCAGCCCCAATAGGATCGGCTGGGTTGCCGAATCCGCGCGAATCGCGGCTGCGATTCCGCGCAGCACCGTGGGATCTTCGGGGCAGGGCCGCCGGTTGCGCGGGCGGCGCGAACTGCCTAGATTGCCGTCATATTTCACATTTTCCGCCGACTTTTCGCACGGCCCCCATGAGTGCCACCTTCAATTCCGTCGCCGACATCATCAACGAAGTCTGCAGCATCGACCGCGCGAAGATCACGCCGGAGTCGCACACCATCGACGATCTCGGCATCGACAGCCTCGACTTCCTCGATGTCACCTTCGCCATCGACAAGCGCTTCGGCATCAAGATGCCGGTCGAGCGCTGGATGCAGGAGATCAACGAGGGCAAGTCCAAGGTCGACGACTATTTCGTCCTGAGGAATCTCTGCCTGCGCATCGACGAGCTGATTGCGGCGAAGCCCGCCTGACCGTCACGGGCGCGACCAGTCCCCCCGCAATCGAGCGACCCATGCAATTCGACTATTTCCAGATGGTGGACCGCCTCGAGGAGCTCGACCTCGAAGCGCGCGAGATCCGCTGCCGCGCCGAGGTGCCGGAGACATCGACCGTGTTCGAGGGTCATTTCCCGGGCCATCCGATCGTGCCCGGCGTGCTGCTGATCGAGGCCATGGCGCAAACCTCGGGCTATCTGCTGCTGGCGCTCAGCGCCTATGAGCGCATGCCCTTCCTCGCCGGGATCAAGGAGGCGAAGCTGCGCACTTTCGTCCGGCCCGCGACGGTCATGAGCGTGATCGCCAAGGTCGAGCATGAAGGCTCGGGTTTCTGGGTGACGGAGGCGCGCTGCGAGGTCGGCGGCAGGCCGGTGGCCGATGCCCAGATCATGCTGCGCAGCCTGCCCTATCCCAGCGAGACGATGCGCCGGACTTTGCGCCAGTTCGCCGACCGGATCGGGATGCCGTGATTCAGCCTATAATCCCCTCTCCCTTCAGGGAGAGGGTAAGGGAGAGGGACGACGCGATGTCAGAACCGAGCAGCCCCCTCCCTGGCCCTCCCCCGCAAGGCGGGGGAGGGGATTAGCACCGGGTATCGGCGTGCATGCAACGTGAAGTCTGGATCACCGGCCGGGGATTGATCTCGGCGTTGGGCGAAGGGGGCGTGGCGCATTGGGCAGCGCTGCAGGATCCGGCGCGCTGGCGGGCCGCGGTCGACGAGAAGAGCTTCGCGCCGTTCCCGATTCACCCGATCGCGGCACTCGATCTCGATCGCTTCATCTCGAAGAAGGGCGATCAGCGCGCCATGGGGCCGCTGATGCATTACGCCGTCGCCGCGACCGGCCTCGCCTTGCAGGAGGCGGGGCTCGCGGGCGACGGCGCGGCGCTGGCGCGCACCGATCTGGTGGTGGCGGGACCGGGCGGCGAGCGCGACATCGCGGTCGACGAGCAGATCCTCGCAGGGCTCGATCAGGCGCCGAATCAAGGTGCCTTTCTCAATGAGCGGCTCCTGAACGATCTCAGGCCGACCCTGTTCCTGGCGCAGCTCCCCAATCTCATCGCCGGCAATATCTCGATCGTCCATGGCGTGACCGGCTCGAGCCGCACTTTCATGGGCGAGGAGATCGCCGGCATCGACGCGGCCCGCGACGCCTTCGCGCGGATCGCCGCGGGTCAGAGCGACGCGGCCCTGGTGGCGGGCGTCTTCAATGCCAGCCGCTGGGACATGATGCTGCTCTATCGCCCGAGCGGCCTGCTGCTGGACGGTCCCTGGCAGCCGCTCTGGCATCGGCACCGGGCCGGCATGGCGCTGGGCAGCCTCGCCGCCGCGCTGGTTCTGGAATCGCCCGACCATGCCCAAGCGCGCGGGCGCCGGGCCATCGCAAAGCTGACCGCCTTGCAGGCCGATCGCAGCCGGCGCACGCCTGGTGCCGCGGTCCTGGCGGCCGAGCAGCAATGGGCGACGGCGGCGACGCATCTGCGGCGCGGCGAGGTGGGATTGCTGTCCGGTGCCTGCGGGTCGGGCCCGATCACCGCCGAGGAACGCGATCTGCTGGCGGGGTGGGGCGGAAACCATGGCGGAATCCCGGTGCGGGGAACCGCCGGCGCCTGGGGGCACGCGGTGGAAGCCTCCTTCCTTGGCAATCTGGCGCTTGCTATCACCTGTCTCGAGCAGGGAGAGTTGTTCCCGCCGCTGGATCCGAACGAGCCGCTCGAGGCGCCATGGCGGGGCCCTGCCTTGACGCAAATGCTGGTCACCGGTTGGGGGCATCATCGCGGCGAGGGGTTGGCGCTGCTGGAAGCGCCCTGACGAGCGGACGAGGCGGAGCGGGCGAGAAGGGACATGGCGCGACGCGATATCTCGCGGCCGGTGGCGATCACCGGCATCGGCATCCTGACCTCGCTGGGCGAAGGCCGGGAAGAGAATTGGCGCCGCCTGACCGCGGGCCATTCCGGCATCACGCGCATCCGGCGCTTTCCGATCGACCATCTGCGCACCAGCATCGCCGGCACGATCGATTTTCTCGCCATCGATGGGCAGGACACGCCGCTTCTCACGCTGGAGGCGGCGTGCCGCGTGGTGCGCGAGGCGCTGGCGCAAAGCGGTCTGGGCCAGCCCGGCGATTTCCCAGGGCCGCTCTTCCTGGCCGGACCGCCGATCGAGCATGAATGGCCGCAGCGGCGAAGCTTCGCCGAGCGGGCCCGGTCGACCGCCTATCCGGCGATGGCCGCCGCGACGCAAGTTTCGAACGACGCGCATGAGCGCTTCCTCAACGGCTTCATCGCCGACCGGATCGCCGACGAGTTCGGCACGCTGGGCGCGCCCGCCACGATCTCGACGGCTTGCGCTTCGGGGGCCACGGTGATCCAGCTCGGCGTCGAGGCGATCCGGCGCGGCGACGCGGCCGCGGTCCTGGCGCTCGGCGCCGACGCCTCGGTCCAGCCCGAGGCCATCATCCGCTTCTCGCTCCTGTCGGCGCTCTCGACCGCGAACCTGGATCCGGCCCAGGCCGCAAAACCCTTTTCGAAGAACCGCGACGGTTTCGTAATGGCCGAAGGTGCCGCCGCCTTCGTGCTCGAGGACGAGGCCGCCGCGAAAGCACGCGGCGCCGAGATCCTGGGTTACGTGCTGGGCTGCGGCGAGGCGGCCGACAATTTCCACCGCACCCGGTCGAGCCCCGACGGGGCGCCGATCATCCGCTGCATGAGGAACGCGCTGGCCGATGCGGGTCTGGATCCTGAGGCGATCGATCATGTCAACGCCCACGGCACCGGCACGCCCGAGAACGACAAGATGGAGACGATGGGATTGCAGGCCGTCTTCGGCGAGCGCCTAGCCTCGGTTCCGGTCAGCTCGAACAAATCGATGATCGGCCATACGCTCACCGCCGCGGGCCTGATCGAGGCCGGGTTCGCGATGTTGACCTTGCGTGACCAGCTCCTGCCGCCGACCATCAACTACCGCGAGCCCGATCCTGCAATTCCGCTCGACGTGGTGCCGAACCAGGCGCGGCCCGCCCGCGTCCGGCGCATCCTCTCCAATTCCTTCGGCTTCGGTGGGCAGAACACCTGCCTCGTGCTCGGGCTCGACGCGGCATGAGTTCGGGGTCGAAAAATCAGTCCTCGCCCCGCATCGCGGGGAGAGGGCGGCGAGCGAAGCGAGCGGGTGAGGGGCCTTCGCATCAAAGACGAGCGAAGCGAGCGGGTGAGGGGCCTTCGCATCAAAGACGAGCGAAGCGAGCGGGTGAGGGGCCCTTTTGTCGAGGGCGCTCGAAGCGAAGCAGCGATGAGCGATGGACCTGCGAAGGTCGCGCTTTGCGCGCACCCCCTCACCCAACCCTCTCCCCTACTTCGTGGGGGAGAGGGAAGAGTGAAGCCGCCTGATGCGCGCGCTGTCGTTGATCGAGGAGGGGCGGCTCGAGCCGGTCGAACTGCCGGAACCGCCGCCGCCGGGCAAGGGCGAGCTGCAGGTCGCGATGCGCCGCGTGGCGCTCAACCATATCGATCTCTGGGGCGCGCGGGGCATGGCCTTCGTCAAGCGCACGCTGCCGATCGTGGCCGGCGTCGAGGGCGTGGGCGAGGTGGTCGCCAAGGGTCCGGGCGTGATCGGATTTCAGACCGGCGACCGCGTCGCGCTCTATGCCGGGCTGGTCTGCGGGCGGTGCAAGGCCTGCCGGACCTTGCGCGAAAACCTCTGCGAGAACGTCGCCGGCATCATGGGTTTCCATGTCGACGGCATGGCGCGCGAGCGGCTCAACATCGCCGGCACCCAGGCCTTCAAGATACCGGCGTCGGTGAATTGGACCGATGCCGCCTGCGCGCCGCTGACCTTCGCGACCGTGCAGCATATGCTGTTCGACAACGCCAGGCTCGAGCGCGGCGAATGGATCCTGATCCATGCCGGCGGCTCGGGCGTGGGCTCGACCGCGATCCTCATGGCCAAGCAGGCCGGCGCCACGGTCATCGCGACCGCAGGCACCGATGCCAAGCTCGAGAAGATGCGCCGGCTCGGCGCCGATCATGTGGTGAATTATGAGACAGAACGCTTCGAGAGCGTGGTCAGGCGCCTCACCGCCAAGCGCGGCGTCGATGTGGTGTTCGAGCATGTTGGCCCCGCCACCTGGGCCGGCAGCCTGCTGTCGCTCGCCAAGGGCGGGCGGCTCGTGACCTGCGGCTCGACCACCGGCATGACGGCCGAGACCAATCTCGCCCATCTCTTCCAGCAACAGCTGCGGATCATCGCGTCCTTCGGCGCCAGCTTCCGCAATGTCCGGGAAGGCCTCGACAAGATGGCGGCGGGGCTGCGCCCGGTCATCGACAGCGAGATCGGCCTCGATGAGATGGCGCAAGGGATCGAGCGGCTCAGGAACCGCGACGTGTTCGGCAAGATCGTGGTGCGGGTCGGGTGATCCTGTCGAGAATCGTGCGTGAGGCCCACCCCCTACCCCAGCCTCCCCCTCAAGGGGGGAGGCGATAAGAATCGAAAGATGGAGATGACGGGACAGCTTTGGAAAATGATCAGCC
>Ga0335084_10007363_pt1 | contig 10965 bp, 14 predicted proteins | sample Lox_Sample_44_FD_206721 | JGI IMG/M metagenome (GOLD analysis project Ga0335084, IMG submission 206721) | Soil microbial communities from Loxahatchee National Wildlife Refuge, Florida, United States - Lox_Sample_4.4 | ecosystem: Environmental > Terrestrial > Soil > Wetlands | place: USA...
ACGGCGTGCGCGAGCGGCTTGAGGCGGACGTCGGTGTGGCCATCACCGGTATCGCGGGCCCGTCCGGAGGATCCGAGGCGAAGCCGGTCGGCACCGTCGTCATCGCGCTGGCTGGATCCGCTCCGGTGGTCAAGACGTTTCGCTTCCCCGGCGATCGCCGCACGGTCCGCGCGCATGCGACGGCGGCGGCGCTCGATTTGATTCGCCGCGCGCTGGGCTCGTGAGGCTGTTTCTCGCGGTCGATCCGGACGAGGCGGCCCGGGCTGGACTCGCGGCCCTGCAGGCCGGCCTCGTGCGAGCCGCCGCGGATTCAGCGTCCGCGCTGCGGTGGGTGGCGCCGGCGGTTGCGCACATCACGCTGCACTTCCTGGGTGAGGTGGCGACGGCCCGCGTGGACGGGCTGGTCGGGGCGCTCGGGCCATCGGCGTCCGTTGCGCCGTTCGAGATCGCGCTGGGCGCGCCGGAAGTTTCACCGCCCTCGGGGCCGCCGCGCGTCCTCTGGATGCCGGTCGCGCGGGGCCGCGCCGAACTGGCGGCCCTTCACCGCGAGCTGGGCGAGCGCGTGCGGGCGGCGGGGCTGTCCGTCGAGGCGCGGCCCTTTACGCCGCACCTGACGGTGGCGCGGGTGCGCGACCGCCGCGGCGCCCGTCCGCTGGCGGCGCGCGTCGGCGACGTTCATGCGCCGCCGATCCGGTGGCGCATCGATCGCGCGACGTTGTTCGAGAGCGATCTGTCGGGCCGCACGCCGCAATACCGGGCCCGCCATGTCATCGGCCTCGGGTCGCACTAATATTGAAGGGCATGTCGTCGGACGCGAAGCATCGCGCGGCCGTTCTCGGCGCAGGCAGCTGGGGCACGGCGCTCGCGATCCATCTGGGGCAGATCGGTCATGACGTCACGTTGTGGGGGCGCGACCGGGCGCTGCTCCACGAGATGGCCTCACGGCGCGCCAATCCGACGTACCTGCCGGACCTGACGTTCCCTCCGGCCGTCCGGCCCACGGTCTCGCTCGACGACGCGCTCGCCGGTGCGACCCTCGTGCTGCTGGCCGTGCCGTCGCATGGGCTTCGCGCGGTCGTGCGCGCGGCCGCCCCGCATGTGCCGGCGCGCGCCGTGCTCGTCAGCGCGACGAAGGGCATCGAGACCGACACGCTCGCTCGAATGTCGGAGGTCGTGAGCGCGGAAACACACGGCCGGCACCCCGTGGTCGTGCTGTCCGGACCGAGCTTTGCCGCGGAAGTGGCGCGGCAGCTGCCCACGGCGCTCGTCGCGGCGTCGACCGACGCCGCAGCCGTCCGGCTCGTGCAGGACGGGCTGCGCGGCCCGTTCCTCCGCTTGTACGCCTCGGACGACGTCGCTGGAGTCGAGATCGGCGGCGCGCTGAAGAACATCATCGCGATTGCCGCCGGTGTCGTCGAGTCGCTCGGACTGGGAAGGAACGCGCTGGCGGCGCTCATCACGCGCGGGCTGGCGGAAATCTCACGGCTGTCCTGTGCGATGGGCGGACGCCGTGAGACGCTGGCGGGATTGAGCGGGCTGGGTGATCTGGTCCTGACGTGCACGGGGTCGCTCAGTCGCAATCGCCATGTCGGAATCGAACTCGGACGCGGGCGATCGCTCGACTCGATTCTGGCGGGCATGCGGATGGTCGCCGAGGGCGTGAACACGACCACCGCCGCCCTCGCGCTCGGAGCGCGCCACGGCGTGGAGCTCCCGATCGCCGAGCAGATGGCGGCGGTCCTCGGCGGCCGGAAGACGCCGAAGGACGCCGTGACCGACCTGATGCTCCGACGCCAGCGCGAGGAGTTCGACGGCGACTGATGGCGTCCCTGTTCGCGCGCCTTCGGGCCGGCCTGGCGAAGACGGCGCAGCAGATTCGCGAGCGTCTCGGCGAGGCGTCCGCCGCGGCGCCGGCGCCGGCCCGGACGCGCACGACCGTCGGCCTCGATCGGATCGACGCCGTCGAGGAGGCGCTGATCGCGGCCGATGTCGGCCTGCCGGCCACTGAACACATCCTGCAACTGGCGCGCGCGGAATCGCAGGGGTCGCCCCGCGAGCGGGTGACGCGCGTCATCGCGCGCGTCCTGGACGTGCCGCCGCGCGCCGGCGCAACGGCCGGCCATCCGCGGGTCGTCCTGGTCGTCGGCGTCAACGGCACGGGCAAGACCACGACGGTCGGCAAACTGGCGCACTACTACCGCAGCACCGGCACGTCGGTGCTTGTCTGCGCCGCGGACACGTTCCGCGCGGCGGCGGTGGAGCAGCTGGCGATCTGGACCGAGCGCGCGGGTGTCGACCTGGTGCGAGCCCATCCGGGCGCCGATCCGGCGGCGGTCGTGTTCGACGCGGTGACGGCCGCGCGCGCGCGCGGCCGCGACCTCGTGATCGTCGACACTGCCGGCCGGCTGCACACACGCGCGAACCTGATGGCCGAGCTCGACAAGATCCGCCGCGTCGTCGCCCGCGAGGTCGAGGGCGCGCCGCACGAGACGCTGCTCGTGCTGGACGCGACGGTCGGTCAGAATGGCCTCGTGCAGGCGCGGGAGTTCCTGTCGGCGAGCGGCGTCACGGGCATCGTGCTCACGAAGCTCGATGGCACGGCCAAGGGCGGCATCGCGATTGCCATCGCGTACGAGCTGAAACTGCCGATCCGGTTCGTCGGCGTCGGCGAGGGGATCGACGACCTGCTGCCGTTCGACGCCGCGGCGTACGTGGACGCGCTCTTCACCGACACATGGTAGACGTCCGCGACGCGGGGTTCATGGAGCGCGCGCTGTTCGTCGCCGAGCGCGGGCGCGGCCGCACGACGCCCAATCCAATCGTCGGCGCCGTCGTCGTCTCCTCGCGCGGCGTCGTCGTGGGGCAGGGCGCGCACACGGAGGCCGGCGGGCCGCACGCCGAGATCGTCGCCCTCGACCAGGCGGGATCGGACGCGCGCGACGGCACGCTCTACTGCACGCTCGAGCCGTGTTCGCACGTCGGCCGGACCGGGCCCTGCGTCGAGCGCATCGCCGGCGCGCGGATCGCGCGCGTCGTGTTCGCCGTGCGCGATCCCAATCCGCGCGTGTCCGGATCGGGCGCCGCGTATCTGCGCGCCCACGGCATCGACGTGACCGAGGGCGTCGGCGACGCGGAAGCGCGCCGGCAGAACGCGCCCTTCTTCACGTGGGTCACGAAGCTCCGGCCGTACGTGATCCTCAAGGCCGCCGTGTCGACCGACGGCTTCGTCGGGCGGTCGGACGGCCGCGTGAAACTGACGGCGGCCAAGGCCGATCGCTATCTGCAGCGGCAGCGCTCCGAGGTGGACGCGATCGCCGTCGGGTCCGGCACCGTCCTCACCGACGACCCCTGGCTGACGGCCCGCGGGGCCTACCGATACCGGCCCCTGACCCGCATCATCTTCGACTGGGGCGGCCAGGTGCCGCCGAGCGCCCGCGTCTTCTCGACGCTCGAAGCCGGGCCGGTCATAATGATCGTGTCTGCCCAGGCGGCGCAGATGAATCCGGTGCCGCTCGTCTCGCTCGAGCGTCGCGGCGTGCTGATCGACCGCCGCGAAGACCGGACGCTGGCGCCCCTGCTCAAATGGCTGGGCGCGCGCGGTGTCCTCTCGCTGCTCGTCGAGGGCGGCCCGACGCTCCAGCGTGCGTTCGTCAGCGAAGGACTGGTCGATCGCGTGCAGCTCATCGTCACGCCGCACACGCTCGGCGACGGCGTCCGGCTGGTGCTGGGCGCGGGCGATCACCTCGAATGGTCGGCGCCTCCGACGATGCGGACGCTTGGCGACGACCTGCTGGTTGAGCTCGATGTTCACGGGACTGATTGAAGCCCTCGGGCACGTGGAGGACGCTTCCGGGTTGGCGCCGGGACGCCTCGCGATCGCGACGCCGCTCGGCGCGGAGCTCAGTCCGGGCGACAGCGTGGCCGTGAACGGCGTGTGCCTGACGGTCGTCGAGGCGAACGGCGCGCGATTCGCCGCCGACATCTCGCCCGAGACGCGGCGCGTCACGACGCTCGGGTCGCTCGCACCGGGCCAGATCGTCAACCTCGAGCGCCCCCTGCGCGCCGACGCGCGGCTCGGCGGCCACTTCGTGCTCGGACACGTCGACGCGGTCGGGCGCATCGTCACGGTTCGACCCGAGGGCGACGGCTACTGGCTCGACGTGGAGATCCCGCCCGCGATCGGCGCCTACGTGATTCCGAAGGGCTCGATCGCGATCGACGGCATCAGCCTGACGATTGCGGCTTTGGACGGCCGCCGCGTCGGCGTCGCGGTCGTGCCGTTCACGTTCGCGCACACCACGCTCGGCACGGCCCGAGCGGGCGATCGCGTGAATCTCGAGGCCGACGTGCTCGGCAAGTACGTCGCGCGTCTGCTGGCGGGAGGAGAGGTCGAAGTCGGATGAGCGCAAGAATTCGCCTGGCCCGGCGCAAGGGCTCGCCGTTTGCCTCCGTCGAGGAGGCGCTCGCCGAAATTCGCGCCGGCCGCATGATCATCGTGGTCGACGACGAGGACCGCGAGAACGAGGGCGATCTGACGATGGCGGCGTCGAAGGTGACGCCCGAAGCGATCAATTTCATGGTCAAGCACGGGCGCGGACTCGTCTGTCTGGCCATGACGCCCGAGCGGCTCGACGAGCTCGAAGTGCCGCTGGAAGTCGTCGACAACTCGTCGCGGCGCGAGACGGCCATGTGTGTCTCGATCGACGCGAAGGCCGGGACGTCAACGGGCGTGTCCGCCGCCGACCGCGCGAAGACGATTCGCACCGCGATCGCCGCCGCGACGCGGCCGGACGATCTGGCGCGGCCCGGGCACGTGTTCCCGCTCCGCGGGCGGACCGGCGGCGTGCTCGTGCGGTCCGGCCACACGGAAGCCGCGGTCGATCTCGCGCGGATCGCCGGGCTCTACCCGGCCGGCGTCATCTGCGAGGTGATGAACGAGGACGGCACGATGTCCCGCGTGCCGGAGCTGACGAAGTTCGCGCGGCGCCACGGCCTCGTGATGATCACCATCGCCGACCTCATTCGGTACCGGATGCGGACGGAGAGCCTGGTCCGCCAGGTCGCGCGCGCGCAGCTGCCCACCGAGTTCGGGCCGTTCACGATCCACGCCTACGACAGCCGGCTCGACGGCCAGACGCACGTCGCGCTCGTGCGCGGCGATCTCGGCGACGGCACGGGCGTGATGGTCCGCGTGCACTCGAAGTGCCTCACCGGGGACGTCTTCCACTCGCAGCGCTGTGACTGCGGCAAGCAGCTCGACGCCGCCATGCGGCGGATCGCCCAGGAGGGCCGCGGCGTGCTGCTGTACCTGCACCAGGAAGGCCGCGGCATCGGCCTGGCCAACAAGCTGCGCGCCTACGAGCTGCAGGACCAGGGACTCGACACCGTCGAGGCGAACGAGCGGCTGGGGTTCAAGCCCGACCAGCGCGACTATGGCATCGGGGCCCAGATCCTCCGCGACCTCGGCGTGCGGACCATGCGGCTCCTCACCAACAACCCGCGGAAGTTCATCGGCCTCGAGGGCTACGGCCTGTCCGTCGTCGAATCGCTGCCGCTCGAAATCACGCCGGTGGCCGACTTGACGAGGAAATACCTGCGGACCAAGAAGGAGAAACTCGGGCACAAGCTCTCGTCCGTTTGACTTTTGACTCCTGGCTTCCAACTTCAAACTTGATCCCCGTGACGCTCCCCTGTACCATAACTGTTTGCGCCAGAACCGGTTAGCCGGACAGAAGGCCATCGCGACACGACAACGATGTTCGAGTCCCTGAGTCACCGGCTCCAGGAGGTTTTCCGGTCGCTGCGCGGGCAGGCGCGGCTGAACGAGGACACCGTTGACGCCGCGCTGCGTGAGATTCGGCTGGCGCTGCTCGAAGCGGACGTCAACTTCCGGGTCGTCAAGGCATTCATCGAACGCGTCCGGGCGAAGGCCGTGGGCGACGAGGTCCTGAAGAGCCTGACGCCCGACCAGCACGTCGTGCGGATCGTGCGCGACGAGATGCTGGCGCTGTTTGGCACGTCGCCCGGCGGACTGTCCGCGACGCCGAAGTCGCCGCGCGTTGTGTTGATGCTGGGCCTGCAGGGCTCGGGCAAGACGACGAGCTCGGCGAAGCTGGCGCGGTGGCTGGCGTCACAGGGCCGTCATCCGATGCTCGTCTCGACGGACGTGCGACGGCCGGCGGCGATCGAGCAGCTGTCGGTGCTGGGCCGCGAGGTGGGCGTCCGCGTGCATGAGCCGGCTGGCGAGATGGACCCGGTCGCGCGCGCGGCGGGTGCGCTCGCCGCCACTCGGAATCTCGGGTTCGACACGCTCATCGTCGACACGGCCGGCCGGCTGCATATCGACGACGAGCTGATGGCGGAGCTCGAGGCAATCAAGGCGGCCGTCGACCCAAGCGACCTGCTGTACGTCGCTGACGCCATGACGGGGCAGGACGCCGTGAAGAGCGCCGGCGAGTTTCACCACCGCGTCGGCGTGTCCGGCGTGGTGCTGACGAAGATGGACGGCGACGCGCGCGGAGGCGCCGCGCTGTCGGTGGTGGGTGTCGTCGGCGTGCCGATTGCCTTTGTGGGCGTCGGCGAGCGGCCGCAGGATCTCGAGCCGTTTCACGCCGAGCGGCTGGTGTCGCGGTTGCTGGGCATGGGCGACGTGCTGTCGCTCATCGAACGCGCCGAGCAGGCGATCGACGACGACAGCCGGGCGCGGCTGGCGGAGAAGACGCGGCTCGACGATTTCACGCTCGAGGACTTCCGCGACCAGCTGCGGACGCTGAAGAAGATGGGGCCGCTCGAGCAGGTGCTGGGCATGATGCCGGGCCTCGGCCAGCTCAAGCAGTTGAACGAGCAGCGGGCGCAGGTGGACGACAAGCAGCTGGCGCACGTCGAGGCGATTATCAACTCGATGACGCCGCGCGAGCGCCGCAACCACGGGCTCATCAACGGCAGCCGCCGCAAGCGCATCGCGCGCGGCAGCGGCACGTCGGTCGAGGAGGTCAATCGCGTCTTGCGCCAGTTCGTCGAGATGCGCAAGATGCTGAAGGTCATGGGCGGCGCCGCCAGCGGCGGCCGCAAAGGCCGTCAGCGGTTGATGGGCATGTTCAGAGGGTTGAGGTAGGCCAGAAGGCAGAAGGCAGAAGGCAGAAGGCAGAAGGCAGAAGGCAGAGGGCCTGACGCCTCGCACGTTGAGATGGTTCGATGAAGTACGTTGATTGAGGAGTGACAGCGACATGCTAGCGATCAGACTTCGCCGGGCCGGTTCGAAGAATCGCCCATTTTTCCGCGTCGTCGTGATAGAGACGCGGTCGGCGCGTGACGGGCGGTTCGTCGAGGTGCTCGGACACTACAACCCGCGCACCAAGCCCGAGACGATCGACGTCGATCGCGACCGGCTCGCGCACTGGTTGAAGGCCGGGGCGCAGCCGTCGGACAGCGTGCGCACGCTCGTCGACCGGATGCCGCCACCGGCGCCGGCCGCCGAGAGCCAGGCGGCGTCGTGAGCCGGGCGGGCGCGGTCGTCGAGGTCGTGGCCCGAATGCTGGCCGCCCGCCCTGAGGCGGTGCGCGTGACCGAGTCCGAGCGCCGCGGGCAGACCATCGTCGAGCTGGCGATGGCGCCGGGCGAGCTCGGTCGAGTGATCGGGCGCCAGGGCCGGACGGCGGCCGCCGTGCGGACGCTTGCGGCTGCCGCGGGCGAGCTCGAGGGGCGGCGCGTCGCCGTGGATTTCAGAGACGACTGAGCATCGAGGGCCGATGAGCGACTGGTCGTCCATGGTTACGGTCGGCCGAGTGGTGAGACCGCACGGGAACAAGGGCAACGTGGTCGTCGCGCCCGAGACTGATTTTGGGGCCGCGCGGTTTGGATCCGGGGCCACGGTCTCGATCCTGGACGGCGACGACATCCGGGCGCTGCGCATCGTCGGTAGTCGCGAGCACGACGGGCGATGGGTGGTGGGCTTCGAGGGCGTCGGGACGATCGACGACGCCGAGCGCCTGCGAGGCCGGGAGCTGAAAGTCCCGGCAGAGACGCTGCAGCCGCTGGAGGACGGGCGCTACTACGTGCACGACCTCGTGGCGTGTGAAGTCGTGACGATCGGCGGGGAGGCCGTTGGCCGCGTCGATCGCGTGGAGTTTGGAACGGGCACGCCGGTGCTGGTCGTGACGGGAAGGCGAGGCGAAGTGCTCGTGCCGCTGGCCGGGCCGATTTGCCGGCGTGTGGACCCCGCGGCGCACTTGATCGTGATCGACCCGCCGGAAGGGTTGATTGAGTTGAACGCCGGGAGGCGCTAGGGACCAGTGCCCGGCGCCTGATCTGACGATGGTTATCGACGTCATCACGATCTTCCCGGCGATGGTGGAGGCGGCCCTCGCGGAGGGCGTCATCGGCCGGGCGCGCGAGCGTGGCCTCGTGGAGATCCGCGTGCGCGACCTGCGGGAGTACACTGACGACCGGCACCGCAGTGTCGACGACGTGCCCTACGGCGGCGGGCCCGGGATGGTGATGAAGCCGGAGCCGCTGTTCCGCGCCGTGGAGGCGATCACCGCCGAGGGCGGCCGGCCGCCCGCCGTCGTGCTGATGACGCCGCAGGGGCGGCGGTTCACGCATGCGGAAGCCGGGCGATTGAGCCGCCTCGATCACCTCGTGATGATCTGCGGGCGGTACGAAGGCGTGGACGAGCGCGTCGCCGAGGCGCTCGTCACCGACGAGATTTCGATCGGCGACTACGTGCTGTCGGGCGGCGAGCTGCCGGCGCTCGTGGTGATCGACGCGACGGTCCGGCTCGTGCCGGGCGTCGTCGGCGACGCGGCCTCGGTCGCGGCCGATTCGTTCGTCGATGGGTGGCTCGACTACCCGCACTACACACGCCCGGCCGTATTCCGGGGCATGGCGGTGCCCGAGGTGCTGGTCTCGGGGCACCACGGCGAGATCGAACGCTGGCGCCGCGCCGAACGGGAGCGACGGACCAGAGCGCGCCGCCCGGACTTGCTGTCCGGCGGAGACGACGGGTTGGACACCGCATCGCGCGCCTCGCGCGCCGGTGCCGCAAAGGAGAAGAGGGATCATGAAGGCGATTGACACCATCGAGCGGCCCCACCTGACCGACCGGCCGGCGATGCGCGCGGGCGACACGGTCCGGGTTCACGTGAAGGTGCGCGAGGGCGACAAGGAACGCATCCAGGTCTTCGAGGGCACCGTGATCGGCATCCACCGCGGCGGCGCGCGCGCCACGTTCACCGTCCGGAAGGTCTCGTTCGGCCAGGGCGTCGAGCGCATCTTCCCGCTGCACTCGCCGACGATCGATCGGATCGAAGTCCTCCGCGGCGCGAAGGTCCGCCGCGCGAAGCTGTACTTCCTCCGCGATCTGAAGGGCAAGGCCGCGCGCATGAAAGGGCAGAAGCGCGCGACGCAGGACGGCGCCAAGGTCGCGGCCAAGGGCCCGGCGGTCTAGTCCGCCCGGCGATCCGCGCCGCGCCGACGTCGATGACCCGCCCCCGCGCCTCACGCACGGTGGAGAACGAGATCCGGCGCCGGGGGTTTGTGCACGTCGCGGGGGTCGACGAGGTCGGTCGGGGTTGTCTGGCCGGCCCGGTCGTCGCGGCGGCCGTCATTCTGCAGGCCGACCACTACGTGCCGGGCGTCGCCGACTCCAAAGTCCTCACGCCGGACGATCGCGATCGCTTGTTTCCCGAAATCACGGGCGCGGCGGTTGCCTGGGCCGCCGCCGTTGTCTCCGCCGAGGACATCGACCGCTTGAACATCCATCGCGCCTCGCTCCAGGCGATGCGCCAGGCGATCGGCGCCCTGGTGCCGCTGCCCGGCTTCGTGCTCGTTGACGGGTTCCGCATTCCCGATCTCGTCATTCCGCAGCGGCCGATCGTCGGCGGCGATCGGCGGTCGACGGCCATCGCGGCGGCGTCGATTCTCGCGAAGGTCACGCGCGACCGCCTGATGCTCGAGCTCCACGCCATCGACCCGCGCTACGGCTTCGATCGCCACAAGGGCTACGCGACCAGGGAGCACCTCGACGCCGTTGGCCGGTACGGCTACTCGCCAGCCCACCGGCGCTCGTTCAGGCCGCCGTCGCTGTTTGATACGATCGCGCCCTGACGTCCGCTGTTCCTGGAGCGTCCTATTCGCGTCGCCACGCGCCTCCTCATCGCCGCATATCTCATCGAAGCCGGGTTGCTGCTCTCGCTGGCGCCATGGACCGCCCTCTGGCAGCGCAACGCGTTCGTCGTCGCGTTGCCGTGGCTCGCGCCCGTGATGGGCGACCCGTTCGTTCGGGGTGCGGTGACCGGAATCGGACTGGTGACGCTGGGCGCCGGCGTCCGCGACCTCGCATCCGTCTTCTTGGCGCGCCCGCCGGCAACGCCGGCCGGGTCGACCGACGACGCCGGCCGCGTGTCGTGACCAGACTGGCCGCCCCCGCGATCTGTCTCGTCACCGATCGGCGCCTCGTTGCGCCGGACGCCCGCACGCTGGCCCGCGAGATCCTCGAACTCGAGCGCTGGCTGGACGAGGCGCTCGAGGCCGACCTCGATCTCATTCAACTGAGGGAGCGCGACCTCGAGGCGCGCGTGCTGCTGGAAGTGTCGGCGCGCCTGGTGGCCCGGCGCGGAAATCGCCGTCCGCGCATCGTGATCAATGACCGTACGGATGTGGCGCTGGCCTCGGGCGCCGGCGGCGTGCATCTGCGAAGCGACGGCCCGCCGGTTCCGGCGGTGCGATCCCTCACCGGCGCATCACTTCTGATTGGCCGTTCAATTCACTCCGATCTGGAGGCCCGCCAACACGACGCGGCCGACTACCTGCTGTTCGGCGCAGTCTTCAAGGTCAAAGCGCCTGAGCAGGGTCGGACGTGGCCGGCGCAGGGCGTCGACGCGCTGGCTCGCGCGGTTCGCGCGAGCCGGGCGCCGGTGCTGGCGATTGGCGGCGTCACGCTCGACAACGCGTCGGCCGTTCGCGAGG
>Ga0335084_10007364_pt1 | contig 10964 bp, 6 predicted proteins | sample Lox_Sample_44_FD_206721 | JGI IMG/M metagenome (GOLD analysis project Ga0335084, IMG submission 206721) | Soil microbial communities from Loxahatchee National Wildlife Refuge, Florida, United States - Lox_Sample_4.4 | ecosystem: Environmental > Terrestrial > Soil > Wetlands | place: USA: Florida...
GCTCGGACCCCGGCGGGTGGTGCTTCAGCCCAACGGCTTCATGCCCCCAGCGCCTTACCGCATCGAGGATAACCAGCACACCTTGCTCGACAAGAGTGACCTCGTGCTCGTCGACGCCATCGGTACCGGCTTCAGCCGCGCCGCCGACGCAGAACTTTCCAAGAAGTTCTGGGGAGTCAAGGGAGATATCGAGGCTTACAGCGAATTCATCCGGCTGTTTATTACCCGCTACGAGCGCTGGAGTTCTCCCCTCTACATGTTTGGCGAGAGCTATGGAACCACACGCGCCGCAGGCGTGGCGGGATACCTTGCCGATCATGGAATTTCGTTCAACGGCATCACTCTGCTCTCCACGGTGTTGAACTTCGAAACTCTGGTGGACACCAAGACCAACGACCAGCCCCACATCTTGCTGATCCCTACCTTCACTACGATCGCCGGCTATCACCACAAGCTGCCGGCCGATCTGGCGCAGGACATGAACAAGGCGCGGCAGGAGTCTGAGCAATGGGCTTCGGGCGAATATGCGCAAGCCCTAGCCAGGGGCGACGCACTTTCTCCCGAGGAGCGACAGAGGGTGATTGAGCACATGGCGCGCTACACCGGACTGAGCAAGGATGTAATCGATCAAGCCAACCTGCGCATCGATGTGCCCAAGTTTACTCACTACCTGCTGATCGATCAGAAACTCCGAGTGGGCCGGCTTGACGGGCGTTTCACCGGGCCCGATCCCGATGGAGTACTGGACACGGACTTTTTCGACCCTACGAGCTCTTCGATCCTGCCGCCTTACACGTCGGTCTTCAACAACTACGTACGCACGGAATTGGGCTACAAGACCGACATGCCCTATTACACGTTTGCCCAGGATGCCGGATTTGAAAAATGGGAATGGGGACCGTCCATTAAGGGCTTCCCTGACACCGCCACCGCCCTGCGGGAAGCCATGGCGAAGAACCCCTATCTCAAAATTCTAGTGATGGAAGGCTACTACGACCTGGCGACTCCCTACTACGCGGCGAACTACACCTTTGACCACCTCGACCTGGGCCCGAAGTATCGGGAGAACATTTCGTTCGCTACCTACGAAGCCGGCCACATGGTGTACTTGCCCACGGAGGAGTTGAAGAAGATGAAGAGCGACCAAGCCACCTTCATGGATAAGGCGGGCGGACAATAGAAATCTTCACTCTGTCATTCCGAGCGAAGCGAGGAATCCCTATTCCCGGCAAACCGTCAGCGAGTAGGGACACTTCGCTCAGCGAGGCAAGTGCGCGTCAACGTTCGGTTCCCGCTTGTGCCAGGCAGTAGCCTGCTCGTACGCGTAAGCCACCTGCAGGACTCTAACTTCCCCCCAGTGCGGGCCAGCGATCTGCAGGCCGATGGGAAGTCCCGTTTCTGTGAAGCCACAGGGAACCGATATCGCTGGCAGGCCCCATACGTTGAATGGCCGGGTATTGCGCAGCAGGACCAATTCCCGCGGGCGCAGAAGGTCCGGGTGCTCCTTCAACTCGGCGATCGGCGGAGCCGGGATCGGGACGCATGGAGTCACCAGCACGTCCATATCTTTGAAAACGTCGGCGATCTCCTGGCGCAGCTTGCGCAGCTGACTTCGTGCCTCCTCGAATTCGTGGGCTGAGATCTTCTCCCCGGTACGAATCCGCCGTAAGGTCTCTGGTTGATAAAGTTCAGGAGTGTGGGCCACCCATTCGGCGTGGTAGGCGTACGATTCCGCCGCTTGCAGGGTACGGTCGGTGGGGACCGACAGTTCGATGTCGCGCACGTCGGCTGCCTTGGACTTGAGAACCGTGAGCGCCTGCTCAAAGGCGGCCGCAATTTCCGGATCAAGGTCTTCACAGAAAAACTTCCGCGGGACGCCGACTCTGATTGACCTGCCTTCGGCGCCCAGGGCGGCGAGATACTCCGGAACGACTACATCGACAGAAGTCGCGTCCGCTGCATCGTAGCCGGCGATGGCCTGGAGCATCAGGGCCGCATCCACCACCGTCCGAGTGATCGGGCCCACGTGGTCGAGCGAAAGGGAAAGCGGTATCACGCCGCGCAGGCTTACTCGTCCATAGGTGGGCTTCAGTCCAACCGTTCCGCATTGCGCGGCCGGTTCCCGCACGGAGCCGGCTGTATCCGTTCCGATGGCGCCGTAGCACAAACCCGCAGCCACCGCAGCGGCGGACCCGCCTGACGATCCCCCGGAAATTCGCTCTACGTCCCACGGATTGCGGACTTCACCGAAATAGCTCACCATCGAGCTGCCGCCATAGGCGAATTCGTGCAGGTTCTGCTTCCCCAGAAAAACCGCGCCTGCCTGGTTCAAGCGGCGCGTCACCTCCGCGTCTTCCCCCGGCACCCGGTCCTTGAACAACGCGCTGGCGGCCGTCGTTCGCGTTCCTGCCATGTCGATGATGTCTTTCAGCCCGATGGGAATTCCGTGCAGCGGCCCCCGCCATGTCCCTTGCTGGATCTCGCTCTCTGCCCTTCGCGCCTGTGCCATGGCCAAGTCTGCGGTTACGCTGATGAACGCGTTGAGGGCGGGATTCAGCCTCGCGATCCTGGCCAGGCATTCCTGGGCCAACTCGACGGGCGAAACTTGCCCCTTGCGCAGCCGCTGGCTGGTTTCCACGATGGAGGTAGGCACGTTCTCTTTTTCCTTGGGACTGTTACTTTTTCTACCGCTGCGCTTGCCCGGCAAGAGCCTATAATCTTACCGTTGCCTGCCAGGAGGTCCAAAGCATAAGCCATGGCACAGATGATTGTGACCCCCGTCACCACGCAAGGTTTTCTCGTTGATGGCAAGTGGATAGAGGAAGGCACCCCGGTCGAGATTCGCGCGCCTTACGACGGAAGCGTAATCGGCCGCGTGTATCAGGGAGGGCGAGAACACGCGGAAGCGGCCATCGCCGCCGCGGTGAAGGCGTTCGGGACCACCCGCCGGCTGCCTGCTTTTGAACGCCAGCGCATGCTGCGCCGGGTGGCGCAGGGCATTACTCAGCGCAAGGAAGAGTTTGCCCACACACTGGCGCTGGAAGCAGGGAAGCCGATCAAGGCAGCTCGGACGGAAGTAGAGCGTTCCATCTTCACCTTCACCGTGGCAGCCGAGGAGAGCACGCGTATCTATGGCGAGTATCTGCCGCTCGATTGGCAGGAATTTACCGTGGGGCGATGGGGAATGGTGAAGCGCTTCCCGCTTGGCCCGATTGCGGGAATCACGCCTTTCAATTTTCCCCTGAATCTGGTCGCCCACAAAGTAGCTCCGGCCATTGCCGCAGGTTGCACTATGGTGATCAAGCCCGCGCCCCAGACGCCATTGACTGCGCTGTTGCTGGCAGATGTTGTGCAGCAGGCGGGCTGGCCGGATGGCGCTCTCAACGTACTTCCTCTCTCCAATGAAGATGCCGCACTGTTAGTGACGGATGACCGCTTGAAGATGATCAGCTTCACCGGCAGCGCGGCGGTCGGTTGGGACATCAAGCGGCGGGCCGGCAAGAAGAAGGTCATTCTCGAGTTGGGTGGAAATGCAGGAGTGATTGTCCATAGCGATGCCGACGTGGCTTTCGCCGCCGAGCGGTGTGTCGCTGGGGGCTTTGGCTACGCCGGGCAAACCTGCATCTCAGTGCAGCGCATTCTGGTGGAGCGGTCGGTGTACAGCAAGTTCACGGACCTGCTGCTGGCAGGGGTGAAAAAGCTGTCTTGTGGAGATCCGCTGCAAGAGACCACGGATGTTGGGCCGCTCATCCGCGAGGGCGATGCCATCCGAGCCAGTGATTGGGTGCAGGAGGCGGTGCGCGGCGGGGCGAGATTGCTGGCCGGCGGGCAACGGAAAGGTTCGATGCTGGAGCCAACCGTGCTGACCGGGACGCGTCCCGAAATGAAGGTGAATTGCCGGGAGATATTTGCCCCGGTCGTGACGGTCGAGCCCTACGACCAGTTCGATGAGGCGGTTAAGGAGATCAACCGTTCCCCGTATGGTCTGCAGGCGGGAATTTTTACTCGCGACGCCAAACTGTTGTTCAACGCCTTTGAAGAACTGGAGGTGGGCGGCCTGATTGGCGGTGATGTACCGGCGTTCCGCATCGATCACATGCCCTATGGAGGCGTGAAAGACTCTGGGCTGGGCCGCGAAGGCTTGCGTTACGCGATCGAAGAAATGACCGAACCGAAACTGCTGGTGATGAATTTGCGATGACGGCACATAGGTTCCGCCGGCACACGCAAGAGATTCCCCGAACTGCTATAATCACCAGTTTTCGTATTCCAGATCACAATCATCATAGTGACTATCTGAACGGGTGATCCCACGGGCCGAGGTTTCAGCATCGTCTCCACGGCGCTGGGCGTTCTTGATCCATGCAGATTTTTCATCGCAGCACGAATACAATCTCCCGCGCCACGATATATGGGGCCGTGTTCCTGGTCGCTGCCCTGCTGTGGGCTGCTCTGGAGCTGCAGCGGTCGCCCTACATCACCTACGCCAAGGTGGCGCGCCCGCAGCCGGTCCCGTTCAGCCATCAGCACCATGTCGCCGGTCTGGGGATCGATTGCCGCTACTGTCACACCTCGGTGGAGACCTCGAGTTTTGCCGGAATCCCGCCGACCAGGACCTGCATGAACTGTCACTCGCAGATCTGGACGGGAGCTCCGTTGCTGGAGCCGGTGCGGGAAAGCTTCCGCAGCGGCAAGTCGCTGGTTTGGACGCGAGTGAACGACCTGCCGGATTTCGTTTATTTCAACCACAGTATTCACATTAATAAGGGCGTCGGCTGCAACACCTGCCACGGGCCGGTGGACCGCATGCCGCTCATGTACAACGAGGCGTCGTTGCAGATGGAGTGGTGTCTGGAGTGTCACCGCGCCCCGGAGAAGTTTCTCCGCCCGCGCGACCAGGTTTTCAACATGCGGTACGAACCGCCGTCGGCCCTTAAGCCGGTGAGCGTGGACGGCAAGGAATACGCCGACCAGCTGTCTTTAGGGACGGATCTGGTCAAGATGTATAAGCTGCGGACGGTCACCGACATCACCAGCTGTTCGACGTGTCACCGGTGAGCGCTGCCGCGTTGAGCATCGAGGATGGGTTGGTGATTTTTGGTTTGGGGTGGAGCAGCGCTTTGGCGCTGCAAACTATGAGATTTGGGATTGGCGGCTTTAGCCGCTGAGGTACCTCAGGGGCTGAAGTCGGATGAATTGGCAGAATGTACTGCAGGCCTGAAAGGCCCGCTCCACCTTAGGTCGGCATTTTCATGAGCATGATGGAACAAAGCAACGGCAAGCGGCACCGCGAGGACGTCTGTCCCAGCAAGAAGAGCCAGCTTGATCTGGAGACCGTCCGCGCCCGTGTCGCCGAGACCCAAGGCCCGGAGTTCTGGCGAAGTCTCGAGGAACTCGCTGGCAGTGCGGAGTTTCAAGAAATGATGCACCGGGAATTTCCCAAGGGTGCGTCGGAGTGGCTGAATTCGGTTTCGCGACGCGGCTTTTTGAAACTGATGGGCGCGTCGCTGGCCATGGCCGGCATGACGGCTTGCACCAAGCAACCGCTGGAGCCGATTGTGCCTTACGTTCGGCAACCGGAAGAGGTTGTTCCTGGGCGGCCGTTGTTCTATGCCACGGCTTTCACTCTGGGCGGTTATGCCAGCCCGTTGTTAGTGGAGAGTCACCTTTACCGTCCTACCAAAATAGAGGGCAACGACCGGCATCCCGCCAGCCTGGGCGGGACCGACGTGTTTTCTCAGGCTTCGATCCTCGGCATGTACGACCCGGACCGCTCCCAGACCATCACCTCCTTGGGCGACGTGCGGACCTGGGGGGATCTCGTGCAGGCAATGCGCGGCCCGCTGAATTCGCAAAAGGCGGTGCAGGGCGCGGGCCTCCGCATCTTGACTCGCACCGTGTCCTCCCCGACTCTCGCCGATCAGCTGCGTTCTCTCCTCAAGCTCTATCCCCAGGCCAAGTGGCACGTGTACGAGCCGGTCAATCGCGACAACGCGCTCGAGGGTGCCAAGATGGCATTCGGCCAGCCGGTGGAGACACGATACGACTTCGAGAAAGCTGACCTCATCCTCTCGCTGGATGCGGATTTTCTTTCCGCAGGATTCCCGGGGAATGTGCGATACATCCGCAGTTTCGCCGCGCGCCGCAATCCGGACTCGGGGAACATGAACCGGCTCTATGTGGTCGAAAGCACACCCAGTTCTACCGGCGCCAAAGCCGATCACCGGCTCCCGCTGCGGGCATCAGAAATTGCAGATTTCGCGCGCGCCCTCGGAGCGGCCCTGGGGATCAACTCTGGCGGTAGAACGTTTGCCGGAGAGTACGCCAAGCACCTGCAGGCAGTGGTGGGCGATCTCCAGGCCCGCCGTGGTTCGAGCGTGGTGATTGCCGGGGACCATCAGCCGCCTGTGGTTCATGCCCTGGCCCACGCAATCAATCAGGCGCTTGGCAACATCGGGCGCACTGTGGTGTACACCGATCCCGTTGATGCCAACCCATTGAACCAAACCGAATCGCTCAAAGAGCTGGTTGCGGACATGCGTGGTGGCAAGGTGGACATGCTGCTCATCCTCGGCGGGAATCCCGCCTACGATGCACCCGCTGATCTGGGCTTTGCCGACGCGCTCAAGAACACCAACATTCCGCTGCGCGTGCATCTGGGGCTTTATCAGGACGAAACTGCAGAGCTCTGCCAATGGCACATCAACGAAGCGCATTATCTGGAGGCCTGGGGTGACGCGCGAGCCTACGATGGCACCGTGAGCATCGTGCAACCGCTCATTGCTCCGCTCTACAACGGTAAGAGCGTTATTGAACTGACGGCGTTGTTGGCAGGGCAATCCGAGGCCACAGGCCACGAAATCGTGCAGGGTTACTGGAAGAAGCAGCGTCCCGCCGGCGACTTCGACATGTTCTGGCGGAAGTCGCTGCATGATGGGTGGATCGACGGCACAGCTTTCTCGCCGAGGCAGATTTCCGTCAAGGCCACTGACCTTCCGGCGCCCAGCGAGACTCGACAGAACCGCATCGAAATCAACTTCCGCCGCGATCCATCGATCTACGACGGTTCGTTCTCCAACAACGGCTGGCTGCAGGAATTGCCCAAGCCGATGTCCAAGATGACTTGGGACAACCCCGTGCTGGTTGGCCCAGCCATGGCGGAGCGCATGGGGCTGAAGTCCGAGGACCTGATCGAACTGGAAGTCAACGGCAAGAAGGTGACAGCTCCGGTCTGGATCCAGGCGGGCCACCCGGACAATTCAGTCACGGTGTTCCTCGGCTACGGCCGGCGAAGAGCGGGACGCGCCGGAACGGGTGTCGGCGTCGACTTCTACGCGTTGCGCTACAGTGCGGCCCAATGGTTCGCAACCGGTGTGAATATCGCGAAAACCGCTGGAACTTACAAGCTTGCCACGACCCAGGGCTATCAGACGATGGACACCGCCGTCGGCACGCGCCCCCTGGTACGTACGACAAGTCTCGAGGAATACCGCAAGGAGCCTGAGTTTGCGCGCGAAGAAGAGCCGCCGAAGGACCTCACTCTTTATAAGCCCTACCCCTACAAGGAAGAGCCCTACGCCTGGGGCATGGCAATCGATCTCAACGCCTGCGTGGGCTGCAACAACTGCATCGTGGCTTGCCAGTCGGAGAACAATATCCCGGTGGTGGGGAAAGAGCAGTGCGTCACCGGCCGCCACATGCACTGGATTCGCATCGACACCTACTATCAGGGTGACCGCGACAATCCCAAAGCGTACTTCCAGCCCGTGCCCTGCATGCAGTGCGAGAACGCCCCTTGCGAGGTGGTCTGCCCGGTGGGCGCGACCGTCCACAGCACCGAAGGCCTGAACGACATGGTCTACAACCGCTGCGTGGGCACGCGCTACTGCTCGGATAACTGTCCGTACAAGGTCCGCCGGTTTAATTTCTTGTTGTTTCAGGATTGGGAAACTCCCCAACTGAAGATGATGCGCAATCCCGATGTCAGCGTGCGCAGCCGCGGCGTCATGGAGAAATGCACCTACTGCGTGCAGCGCATCAACCAGCACCGGATCGACGCGGAACGCGCGGACAGTAAGATTCGCGATGGCGAACTGCAGAGTGCTTGCCAGCAGTCCTGTCCTGCGAACGCAATCATTTTTGGCAACCTCAACGACCCCGAGAGCCGGGTGTCGAAACTCAAGGCAGAGGCGCGCAATTACAGTTTGCTGGCGGACCTGAACACGCGGCCGCGGACAACTTATTTGGCCGAGATTCGCAACCCGAATCCGGAGCTGGAGCCATAAAAAGATAAAGATGTTGACTCTCAATGACTGTCATCCTGAGCGGAGTGGAGGCATCGCGAAGCGAAGCCTCCCGGAGTCGAAGGATCCCGCGACGGGTGCGATCTGTAGCGACAGTTGCATGGCATTCTGGCGAGGCCTTGTAGGGAGAACTCCTTGATACAGCTGCGCAGCTGCAGAGGATATGGGGGTCCTTCGACTGCACCAGAGTTTGCTTCGCAAACTCTCGCTGCGCGCAGGATGACATTGCTTTCGGAAAGTTAAGAATGGACGATCGTAACGAACAACTGACTGGTAGCAAGGCCCCCGTTATCAAACCCGGGCACACTTTTGCCACCGTCACGGACAAGATCAGCTCGATTGTGCTGACCCGCCCGACGTCCAACGGATGGTTCTTGGGATTTGGCATTGCCTTCCTGCTGACCATGATGTTGCTGTACGCCATGGGATATCTGTTTGTCCGTGGCGTTGGCATTTGGGGCATCACGATTCCCATCGGCTGGGGCTTCGCCATTGTCAATTTCGTGTGGTGGATCGGAATCGGCCATGCCGGCACGCTAATCTCGGCCATCCTGCTTCTCTTGCGGCAATCCTGGCGGAACTCGATCAACCGTTTCGCCGAAGCCATGACGCTGTTCGCTGTGGCCTGCGCCGGGATATTCCCGCTCATTCACGTCGGGCGGCCGTGGCTGGCGTACTGGCTCTTCCCTTATCCCAATTCCATGGGAGTATGGCCGCAGTTCCGTAGTCCACTGGTTTGGGACGTGTTCGCAGTTTCGACCTACGCTACAATTTCCGCCCTATTCTGGTTCATTGGCCTCGTGCCCGATCTAGCCACGCTGCGCGATCGCTCGACCAACCGCGTGGCGCAGATGATCTACGGCATTCTGGCCATGGGCTGGCGCGGTTCGGCGCGGCACTGGCATCGCTATGAAACCGCCTACCTGCTGCTGGCCGGGCTCGCCACTCCCCTGGTGCTGTCCGTGCATACCGTGGTGAGCTTCGACTTCGCCATCGGAATTATTTCGGGATGGCATACGACAATCTTTCCCCCTTATTTTGTGGCAGGTGCGATTTACTCCGGTTTTGCCATGGTGCTGATGCTGGCCATTCCGATCCGCAAGGTATATGGCCTGGAAGACTTCATCACCGAACGCCACTTGCAGAACTCCGCCAAGGTCATGCTGGCGACCGGGTTGATCGTGGCGTACGGCTACGTGATCGAAGCTTTCATGGGCTGGTACAGTGGCAACCGCTATGACGCGTTCACCTTGTGGAACCGGCTGCATGGACCCTACAAGTGGGACTATTTCGCGCTCCTGATTTGCAACATCGTCATCCCGCAAGTGCTGTGGATCCGCAAACTGCGGACCAAGCCCCTCGCCCTGTTTCTCATCTCCGGCGTGGTGTTGGTGGGCATGTGGCTGGAGCGCTTCATCATCGTGGTGGTCAGCCTGCACCGCGACTTCCTGACCTCGTCCTGGGGAATGTACTATCCCACGCGCTGGGACTGGATGACCTATATCGGCACCATCGGCATGTTCCTGGCGGCCATGTTCCTGTTCGTGCGCATTTTGCCCATGATCTCGATCTTCGAGATGCGCACCCTACTGCCTGAGGCGGAGGTGAAGGAATGAAGCCTACCCCCCTCTACGGAATGATGGCGGAGTTTGACACTCCCACCGACCTGGTATCCGCCGCGGAACGCGCCCATCAGGCGGGATACAAAAAGATCGATGCTTACAGCCCGTTCCCCATCGAAGGCCTGGCCGAAGCCATCGGTTTTCAGAAGAACCGGGTGCCGCTGGTGGCTCTTATCGGAGGCATCGGCGGCGGCCTTACAGGGTATTTGATGCAGTACTGGATCTCGGCCAGTAGTTATCCCGTCAACGTCGGCGGCAAGCCATACCACTCCTGGCCCGCGTTCATCCCGGTCACCTTCGAACTGACGATTCTGTTTGCAGGCATCTCCGCGGTGCTGGGTATGCTGGCGCTCAACGGGCTGCCCATGCCCTATCACCCGGTCTTTAATGTTTCGCGTTTCGCTTTCGCCAGCAAAGACCGGTTTTTCCTGATCGTGTTTTCTTCCGATCCTCAATACAACAGCAAGGCCACCCGTGACTTCCTGGAACGCCTGAACCCGCGCTCGATTTCGGAGGTTCCCAGCTAACCATGCGGAATTCCCGAAACATTTTGGCTGTGGCTCTGTTGGCGACGCTCTCGCTGGCAGGGTGCCGGCAAGACATGCAAGACCAGCCCCGGTTCAAGCCGCTTGCCAGGAGCGATTTCTACTCGGACCTGCGGTCCGCACGCCCCCCGGTGGAGGGGACGGTGGCCCGCGGACAGTTGCATGAGGACACCTATCTTTACACCGGCAAGGTTGGTAGCAGCCCGGGCGACTATATGCCCTTTGCAGTGACGGAGGATGTCCTGGCACGCGGCCGCGAGCGTTTCAATATCTACTGCGCGCCTTGTCACTCGCGCCTGGGCGATGGCAATGGCATGATCGTCCAGCGCGGATTTCGCCGGCCACCCTCCTATCACACCGAGCGCCTGCGCAAAGCTCCGCTGGGTTATTTCTTTGACGTCATGACCAACGGATTTGGGGCGATGCCGGAGTATGCGACACAAATTCCGCCCCGCGATCGCTGGAATATCGTGGCTTATATCCGCGCTTTGCAG
>Ga0335084_10007365_pt1 | contig 10964 bp, 10 predicted proteins | sample Lox_Sample_44_FD_206721 | JGI IMG/M metagenome (GOLD analysis project Ga0335084, IMG submission 206721) | Soil microbial communities from Loxahatchee National Wildlife Refuge, Florida, United States - Lox_Sample_4.4 | ecosystem: Environmental > Terrestrial > Soil > Wetlands | place: USA...
GATGGCCGCGCAGAGGCCGGCGCCGCCGGCCCCGATGACGATGACGTCGTGCTCGTGGGTCTCGTACGCTGGCGTGGCCATTTAGAGAATCCTCAGGTCGCGGATGACGCCCATGGAGACGAGACGGATGTAGAGGTCGGTGAGCCCGACGCCGAAGAGCGAGAGCCACGCGAACATCGGGTGCCGCTCGTTCAGCCGGCTGAAGAAGTGCCACACCGTGTAGCGCGTCTGGGCGCGCGAGAACACGTCCACGTGGCCGCCGCACACGTGGCGGCAGGAGTGGCAGGAGAACGTGTAGGCGGACAATAGAATGACGTTGATCCACATCACGAGGGTGCCGACCCCGATGCCGAACTGGTGTCCGCCGCCCGGCGCCGGGAAGCGGAAGGCCAGCAGCGCGTCCCACGCCAGCACCACGATGAAGAACACCGCCACGTACCAGGTGTAACGGTGGAAGTTCTGGAGGATCAGCGGGAAGCGCGTCTCGCCGGTGTAGCCGCTCTTGACGTCACGCACCGCGCAGGCGGCCGGGGCCAGCCAGAACGAGCGGTAGTACGCCTTGCGGTAGTAGTAGCAGGAGAGCCGGAAGAAGCCGGGCCCCCACAGGATCAGGAACGCCGGCGACAGCACGCCGATGACGGGGAACGAGATGTCGGGCAGCCCGACGCCGAAGGTCGAGTGCAGGCAGGCCTTCGAGATGCACGGCGAGTAGAAGGGCGAGAGGTACGGATCGACGAAGTAATGGGCGTTCTGGAAGCCCGCCCACGTGGAATAGACGATGAAGCTGCCCAGCACGAGCACCACCGTGAGCGGCAGCGCCCACCACGCATCCTTGCGCAGGTGGGCCGCGGCGATGGACGGCCGCGCCGCCCCCGCCACGTGGCCCCGCTGGTTGCCGAGAATCGTCGCGAGCCTGCCGATCATGCCGCCTCCTCGTCGAAGGTCAGTCGCGCGCGTACTGCTTCTGCCCGTCCTGGTAGAGGTCGCCGCCGTGGCAGTCGTTGATGACGATGGCCGGGAACGCCTCGACCTCCAGCCGGCGGATCGCCTCGGTGCCGAGATCCTCGTAGGCCACGAACGCGGCCTTCTTGATGTGCTTCGAGAGCACGGCGCCGGCGCCGCCGATGGCGCCGAGGTACACGCCCCGGTACTCACGCAGCGCGTCCTTCACCGGCTGGCCGCGGTAGCCCTTGCCCATCGTGCCCTTGAGCCCGAGCTTGAGCAGCGCCGGCGTGAACTTGTCCATCCGGCTGGCCGTCGTGGGGCCGATGGCCCCGATCACCTGCCCCGGCTGGGGCGGCGTCGGACCCGTGTAGTAGATGATGGCGCCCTTGACGTCGATCGGCAGCGGCTCGCCCTTCTCGATGAGCGGCAGCAGCCGGCCGTGGGCGGCGTCGCGCGCCGTGTAGATGACGCCGGTGATGCGCACGCGGTCGCCCGCCTTCAGCGCCTGCACGTCGGCGTCGGTGAGCGGCGTGGTGATGTCCTTGATGCCGTCGGGCGCGGTGGTGACGCTCATCAGGCGACGGCGTCCACGATGGCGTTCAGCGTGGGGCTGGGGCGCATCGCCTTCGACGCGGCGGCGGGGTTCGGCCGGTAGTACCCGCCGAGGTCGACCGGGCGGCCCTGCGCGGCGTTCAGCTCGGCGAGGATCTTGCCCTCGTTGTCCGCGAGCTGCCTGGCCACCGTGGCGAAGCGCGCCTGGAGCTCCGGGTCCTGCGTCTGGGTCGCCAGCGCCTCCGCCCAGTACATGGCGAGATAGAAGTGGCTGCCGCGCGTGTCCAGCTCGCCGACCTTGCGGCCCGGCGACTTGTCGCTGTCCAGGAACTTGGTGTTGGCCTTGTGCAGCGCCTCCGCGAACACCTTGGCCTTGGCGTGGCCGGCCGCGCGGGCCAGGTGATCGAGCGACTCCGCCAGGGCGAGGAACTCGCCGAGGGAGTCCCACCGCAGATGCCCCTCCTCCACGAACTGCTCGACGTGCTTGGGCGCCGAGCCGCCGGCGCCGGTCTCGAAGAGGGCGCCGCCGTCCATGAGCGGCACGATGGAGAGCATCTTGGCGCTGGTGCCCAGCTCGAGGATCGGGAACAGGTCCGTGTTGTAGTCGCGCAGGATGTTGCCGGTCACCGAGATCGTGTCCTGGCCGGCCCGCATCCGCTCCAGCGAGAAGCGCGCAGCCTCGGCGACGGACATGATGCGGATATCGAGTCCGCTGGTGTCGTGGTCTTTCAGGTACCGGGTCACCTTGTCGATGAGCTGGGCGTCGTGCGCCCGGTTCTTGTCGAGCCAGAAGACCGCCGGCGCGCCGGTGATCCGGGCCCGGGTGACGGCGAGCTTCACCCAGTCGCGGATCGGCGCATCCTTCACCTGACAGGCGCGCCAGATATCGCCCGCTTCCACGGCGTGCTCGATCAGGGTCTTGCCCTGCGCGTCGACGACGCGCACCGTGCCGGCGGCGGGAATCTGGAAGGTCTTGTCGTGGGAGCCGTACTCTTCGGCCTGCTGCGCCATCAACCCGACGTTCGGTACGGTGCCCATCGTCCTCGGGTCGAAGGCGCCGTGCTGCTTGCAGTGCTCGATGGCCTCGTGATAGAGCGGCGCATAGCCGTGGTCCGGGATGACCGCCTTCACTTCGTGGAGCTTGCCGTCCGGGCCCCACATCTGCCCGGAGTCGCGGATCATCGGCGGGATCGACGCGTCGATGATCACGTCGCTCGGCACGTGCAGGTTGGTGATGCCCTTGTCGGAGTTGACCATCGCCAGGGCGGGCCGCCTCGCGTAGCACGCCTGGATGTCCGCCTCGATCTCCGCCTGCTTGGCCGGCGGCAGGCGCTTGATCGTCGCGTACAGGTCCCCCAGGCCGTTGTTGGGATCGACGCCGATCTCCCTGAAGACCGCCGCGTGCTTGTCGAAGACGTCACGGAAGAACGTCCGCACGGCCACGCCGAAGATGATCGGGTCGGAGACCTTCATCATGGTGGCCTTGAGGTGGATGGAGAAGAGCACGCCCTGCTTCTTGGCGTCCTCCATCTGCGCCTCGAGGAAGCTCGCCAGCGCCGCCCGGCTCATGAACGTGCCGTCCAGCACCTCGCCGGCCTTGAGGGCGAGCGTGTCCTTCAAGACCGTGACGGCGCCGTTCGTGTCGGTGAACTCGATCCGGACGGTGGTCGCCTCGGGGACCGTCACCGATTTCTCGTTGGCCGCGAAGTCGCCGCGGCTCATGGTGGCGACGTGCGTTTTCGAATCCGGCGTCCATCGGCCCAGCTTGTGCGGGTGCTTCTTCGCGTATTCCTTGACCGCAGCCGCGGCCCGCCGATCGGAGTTCCCTTCCCGCAGCACCGGGTTCACGGCGCTGCCCAGCACCTTCGCGTAGCGCGTCTTGATCGCCTGCTCGGCGGGCGTCGTCGGCTGCTCGGGATAGTCGGGCACCCGGTAGCCCTGCCCCTGCAGCTCCTTGATCGCCGCCTTGAGCTGCGGGACGGAGGCGCTGATGTTCGGCAGCTTGATGATGTTGGCCTCGGGCCGCTTGGCCAGCTCACCCAGCCGCGTCAGCCAGTCGGGCACGCGCTGGGCCGCGGTCAGCTGCTCGGGGAAGTTGGCGAGAATCCGCCCGGCCAGCGAGATGTCCGCCGTCTCGATCGTGATACCGGTCCCCCCGGTGAACTTCCGGATGATCGGCAGCAGCGAGTAGGTCGCGAGCGCGGGCGCCTCGTCGATCTCCGTCCAGATGATCTTGCCTGGAGCCCCGGTCACAGCGTCGCCTCCTTGTGCCGATGCGCGTGGCACTCGATGGTCACTGCCACGGGGAGCGACGTGATGTGGCAGGGATAGCTGAGGATGTGGATGCCGAGCGAGGTCGTGTCGCCGCCGTAGCCTTGCGGGCCGATGCCGAGACGGTTGGCCCGGTCGAGCAGCTCCTGTTCGAGCGCATCGAGCATGGGGTCGGGATTGGGACTGCCCAGCTCGCGGAAGAGCGCCTTCTTGGAGAGGATCGCCGATTTCTCGAAGGTGCCGCCGATGCCGACGCCGAGGATCAGCGGCGGGCAGGCGTCGGGGCCGGCGGTCTTCACGCACTCGACGATGAAGTCCTTCACGCCGGGCAGGCCGGCGGCCGGCGTGAGCATGATGTACTTCGAGCGGTTCTCGCAGCCGCCGCCCTTGGCCATGATCATGATCTTCAGCTGGGCGCCGGTCACGACGTCGACGTGCACGACGCCCGGCGTGTTGTCGCCGGTGTTCACGCGGTCGAACGGCGACTTCACGATGGAGGCGCGCAGGTAGCCTTCCGTGTAGCCCTGGCGGATGCCCTCGTTGATCGCGGCCTCGAGCCCGCCGCCGGTGACGTGCACGTCCTGGCCCAGCTCGACGAAGCAGACCACCATGCCGGTGTCCTGGCAGTACGGGATGCGCTGGGTGCGCGCGAGCTCGGCGTTGTCCTTCAGGATCTGCAGCACCTGCTTGCCGGCCGGCGAGCGCTCGGTGGCGAGCGCGCGGTCGAAGGCGCGCAGGACGTCGGGCTCCAGGCTGACGTTGGCCTCCATGCAGAGCTTCTTGACGGCGTCCGCGATGGCCGAGACGTGGATGTCTCTCACAGCTTCAGCTTCTCGACCAGCTCGCGGACGGCCGCGGCCGACTTGTCGAAGGCGGCCTGCTCGTCGGGGGTGAGCTTGATCTCGATGATCTGCTCCACGCCCTGGCGGCCGAGCTTCACCGGCACGCCGACGTAGAGGCCCCGGGTCCGGTACTGGCCGTCGAGGTAGGCCGCGCACGGCAGGATCTTCTTCTTGTCCTTGAGGATCGCCTCCACCATCTCGACGGCGGCGGCGCCCGGCGCGTAGTACGCGCTGCCCGACTTCAGGAAGTTGACGATCTCGGCGCCGCCGTTGGCCGTGCGGGTCACCAGCGCGTCGATCTTCTCCTTCGGCAGCAGGTCGGTGATGGGGATGCCGGCCACCGTGGAGTAGCGCGGCAGCGGCACCATGCTGTCGCCGTGGCCGCCCAGCACGAACGCCGTCACGTTCTCCACCGACACGTTGAGCTCGCGGGCGATGAAGGTGCGGAAGCGCGCCGAGTCGAGCACGCCGGCCATGCCGATGACGCGCTCGGCCGGGAAGCCCGACTTCTTCCACGCCAGCTGCACCATGGCATCCAGCGGGTTGGTGACGAGGATCAGGATCGAGCTCGGCGAGCGCCGCGCGACCTGCTCGACGACGGAGCCGACGATCTCGGCGTTCTTGAACAGGAGGTCGTCGCGCGTCATGCCCGGCTTGCGGGCCATGCCGGCGGTGATGACGACGATGTCCGAGTTCGCGGTGTCGTCGTAGCCGTTGGCGCCGGTCAGTGCGCTGTCGTAGCCGTGCACCGGCCCCGCCTGGGCCAGGTCCAGGGCCTTGCCCTGGGGAATGCCCTCGATGACGTCGACCAGCACGACGTCACCGAGCTCCTTCTCGACGATGTACTGCGCCGCCGTGGCACCCACGTTGCCGGCGCCGACCACGGTGATCTTGGGACGGGCCATCAGATGTCCTTTCCGGACTGTGCCTTGGGGGCCCCGGCCTGGGCGGCGTTGAGCGCCGAGCCCGCCCGGAACCACGCGATCTGCTCGCGCGTCATGGTGTGATTCGCCTGGATCTCGACGGTGCGGCCGTCGGGCTTCCTGATGGACACCTTCACCGGCTTGCCCGGCTCCAGCGCGGCGAGGCCGCCGACCGTGATCCGGTCGTTCTGCTCGATCGTGTCGTAGTCGGCCGGGTTCGCGAACGTCAGCGGCAGCACGCCCTGCTTCTTGAGATTGGTCTCGTGGATGCGCGCGAAGCTGCGCACCATTACCACCGCGCAGCCGAGGTAGCGGGGCGACATGGCCGCGTGCTCGCGGCTGGAGCCTTCTCCGTAATTCTCGTCGCCGAAGGCGATCCACTGCTGGCCGGCCCGCTTGAAGGCGCGCGCCGTCCTGGAGAAGTTCTGCCCCGCCTCGCCGGTGAGCGGGTTGACCCCCTTGCCGGCCTCGCCGGTGAACGCGTTCACCGCGCCCAGGAACATGTTGTCGGAGATCTTGTCGAGGTGGCCGCGATAGCGCAGCCACGGCCCGGCCGGCGAGATGTGGTCGGTGGTGGTCTTGCCCCTGGTCTTGACCAGGATCGGCATGTCGACGAAGTCCTTGCCGTTCCAGGACGGGAAGGGGCCCAGCAGCTGCAGGCGCTCACTGTGCTCGGCGATCTCGATCTTCACGGCGTCGGGATTGGCGGCCGGCGCCTCCAGCCCCGCCGTGCCCTTCACGAAGCCGTCGCGCGGCAGCTCCTCAGCCTCGGGCGGCGTGAGCCGCACCTGGCTGCCGTCGGGCGCGGTCAGCGTGTCGGTCAGCGGGTTGAACTCGAGCGTGCCGGCCAGCGCCAGCGCGGTCACGAGATCCGGGCTGGTGATGAAGGACAGCGTGGAGGCGCTGCCGTCGTTGCGCCCGGGGAAATTCCGGTTGAACGAGCTGACGATGGTGTTGGTCTGGTCGGCGCCGATGTCGGTCCGCTTCCACTGGCCGATGCACGGGCCGCACGCGTTGGCCAGCACGGTGCCGCCGATCTTGCCGAAGGTGTCCACCAGCCCGTCGCGCTTGACCGTCTGGAACACGCGCTCGGAGCCCGGCGTCACCAGGAACTTCGCCCTGGCCTTGAGCCCGGCCTTGAGCCCCTGGGTGGCGATGTGGGCCGCGCGGCGCATGTCCTCGTAGGACGAGTTCGTGCACGAGCCGATGAGCGCGTTGGTGATCGCCGCCGGCCACTTGTTCTCGCGCACCTCGGCGGCCAGCTTCGAGATCGGCCGCCCGCGGTCGGGCGAGTGCGGGCCCACGATGTGCGGCTCGAGCGTGTCGAGGTTGATCTCCACGATCTCGTCGTAGAACTTCCTGGGCTCGGCGAGCACCTCGGGGTCCGCCGTCAGGTGCGGGCGCGACTCCTCGGCCGCCGCCGCGATGTCCGCCCGCTCGGTGGCGCGCAGGTAGGCCGCGATGCGCGCGTCGAAGGGGAACAGCGACGTGGTGGCGCCCAGCTCGGCGCCCATGTTGCAGATCGTCCCCTTGCCGGTGGCGCTGATCGACTCGGCGCCGGGGCCGAAGTACTCGATCACCTTGTTGGTGCCGCCCTTCACGGTCAGCAGCGTGCACAGGTAGGTGATGACGTCCTTGGGCGCCGTCCAGCCGGCGAGCTTGCCGGTGAGGTGCACGCCGACGAGCCTGGGGTGCAGGACCTCCCAGGCGAGGCCGGCCATGGCCTCGCCGCAGTCGGCCCCGCCCACGCCGATGGCGACCATCCCGAGGCCGCCGCCGTTGGGCGTGTGGGAGTCGGCGCCGATCATGAGGCCGCCGGGGAACGCATAGTTCTCGAGCACCACCTGGTGCACGATGCCCGCGCCCGGCTTCCAGAAGTCGATGCCGAACTTGAGCGCCGAGGAGCGGAGGAAGTTGTAGACCTCCTCGTTCTCGCTGATGGCCCGCGCGAGGTCGTCGGCGGCGCCGGACTCGGCGCGGATCAGGTGATCGCAGTGCAGCGACGAAGGCACCGCCACCCGCTTGCGGCCCGACATCATGAACTGGAAGAGCGCCATCTGGCCCGTGACGTCCTGCAGGGCCACCCGGTCCACCTTGAGTCTCAGGATGGCCTTGCCGCGCTCCCACACCTGGCTGTCGAAGTCCCAGCAGTGCGAGGCGAGGATCTTCTCGGTCAGCGTGAGCGGGCGGCCGAACTTGCGGCGGGCCTGGGCGATGCGGTCGGGCATGGAGGCGTAGAGCGAGCGGATCTGCGGCACGGACATCGGAGCCTCCCTCTTCGCAGGCAAAAGAGCGCTAGAAGCCGAATAACTCTAACGCGGCGCGGCGTTAGCGTCAAGGACGTGGGATGATACGCGGCGTGTCCGATGCGCTGACGGTCCGCGACGCCCGCGAGGACGATCTCCCCCGCATCGTCGCCATCTACAACGAGGCCATCCCGGGCCGGCGCTCCACCGCCGACACCGAGCCGGTGACGGTCGCCAGCCGCCTCGACTGGTTCCGCGAGCACGCCCCGGCCCGGCGGCCCCTGTGGGTTGCCGAGCGTGAGGCCGCCGTCGTGGGCTGGCTGTCGTTCCAGGACTTCTACGGGCGCCCTGCCTACGGGGCGACGGCGGAGCTGAGCGTCTACGTGAGCAGCACCGCCCAGCGCGGCGGCGTCGGCCGCCACCTGCTCGCCCGCGCCCTCGCGGGCGCCCCCGGGCTCGGCCTGGCCACGCTGGTCGGCTTCGTCTTCGCCCACAACGCGGCCAGCGTCGCGCTCTTCGAGCGCCACGGCTTCGCGCGCTGGGGCCACCTGCCGCGCGTCGCCCGCCTCGACGGCGTCGAGCGCGACCTGCTGATCCTGGGACGCCGGGTGGGCTAGACGGCGCTACGCGCGGCGAAGGCTTCGAGCAGCGTGCGGTCGTGGTCGTACGTCAGCAGGCGGATGGCGCGATCGACGGGCAGCCAGCGGACGACGTCGACGTCGTAACGGGCCTCGGGCTCGCCGGCGATCGGGCGCATCACCCAGTAGCGCACGATCTTGAGGCGGCCCTTGTGGTCCACGTGCGAGGTCTGCGCCAGCTCGTCGCCGAGCAGGCAGCGCAGCCCCGTCTCCTCGGCGACCTCCCGGAGCGCGCAGGCCTGGTAGCTCTCCCCCGGCTCCAGCTTGCCCTTCGGAAACGTCCAGTCGTCCTGGCGGGAGCGATGGATCAGGAGCACCTCCGGCTCGCGATCCGCCGTCTGTCTCACGATCACGCCACCGGCCGCCCTCACGACCGCGCGGTCACTTATCATCGATGTTCCGAGTGTAATGAGAACGCCGCCAGGCTCCAAAGTTTCTCGGCGCCCGGAGTACGCCAGGCGCGTCAACCGCGTCATCGACCACATCCGCGCGCACCTCGCCGGCGAGCTGCCGCTGGCCGCGCTGGCGCGGGTGGCGGCGTTCTCGCCCTTCCACTTCCACCGCGTCTTCCGCGCCGTCACCGGCGAGACGGTGGCCGGCTTCGTCCAGCGGCTGCGGATCGAGAAGGCCGCCGCCGCCCTGCGCGATCATCCCGACCTGAGCGTGCTGGCGGTCGCCCTCGACCACGGCTTCGCCTCCCCCGCCGCCTTCGCGCGGGCCTTCCGCGCGCGCTTCGGGATGAGCGCCACGGCCTGGCGCGCCGGCGGTGCCGAGCGCTGGCGCCGGCGCTGGCGCAAGGCCGAGCAACACGTCCGCAAGCCCGGCAAAGCGCCGCGCGGCGGCCGGCGGCAGACTCGGCCCATGAACGTGCGTGTCACCGACATGCCGGCCATGCGCGTCGCCTGCATGCGCTACGTCGGCCCCTACGGGGCCGGCGGCATCCCCGCGCTGTGGGAGCGCCTGCGGACGTGGATCGCCGCCCACGACCTCGGCCCCGGCCCCCGTGTGACGCTCGGCATCGGCTACGACGACCCCAGCATCACGGCGCCCGAGCGCTGCCGCTACGACGCCTGCGTGGTCGTGCCCCGCGACTTCGTGCCGGACCGGCTGGTGGACGTGGTGGACGTTCCCGCCGGCCGCTTCGCGATCGCGGAGTTCGTGGGGAGGGCGGAGGAGATCGAGGGCGCCTGGGACAGCGTGTTCGCCGGCTGGCTGCCGGGCAGCGGCTACCAGCCCGACGACCGGCCCTGCTACGAGCTCTACCGGGGCGACCCCACGGTGGGCGGCCGGCCCGGCGTCTTCCGCTGCGAGCTGCACCTGCCGGTCAGGAGGCTCTGACGCAGGCCGGCCTAGGCGAAGCCCAGCAGCCGGCGCGTCGCCATCTGGCGCAGGCGGATGATGGACGTCGTGGGCGCCAGGCCCATCGGGCACACCTCGGTGCAGTTGCCCTGGCCGTGGCAGCGCGCCAGCGCGTCGTCGGAGAGCAGGACGCGCCAGCGCGCCGGGCCGGCGGCGTCGCGCGAGTCGCGCTCGAGCGTGAAGGCGCGGTTGAGGGCGGCCGGCCCCGGGAAGCGCTCGTTGTGGCTCACCATCGTGCAGGCCGACACGCACATGCCGCAGCCGATGCACTCGATGGCGGGATCGATCTCGCGGCGCTCGGCCGAGCCGGCCGGGATCAGGGCGTACGGCTCGGCGGCCGGCGCCGGTACCAGCGCGGCGCCGACGGCGCGCATCCTGGCCGTGAAGGGCGCCATGTCCACGACGAGGTCGCGCAGCAGCGGGAAGTGATAGAGCGGCCGCACGCTCACCGGCCCGCCGCCCAGCGCGGCCAGCCGCGTGCGGCACGCCCAGCGCTCGCGGCTGTTGACGACCATCGCGCACGAGCCGCACATGCCGACGCGGCAGGCGTAGCGGAAGGCCAGCGAGGGATCGCGCCGCCGCTGGATCTCCACCAGGGCGTCGAGCACCGTGGTGTCGGGCCCCGCTTCCACGTCGAACGCCTGCCAGCGCTCGCGCTCGCCCCGCGACCAGCGGAACACCGAGAGGCGCGTGGTCACCGGCGTATACTACCGCGATGCTGCGTCACGACCGCCTGCGCCTGCTCGATCGCTACCTGCGCATCCCGACCATCAGCCGCCAGGTCACGCCCGCGATGGTGGAGGAGGTGCGCGCGTTCTGGCGCGACCTCGGCCTCGACCTCGACCTGCTGCCGGTGCCGGACGGCAGCGGCACGCCCGCGCTCTGGGGCGAGATCCCCGGCCCCGGGGGCGCGCCCACGCTGCTGCTCTACGGCCACTACGACGTCCAGCCGACGGGCGATCTCGAGCGCTGGCGCTGGGAAGGCGTGGCCTGCAAGCCGTTCGAGCCGACGTACTTCCACGGCGGCCGGCCGGTCGATCCCGCCACGCTGGACGAGCGCGCCCTGGGCGACGTCACCGTGCTGGCGCGCGGCGGCGCCGACAACAAGGGCCAGCACCTGGCCAACGTGCTGGGAGCGCTCGACGCCGCCCGCGCCGGCCGGGCGCAGTGGACGGTGCGCATCATCCT
>Ga0335084_10007366_pt1 | contig 10964 bp, 5 predicted proteins | sample Lox_Sample_44_FD_206721 | JGI IMG/M metagenome (GOLD analysis project Ga0335084, IMG submission 206721) | Soil microbial communities from Loxahatchee National Wildlife Refuge, Florida, United States - Lox_Sample_4.4 | ecosystem: Environmental > Terrestrial > Soil > Wetlands | place: USA: Florida...
ACCCCCCCGGCGCCGGTGCCGGCAGCCCAGGCGGTGCCCGGCGCGTCGCGCAACACGCGCGCGGCCGCCGGCGGCGAGTTCGACGGCGTGCGCAGCTATCGCCGCGGCGACGCGATGCGACGCGTGGTGTGGAAGAAGGCCGCCAAGACCGGCGAGTTGGTCAGCCGCGACACCAGCGAGAGCGCGAGCCGCGAACTGTGGCTGGACTTCGAGAGCGCCGGCCTCGCGCAGCGCGAGGCGCGCCTGTCACGGTTGGCGGCGTGGACGCTGCAAGCCGCGCAGAGCGGCCTCGCGTTCGGGCTGCGCATCCCCGGTGTCGAGTTGCCGCCGGGCCAGGGCGACACGCAGCGCCGCGCCGCGCTCGAAGCGCTCGCACTGTGGGAGCCCTAGCCGATGGCCTGGCTCGAGACCTCGCTGCCGCGCTGGCCGGGTTGGCGCAACCTGCCGCGCGAAGCGCGCGACACGCTGTTCCTGCTGGCGGTGATCGGCTGGACCGTGCTGCCGCACCTGGCGCGGCTGCCGTGGTGGTGCGTGGCGCTGAGCGCGGTGGTGCTGCTGTGGCGCGCGCACTTGGCGCTGGCCAACCTGCGCCTGCCGGGACGGCTGCCGATCGCCGCGCTGCTGGTGGCCGCCGTGCTGCTGACGCTGTGGAGCGCGCAGAGCCTGCTCGGCAAGGAGGCCGGCGTCACGATGCTGGTCGTGCTGATGTCGCTGAAGACGCTGGAGCTGCGCGCACGGCGCGACGCGCTGGTGGTGTTCTTCCTCGGTTTCTTTCTGGTGCTGACGCACTTCCTGTATTCGCAGTCGCTGTTCACGGCGCTGGCGATGCTGGTCTCGGTGTGGGGCTTGCTGACGGCGCTGGTGCTGGCGCACATGCCGGTGGGCAAGCCGTCGCTGCGCCAAGCCGGCGCTCTGGCCGCGCGCAGCGCCCTGTTCGGGGCACCGGTGATGGCGGCGCTGTTCGTTCTCTTCCCGCGCGTCGGGCCGCTGTGGGGCATGCCGCAGGACGCACTCGGGCGCACCGGCCTGTCGGGCACGTTGCGCCTGGGTGGCGTCGCCGAGATCGCCAACGACGATTCGATCGCCTTTCGCATGCGCCCGGACGACGGCCTGGTGCTGGCGCCCGAGAGCCTGTACTTCCGGGGCCCGGTGCTGAGCCGCTTCGACGGCGTGGAGTGGCGTCGCCGGGCCAACCCGGCGCCCGGGATGCCGCGCAGCATGGCTGTCGTCCACACGATCGGAGCGGGCTTGCGCTACGAGATGACGCTCGAGCCGATCCGGCTGCCGTTGCTGCCGCTGCTCGAGGTCACGCCCAACGGGCCCGACGCCGCACCGCGACTCGAGGGTTACACGGCGACGATGCGCCCGGATCTGGAGTGGCAGACCGACCGCATCATCACCGAGCGCGTGCGCTTCTCCGCGCAGGCCTGGCCGCGCTTCGAGCACGGCACGACGCTCGATCCCGACGAGCGGGCCGAGGCGCTGTACCTGCCGCTCGGCTTCAATCCGCGCGTGCTCGCGTGGGCGGCCGAATTCCGGCGCCAGCAGGGGTTGCAGGGCGCCGACGCCGCCGCGTTGAGCGCCGCCGTGCTGGCGCACATCCGCAGCGCCGACTTCAGCTACACGCTGGCGCCCGGCTTCTACGGCCGCGACGGTATCGACGAGTTCTGGCTCGACCGCCGCGCCGGCTTCTGCGAGCACTTCGCCGCGGCGTTCGTCGTCGTGATGCGCGCGCTCGGCGTGCCGGCGCGGGTGGTCACCGGCTACCAAGGTGCCGAACGCTCTCCGCTGGACGGCTACTACATCGTGCGGCAGAGCCACGCCCACGCATGGGCCGAGGTCTGGCAGCCGCGGCGCGGCTGGCAGCGCGTCGATCCGACTGCCGCGGTGGCGCCCGAGCGGGTGGCGCGCAGCCGCAACCTCGAGCCGCCGCCGGGCCTGGTGGCAGGCGCGTTGCGCACCGTCAGCCCCGAGCTGATGCTGCAGCTTCGCAACGGCTGGGATGCGCTGAACAACGCGTGGAACCAGTGGGTGCTGAACTACTCGCGCACCCAGCAGTTCGAGCTGCTGCAGCGCCTGGGCTTCCAGTCGCCCGACTGGACCACGCTGGGCCTGATCGTGCTCACGCTGGCGGTCGCCGCGGCGGTGGCCGGCGCGGCGTGGGCCCTGTGGGATCGCCAGCGCCAGGACCCGTGGCAGCGCCTGCAACAGCAGATTCGGCACGCGCTGGCGCCGCTGGGCGTGGTCGCGCGCCCGCACGATCCGCCGCGCCGGCTTGCGGCCTTGGTCCGCGAGCAGCTGGGCAACCGCAGCGATCTGCTGGCTTACGAACTCGATGCATTGGACCGCGCCCGCTACGGTCCGCGTGCGCGCCGCCGCCCCGACCCCGCATGGTGGCAGCGCTTCTCGTTCGAGGCGGCACGACTGCGACGCATCCACTGAGCCGCGTAGCGCGAGTGCGCGTCGGCCGCACGATCGACCCTCGATAATCGCCCGATGCGACGACGTCAGGCCGTGGCCGCGGCGTTCCTTTGGTGTGCGGCGGCGGGCGCGGCGCAGCGCGCCACCGGCGCGCGCCACGGTGCGCCGCCGGGCAAGGCTTACGGCCGGCGCGGCGACGTGCTGGCGGCCGCGCGCTCGATCGCCGCCGAGCATGCGCTGGACACGCGGTGGGTCGAGGCCACGCTGGCGCAGGCGCGCTTCGTGCCCGTGGTGGCCCAGCTGATCGTGCCGAGCGCGACGCCGGCGGCGCGTGACTGGCACGCCTACCGCGCGCGCTTCGTCGATCCCCGGCGCGTCGACGCCGGCGTGCGCTGGTGGCGCGACAACGAGTGGTGGCTCAGCCTGGCCGAAGAGCGCTACGGCGTGCCGGCCGAGATCGTGGTGGGCATCGTCGGCGTCGAGACCTACTACGGGCGCCTCACCGGCACCTTCCGCGTGCTCGATGCGCTGGCCACGCTGTCGTTCGACTTCCCGCGCGGGCGCAGCGATCGCAGCGGCTTCTTCCGTTCTGAACTCGGGCAGTTCCTGCGCCTGGTCGGCCGTGAAGGCTGGGACCCCGCCGCCGTGCTCGGCTCGTACGCCGGCGCGATGGGGCTGCCGCAGTTCATGCCCAGCAGCGTGCTGAACTATGCGATCGACTTCGACGAAGACGGCCGTGTCGACCTCACCGGTAGCCCCGCCGACGTGATCGGCAGCATCGCATACTTCCTCGCCGAGCACGGCTGGCGCCGCACGATGCCGACGCATTACGCGGTCGAGCCCCCGACCGACATCACCGATCGCGCGCTGATGCTGGTGCCCGACATCTGGCCGAGCTTCAGCCCTGCGCAGATGGTCGAGCGCGGCGCGCGGCTCGACGAGACCGGCGCACGGCACGAGGGCTCGCTGGCCCTGATCGAGCTGTCCAACGGCGATGGATCGCCGAGCTACGTGGCAGGCACGCAGAACTTCTATGCGCTGACGCGCTACAACGCATCGAGCTACTACGCGCTCGCGGTGATCGAACTCGGCCGCGCGGTGGCCACGGCGCGCTGAGCGCGCCGGCCAAGCCCGTCACACGGGCTCGACCGTCACCCGCACCTCGGGGCGCGCCGCGCCGCCGCGGATCACGCCGCGCAGTGGCGCGACGTCGCCGTAGTCGCGGCCCCAGGCCAGCGTGACGTGGTCGAGCGCCGGCCGCACGTCGTTGGTCGGATCGAAGTCGACCCAGCCATTGGCCGGGCACCACACCGCCACCCACGCGTGAGAGGCGTCGCTGCCCACCAGCCGCGGCTGCCCGGGCGGCGGTTGCGTCGACAGGTAGCCGCTGACGTAGCGCGCGGCCAGGCCGAGCGAGCGGCACACCGAGATCATCACGTGAGCGAAGTCCTGGCACACGCCGCGGCGCAGGCGCAGCGCCTGCAGCGCATCGGTGGCGACGTCGGTGATGTCGCAGCGGTAGTCGAACTGTTCGTGCACACGCTGCATCAGCGCGTGTGCCGCGTCGAGCAGCGGCCGGTTCGGCGCGAACAGGTCGCCGGCGAACTGCGCGAATGGCGCTGCGCGCGGCGCATACGGCGAGCCGAGCGCGAACTCGCAGGCATCGGGCATCGTGCTGCCGGCGCGGTAGCGCAGGTGCGCGGCCACCTGCTCCCACGGCGGGCTGGCAGCGTCGTGCGGCGGGCGCCGCCGCAACGCGGCGACGAAGGACGACGTCACCTCGAGCCGGTCGTGCACGCGCGCGTGGCTGAAGCACAGTCGCCAGTTGCCGAACACGTCGACGCTGGCATCGATCGGCCGTGCGCCGGCGTCGGGTTCGGGCTGCACGTCGATCTGCCAGTCGCTCACCGTCTGCCACGGCGTCTCGCGCGGCCGCAGGTGCGCCAGGTGGTGCGCCAGTTCGACCGGCGCGCTGTAGTCGTAGCGCGTCAGGTGGCGCACGCGCAGCGTCGCGGCGGCGGCAGCCGCCGCAGAGAGCGCAGGCGTCGCAGTCACTGCCACACCGAGCTTTCGGCGCCGGCCACGTGCGCGAACAGGTGGTTGCCGATCGCGTCCGACAGCTCGCGCGCCGCATCGACCGTGCGGTGCAGCGCCGTGATCAGCGCGGCCGGCCGGCCGTCGGCGTCGAGCTCGGCCATCTGGTCGATCGACCAGGTCTCGGGCGCGGGCAGCGGGTCGGTGACCTCGTAGGCCCATGCGCCGTCGTGGCGCGCCAGCTTGCGCAGGCGGTCGCGCACCGTGCGGGCGACCCACGCGACCGAGCGCGTGCTGTCGGTGTCGAACACCAGCAGGTCCAGCAGCGGCAGCATCTCGCGCCGCCCCTGGAAGCGCGCACGGTAGGTGATCGTGCTGTCGAACAGGGCGAGCAGCAGGTCGAAACCCTCGTCGCTGCCGGCCAGCCCGGCCTGCAGGCCGCGCGCCAGCGCATGACACAGCGTGTCCAGGCGCTCGATCTGGCGACCCACCGACAGCAAGCGCCAGCCGTCGTCGCGAACCATGCGGTCGGTCTGCGCGCCGGTCACCGCGCTCAGGTGCATCGCGGTGCGCCCGAGCACGCCGACCACGTCGGCCACCGGCGCCGCGCCGCCTTCGCGCGCCGATAGCGCCAGCGCCGACGCCATGTGCTGCTCGAAGTGGTCGTCGAGCTCCTGGATCAGGCGCCAGTGGTCGGGCGACAGGCGCTCGCGCAGCGACTGCGCGCAGCCGACGAGCGCTCGCAGGTTGAAGCCCAAGCTGGTGACGCCGGCGGCGGCCGGCAGCGCGTGCGCGAGCGCGCGCTCGAACACGCGCAGCGACTGCGTCGGCGTCGGCGTGCCCTCGGGCACCAGCGCATGGCGCCGCACCAGCTCGCCGAGCCACTCGCGCACCATCGGCGGCGCCGAGCGAAGCGTTTCCAGCGCCAGCCGCACGAGGCCGAGCACGAACTCGGAGCGCTCGGTGTAGCGGCCGAGCCAGAACAAGTTCTCGGCAGCGCGGCTGGTCACCGTGCGCTGCTGGTCCTGCAGGTCGGCCACCGACAGCGGCGCGGGCAGCAGCGTCGTCGAATCGACCGCGTCGCGTGTCATCACCCACAGGTCGGCGCTCGCGCTGCCGTGCTGCATCGACAGCCAAGGATCGAGGCCGCGCTCGCGGCGCGCCGCCACGCGCGTCATGCCGCCGGGCAGCACGTGCCAGCCGCCGCGGCCGTCGGTCAGCGCGAACACGCGCAGCACGGCAGGCCACAGGTCGATCGCGCTGCCGTCCCACACCGGTGTCTGCGACGGCAGCACCCTCGCCTGCAGCGTGAAGGCTGCCGGATCGGCGTCGACGCGCGCGCCGAGCGCGGCCTGCTGAGCGGCGTCGAGATCGGCGGCGACCACGGGCTCGAAACCTTGCGTGGTCGTGCTCGCCGGGAACGTCGCCGCAACGACGAACTCGGCGAGCCGCGCGCGTTGCGCCCGCCACACCGAGTCCTCGCCGCACCACCAGTGGGTCGACGCCGGCAGCAGCAACGGCTCGCCGAGCAGGCGCTGCGACACACCGGGCCAGAACGCCGCCAGGCCGGGACTCTCGAGCACTCCGGCGCCGGGCGTGTTGGCCAGCACCACCTCGCCGGCGCGCAGCGCCTGCAGCAGCCCCGGTACACCGAGAGTCGAGTCGGGACGCAGCTCCAGCGGGTCGAGCCATTCGTCGTCGACGCGACGCAGCACCACGTGCACGCGCTCCAGGCCCTGCATCGTCTTCAGGAACAGCTGGCGGTCGCGCACCGTGAGGTCGCTGCCCTCGACCAGCGAGATGCCGAGGTAGCGCGCGAGAAAGACCTGCTCGAAATAGGTCTCGTGCAACGGCCCGGGCGTCAGCACCACGACGCGCGCTCGCTCGCCGGCCGGGCTCAGCGCGCGCAGGTCGTTCAGCAGCGCACGGAAGGCAGCGGCCACGCGCTGCACGCGCAGGCGGGCGAACGCCTCCGGGAACTCCTGCCCGACGAGCAGCCGGTTCTCCAGCAGATAGCCGAGTCCCGAGGGCGCCTGCAGGCGCTGCGACAGCACCCACCAGCGCCCCTCCGGGCCGCGTGCGATGTCGAACGCCGCCACGTGCAGATGCACGCCACCGGCTGGGCTGACGCCATGCACCGGCCGCAGGTACTGCGGATGGGCGAACACCAGCGACGGCGGCAGCAGCGCGTCGTGCAGCAGCGTCTGCGCGCCGTAGACGTCGGCCAGCGTCGCATCGAGCAGGCGCGCGCGCTGCGCGACCCCGCGCTCGATCGCGGCCCACTCGTCGGCACTGACGATGAACGGCACCGGCTGCAGCGGCCACTCGCGGCTGGCACCGCCTTCGGGCGCATGCACGTTGTAGCTGGCGCCGTCTTCGTGCACGCGCCGCTGCAGGCGTGCCGCGCTGCCGGCCAGCTCCTGCGCGCCAGCGGCGAGCGCGCCCGGCCTGAGCGCGTCGAAGAAGGTCTGCCAGTGCGGCGCCGGCGGCGCGAGCGGCTCGCCACCCGCTGGCAGTGTGCCGCGCAGCTCGTCGTACGCATCGAAGATGCCCGCGCCGGGCCCACACGGGCCGCGCTGCGCGTCGACGGTGGAGGCTCCCTCGCCGGCGGTGGAGTCGCTCATCTGGCCATCATGCCTTGCCCGGGCGCATCGACGGGGCCCCGATTCCCAGGCCGTCAACTGCGCCGCAGGTCGAGCGTGAACGGAAACTCGACGCTGCGCGCGGCCGGCGGCTCGACGCGCCGCGCGAAGCCCTGCCCAGGCGTGTGGCCGAACGGGAAGTAGCGCGCCAGGCGACGGCTCTCCGCCTCGTAGGCGTTGACCGGGAAGCTCACGTAGTTGCGCCCGCCCGGATGCGCCACGTGGTATTGGCAGCCGGCGAGCGAGCGCTGCATCCAGCGGTCGACGAGGTCGATCGTCAACGGCGCGTGCACGCCGATCGTCGGGTGCAGCGCCGACGGCGGCTGCCAGGCCCGGTAGCGGACGCCGGCGACGTATTCGCCGACGCGACCGGTCGGCTGCAGCGGCAGCACGCTGCCGTTGACGGTGACCACGTGCCGCGGATCGACCAGCCCGCTGGCGTGCACCTCGAGCCGCTCGAGCGACGAGTCGACGTAGCGCACGGTGCTGCCGACCGCCCCCTCCTCGCCCATCACGTGCCACGGCTCGAGCGCCTGGCGCAGCACCAGGTGGACGCCGCGCGCGGTGAGCTCGCCGATCTTCGGGAAGCGGAACTCGAAGTGCGGTGCGAACCAGGCGCGCTCGAACGCGAAGCCCAGGCCGGCCATCTCTTCGATCACGTCGTCGAAGTCCATCCACACGAAGGTGGGCAGCATGAAGCGGTCGTGCAGCCCGGTGCCCCAGTGCACCAGGCGTTCGCGGTACGGCTGCTTCCAGAAGCGGGCAACCAGCGCACGCAGCAGCAGCTGCTGCACGATGCTCATGCGCGCGTGTGGCGGCATCTCGAACGCCCGCAGCTCGAGCAGGCCGAGACGACCGGTCGGCGAATCGGGCGAATACAGCTTGTCGATGCAGAACTCGCTGCGGTGGGTGTTGCCGGTGACGTCGATCAGCACGTTGCGCAGCGTGCGATCGACCAGCCATGGCGGCATCTGCTCCCCATAGACCTGCTTGCTGCGCTCGATCTCGGCCAGCGCGATCTCGAGCTCGTAGAGCTGGTCGTTGCGCGCCTCGTCGACCCGCGGTGCCTGGCTGGTCGGGCCGATGAACAGCCCGGAGAACAGGTAGCTCAGCGACGGGTGGTTGTGCCAGTAAGTCACCAGCGAGGCGAGCAGGTCGGGCCGCCTCAGGAACGGGCTGTCGGCCGCGGTGGCGCCGCCGAGCACGAAGTGGTTGCCGCCGCCGGTGCCGGTGTGGCGGCCGTCAAGCATGAATTTCTCGCTGGACAGATGCGCAGCCCAAGCCGCGTCGTAGAGGAACTCGGTGTGCTCGACCAGTTCCTTCCAGTCGTGCGCGGGATGGATGTTGACCTCGATCACGCCGGGGTCCGGCGTCACCTGCAGGAGCTTCAGGCGCGGGTCGCGCGGTGGCGGGTAGCCCTCGAGCACGATCTTCACGCGCAGTTCGGCTGCAGTGGCTTCCACGCCGGCCAGCAGCTCGAGGTAGTGCTCCAACGACTGCAGCGGCGGCATGAAGACGCAGAGCACGCCGCTCGGCGAGCCCTGGGCCTCGGCCTTCGGCCCGTTGGCGCGGCGCGGGTCACGCACCTCGACCACCAGCGCCGTGCGCGTAATCCAGTGCGCCGACTCGAAGCGCCGCGGCGAGCGCGCGAGGTCGATGGCGGCCTCGCTCGCCCGGCTGCCCGGCGTGGCGGCTGTCGCGGCGCCACCGCCAGCGCCCGCGCCGCCGTCTTGCGCGCCGCGTTGCACCGCGACCGTGCCGCCTTCGGCGAAGCCGCCGCCCACCGCGTGCGGTGCGTATTGGCCGCGCACCTGGGCGGCCGGCGGCAGCGTGCCGCGCGGCGCGAACGGGTCGAGCTCGATCTGGTACGGATAGTCGCCGCGCGTCACCCACGGCAGCGAATCGAGAGGCAGTCGGTAGCCCATCGGCGAGTCGCCGGGGTGCAGATACATGCGCTCGTCGCGGAAGAACCAGGGGCCGGTGATCCAGCGCGGCCCGGCCAACGGCGGGTCGTCGGCAGCGCGCAGCGGCAGCGCGTAGCCGACCTCGTGGCTCAAGCCCTGGTCGAACACGCGGCGCAGGCGGTTGCGTTCGAGCTCGTCGTCGAGCTTCGAGTCGAACGGATCGACGTTGACCGGGAGTCGCCGCTCGCGCCACAGGTAGTACCAAGTGTCCTCGTAACCGGCCTGCACATGGTCGGCCGTCAGGCCGAGCCGCTGCCGCAGCGCATGGATGAAGCGCTTGGCGTCGGCGCGGGTGTAGCCGTGCTGCTCGCGCTCTTGAGGCGATGTGGCTCCGCCGCTCGACTCGAGCCCCGTGGCGGGCGGCGGCGTACTCGCCGCCTGGGGGTACTCATCCGCGAACAGCGTCGGATCGTGCCAGCACGGCTCGCCGTCGCGGCGCCAGTAGACGCTCAGCGCCCAGCGCGGCAACTGCTCGCCGGGATACCACTTGCCCTGGCCGAAGTGCAGGAAGCCGCCGACGCCGTAGTGCGCCCGCAGCCGCTGCACGAGGTCCTGCGCGTAGATGCGCTTGGTGGGCCCGAGCGCGTCGGTATTCCACTCGGCGCCGTCGCGGTCGTCCACCGACACGAAGGTCGGCTCGCCGCCCATCGTCAGGCGCACGTCGCTGTCGACGAGTTGCTCGTCGACGCGTCGCCCGAGCGCCAGCACCGCCTGCCACTGCTCCTCGGTGTACGGCTTGGTGACGCGCGGCGACTCCCAGACGCGCGAGATGCGCATCGTGTGCGCGAAGTCGACCTCGCATTCGTCGACCGCGCCGGTGATCGGCGCCGCGCTGGTCGGCTGCGGGGTGCAAGCCAGCGGGATGTGCCCCTCGCCGGCCAGCAGGCCCGATGTCGGATCGAAGCCGATCCAGCCGGCACCGGGCAGGTAGACCTCGTACCAGGCGTGCAGGTCCGTGAAGTCGACCTCGCTGCCGCTCGGGCCGTCGAGCGCCTTGAGGTCGGGCTTCAGCTGGATCAGGTAGCCCGACACGAACCGCGCCGCCAGCCCGAGGTGGCGCAGCAGCTGCACCAGCAGCCAGCCGGTGTCGCGGCACGAGCCCGACGCGGCCTGCAGCGTCTGCTCGGGCGTCTGCACGCCGGGCTCCATGCGGATCAGGTAGCCGATCTCCTTCTGCAGCCGCTGATTCAGCGCGACGAGGAAGTCGATCGTGCGCCGCTCGCCGCGATCGACGGTCGACAGGAATTCCGCCAAGCGTGGCGTCGCGCGATCGGCGGCCAGGTACGGCGCCAGTTCCTGCCTCAGCGCGTCGTCGTACGCGAACGGGAACCTCTCCGCGCCGGGTTCGAGAAAGAAGTCGAACGGGTTGTAGACAGCCATCTCGGCCACCAGGTCGACGGTGACCTTGAACTCGTCGGTCTTGTCGGGGAACACCAACCGCGCCAGGTGGTTGGAGAACGGGTCCTGCTGCCAGTTGATGAAGTGCCCGTCGGGCTCGATGCGCAGCGAGTAGCTGAGGATCGGCGTGCGGCAGTGCGGCGCCGGACGCAGCCGCACGACCTGCGGCGACAGCGCGACTCGACGGTCGTAGCGGTAGTGCGTGACGTGGTTGAGCGCGACGTGGATGCTCATGTCATCCCCTTGGCGCTGCGCGCCGCCCGCTGCGGGGGAGCGAGCGTTTTCGGAGCGGTCGCGCGGCGCTCATGCCGGCACCAGGAAGTCGCGACTGATGCCTGCGCCGATGTCGTTCACGCGGTCGAGAAAGTGCGTCAGGTAGGCGTGCATGCCGGTGGCCAGGATCTCGTCGATGCGGCCGTATTCGAGGTCGGCGCGCAGCCGGCCGGCGCGGCGCTGCGTCTCGGCACTCTGCTCGTTGGCCACCAGCCGCAGGTTGTCGACCACA
>Ga0335084_10007369_pt1 | contig 10963 bp, 10 predicted proteins | sample Lox_Sample_44_FD_206721 | JGI IMG/M metagenome (GOLD analysis project Ga0335084, IMG submission 206721) | Soil microbial communities from Loxahatchee National Wildlife Refuge, Florida, United States - Lox_Sample_4.4 | ecosystem: Environmental > Terrestrial > Soil > Wetlands | place: USA...
AGGCACGGCCCTGTCGGTTCTGGGTAATCTCCACTTGGCCGGGATTGTCACCCTCTACCTGTCGCTCATCCTCGGGTACGTGTCCGGCGCTCAATATGTGTGGAGCTTCTGGAAACAAGTAGCGACCAAGGGACTCTAGCGTGCCTGAGCGCATACGTCGTTTCTCCGACATCCCCTAATCCATGGACGATCAGTTCCTCTGGACTCTCATGGCAATAGCCGGCTACGTGCTCGGCGCTATTCCGTTCGGCCTAGTTGTGTCGAAAGCCATGGGCCTGCCCGATCCGCGCACGGTTGGCAGCAAGAACGTCGGCTTTACCAACGTTCTTCGCGTATCGGGCACGAAAGCCGGTGTTCTGACCCTGTGTGGCGACATGGGCAAGGGGTGGGTTATGGGCTGGGCTGCCATGCATTGGCTCACCGATGAGCCGTTCATCATGGTCGTCGCCCTCTCACCGATTCTCGGTCATGTCTTTTCGCCGTTCCTGAGCTTCAAAGGAGGCAAAGGGGTGGCGACGGCCTTGGGATCCGTGCTGGGCCTGTCGCCCTCGATGGGGGTGCTCCTGTTGCTGATCTGGGTCGGGACTGTTGCAATCTGGCGCTATTCTTCAGGCGGCGCTCTCGCAGCATTCGGGCTGTTTCCGGTGGTGGCAATCGTGAACGAACAGCGACAGGAATTTCTCGTTTTCTCGGTGGTGGTCAGCGCGCTGATCTGGTTTAAGCACAAAGATAATATCGTCCGGCTCTGGAAGGGAACGGAAGGCAAGATAGGGGAGAGGAAGACGTAGAGGGAGTGACCGGATCGCCTTTCTTGCTTGCGGAGAACATACGATTGTCGACGAATTGACTCTGTTTCACCCCCTCCCTATAATGAATTTCGACATGTGATTTCGACTGCCTTTCCAAATACTTATGACCTCCTTCATCAAGGAATCCATCTCCCAAACGTTCGATAAGTTTCGCGAGGGGTTGAGACACGCGTTTGCGGTTCGCCGGGAACAACAAGTCTTCACCACTGAAGAGGTCGCTCTTCTTCAACGGGTAGCGGACGCCATCGTGAAACGTGGTATGGCAGCACCAGCTACGGTGTTTCTCGAATCCGTTGGTCCCATGAACTTTCTCGGCAGCCAGGCGTTGTATTTCATCACCCCCATCGTTGAATGGGCCTTCAACGCGAAAGAAGTCGAACAAGTCGCTCGGCTGCTTGAACGACGTGACACCATCTCCCGTCTCATTGCCCTCATTGAATCCAAGTCTGCTCCCGAGGGGGCACAGGCTCGATGAGCGTGCCTGTCCACTCTTCTGACAAGCCAAAGATCGACCATCCGCTAAACGTCATTGTTGCTACGGACTGCGGAAGCACCACGACCAAAGCCATTCTCATTGAGAAAGTCGGCGACGAGTATCGTCAAACCTATCGCGGTGAAGCGCCGACAACAGTGGAAGCGCCATTCGAGGACGTGACGCGCGGCGTGCTGAACGCAATTGCCGAGATTGAAGAACTCTCTGGCCGCAAGATTCTCGATGGCGACAAGATTCTGACGCCAAATCGCGCTACTCAGGAGGATCCCAAAACCGGAGTTGATATCTATATCTCGACGAGCAGCGCAGGCGGTGGGTTGCAGATGATGGTCACGGGCGTGGTGCAGAACATGACGGGCGAGAGCGCGCAGCGCGCGGCGCTTGGTGCCGGCGCGATCGTGATCGATGTGCTGGCCTCCAACGATGGTCGTCTGCCACATGAAAAGATCGAGCGCATCAGGACGATGCGTCCGGACATGATTCTGATGTCCGGAGGCACGGACGGCGGGGCAGTGACCCACGTTGTGGAGATGGCGGAGTATATCGCGGTGGCGGAACCGCGCCCACGGTTTGGGGCCACGTATAAGCTTCCGTTGATTTACGCCGGCAACAAAGACGCACAACCCCAAGTCAAGAAGATCTTGGGCGAGAAGACCGCACTCGAACTGACCGAGAATCTTCGTCCGGTCTTGGAGCGGGAGAATCTGACCCCTGCTCGCAACAAGATCCACGATCTTTTTCTCGAACACGTCATGCAGCAAGCTCCCGGCTATAAGAAATTGATCGACATGACAGGCGCGCCGATCATGCCGACGCCGGCGGCGGTTGGTGTCATCATGGAAACGATCGCCAAACGCGAGCGTCTGAACCTCATCGGTGTAGACATCGGCGGGGCGACGACGGACGTGTTCTCGGTCTTCGAGGGCATTTTCAATCGAACGGTCAGCGCGAACCTCGGAATGTCCTACAGCATCTCCAATGTGCTTGCCGAAGCGGGGTTGGCCAACATTATGCGCTGGGTGCCGTTTACGATCGATGAACAGACGCTCCGCAACCGGATCAAAAACAAGATGGTCCGACCGACGACCGTGCCGCAAACCTTGGACGAGCTACAGATCGAACAGGCGATTGCACGCGAAGCCTTGCGGCTGGCCTTAATCCATCACAAGTCGCTGGCTACGGGTTTGAAAGGCGTGCAGCAGGAGCGGACGATTTCCGATGTCTTCGAGCAGCAGACCTCCGGCAAGACGCTGATCGACATGCTGAAGCTGGATCTGATCGTCGGGAGCGGTGGGATTCTCTCCCATGCGCCGCGCCGTATCCAATCCATGTTGATGATGGTGGATGCCTACGAGCCGCTGGGCTTTACCCGGCTCTCAGTGGACAGCATCTTTATGATGCCGCACCTCGGCGTGCTTTCGACAATTGATGAGAAGGCCGCGACGGATGTGTTCGTCCGCGATTGCATGGTCTATCTCGGGACCTGCGTCGCACCGATCGGACAGGGGAAGGACGGCGAGCGTTGTGCCAACTATGAGATTACGTTTCCCGATGGAAAGATCGTCAAGGATCAGCTCACGTTCGGTGAGCTGCGGTTGTTCCCACTCGCTCTGAACCAGAAGGCGACGATTACCGTACAGCCGGCGAAGCAGGTCAACCTTGGTGCAGGGTCTGGGACACCTATGACAAGGGAGGTCCAGGGAGGCGTGGTAGGGTTGATGCTCGATGGGCGAGGCCGTCCACTGCAACTTCCGGCGGATCACCCAGCCCGTGTTGCGGCGCTCACGAAATGGTTCAAAGCAGTGGAGTTGTATCCAAGTTCTAGTGATAAGTGACACGTGACGAGTAAGATCATGACTCTTACACTGATTCAACTCACCTGTCACCTGTCACCCGTCACCCGTCACGCTGTCTAATCATGGCTCACTCCTACACACCTGGCCTCACCGTCACGGAACAAACGGTCATCCGACGGCGGCGTGTGTTGCCGCTTCCCGGCGTGGTTTTGGTCAACCGTGGAGATATTATTCGTTCTTATCAACCGGTGGCGCGAGCGGAGTTGCCCGGTAAGGTCCATCCGCTCAATTTGGCGAACCAGTTGGGCGTTGCTCCCGATGAGATCAAAGAGTACTTGATCAAGAAGGAAGGTGATCCTGTTCAGAAGAACGAGGTCCTTGCGGAAAACAAGCCTCTGATCAAGTGGTTCAAGACCGAAATTACGTCGCCGATTACAGGCAAGGTCGAATCGCTCTCGACGGTCACGGGCCAAGTGTTATTGCGGGAACCGCCGCGCGTGCTCGAATTGCTCGGATACGTGGACGGGACGGTTGTGGAGATCCACCCCAATCAGGGTGTCACGGTCGAAGCTACGTGCAGTTTGGTCCAGGGTATCTTTGGCATCGGCGGAGAAACGTCTGGCGCGTTAGTTGTGGCCGTTACCTCTCCGGATGAGGCGTTGACGCCGACACATCTGAGGCCCGAGATGAAGGGCAAGATCGTCGTCGGCGGGTCGTTTTTGTCGGCTGAGACGATGGCGAAAGCGAAAGAACTTGGCGTGGCGGGCCTCGTCGTCGGCGGCATCCATGACAAAGACTTGCGGGCGCTTTTAGGCTATGATCTCGGCGTCGCAATCACCGGAACGGAACAGGTCGGCTTCACGTTGATTCTCACGGAAGGGTTTGGAACGATCCCGATGGCCCAGAAGACATTCGCGCTGCTGTCCGCACATGCCGGCGAAAAGGCCTCAGTCTCGGGGGCCACACAGATCCGGGCCGGTGTGATCAGGCCGGAGATTATTATTCCCAAGCAGGCCGGGACCGTACCAGGGATGGGGACAGCAACCGCCCAGCACGAGGGAATACGAATCGGCGATCCCGTTCGGATCATCCGTGATCCTCTGTTCGGCAAGATCGGGCAGGTCTCCGCGCTTCCGTCGGATCTGCAAAAGATTCCCACCGAGAGCGAAGTGCGGGTGCTTGAGGTGAAGTTCCCGGATGGACGGGTCGCCGTGATTCCGCGGACAAACATTGAAGTGATCGAAGGTTCATAGTGGCTGTGAAGCGTGAATCGCCGGGCGTAAAAGGTCAACACGATTGGTCGGTGTTCGTGAACGTGCTGCTGGTCTGCGGCCTGTTGGTCGGGTCATCGTCCCGTTCGTTAGCGCAAGAGCCGCTGCCTCCACCAAAAGACTTTCGTGTGTTCGATACACCCAGCGATGGAGGAGGCAGTCTCACAGGTATTTGGCCTCCCGCTCCCTACGACTTGAAGGAAGTCCGCTACCAAGTTCTGTTGAGCGACGGAAGGGATACCTCCGAGCCTTCAACTTTCAAGATCGTGGCCGAATTTCCTGCGAACACCCATTACATCCGTGAATCCAAGTGGCCTTGGTGGACGAGACCGGCCGAACGAGAACAGCATCAATTCACGCTCAAGCACGGGAAGGGTGTCGAGTTGAAGGACGGCACCGCGTACCACGTGGCCTTGGCGGTAGTCTCGGGGGACGCGCGCACATTCACGACCGTGGCACAGGCTACGCCCGAGCCGAATTGGATGAATTGGAATCAAATCAACAACCTGTTTTTGGCACTGTTGTTCGGCGGGATTGTATTTTACGCCATCAGTGTCGCCAAGAAGCGGGAGATCTTCCTGCGGCGCATTCCCGGTCTTGACGCCGTGGACGAAGCGATCGGCCGGTCGACCGAACTGGGCAAGCCGGTTCTTTATCTTACAGGCGCACACGATATGAGCGATCCCTCCACCATTGCAGCGGCGGTCATTCTCGGGCGGGTTGCGAAGCGCGCGGCCGCATACGAAACGGACCTCCTCGTGCCCCATCGGGATCCCATCACGATGGCGGTCTGTCAGGAGATCACCAAACAAGCCTATCTCGAAGCGGGCAAGCCCGATCTGTTTAAAGAGGACGCCAACTTCTTCATCACGACCGATCAGTTCAGCTATACGGCCGCGGTGGACGGTATCATGCTGCGGAAGAAGCCGGCAGCCAACTTTTTTATGGGCGCCTATTTCGCCGAGTCGCTGTTGCTCACGGAAACCGGTGCGAGCACCGGTGCCATCCAGATCGCCGGAACGGACTCCGATCACCAACTCCCGTTCTTCGTCACGACCTGCGATTACACCTTGATTGGAGAAGAACTCTATGCCGCGAGCGCCTATCTCTCGCGAGAGCCGATTCAAGTCGGCACGTTGCGTGGACAAGATATCGGCAAGGCTCTGATCCTCGGCGTGTTGACCGTGGGCACTGTTCTCGCGACGGCGGGTGCGTTGCTCGATGCGCAGTGGCCTCAATTGTTCCTGGATGTCTTTAAGGACGTGAAATGATTTTTCTCCGGCGACAAATGCCACTCCTGATCACGCTGGTCACCGGGCTGATCTTCGCGGCCCAGTACTATGTGCCGCACCCGGCTTCGGAACAACTACTGACGTCGGTGACGAAGTGGCTCCAGATTATCGGCGGATTCGCCCTCGTGCTGGGTGTCTCCAGTCTATTTCACGTCCATGCTGTGAAGATTCGCCGCAAAGAAGCGGGTTGGGGGTACAGCGTTGTTCTTTACGTAGGCATGTTCATTACGATTGTCGCGGGCCTGGGTTATAGCTTCAATCTAGGCCAGTGGGTAAGCGGCAAAGAGCAGATCAATGGAGCAATGACGACTTTCGGCTGGATCTACAGCTACATGATGGTGCCACTGCAAGGCACGATGTTCGCCATTCTTGCCTTCTTCATCGCCTCGGCCGCGTACCGATCATTCCGGGCTAGGAGCCGGGAAGCCGCGGTGCTCTTGGTCGCGGCGGTCATTGTCATGATGGGGCGAGTGCCGCTGGGCGAGTACGTTCTGCCTCTGAGCGGGGACGTGTCCCAGTGGATCTTAAACGTGCTGAATGCCTCGGTGCGCCGGGCGATCCTCATCGGAGTGAGCTTGGGGGTAGTGGCTCTCTCATTCAAGATCATTTTTGGCCTCGAGCGATCGTACCTTGGAGGTGGAAAGGAATAACGTGGCTCGTTGTACGTATCTCGTGATGCGCAAGATTCTGGCGAGATACGCTTCACGCCTCACGAGGAACGGCTTATGAGTTTCGCCGAGCGTATGCTGAAAATCGACCGACGGATCATCTTTCTGATCATCGGCCTGTGCACACTGCTGCCACTTCTCTATCCGGTTGGCTTGCCTATTAAGATTTCGCAAGAAGTACGCAGCGTTTATGACTACATCGAATCGCTTCCCGAGGAGTCTGTGTTTCTCCTCTCGCTGGATTTTGACCCTGCTTCCAAACCTGAGCTGCATCCGCAGGCCATAGCGCTCTTGCGCCATGCCTTCAGAAAGAATTTGCGCGTGATTGTTATGACCTTGTGGGTGTCAGGAACCGGCATGGCGGACCAAGTGGTTAGCCAAGTCGCCCACGAGATGGGAAAGGCAAGCGGCGAGGGTTACGTTTTTCTTGGCTGGAGCCCTGGAGCTGGCTCGGTCATCATCAACATGGGTCAGGACCTATACACGACGTTTCCAACCGACTATTACGGCAAACCCACCAAGAACCTTGCTGTCCTCAAGGGTGTACAGAACCTGCGCGATGTGAACTACGCCGTCAGCCTCGCGGCGGGTAATCCCGGAGTTGAGGCGTGGTATCTCTACGGGAAAGACAAGTACAAGTTCGAACTGGGTGGCGGGTGTACCGGCGTGATTGCGCCAGGACTTTATCCGCTGTTGCGGAGCGGCCAGATCAACGGGCTGATCGGCGGCCTGCGCGGCGCCGCTGAATACGAAAGCCTGATCAATCAGAAGGGGAGAGCAATTGCAGGAATGGACGCTCAGTCCGTAACCCACGTGGCTATCATCGTGCTCGTCATGATGTGCAATGTGTTTTACCTGTCAATGCGAAAGGCCAGCCAGCAGCAAGGCCAAGCCAGATTGTGACGCGCACATGAGTCTACCTTTAGAAACCATTTTGGGGGGGTGGGTTGCGACGGGGTTAACTTTGTTTATCCTGTCCTTCCTCTATCGAGACAACCCGCTCTTCAAGGTGGCGGAGCACCTCTACGTCGGGGTCTCAGTGGGTTATACGATCGTCAAGACCTTCGACACTGTCATCATCCGTCTCATCTATGAGCCGATGGTCAAACAAGGGGATTGGTTGCTGCTCATTCCGGTCACCATCGGTATGCTGATGCTGACGCGCTACGTCTCCAAGGCTGCCTGGCTGTCCCGCTATGCTTTTGCCTTCATCGTGGGAGTGGGGTCGGGGCTCGCCATCCCGCGCGTGATTTCCTCATACATTCTCAAACAGATCGAAGACACGGTTCGTCCACTCATGATGCTGGTACCAGGCGAAGGGCTGTCATTCACGTGGAATCTGCTGAATCCTGCCAGCAGTGTGAACACCATTATTATCCTGCTAGGAGTCAGCTCGGTCCTGTTCTATTTCTTCTTCTCCGTCGAACACACGGGGCCAGGAAAGGCCGTGGCCCGAATGGGCATTCTCTTCCTCATGATCTCCTTCGGCGCGGCCTTTGGCTACACCGTCATGGCCCGCATGTCGCTCTTAATTGGCCGATTGACTGATCTGATCGAGTTTTCCGATCCTTCCTATGGCAGGCCGACGATCTGGCTGCTGTTACTGACCATTGGTACCATGATTTTCCTAAGTCGCCGGACCCACGGCGAGCCTCCAGACGAGCGCTAGCTACCTTCATTCCCGGTTGCAGGTCGAGCGAGCGGTTCGTTACAATGCCATTCCTGCAATGACCACGCCCACAGCTAAAGATTCGAAACAGTACCCCGTGCTGCGGAACCTCCAGTTTTCGCCGATCAAAGAAGGCGAAGAGCAGTACATCGTTCTCTGGGACCCAACCGGCTTGAGCAAGGAGAAGCTGGTCCTCCCACTCAGCTACTTCTTCATCATCCAGCATTTTGATGGGGAACACTCGCTTCAGGATATCGGCGGACTCTACCTGAAGCGCTTCGGCGAATTTCTCATGCCCAACAAGATTGAGCACCTCGTGGCCGATCTGGATCAAAAGCTGTTCTTGGAAGGCGAACGGGCTGAGACAGCCAAGCAGCAGGCTCGGGATCTCTATCACCAGAGTCCCCTGCGTCCCGCGGCCTTTGCAGGACGGGGCTATGAAGCCGACGGTGCCAAACTGACGAAGCAGATCGAGGGCTTTTTTACCTCAAAGGAAGGACCGGATTTCAAGCCATCCGAGCATCGCGGGAAGAAGATGAAGGGACTCGTCGCGCCGACCTACGACCTCAAGCAAGCCGGCCCCATTTATGCCTGGGCCTACAAGGAGCTGCAAGAGGCGGCACAGCCGGATTTGTACGTGGTCATCGGAACCGCCTATGCCGGGTTGGACAATCTGTTCGCCGTGACGGACAAAGACTTTGAGACCCCGCTGGGCGTGGTGCGATCGGATCAGGCAGTTCTGTCGAAAATCAAGGAGCGGTTTCCCATCGTGTTTGCCGAAGACCTCTGCCATCAGACGGAACATGCCATCGAATTTCAGCTGCCATTTCTGCAATACGTCGTGGGAGCCAAGAAGCCAGTCACGATTGTCCCGATCCTCTGTTCATTTTCGGCGCTCAGTTTCTCAGATCAACACGTGAGGCAATCCGTAGAGACTTTCCTCGGCGGGCTGCGCGACATCTTGACGAACTCAGGTCGAGATTATTGCGTGATTGCCGCAGCTGAACTTGCGCATCTCGGGATGCGGTATGGGGACAAGGAACCGCCGACCGACTTTTCGTTTCACCGCTCGATGCAACACGATCTTGAAATGTTGAAGCCGGTCGAGGAACGGAAACCGGACGAGTTTGCGAACTACATCATCAAGGAAAGCGATCAGCGGCGAGTTTCCGGCTTCTCGTCCATCTATTCCTTGCTGCGGTTGATCAATGCAGAATCGGGACAGGTGTTGCGTTACGACCGGGGGATCACCGATCAATACAACTCCACCGTCACCTTCGCTTCCATGGCTTTCTTTTAGCTGCCAGCAGTCATTCTTCGGCTAACAGCTAACAAAATGGATCACGCACTTCTGCAATTCGAGCTGGGGGCGGATAGCTGATGGCTGAGAGCGATGTCACTCCTTCACCGTCATCTTCATCTCGATCGGTTCGACAGGGTTGTCGAATTCGTCGCGCGGAGCCGCGGCAATCTTGTCGACCACATCCATCCCGCGGAACACTTCGCCAAATACGCTATAGCGTCGATCCAATCCGCTGTTGTCCGCCAGACAAATGAAAAATTGCGAGCCGTTGTCGTTGAAATCGCGTGTACTCGTGCCATCCCGGGGAGTCTTCGCCATGGACACTGCACCGCGTTTGTGCGGACGGTCACTCGGTTCCGGATTCAGCCAGTACCCAGGGCCTCCTGACCCGTGCCGTCGGCGATCCGGTTCTTTGCTCAAGGGATCGCCACCTTGAATGATGAAACCAGGGACGACGCGGTGAAAGGTTGTGCCGTCGTAAAACCCCATCTTGGCGAGTTTGAGGAAATTATCCAAGTGGCGCGGAGCGTCTTCGGGATAAAATCGAATCTTGATCTCTCCGAACTTGGTCGTGATGGTGACACGCGGGTCGATTTTCTTGAATTCCATCGTCATGACGGCACTGTATCAAGGGTACGCTTCTGGCAGCAAGAGGCTGAAGACGTAAGGGGTAAGGCGTTGGGCGTGAGAGAGTCGATCAGGATTCACCTGACGCCTCACGTTTCACGCCTCACGATGAAGCCCCTTGCCCGGATCAATCCGGAGCCACATTAGCGCTCCTGCCAGTGCGATTACCGCAGCTACAAGAAGCGACACCGGCCATCCCCAGCGATCGGCGAGCCATGGAGTCACCGTTGGGGAAAGGGCACCGCCTAGGTTGGCGCCTGTATTCATCAGACCCGCTAAGGTACCAGCGTATGGTTTCGACAGGTCAGTTGTTGAAGCCCAATAGGCACCGACGGCGAAATATAACCAGCCTGCACCCAATGAGAGACTGGCAACGGCCAGCCAGGGTGAGTCGGCATAGCCGCCGATTGCGACCGCGAGTCCGGCAAGGCCCATGCCGGTCATACCTGCCCAGACGCGGCCGTTCCTAACACCGCACCGTGTGGCCAGTCGATCGGTCATCCATCCGCCGAGCGGGCAGAAAACGAGCATGGCCAGGAAGGGCGCTGCCGCGTAAAGTCCGCCTCGGAGCAGATCAAAGCCTCGCACATTCACGAGATACAGATAGAACCATGACATGTAGATATATGCGACATACCCGAGGCAGGTGTAGCTGGCGACAAGCCACCAAATCGTAGGCGTGTGTACAAACATTCCCCAGGGTATGGCGGGAGGTGCTCCTGGTGCAGTGACTCGTGTGATCGCTGCCCGTTCCGCCTCATTGGTCCAGGGATGCTCGTGCGGATGATTTCTCGCGACAACCCACCAGAGCAATGCCATACCGAGTCCTAACAGTGAGGCAAGATAGAAGACCGTCTGCCATCGCCAGTTCACCATGATCCAGGCGGCGAGTGGTGGCGTGATGGCTGATCCAAGCCCGATACCCCCGATCGCGATGCCGATCCCGAGACCGCGCGAGTCGGTCGGGCACCAGTCGGCTACTGCGCGATTGAAGGCAGGAAGCGCGACCGCCTCGCCGACACCCAAGCTGCCTCG
>Ga0335084_10007371_pt1 | contig 10961 bp, 6 predicted proteins | sample Lox_Sample_44_FD_206721 | JGI IMG/M metagenome (GOLD analysis project Ga0335084, IMG submission 206721) | Soil microbial communities from Loxahatchee National Wildlife Refuge, Florida, United States - Lox_Sample_4.4 | ecosystem: Environmental > Terrestrial > Soil > Wetlands | place: USA: Florida...
GGGAACCCCGATGGGGCTCGATGCCCGGACCGAGAGCGCGAGCTCGGCGACGGCACGCCTCCGCCTGGACCGGTTCAAGCAGGTGCGCTTCGCGCTCGAGACGGTGGCCGACGGAGGCGTGCCCCCCGGGGCCTGCCGTGAGGACGACGACGGTGAGGCGCACGACGGCGAGCACGAGGGCGACGAGGGGGGCGACGGCGGTCACCACCGCGACGATGCCGGGACGCCCACCGGCAGCGCGACGTCGATGGCCTGCCCGACCGGGTTCGAGTGCGACGACGGCGTCTGTGTCGCCCCGGGCGGCAACGACGAGCACCACGATGCCTGTGACGGTGGCCCCTGCCACGGGGACGACGACGAACACTGCGACGGCGGTGCGTGCCACGACGACGACGACGGTGCCTGCGACGGCGGTGCCTGCCACGAGGACGGCCCGCACGACGGCGGCCGCTGACCTGAGCGTCGTCCAGCGCCCTGCGTGCTCGGGGGAGGGCCGGCCGCTCTCTCCTGACCCGGGACGACCGGGACGAGATCAGCTCTCGACGACGAGTTGCCGGTCCCGGGCCGGGCGGCCCGGAGTTTCGCCTTCCTCAGCGAAGGTGGACGCGACCGTCCGGCTCCTCGAAGGGGAGCACGCTGCGCAGGTCGACGGCCCAGAGCTGGCTCGAGGCATCGCGCACGACCAGCCCCCGGGCTCCGGCGGCACGGGCCGAGACCCGGAGCGAGCGGAGCGCGTTGGCCTCGGCCTGCGACGTCGTGACCAGGATGGTCGGGGACGGCGACGGGGTGGCGACCGACGCGAAGTCGATGGGAACGGTCGACGCGTCGACGACGGGCTCCCCCGACTCGGCGAGTGGCCCCCACGCTCTCCAGCGCACCGGCCCATCCGGCTCGGTTCCCCGGGCGGTGAGATCTTCGACCGCCGCCAGGTAATTCCGGGCGATCTCCGCGAGTGGAGCCGGACGGTGGAGGCAGTCCTCGCAGTCGACCGCCTCGTCGGGCGAGACCCCGGACCTGAGCACCAGCACCGACGTGTCCACCACGTCCGCGACGTACCGGCCGGCGAGCGCTGGCCAGCGCCCGAAGGCGAGGCCTTCGGAGAGGTCGCGCTCGGCGGCAGGGTCCAGCTGGCCGACGATCTCCGGCGCCACCAGGCCATCGGCGCCCACGCCGTAACGGCAGCGTCCGTCGACGTAGAGAAAGCTGCGGCCAATCTCCGAGCGCAGCGTGAACAGCGCCAGCCCGTCGCCGACCGCCGCGGCGAGCCGAACGCCCTCCGAGCCATCGCAGATCTGCACGGGCGCTCCGCAGCCCACCGAGGCGACGCTGGCGAGGAGCGCGAGCAGGACAGCGCGGCCGTTCATTGCAGGGGCAGAGTGCCCCTTGGCCCGTGAGGGCACAACGGGTAGGTCGGGCGTGGCCCGTCCGGGTCCTCGGACTCTGACGAGACGGGCGGGGTGTCACCCGGGGCCCGGGGAAGCCTCCGCCCGGACTGCAGTCAGGGCTTTCTGAGGAGTAGCCCCTCGGCGAAGAAGGCCATCGCCGCGGTCACCACCAGCCAGGTCCAGATGGGCACCCGCCGGTCCGCCGTCCCGCCCGGGCCGCGGACCGCCTCCTCGCCGAAGTACGCCTGGAGCTGCGTCTCGTCGAGCCGGGTGAGGTCACTGTCGGCCGGGTCCAGCGTCACCGCGAACTGCGAACCGGGGACGAGCTGCCCTGTCGCGTCGTACGTCCGGTACAGGCCGGGCTCGGGCAGCGGCCCGATCTGCAGGGCATGGTCCGCCTCGCCGCGCACTGGCACGGCCAACCCGGAGGGCGACTTCACCGAGGTCACCTGTGCCTGCGGGTCGGGGTGGAGCGCCACCGTCTGCCCCACCCGTCCCTCGAGCGTCTCCCGCTCGTCCAGCGCGCCGGCGAGCCACGCCGCCGCCCGCTGCACCAGCGGCAGGTAGCTGGTGCGAATGGCGAAGTCGCCCCAGTCGCGGTCCAAGGTGCTGGTGAAGAGCAGCACCCGGCCGTGCCCGTGCCGCGCGGTGATGAAGGCCGGAGCGCCGTCGTCGAACGCCGCCAGCACGTCCGAGCCGTCCGACCTCGCCCCGCCCTCCACCAGCATGTACCGCTGAAAACGGGCGCCCATGAGCCCCTCGCGCCCCCGCCCGGAGAACGGCGCGAACAGCGGGTCGCTCCAATGGACGTCGCCGAACTTCGCCGCTCGCCCGTCGCCCGCCCCCGCCTCCGAGCCCGCCGCCCTCACCAGGCGCAGTGGACGGGGGAGCAGCTCGCCCATCCGCGCCGTCCAGGGCTCGGGCTCGACCTTGTCGCCCATGGAGAGGAGGAGCCCGCCTCCGCGCTCGACGAAGGCCTTCAGCCGGGCGACCTCCTCGGGCACCGGGGCCGGGACGTTGGCCAGCACCACCACGTCGTAGCCCTCCAGCGGCTCGCGCAATCCGGCCGAGGCGTCCTTCACCACCGGACGGATGGGTGAGCTCGGCGCGCTGAGGGCCGCCTCGAGGAAGAAGACCTCGTCCCGATAGCGCACCGGGCTCGGCGACCCGTCCACCACCAGCGCCCGCAGCTCGCGCGGCACCTGCACCACGAAGTCGCGCCGGTCGTCCTCGGCCAGGCCGTCCGGCGAGAGCGTGACCGCCCCGGCCACCGGTCCGCCCACCTCGGAGCGGACGGTGAGCGTCTTCTGCGCCGTGCCGCCGGGAGTGAGGGCGAGGAAGGTCTTGCCCACCACCCGCCCTCCGAGCTCCACGGTGGCCTGGATCTCCCTGGCCGGGGCGTCGGAGACGTTCCGCACCGTGAAGCCGACCTGGACCGCGCGGACCCCGGACTGGGGTGCCGGCTCGGCCTTCAGGTCGGCCAGGAAGTGGTTGGGGAGCACCTTTCGGCCCTTCGCCACGTCCCGCAGCACCATCTCCGGGCGGACCCGCTTGTCCCCCGGGCCGCGGAGGGTCGGCAGCGGGGTCTCCAGCCGGAGCGAGCCCGCGGTGAATGCCGAGACCACGATGATGCGCTTTCCGGCGGTGGGGCTCTCCTCCAGCGCCCGCGCGGCCACCCCGAAGCAGCGGCCCAGGTCCGCCGTGGACCACGCTGGGACCATCCGGTCGAGCGTCTCCCGCGCCTCGCGCCGGTCGAGGCCGGGCGCGCTGGGGGGCGTCACCTCCGGCCCGCAGGGGAGGACGGTGATCGGGTCCTCGGGGCCGAGGGTGGCGATGGCGCTCCGGGCCTCGCTCCGCACCTTCTCGAACAGGCTCTGCCCGTCCACGAACCGCATCGCCAGCCCGCGGTCCACCACCACCACCGTCGCCGCCGGCCCCGCCGCCCGGGAGACCGCCGCACCTGGGCGCCGGAGCTCGGGCCGGGCCAGCGCCAGGGGGATGGAGAGGAGAATCAGCGTCCGCAGGGTGTAGAGGACGAAGCGCTTGAGCTTCAGTCGCGAGGCCGTGCGCCGCTGGCTCCGGAGCACGAAGGCGATCGCCGCGAAGGGGTGCGGCCGCGGCTTCCGCCGGTCGAAGAGGTGCACCGCGAGCGGGATGAGCCCGGCCAGCGCACCGAGCAAGAGCCACGGCTGGCCGAAGGTCACGCCGCCCTCCGCTGCCGCCGACCGAGGAAGCGCAGCAGGACCCCGTCCAGCGGCTCGTCGGTGCGCACCAGGGTGTAGTCCACGTCCGCCTCGGTGCAGGCGGCCCGGGTGCGGTCGAGGAAGGCCCGGAATTCCTCGAGGTAGCTCTCGCGGATCTCCCGGGCGTTCACCTCGATCCTCCGCTCGTCCTCGAGCGAGAGGAACAGCGTGGGATCGTCGAAGGGGAACTCGAGCTCGGCCGGGTCGAGAACGTGGAAGAGGACCAGGTCGTTGCGCCGGGCCCGCAGGGCGAGGAGGCGTCCCAGGGCCTCTTCCCGATCGTCGAAGAGGTCGGAGAAGACGACCACCAGCTGCCCACGCCGCACCCGCTCGGCGAGGTGATCGGCCGCGGCGAACAGGTCGGTTCCCCCGCCGGGCTGGAGCGTGTCCAGTGAGTCGAGCAGCGTGTGCAGATGCCCCGCCGCCGACCGCGGGGGAACGTCCGCGCTGCCAGCCCTGGTGACCACGCTCAAGCCCACCGCGTCCTGCTGCCGTACCAGCAGATAGGCCAGCGTCCCGGCGAGAGTGGTGGCCACCTCGAGCTTGGAGAGCGGGCCGCTCCGGTAGCCCATCGAGCCGCTGGCGTCCACCACCAGCGTCGCCTTGAGGTTGGTCTCGTGCTCGTAGCGCTTCACGTAGTAGCGGTCGAACTTGCCGAAGGCCTTCCAGTCGAGGTGCCGCAGCTCGTCTCCGGGCGCGTATTCCTTGTGCTCGGAGAACTCCACGCTCTGACCCTGGTGAGGGCTCTTGTGCAGACCGGAGAGCACGCCCTCCATCACCGCGCGGGCGCGCAGCTTCACCCCGGCGAGCTTGGCCAGCGTTGCCGCGTCGAGCGAGGTCAACGGAACGCCTCCACGAGGAGCCACCCTCGCTGAGCGCGGCCGCCCTGAGCCCGCTGACTATCGCCGTCTGACCACACCCTGACCTGGACCTCGACCGCGGCCGCCCTGAGCCCGCTGACTATCGCCGTCTGACCTGGACCTCGACTGCGGCCGCCCTGAGCCCGCTGACTATCGCCGTCTGACCACACCCTGACCTGGACCTCGACCGCGGCCGCCCTGACCTAGCCCTTCACCAGCTCCAGCAGCTGCTGGACGATGCGCGTGCTGGTGATGCCCTCGCTCTCGGCGGCGAAGTTGGGGAGCACCCGGTGGCGCAGGACGGGGAGGGCGAGGGCGCGCACGTCCTCGACCGTCGCCGCGAACCGGCCCTGGAGCACCGCCCGGGCCTTCGCCGCCACCACCAGGTACTGGCTCGCCCGTGGGCCTGCCCCCCAGTTCACGTGCTTGCGGACCACCTCCGGGGCGCCGGCCTCCTTCGGCCGGGTCTGCCGGACCAGCTCCACCGCGTAGCGCACCACGTGGTCCGGCACCGGGACGCGGCGAACCAATTCTTGAAGGGCGAGGATCTGCTCCGGCGACAGCACCTTGGTCAGCCGGGGGGGGATGCCGGAGGTGGTGGTCTTGACGATCTGGAACTCCTCCTCCGCCGTCGGGTACCCCACGTCCACCAGGAACATGAAGCGGTCGAGCTGCGCCTCAGGCAGCGGGTACGTCCCCTCCTGCTCGATGGGGTTCTGGGTGGCGAACACCAGGAAGGGGAGGTCGAGCGGGTAGGTCTCGCCGCCCGCCGTCACCCGGTACTCCTGCATCGCCTGCAGCAGCGCCGCCTGGGTCTTGGGCGGCGTCCGGTTCACCTCGTCGGCGAGGATGATGTTGGCGAACAGCGGGCCCCGCACGAAGCGGAAGTCGCGGTGGCCGGTGACCCGGTCCTCCTCGAGGATGTCGGTCCCGGTGATGTCCGAGGGCATCAGGTCCGGGGTGAACTGCACCCGGTTGAAGGTGAGGTTCAGCACCTCGGCCAGGGTGGAGATGAGCAGGGTCTTGGCCAGCCCCGGCACCCCGACGAAGAGGCAGTGCCCGCGAGAGAAGAGCGCGATGAGGAGGTGGTCCACCACCTCCCGCTGACCGACCACCCGCTTCTCGATCTGCTCGACGATGGCCGCGCGGGCGCGGGCGAGCGCCTCCACCGCACGCAGGTCGGCTCCGGGCTCCACGGCGGTCAGTGGGGTCGAGGACATGGGAGAGGTCATAGCCGTTCGGAGGCCGTGGGTTCGGACGCTTTGGCGGACTTCTTGGGGGCCGCCCGGGGTGGATGGGGAGGTTCGGCGGGGCCGCGCGGGAGCGCGACGTCGGACGGGTCGGACTGCGGGCCGGGCAGCCGGCCCAGCAGCTCGGCCAGGCGCTCCTCGGGGATGCCGGTGAGGATGGCCGAGGCGTTCCGGGCCCGGTCGGCGAGCTGCCCGTCGCCGAGGGACTGGGCGGACTTCAGCAGGGCGAGGTGAATCTCCGGGTCGAACGGGTCCTGGGCCAGTGCCGCCCGGTACGCCGAGCGGGCCTCGGCCCACTGCCCCCGGCTGAGGTAGATGCGGCCGAGGTGGACCTGGGTCGAGGGGAAGCCGGGATGCGCCTCGAGCGAGCCCAGCAGCACCTTCTCCGCCTCATCCAGCCGCTTCACCGCCATGAGCGCCAGCGCGTACTTGTTGGAGATGGTCTCGTAGGCGTTGCCCACCAGGGCGTGCGCCTTCCCGTATTCCTCGGCGGCGGCCGCGAACCGGCCGCGCTCGCGGAACAGCTCGCCCAGGTGCGCCCAGCGCCGGGCGGCCGGGTTCTCCACGTCGTCGAAGTCGCCGAAGGAGATCTCCCGCCCCTTCTTGCCCTCCTCGGGCGGGGTGTTCTTGCCCTTGAGGATCGGCCGCTCCGCCGTGGCGGATGCCTTCGTCGCCGGCGCAGGCTGCGCCCGGAGGTACGCCATCCAGCCCTTCTCGAACGCCGGGAAGGGCTTGCCGGTGGCCCTCTCCACCGCCTGCTGATCGCTGGCGCCTGCGCCCATCGCCTCGACGATGGTCCGGAGCGACCTCATCCCGTGCTCCTTGTGGAGGTACTCGGCGGCGAAGAACACCTCGGCGAAGGCGGTGGCCGCGTCCCTCCAGGTGGGGAGCTTGGCCATCGAGGGGTGCATCTTGGCGAAGGGGATGAGGTCGTTCTTCTGCACCCGCTCGGCGAGCAGGCTGCGCGAGGACGGCGGCAGCGCCTTGCCCGCGGGCCCGCGCCATCGCGACTCGAGGTACTTGGCCATCGCCTCCTGGAGCCAGATGGGCACCGAGTTGTGCCCGGTCTGGGTGACGACCAGGTGGGTGTACTCGTGGGCCAGGGTGTCCAGCCAGTCGTAGCCGCGGAGCACCGCCTTGGGCGAGGTCACCATCAGCTTGTTGAACTTGCAGATGGCGATGGTGCCGGTCTGGTCGATCTCCCTCTGCGAGAGGGTGGAGACCCGGGCGAGCTCCGAGGCATCGTTCACCACCTCCACCCGCACCTTCCCCGGCGGAGCGTGGCCGAGATCCTTCTCCAGCGCCGCGCGCTGCGCCTCCAGCGCCTCCAGCGCGTAGGGGGCGAGCACCGCGTCCTTGCCCCGGGGGTAGAGGAAGACGAAGTGCTCGCTCTCGGCCCGCTCGTGGTCGCGGGTGATGGCCAGGGTGTCGCGAGCGAGCCGGAGGTAGCTCCCGGGCCGGTCCTCCACCCCGGCCAGCTCCAGCGCCGAGACCGCGTCCGCGTAGCGCCCCTCGCCGAAGGCGACCCGGCCGGTGAAGAAGTCCACCGACTCGTTCTGCTCGTGGCCCTGCTTGAGCCGCTCCAGCTCGGCGCGGGCGGCGACGTAGTCCTCCTCGTCGAGCAGCTCCTCCAGCGCCCGTACCCGGGCCCGCACGTCCGCCGGCGGGGCGGCCCAGGCCAGCGCACCGAGGAGAAGGAAGGCGACGGTGGCGGCGCGCCTCACTTCACCAGCTCCTCGTAGTACTGCTTCACCTGGTCCCGGTACCGCTCGGGCGTGCCCTGCTTCATCGCGTCCAGCAGGTCCTTCCGGAACTCGCGCGGGGCCCCGTTGGGGTCGGCGTCGGGTACCTCGACCTTCTGCCGGCTGAGCTCGTTGCCGCCCTCCTGCTCGCCGCCGGCGAGCAGCGGGAGCGGGAGCCCGCCCTTGCCGCCGCCGCGCTGGCTCTGCTGCATGGACTGCTGGAGCTGCTCCAGCGAGTCCAACGCCGCCTTCTGCTCGCCGTAGCCCCGCTGCGGGTCCTTGCCCTCGAGCCGCTCGGTGGCCCCGGCCATGCGGTCGGAGATCTGCTGCAGCGCCTCCTCGCCCTGCTCGCCGAAGAGCGGCGCCATCTGCTCCAGCTGGCGCATCTTCTGCTGGAGGTCCTGCGCGCGCTGCCCGAGCTTGCGCTGCCCCTGGGACAGCTCCTGGAGCTTCTGCCGGTCGGCCTGGCCGAGCTGGGAGGAGAGCGGGGGGAAGAGCTGGTCCAGCTTCTTCCGGATGTCGCGCACCGTCTCCGCGTCCTTCTCCAGCCGCTGGGCGAGCTTGCGTGACTTCTCGCGGACGTCGGGCGGGTTCTGGTACGCCTCGTCCAGCGCGCGCTGCTGATCGCCGGCGCGCGAGAGCTCCTCGGCCTGGCGCACTGCCCGCTGCGCCGCCTCGGCCGCGAGGTCGAAGTCGTCGGACTTCAGCGCGGACTTGAGATTTTCCAGCTCGGACTTGGCCTGCTCCAGCGGCGAGTCGAACCGCGGGGCCAGGTCGTTGGGGCCCACCCGCTGGTAGTCCTGGGCCACCTGGTCGGCCTTCTTCTGCAGCGTCTCCTTGAGTCCCGCCGCCGCCTGCTTCATCCGCTGACGCATCTGCTCGCGGTAACGGTCACGGACCTGGCGGGTCTGCTCGGCGAGCTGCCGCTGCTCGTCGGTGGTGGACTTGAGCGCGTCGCTGAACTCGCGGTAGCGCTTGACCAGCTCCGGGTTGGCGCGGGCGCCCATGCTCTCGGCGTTCTCGTCGAGGCGCTTCTGCAGCTCGCTCATCTGGGCCTGGAGCTGCTGGAGCCGCTGCAGCGCCTCCTCGGTCTTCCCATCCTTGAGGAGCTTCTCGATGTCGTCCAGGCCGCCCTGCATGTCCTGCTGACGGGCCATCTCCTTGAGCGCCTCGACGTTGTAGTGCTCGTCCCGGATGCTCTTCTGGAGCTCGGCCATCCGCCGGGCCATCTCCTCCAGGCGCCTGCGGAGCGCGGAGACCTGGCGGAGGATCTTCTCTTGCAGCCCCGGGTCCCGGGTGCTCTGGAACTGCTCGATGAGCTTCGCCAGCTCGCGCTGCTCGCCGGCCATCTGGGCGGCCAGGTCCCGGAGCTCCTCCAGCCGCTGCTGGTCCAGCAGCGACTCCAGATAGAGCGCGTCCTTCTCCAGGGCGGAGATCTCCTCCTGGGCCACCCGGGTCAGCCGCCCGTCCATGTCGAGGTCGGTGCGCCGGCCGGCCAGCCGGAGCCAGAGCTTGCGGGAGTCGGAGGTCGCCCGGACCCGCCCCGCCACGTCGTGGCCGACGTGCTGCAGCGCCGCGACCAGCGCCTCGTTGCGGTCGCGCTCGCGGGCCAGCGCCCGGGCGGTGCTCACGATGTCGCCGGCCAGCGCGAGCCCCGAGAGGTCCACCGGTTCCTGGGCGCGGACCTTGTCCTCGGTCTTGCGCGAGTCCCGGTCCGGCCCCTCGATGCGGGTGGCGAGGTGCGCCAGCAGGCGTTCCCAGAGCTCGGTGGCCCGGCGCAGCGCCTCGCGGCGGTGCTCGGCGGCGCTGTAGATCACCAGGGTCTGCTGCCGGCTGGTGCCCTTCTGCGCCCCGTCCACCGCGTCGTTGTCCAGCGCCTCCACCGCGTAGCTGACCCGGTCTCCGGCGGCGAGCTTCAGGCCCGCCAGCGGCCAGCGGTACTGCCCGGAGCTCTTCCGCCCGTCGTCATGGGCGAGCTTCTGGCGATGGCTCTGCCCGTCGGTCCCCGTCCACACCAGGGCCACGTCCGAGAGCCCGTAGTCGTCCGCGGCCTCCCAGCGGAGCAGCACTTCCTGCTCGGGGTCGACCTCCAGCTCCGGGCCCGGCAGCAGGATGGAGACCTGCGGCGGAGCATCCGGCTCGACCGTGAGCGCGAAGTCGGGTCCCCGGGCCGTCTCGCGGCCGCTCCGGCCGGTGAAGACCATGACGTAGGTGCCGGTGGACTGGAGCACCAGGCTGCCGCTCAGGTCCCGGCCATGCTCGACGCGCAGGGGCACCACCGTGCCGCTGTTCAGGACGAGCTGGGCGCCGCTGACGGTGCGGTCCGCCCGGGTCCGGAGCTGGACCACCGTGCCCCTCGGTCCGGCCAGGTCGCCGGTGCTGGTGACCGTCCGGGGCGCGAGCCCGGTGTAGGCCGGGTACTGGTAGAGCACCTCGAGCTCGCCGGTGACGGGCTCCCGCGCGCTCAGCCTCCCGGGCGCCGCCGCAGGCTGGAGCGCGACCAGGAGAGCGCGCATCCGGTCTGGCCAGACCAGGGAGAGGAGCGCCAGCGCTGCGAGCGCGCCGAGGGCGAGGAAGCCGGCCCGGCGGACCGCCAGGCGATCGACCACGGCCTGCGCATCGAGCTGGGCCGTCCGCGCGTCGACCGACCGGAGATGGGCGAGGGCGAGCTCGGTGGAGAACGATGGGTCATGGGCCATCGCCCGGCGGAGCTCGAGCGCGGCGAGCAAGTCCAGCGAGACGCCAGGCACCCGCGCTGCCACCAGCCGAGCGGTGCGGAAGGGATTTCCGGCGGCGCGCGACCAGTGGCGCCAGACACGCTCGGCCACCAGGGCGACCGCCACGACGACCGCGGCCGCGAGAACCCAGCGCGCCCCCCGGGGCCAGCTCCCGGCCAGCAGGCCGGCGAGCACCGCGCCGAAGCCCAGCCCGGCCGAGGCGAGGAGCAGCGCCTCGAGCGCGACCGCCCGGGCCTGCCGGCGCCGGACCGAGCGCAGGAAGCGCTCGACGGTCGCGCCCGCCGCCGCGTCCGGCAACGGGGTGGGGGCGGAGTCGGTCTCCGGGGCGGAGTGCAGCAGATTCACGGCAGATTGGGAGGCGCGCGAGCGGAACCAGGCGACAACCCCGGACCCCGCTCCGTCCTTCCTGGATGGACCTCCAGAGCATGGCCTGTGGTGGGGTGTCCTGGGAAGTGGTGCGGCCGACCGGGATGGCAGCCGCTGAACGTGGCAGGCACCCCCGGGTCGTCCCGGAGGCGCCGGCCGGAAGGGCTCAGAGGTGCGTGCCCGTCGGATGCTGCCGGGCGCGGGCCTTCGGACCGCCGGTCTTCGACCGGCCCGATGCGGGCACGAAGCTGGTCGGGCCGGTCACCGTCAGGTGCTGCCGAAGCCGCTCGAAGCGCTGCTTGCTCACGCCCCGGACCCGCATCACGTCCTCGGGACGGCTGAAGGGGCGCGCCGCGCGCTCGGCGACCATCCCCGAG
>Ga0335084_10007374_pt1 | contig 10959 bp, 9 predicted proteins | sample Lox_Sample_44_FD_206721 | JGI IMG/M metagenome (GOLD analysis project Ga0335084, IMG submission 206721) | Soil microbial communities from Loxahatchee National Wildlife Refuge, Florida, United States - Lox_Sample_4.4 | ecosystem: Environmental > Terrestrial > Soil > Wetlands | place: USA: Florida...
TCTGCCTCTGCATGCCCGCCGTCCCGCAAGCCGCGATTCAAGCCCTACCATGCGACTCGTTCGATTGCGCTTCCAAGGGGCCCGCGATAGCGCGGCGTGCCGCGATTTGGGCGGCCGTGACCGCAGCGGCATTTGCCTCCTACTGCTACCGAATCTGATCGTTTACATTAGATTAGTAGACCAGGAGTCTGATTATTAATAGATATTTGACCTCGGATCGAGGGTGTCCCGCAGGCCATCGCCGAGCAGGTTGAATGCGAGCACAGTCAGGAAGATTGCGACCCCGGGGAACACGGCCATCCAGGGTGCCTGCGTCAGGAAGCGCTGTGCTGTGTTCAACATCGAGCCCCAACTTGGCGCCGGCGGCTGCTGGCCGAGTCCGAGGAACGACAGGCTCGCCTCGGCAATGATCGCCGCTGCGATCGCGAGCGTTGCCTGGACGATTACCGGCGGCAGGATGTTCGGCAGCACGTGGCGCAGGAGGATGCGCACAGGAGGATTGCCGACGGCACGTGCCGCCTCGACATAGTCTTCGGCCCGCACGTTCATCACCTGCCCGCGCGCCAGGCGAACGAAGATCGGTGTCGCAGTGATGCCGATTGCGATCATCGCGTTGCCCAGGCTCGGTCCGAGAAATGCGGCGAGCGCAATCGCAAGGATGAGGAACGGGATCGCCAGCATGGCATCGGTGATGCGGCTGACCACTGCGTCGAGCACGCCGCCCCCGTAACCAGCGAGCATTCCTACCGGAACGCCGAGACCGATGGCGATCGAAACCGAAATGACGCCCGCCGCAAGCGACGCACGGCCTCCCGAGATCACCCGCGACAGCACGTCACGTCCGACTTCGTCGGTGCCGAACCAATGCGCGGTGGACGGCGCCTTGCGTACCAGCGCAAAGCTGGTCGCCAGTGGATCGAACGGCGCGATCCACGGCGCGAGCAGCGCGAGCGCAACCATCGTCAGGACGACGAGGAGGCCAAACGCAGCGGTGCGCCGCTTGAGCAGACGGCGCAAGGCGCGCCGCCACGGTCCATCCGCGAAGGTGTCGCCGGCAGTGATCTCGAGACTCGCCGCGCTCAACCTCAGTCCCTCAGGCGCGGATTGACCAGCACGTAGAGAACATCGGCCAGCAGGTTGAGGAGGATGTAGACGCTCGCGGTGACGAGCACCACGCCCTGCACGACCGCATAGTCGCGATTGAAGACTGCATCGACGATCAGCTTGCCGAAACCAGGAATGGAGAACACCTGCTCGGTCAACACCGCGCCGCTGAGCAGCGTGCCGAACTCGAGCGCGCCGAGCGTGATCACGGGCGTCAGAGCGTTGCGCAAGGCGTGTTTGAGAACGACGGTTCGCTCGACCAGGCCTTTGGCGCGCGCAGTCCGCACGTAGTCGCTGCCGATCGCCTGGAGCATCGCCGAGCGCATGTGGCGCATCAGCACCGCGGCGATCGCGTTGCCGAGCACGAACGCCGGCATCACCGTCGTCGCGATCGACTGGCGGAAATCTTCGAACGGGCTGACGAATCCCGAGGCCGGCAGCCACCCGAGCTGCACGGAGAACAGGAAGATGAGCATGATGCCGAGCCAGAAATTCGGCGTCGACAAACCCCAGAGCGCAAGAACATTGGCGCCGACATCCCAAGCAGTGCCCTTCTTCACCGCGGATATCACGCCGGCAGGAATGCCGATCGCGATCGCGAACAGCATCGCCATTGCGGCGAGTTGCGCGGTGACAGGAAGCTTTTCTGCGACCAGGCGCGCAACGGGCTGCTTGATGCGCATCGATTCGCCGAGATCACCCGCAACCACTCCCTTGATCCAGTAGAAGTACTGCACGGGAAGCGGCTGATCGAGGCGGTATTGCCTGCGGATCTGGGCGATGACGGCAGGATCGCGCTCCTCGCCGGCCATCACGAGCGCCGGATCGCCCGGAAGCAACTGCTGCAATCCGAAAATCAGCACCGACACCAGGAACAGGGTCGGCACGAGCTGCAGCAGGCGCCGTGGCAGGAACTTCAGCACTTGAGCACCGGCTCGGTCACCCGCCGCCGTTCTGAAGCTTCAGATCGGTCACCCGGATCAGACCGTCGGGCATCACCTTGAATCCCGAGAGCCGCGGCGTGTGCGCGAACAGCAGCGTGCGGTGATACAGGTAGAGCACTCCGCCCTTCGGCAATATCTCGGCCGCCGCTTGCGTATAGATGGCCTTGCGCTCCTGCAGGGTCGATGTGGTGCGCGCCTTGGTGAGCAACTGGTCGACCTTCGGGTCGCAGTACTTGCCGTAGTTGAGCGGACCGCTGCACGTCGCGAACGAGAAGATGTTGCCGTCGGGATCGGTGCGCCCGCTCCACGCCAGGAAGTAGAGCTGATAGTTGCCCTTCTCTGCTTCGTTGAGCGACGTTGCGAACTCGGTCACGCGGATCTTGAGGTCGAACCCAGCCTCGCCTGCCATCGACTGCATCACCTCCGCGACCGCCCTGCTCTCCGGATTGTTCGGCACCATGAAGTCCAACGCGAGCGGCGGCGTCACGCCGGCTTCCTTGAGCAGTGCTTTCGCTTTGACGACATCTCGCTTCGGCGTCGGGTACTGCGGCATGTAATACGGATTGAGCGGGCTCACCCACTGGTTGTTGGTCCGGTTCAAGCCGTTGAACACCACCTGGTTGATTGCATCGCGATCGAGCGAAAGCTCGAACGCCTGGCGCACCTTCCAGTCTTTGCCGAGCGGGTTGTTCGCCTTGTCGCCGTTGCCGATGTTCATCGTGATGCCCTGGTAGCCCAGCTCCGTGCCCGTGGCAAGGCGCAGCTTCGGATCCTTCTTGACTTCGTCGACGTCGGTGGCGAGCAATCGTTCGAGCAGATCGAGCTGACCGGACTTCAGGTTCGCAAGGCGCACGGTCGAATCCTGGATCGGCCGGTAGACGATGCGGTCGATGAACACGCGGTTCTTGTCCCAGTAGTCCTTGAAGCGCTCGACGACGATGCGATCCTGGGGCACGCGCTCGACGAACTTGTACGGCCCTGCGCAGACCGGTGCGGTTCCGAACTTGTCGCCCAGCGCCTGCGCCGCTTTCGGCGACACCATCATTCCCGCCCGATCGGTCAACTGCGCGATCAAAGGGGCAAACGGCGCCTTCAGTTGCAGCCGGATGGTCAGCGGATCGACGATTCCGACCTTGTCGACCTGCGCGATCTCGGCCTTGCGGAACGACCCCTGCATCGTGAGGTGCCGTTCGAGATTGAACTTCGCCGCTTCGGCGTTGAACGGTTCGCCATCGTGAAACTTCACTCCCGGACGCAGCTTGATGGTGACCGTCTTGCCGTCCGCGGACACGTCGTGGCTCAGGGCAAGCTGCGGCACGACATTGAGCTTCTCGTCGATGTCGAACAGCTTGTCACAAAGCGCGGCGAATACGATCCGTCCGACGTAGGTGCGCGCAAGCGTCGGGTCGAGCACGTCCGGATCTTCCGCGAGGCCGATCCGCAGCGTGCTCTGCGCCGAAGCCGAGCCGGCGAACGACAAGAGCGCGAACAGTGCGAGCAACCTGATGGTCTTCATAGTCGTCATACCCTTCGTTCAGTGCTTCACGCGTGACGTTCCTCGAATGCCGCCTGCAGTCGAGCCAGCGCGGGATTCTGCACGCGCCGCGACACCAAAGGCGATGCCTCCGGAAGTTCGCGCCAGCGGTGGCAAGCAACCGTCCCATCGCTGGGAGTGGTCGTCTCGACAACGGGAACCTCGACGCGGCAACGATCGATCGCGTGAGGACAGCGCGGATGGAAGTGGCAGCCAGCCGGAGGAGACAAGGGGCTCGGCACGTCGCCTCCGACAACTGCTGTGCGCTCGCGCGCGCCCGGTATCGCTACCGGCACCGCGTCGAGCAATGCGCGCGTGTACGGATGGCGCGGGCGGGCGAAGACTTCGTCCGCGGCGCCGGTCTCGACGAACCGTCCGAGATACATCACCGCAATCCGCGTAGCGACTTGCCGAACGACGGACAGATCGTGCGAAATGAACACGTATGCGAGACCGAAGCGACGCTGCAGGTCGGCAAGCAGATTGAGGATCTGCGCCTGGATCGATACGTCGAGCGCGGATACGGGCTCGTCGCACACGATGATCTCCGGAGCCGGCGCAAGCGCGCGAGCGATCGCAAGACGTTGCCGCTGTCCTCCCGAGAACTCGTGGGGGTAGCGCTGCGCGTCGGCCGTGCGCAATCCGACCAATGCCAGCAGTTCCTGCACGCGACGGCCGCGCTCACGCTGTGGTACGACCTCGTGCAGCATCAGCGGCTCCTCGAGCATCGCGCCCACCGTCATGCGCGGATTGAGAGAGCCGTACGGGTCCTGGAAGACGATCTGCAGTTGCCCGCGCACGCTGCGCAGGGCGCGGTCCGGGAGCGCTGCAAGGTCGCGTCCTTCGAGACGCAGCGTTCCACGCGTCGGCTCGATCAGGCGCAGCAACAGGCGCGCGACCGTCGACTTGCCGCAGCCCGACTCGCCGACGATGGCGAATGTCTCGCCGGCCTCGACGCGCAACGACACCCCATCGACCGCACGAACCAAGGCCTTCGCGCGACCCAATGGCCCCGTCGCGACCGCAAAGTGCTTCGCGAGATCGATCGCTTCGAGGAGCGCGGTCACGGCGCCACCGGCACGACTTCTGGCAACGATGCAGCGACGCGTTCGAGCGGCACTCTGAAGCACCGCGACCGGTGACGCGCGCCGACCTCGCGCAGTACCGGCTCCTCGCGACGGCAACGCTCTTCAGCGAATGGACAGCGGGCGGCGAAGCGGCAGCCCGGCGGCAGCGCGGTTGCCGATGGCACCAATCCCTCGATTGCGGGGAGGCGCGCACGCCGCCGGTCGAGCGAAGACATCGCACCCATCAATCCGACCGTGTAGGGATGCTGCGGCATCGAGAACACATCCTCGACCGTGCCCTCCTCGACCACCTGGCCTGCATACATGACGATCACGCGATCGGCCATCTCTGCAACGACACCGAGGTCGTGCGTGATCAGCAGGATCGTGGTCCCCATCTCCTTGCGCAACGCGCGCATCAGATCGAGAACCTGTGCCTGGATCGTCACATCGAGGGCGGTGGTCGGTTCGTCGGCGATCAGCAGCGCGGGGCGGCACAGCAGCGCCATCGCGATCATCGCCCTCTGCCGCATTCCACCCGATAACCTGTGCGGAAACTCATCGATCCGCATCTCCGGAGCCGGGATCCGCACATGGCGCAGCATCTCGAGTGCCGCGGCACGCGCCGTCGCGCTGTCCAGCCCGCGATGCCTGATCAGCACCTCGGTCAGCTGGCTTCCGATGGTGAACGCAGGGTTCAACGATGTCATCGGTTCCTGGAAGATCATCGCGAGTCGATCCCCGCGCAGGTCGGCGAGCTCGCGTTGCTCCAGTGCGAGCAGTGCGTGTCCGTCGAACACGACACGACCAGTTGTCGTCGCACTTGCACGCGGCACCAGGCCCATGATCGATAGCGCGGTGACGCTCTTGCCGCAGCCCGATTCGCCGACGAGACACACGGTCTCGCCTGCCATCGCGCCGAACGACACGTCGTCGACAGCGCGCGCGGCACCGCGCTCTGCGTGGAACTCCACACGCAGGTTCTCGATCTCGAGCAACGGTTTCACGCGGAGGCGATCCCGCGGCGGAGATCGATGCCGAGAGTGAATGGCGCCGCAAGGGTCCGCATGGCAGCGCAGTGTACTGAGGGACATCCCGCCGCAGACGCGGCGCTCATGTCTTGTCGCCCCTCGGCATCGCTCCGAACGTCACACTCGCGCGCAGACCTCCACGCGGGGATTCGCTCAGCTCGACCTGCGCCCGGTGCTGCTGCGCAATACCGCGCGCGATCGCGAGTCCGAGGCCACTACCTCCTTCTTCGCGCCCCTCGCCTCGGTAAAACCGGTCGAAGACGCGCTCGCGCTCGGCGCGCGGGATGCCGGGACCCGAGTCGTCGATGGTCAGCACGGGCCGGTCCGCATCGCCTTGCAATTTCACAAGCACGCGCCCTCGCTCCGGCGAATAGCGGACGGCGTTGTCGATCAGATTGCGCGCAAGGATGCGCAGCGCCGACGCGTCCCCGTCGATGTGGACGTCCGGCACGGCGTCGAGTTCGAGTTCGATGCCTTTGGAGTCAGCCAGCGGAACGACATCGGCCACCGCAAGCCGCACCGCTTCGCTGAGATCGACACTCGCGAGCGATGTGCTCTTGGTTCCCGGCTCCGCGCGTGCGAGGGCGAGCAGCTGTTCGACCAGCCGCTGTGCGCGCTCGACGCCGCCGCCGAGCGCGTCGATGGCTTCCTTCTTCTGCTGTTCATCGGGTGCCCTGCGCAGCAACTGAAGCTGCAAGCCGAGCGCAGTGAGCGGCGACCGCAACTCGTGCGCGGCATCCGAAACGAATGCTCTTTGCGCGGCGCTCGCCCGCCGCAATCTCTCCAGCAGCGTGTTGAATGCGTGGACAAGCGGACCGACTTCGCGCGGAAGCCCGTGCTCGGGCACGGGGTCGAGGGCATCGGCATCGCGTTGCTTCACATCGGCTGCGACACCTTGCAGTCGCTTGAGTGCCGCGCCGACCGTCCACCAGACGGTGAGAACGAGCAGCGGCGCCAGCGCGAGGATCGGCAAGGAACCGCGCAGCGCAGCGCGTGCGGCGAGTTGGCTGCGCACGGATAGCGGCTGCGCGACCTGGATCGCTCGATCGCGCGTCACCGTAGTGAACAGTCGCCATGTATCGGCGCCGACCTTCACGTCTGAATATCCGAGCACGGCACGGCCCGGCAGGACCAGCGTCGGCCGGGAGAGGTAGACCTGCGCGCCGTCGAGCGTCCAGATCTGCACCACGAAATCGAGTTGATCATCCGCCAGTGCGGCGGCCTCGGCGGGCGAGATGAATCCCTGGTTGCGCACCGAGAGCGCCATCTGCCGCAACTGATAGTCGAACAGCGACTCGGCCTCTGCCAGCACGTTGTAGTACGTCACAGCGGCGGCTGCTGCGGCGCTCGCGAGGACCACCGCCAGCAACGTCACCAGCAGCCGCGCGCGAATCGAATTCATGCACCCGACCCGGTACGGCCGACGTAATAGCCGACGCCGCGCACGTTGCGAATCGCGTCCGCACCGAGCTTGCGCCGCAGCTGGTGGATGTACACGGACACCGCGTTGCTCTCCACCGCGTCGCCCCAGCCATAGAGGCGATCTTCGAGTTGTGCGCGCGAAAGGATGGCGCCGGGACGCAGCATCAACGCCTCCAGGACGGCGTACTCGCGCGCCGACAGAATGACGGGTTCGCCCGCGCGCGTGACCTCGCGTTTCGCCGGATCGAGCACGATGTCGCCGACCACGATCACCGGCTCTCCATGTCCGCCGCGCCTGCGCACGACCGCACGCATGCGGGCGGTCAGTTCCTCGAGCTCGAACGGCTTGACGAGATAGTCGTCGGCGCCGGCATCGAGTCCCGCGATGCGTTCCTGCAAGGCATCGCGCGCACTCAGGATGATGACCGGCGTCTGCTTGCGGCGCGCGCGCAGCGTTCGCAGAAGATCCAGACCATCCTTGCCTGGCAAGCTTAGGTCGAGCAGGACGACGTCGAACTCTCCGCTGCGCAGCGCCGTGTCGGCAGTGTTCCCATCGCGCAGCCAGTCCACTGCATGACCGTCCTGCTTGAGCGCGGTACGCACGCTCTCCCCGATCATCCGGTCGTCCTCGACAAGCAGTATGTGCATGGTTTGGTTCGAGCGCTGCCCTTCCACCGTCAGATCGCATCGACCGCGACTCGTTCAAGCGCAGGCGCGTCCTAATCCACGCCTAACTTCCGGCTAACGGGCTCCTAACGAGGCACCACTAGAGTGGCCGCATTCCACTCACCGGATGCAAGGTTTGAAAGGACCCACGATGAAGCTCAGATTGAAACCCATCGCCGCTACGCTTGCCAGCGCCGGTTTGTTGGTGGCGGGTCTTGCCGTGTACCAGCCGAGCCGCGCCGGCATCCTCGGATTCTTCGACCACAAGAACACGGTTGCCACTGCGCCAGCCACGGATACCGCGACCGTTGCTCCGCAGAGCGCGGCCGCGAAAATTGCGCCGCTGCAGGCGCCCAACTACCGCGCGATCGTCGAGCGGTGGGGGCCGGCGGTTGTCGGCGTCACCGTCGAAGGTACGCGTCACATCGACGCCGCCGACGATGCGCCCGGCCTGAACAACGATCCATTTTTCCAGTTCTTCCGTGGCCTGCCGGGGTTCCAGTTCCGCGGCCCGCGTTCGAGCGAAATGCCGTTTCGCGGCCTGGGCTCCGGCTTCATCATCAGCAGCGACGGCCTGATCCTGACCAACGCGCACGTCGTGCGCGACTCACGGGAAGTGACGGTCAAGCTCGCTGATCGACGCGAGTTGAAGGCGAAAGTGCTCGGCGCCGATCCGGCGACCGACATCGCGGTGCTGCGCGTGAATGCCAAGGACCTTCCAACGGTCCAGTTCGGCGATCCGAAGGGATTGCAGGTTGGCGACTATGTACTCGCCATCGGCGAGCCGTTCGGCTTCGAACAGACCGTGACGGCCGGCATCGTGAGCGCCAAGGGACGCTCGCTGCCCGGCGAAACCTATGTGCCATTCATCCAGACCGACGCCGCGGTCAACCCCGGCAACTCCGGTGGACCGCTCTTCGATGCCGGCGGCAACGTCGTGGGCATCAACGCGCAGATCTATTCGCAGACAGGCGGCTACCAGGGGCTCGCGTTCGCGATTCCGATCGACGTCGCGCTGCATGCGAAGGATCAGATCGTGGCCACCGGCCATGCGACCCATGCGCGCCTTGGCGTGATGGTGCAGGATCTCGATCAAACGCTCGCGGAATCGTTCGGTCTCTCGCGCCCGGATGGTGCTCTCGTCTCGAGCGTCGAGCCTGACAGCGCTGCTGCGAAGGCAGGCCTGAAGGCAGGCGACGTGATCACGCAACTCGGCTCGACGCCTATCAGGCGCGCCGGCGACCTTTCGAGCGCGGTCGGCATGAACGCTCCGGGTACGCGAGTCACGATGAAGGTGTGGCGCGACAAATCCACACGCGACATGGACGTCGCGCTCACGGCGGCGACGCCGGATAAGGCGGAGGCGGCGGCCGACTCAGGCCAAGAACAAGGCCACCTCGGGCTTGCGCTTCATCCTCTCACCAAGGAAGAGCGCTCGGCCGCGGCGGTCGATCACGGCCTGATGGTGGAAGACGTCGGGGGCCCGGCCGCGCGTGCCGGCATCCAGCCGGGCGATGTCCTGCTTGGCATCAACGGCCAACCGGCGCGCTCGGTCGAGCAGGTGCGTGCGATCGTCAATGCGCATCCCAAGTCGGTTGCGCTGCTGATCGAGCGCGAAGGGCAGAAGATCTTCGTGCCGGTCCGACTCAGCTGAACGGTGGCAATGGGCGTCGGGCTATCTGCACGGCGCCCATCCGAACATCTCGGACATTACTTTAAATATGCTATCTAACTATTTGATTATGTTTTAATTATCGCTAAAGAACGGGGTGCCGCAAAGCGTCGCTGGCGGATCGCTACGATCTGCTCCTCCAACTGCTTCGAGGCGCCGACATGCTCTCTCCTCTCGGGACCCCGCTCTCTCCCTCGGCCACCCGCGTACTGCTCCTCGGCGCGGGAGAACTCGGCAAGGAAGTAATCATCGCGTTCCAGCGCCTCGGCGTCGAAGTGATCGCAGTCGATCGCTACGAGAACGCACCCGGTCACCAGGTCGCTCATCGCTCCTACACGCTGCCGATGACCGACGGCGCGGCGCTCGCCGCGCTGATTGAACGCGAAGCGCCCGACCTGGTCATTCCCGAGATCGAAGCGATCGCGACACCGACGCTCCTCGAACTCGAAGAGACGAAGAAGGTGCGCGTGATACCCACCGCACGAGCGGCATTGTTGACGATGAATCGGGAAGGGATTCGCCGCCTCGCTGCCGAAACGCTTCGCCTTCCTACTTCGCCTTATCGCTTTGCGAGCAGTCTCGATGAGTTGCGCGCGGCTGCAGAGTCCGTGGGACTTCCGTGTGTCGTCAAGCCGGTGATGTCATCCTCAGGAAAGGGACAATCAAAGGTCGACCGCGCTGCAGACCTCGAGCACGCATGGCGGTATGCCGCCAGTGGCGCGCGCGTCGATAACGCGCGGGTCATCGTCGAAGGTTTCGTCCGCTTCGACTACGAGATCACGCAGCTCACGGTGCGCGCCGTCGGCGCCGACGGCAGCATCGAGACACACTTCTGCGAACCGATCGGACACGTGCAAGTGGCAGGCGACTACGTCGAAAGCTGGCAGCCGCAGCCGATGGCGCCGCAAGCGCTGGCTCGCGCGCGCGTGATCGCAAAGACGGTGACGGACAATCTGGGCGGCCTGGGAATCTTCGGTGTGGAGCTGTTCGTCGCGGGCGATGAGGTTTGGTTCAGCGAAGTCAGTCCACGGCCGCACGACACCGGAATGGTGACGATGGCCACGCAGCGCCTCAACGAATTCGAGTTGCACGCGCGCGCCGTGCTCGGGTTGCCCGTCGATACGTCGTTGCGTGCCCCAGGTGCTTCGGCGGTCATCTACGGAGGCGTCGAGGCGAAGGGCATCGTCTTCGAGGGCATCGCTGACGCGTTGCGCGTTCCCGGCTCGGATCTCCGGTTGTTCGGCAAGCCTGAATCGTTCGCCAAACGGCGCATGGGGGTTGCACTCGCCAATGCAGACGGCGTCGACGAGGCCCGCCGACGGGCGAAACTCGCAGCGTCCCTGGTCCGCCCGCGGCGCGCGTGAAGCAGGTGAATTTCGGCCTGTGCGCGCCAGCGTTCCCCTCTAGAATGCCCGCCTGTTCCGCTTTCTGCCTCACCAGGCGAGCCTTGCATGAAGATTCTCCTAGTCGACGATCACTCGCTGATCACGGACGCGCTGCGCCTGCTGCTGACGGACAT
>Ga0335084_10007377_pt1 | contig 10957 bp, 10 predicted proteins | sample Lox_Sample_44_FD_206721 | JGI IMG/M metagenome (GOLD analysis project Ga0335084, IMG submission 206721) | Soil microbial communities from Loxahatchee National Wildlife Refuge, Florida, United States - Lox_Sample_4.4 | ecosystem: Environmental > Terrestrial > Soil > Wetlands | place: USA...
CCTCGATGCACCACACAAGTTGCGCCGTCTTCAGCCCTCCCCGCCGGGCGGGGAAGGAGACGGGAGTGCGTCATCCCTCCCGCACGGCCGGAGGCAGGTTGCGCCTGGTGGTTGAGGATCGGCGAAGCGCGCGGCCGCTCCGAAGCGAGGCCGACAAAAACCAGGTGCGAGCCTAGCGAGCGCTCCCGCGACGAGTGCACGCGCGATCGGCGAACCCAATCGCGTGCACGAGGAGTGCCTATGACTTTGACGCGGCCTTGACCGTCGGCCATTGGCGACGGCTGATCGGCAGCCGCTCGGGAACGTCCTTGAGCAGGACTTCCCAGTGGCCTTCGGAGGACTCACCTTCCTCGTCGATGCTGCCGCGCACTCGCTGGAATCCGAGGATGGACTTGCGTGAGACCAGCGCGTTGCGGTGAATGCGCACGAAGCGCTCGCCGAACTCGCCTTCGAGCGAAGTCAGCGACTCTTCGGTCAGGTGCTCGCGTGCGACCGTGCGGATGGTCACGTACTTCAGCTCGGCGCGCAGGTAGACGATGTCGTCGACGGGCACCAGGATCATGCGGCCGCGCTCCGACACCGTGACATGCGATCGCACCGAGCCGATGGTCTTGGCGAGGTCCTCGATGCGCGGCTCGTGCGTGCGGAAGCGCTCGGCCCGCGCCAGCGCCGCGACCAGGCGCTCTGCACGCACCGGCTTCATCAGGTAGTCGAGCGCGCGCACCTCGAACGCTTCGAGCGCGTGCTCGTCGTAGGCAGTGACGAAAATCACCGCCGGTGGATTGCTGCGCTGGGCAAGATGCCGCGCGACCTCGATGCCGTTCATGTCCGGCATGTGCACGTCGAGCAGCACAACGTCGGGGTTCAGCCGGTCCACTTCCTCGAGGCCACGGATGCCGCCGCCCGCCTCGCCGACGAGCTGCAGCGAGACCTGCTCGGAGCAGTCGCGCAGCACCTGCCCGAGCCGCGCCCGAGCCGGAGGTTCGTCGTCAACGATCATCACGTTCAGCATCACTTGCCCTTCAGGCGCGCCTTTCGACCGGCAAGGTCATCGTCAGCTCGAAGCGGTCGCGCCTGACCTGCGTCTCGACCTTCGCTTCGAGGTCATAAATCAGCGCCAGCCGACCCCGGATGTTGGCCAGCCCGATCTGGTTGCCTTCGCGCTCCGGCCGTTCCGGAGCGATCGGATTGCTGACGAACATCTCCAGCGTGAAGCCGTGCTGGCGAACCCGCACGATGATATCGGCGCGGCCCGGGAGCGTTTCCGCCCCGTAACGGATCGCGTTCTCGATCACCGGCTGCAGCAACAACTGTGGCACCTTTGCCCGGGGGTGGTATGCCCCGATTTGCCAGTCAACGGCCAGCCTATTCCCGAGTCGCGTCTGCTCGATCTCAACATAGTTGCGGCAGAGCTCGATTTCCTGCGCCAGCGGCACGAGTCTGCGGGTATCGGCCATCACCGCGCGGAACAGTTCGGCGATCGATTCCAGCATCCGCTCGGCCTTGGCTGGCTCGCTGCGGATCACCGCCAGCACCGCGTTCAGGCTGTTGAACAGGAAGTGCGGGCGGATGCGTGACTGCAGCGCCTGGTATTTCGCTTCGACCACCGCCGGCGAGAAGGCGCGCTCGCGCAGCTCGTAGTAGTGCTGCACACCGGCTCCGAGTGCGGCGCCCGCGAGCGCGTGTCCGATCGGTACCCACGGACCCGCGTCGCCCCGCAATGCCAAAGTAAACGCGTAGGCGACAAGGCCCGGTGTCAGCCAGGCGATCGCACGCTGCAGCGGCACGCTGATCAGCGGCAGCGCGCGTCGCTCGGCGCACCAGAGCATCAGCGTCGTGAGGGTCGCGGGCGCGGCGAGCGCCGTGATGTTCAGGAATGCGCTCACCGCCTCGGCCGGGCTCGCGGCGTCGGCCACTGCGGCGGTCAACGTCAGCGCGACGACGATGCCGATGACCCGCATCAGCACCCCCATGTTGCAGCCGTCGGGCACCACGCGGCGCGGCGTCGGGATGGCGGTCTCTGCGCGGGCGAGTGGGCCCTTGATCGCGGGTGGAGACGCTTTCACAAACCTATAATCGGCGACCGCATGCATGCGATGGCGCGCCTCGGGTCGAGGACGACGGCCACCTTTCCCTTCGACCGATTATGTCAGAGCATCCCGCCGACCCCTCCGATCCCCTAGGCTCGAAAAGCGCGGCGTGGTCGGGCCGTTTCGAAGAACCGGTGGCCGACTTCGTGCTCCGCTACACCGCATCGGTGGCCTTCGACCGGCGCCTGGCGCAGGCGGACATCGAAGGCTCGCTGGCGCACGCGGCGATGCTGGCGCGGCAGGGCATCATCGCCCCGGATGATCTGGCCGCGATCGAGCGCGGGCTGGCGCAGATCCGCGGGGAGATCGAGCGTGGCGACTTCGACTGGCGCCTGGATCTCGAGGACGTCCACCTGAACATTGAGAAGCGCCTCACCGATCTCGTCGGCGATGCAGGCAAGCGGCTCCACACGGGACGCTCTCGCAACGACCAGGTCGCGACGGACCTGCGCCTGTGGCTGCGTGGCGAGATCGACCGCATCGTGGCGCAGTTGCGCGCGCTGCAGCGGGCGCTGGTCGAGCAGGCCGCGCGCCATGCTGCAACGGTGATGCCGGGATTCACCCACCTGCAGGTGGCGCAGCCGGTCACGTTCGGCCACCACCTGCTCGCGTACGTCGAGATGTTCGAGCGCGACGTCGAGCGCATGCTCGACGCGCGCCGGCGCGTCAACCGACTGCCGCTCGGCGCCGCTGCGCTGGCCGGCACCACCTTTCCGATCGACCGCGAGTTCGTCGCGCAGCGGCTCGCCTTCGAAGCGGTCGCCGACAACTCGCTCGACGCCGTCAGCGACCGCGATTTTGCGATCGAGTTCACGGCCGCGGCAGCGCTACTGATGGTCCACATCTCGCGACTCGCCGAGGAGATCGTGCTGTGGATGAGCCCGCGCTACGGCTTCATCCGGCTGCCGGACCGGTTCACGACCGGCTCATCGATCATGCCCCAGAAGAAGAACCCGGACGTGCCTGAACTTGCCCGTGGCAAGAGCGGCCGCGTAGTCGGTCACCTGATGGGCCTGCTGACGCTGATGAAGGGCCAGCCGCTCGCGTACAACAAGGACAACCAGGAGGACAAGGAGCCGCTGTTCGACACGGTGGACACCGTGCTCGACACACTGCGCGCCTTCGTCGAGATGGTGCCCGGCATCGAGGTCGACGCCGACGCAATGTGGCGCGCGGCCGCCGAAGGACACTCCACCGCCACGGATCTCGCGGATCATCTGGTGCGTCACGGCGTCCCTTTCCGCGAAGCGCACGAGATCGTCGCGCGCGCGGTCCGGCTCGCGGCCTCGCGTCACGTCGAGCTGGCCGCACTGCCGGCGGCCGAGCTCACCTCGCTCGCACCGCAGGCCGGCGACGATCTGGCACGGGTGCTGAGCCTCGAAGGCTCGGTCGCGGCCCGCGACCACCGCGGGGGCACCGCCCCGGCGCGCGTGCTGCAGCAGGTCGAGGTGTGGCGTCGACGCCTCGCCGCCGCGTCCTAGCGTCACCACTGCGGCGGAATCCGCGCACGAACGAAGACGCATAGGCTCGCCAGGGCCGCTCTTGCGTTTTCGCGGATAGAATCGCCCGGGCTTTGCAGGCGAAGATAGTCCACGCTGGTTGACCGAGGGGGACCCGACATGTCCGCACTGCTGTCGCTGTCGCGCGCGATCGACGAGATGAACCGGCGGATCTTCCGAGTCGTGATGTGGCTGATCCTGATCGTCACGCTGATCAGCGCCGGCAACGCGATCATCCGCTATCTGCTCAACATGTCGTCGAACGCATGGCTCGAGCTCCAGTGGTACCTGTTCTCGGCCATCTTCCTGTTTGCCGCCCCGCACACGCTGCAGCAGAACGAGATGGTCCGCATCGATGTCGTCGCGGGCCGGCTGAGCAAACGCACACAGGCGTGGATCGACGTGCTGGGCACGCTGTTCTTCCTGCTGCCGGTGTCGCTGCTGATCCTGTACCTGTCGTGGCCGGTATTCATGCAGGCACTTCAACGCGGCGAGGTCTCGACCAACGCCGGCGGCCTGATCATCTGGCCGGCGCGGTTACTCGTACCGATAGGATTCCTGCTGCTGTCGCTGCAGGGCATATCGCAGCTGATCAAGTACGCCGCGTTCCTGACCGGTCACGGACCCGATCCGACTGCCAAGCAGGAACACAAGAGCGCCGAGGAACTGCTCGCGGAGGAGATCCTGAAGTCGCGGGGTGAGCAGGCATGACCCAGTTCCTGATCAACAACATGGCGCCGCTGATGTTCGCGGCGCTGGTGATCTTCCTGCTGATCGGCTACCCCGTCGCGTTCTCGCTCGGTGCGATCGGGATTGCCTTCGCACTGATAGGCATCGAACTCGGCCTGCTCGAGCCCAGCCTCTTTCAGGCCTTGCCCGAGCGGCTCTGGGGCGTGATGAGCAACGAAACGCTGCTCGCGATCCCGTTTTTCACCTTCATGGGGCTGATCCTCGAGCGCAGCGGCATGGCCGAGGATCTTCTCGACACAATCGGCCAGCTGTTCGGGCCGGTACGCGGCGGTCTCGCCTTCGCGGTGATCTTCGTCGGTGCACTGCTCGCAGCGACCACCGGCGTCGTCGCCGCTTCGGTGATCTCGATGGGCCTGATCTCGCTGCCGATCATGCTGCGCTACGGCTACGACCGCCGCGTCGCCGCCGGCGTGATCGCAGCCTCGGGCACGCTCGCGCAGATCATTCCGCCGTCGCTGGTGCTGATCATCATGGCCGACCAGCTCGGCAAGTCGGTCGGGGACATGTACGCAGGCGCCTTCATACCCGGGTTCGTGCTGACGGGCCTGTACGCGCTTTTTGTCATCCTGGTGGCGATGTTCCGGCCGAACTTCGTGCCGGCGCTGCCGCTCGAGGCGCGCACGATCCGTGAGCCGGACGACTCTGCGGGGACGCGATCACTCGGCATCCTCGCCGCGATCTCGGCGGTTCTCGCCATCGGCGTCGAGCACTTCACGCTGCCGGCCGATGCGCCGACCGACATGACCATCATCGTCGGCCTGGCGAGCGGCATGGGCATCGCCTTCGTGGTCGCGCTGGCGAACAGGCTGCTGAAGCTGGGCCTACTGTCGAAGCTCGCCGAACGCGTGGTGTTCGTCCTGATCCCGCCACTCGGACTCGTGTTCCTGGTGCTGGGCACGATCTTCCTCGGGATCGCAACGCCGACCGAGGGCGGTGCGATGGGCGCGACCGGAGCACTGCTGATGGCCGTGTCGCGCAAGCGACTCAGCCTCGATCTACTCAAGCAGGCGATGAGCTCGACCGCCAAGCTCACGGCGTTCGTCGTTTTCATCCTGGTCGGCGCGCGGGTGTTCAGCCTCACGTTCTACGGCGTCGACGGCCACGTATGGGTCGAACACCTGCTCTCGGACCTGCCGGGCGGCGCCGTCGGATTCCTGATTGTCGTGAACGTACTGGTATTCGTGCTGGCGTTCTTTCTCGATTTCTTCGAGCTGTCGTTCATCGTAGTGCCACTGCTGGGGCCGGTGGCGGAGAAACTTGGTATCGACCTCATCTGGTTCGGCGTCCTGCTTGGCGTGAACATGCAGACCTCGTTCATGCATCCGCCGTTCGGCTTTGCGCTGTTCTACCTGCGCAGCGTCGCACCGAAGAACGACTACGTCGACAAGCTGACGCGCAAGACGATGGCGCCGGTGACGACGGGACAGATCTACTGGGGTGCAATCCCGTTCGTCGTGATCCAGCTGATCATGGTCGGCATCGTGATCGCCTTCCCGCAGCTGGTGCTCGTCTACAAGAAGGACGCGAGCACGGTCGATCCGAATTCGATCGAGATGTCGATACCCACCGAGGGCGGCGGCGAGTCGGGCGGGCCGCCACCGGTCGAGGGCGGCGGGATGCAGAACTTCGGGGCACCGCCGGCCGACCAGGGTTATGGCAGCGGCGCTCCGCCCGCCGACACCGCGCCGGCCGACGACGCCAGCAAATCCATGCAAGACGCGTTCAAGGCGCCAACCCCAGAGGCTACGAAGAAGTAACCCGCCGCAGCGCCCGCTAATGGAAAAGGGCGCGTGCCTCAGGCATGCGCCCTTTTGCTTCAGGGCCGGCGGCCTACTTCTTCGCGGGCGCCGCCGTGCGCAGCGTCCCGGCCATGAAGGTGTCGAAGTTCAGCTCGGCGACGCCGAACCAGCGAATCTGCTCGTCGCGGAACGCCTTCCACGGTTCGTAGATCTTCTTGAAAGCAGCGTTCTTTTCTGAGGTCTCGGCGTAGACCTCATTGGCCGCCGCCCAAGCGGCATCCAGGATCGGTCGGGGCCAGGCGCGAAGCTGCACACCTGAGGCGATCAGCCGCCGCAGGGCTGCCGGATTCAGCGAATCGTACTTGGCGAGCATGTCGACATTCGCGTAGCCGCACGCCGCCTCGAGGATCGCCTGGTAATCCTTCGGCAGTTCGCTGTAGGCCTTGATGTTGACGAAGAGATCGAGCTCGGGGCCGCCCTCCCACCATCCGGGCGCGTAATAGAACTTCGCGACCTTGCCGAGGCCCAGTTTTTCGTCGTCGTACGGACCGACCCACTCGGCAGCATCGATCGTGCCCTTTTCCAGCGCCGGATAGATGTCACCGGCAGCAATCTGCTGCGGCACGACGCCGAGCTTCGCCATGACCGTTCCGGCGAAGCCCCCCATGCGGAACTTCAGGCCCTTGAGGTCGGCGACCGTCTTCACCTCCTTGCGGAAGAAGCCCCCCATCTGCGCGCCCGTGTTGCCCGCCGGAAACGCCATGATGTTGTAGCCCTTGAAGAACTCCGCCATGAGCGCCTTGCCACCGCCGTGATACATCCACGCATTCTGCTGGCGTGCATTCATGCCAAACGGAATGGCGCAGGAGAATGCGAACGTCGGGTCCTTGCCGAAGAAGTAGTACGGCGCGGTGTGGCAGCACTGCACCGTGCCGTTCTGCACGGCGTCCAGCGCCTGCAGGGCGGGGACGATCTCGCCCGCAGCAAACACCTGGATCTGGAACTTGTTGTTGGTGGCCGCGGCGACGGTCTTTGAGATGACATCGGCGGCGCCGAAGATCGTGTCGAGCGACTTCGGGAAGCTCGATGTCAGGCGCCACTTGACTTCGGGCTGGCCCTGGGCCAGCGCCGGGGCCGCGATCGCGGCGGCCGCGACGCCCGCGCCTGCCGTGCTCGCCTTCTTGAGAAAGGAACGACGTTCCATGCTGGTGAGTCTCCTGAATGCTGGTTGTGGAGGCGGCGTGGACTGCGAGCGGACGGCCGCCCGCCTTCCGCTGCGCGCGATTCTAGAGCCGATCCCGGGGTTCCCGATGTCGGCAGGCCCGCGGCCGGATCAAGGTCTGAGCCCGCCGCCGCCTAGGCGCCTGCGACCGTCATGCCCTCGATCAGGACCGAGCCGGACACCTTGCTTCCGCGGACCAGCGCATCGGTGCCGACCGCGACGATGTTCATGAACATCTGGCGCAGGTTGCCCGCAATCGTGATCTCCTCCACGGGATACCGGATCTGCCCGCCCTCGACCCAGAAGCCGCTGGCGCCGCGCGAATAGTCGCCGGTCACGTAGTTGACGCCCTGCCCGATCAGTTCAGTCACCAGCAGCCCGGTGTCCAGCCGGCGCAGCATGACTTCGAAGTCGTCTTCCTCGTCGGTTGCGCTCGAATGCAGCGTCAGGTTGTACGAGCCGCCGGCGTTGCCGGTCGATTTCATCCCGAGCTTGCGCGCCGAGTAGGTCGACAGGAAGTAGCCGTCGAGCCGACCGTCGCGGACGACAAGGCGGCTCAGGCCGCGCACACCCTCCTCGTCGAACGGACTCGATCCGGCACCGTGCACCAGGTATGGATCCTCTTCGATGCTGATATGCCGCGCAAAGACCGCCTTGCCGATCGAGTCGACCAGGAACGAAGCCTTCCGATAGAGCGATCCGCCGCTGGCCGCCTGCACGAAGTTGCCCAGCAGTCCGCATGCCAGCGGCGCCTCGAACAGCACAGGGCACTGCCGCGTCGTCAGCTTGCGCGCGCCCAGGCGCGCCAGAGCGCGGCGCGCGGCATAGTCGCCGACGGCCTCGGGTGTCGCCAGCTCCGCGTGCAGTCGCGAGGTCGAAAACCAGTCGTCGCGCTGCATCCCGCTCGCGTCGCGCGCAATCGGCGACACGGAGATCGAATGGCGCGAATACGGATAGCCCGCCATGAAGCCCCGCGTATTCGCCAGCACGAAATGCCCGGACGAGGTGTAAGCGTTCGCGCCCTCGGAGTTGACGACACGCGGGCTGACCGCGAAGGCGGCGGCTTCGCAGCGCTGCGCCAGCGCGATCGCCTCCTCTGGTTCGACGAGCCAGGGATGGAACAGGTCGAGGTCGCGCGGCTTGCGCTCGAGGGTGTCTTCGTCGGGCAGCCCGGCCGCGCCGTCTTCAGCCGTGTAGCGGGCAATGTTGTGCGCCGCCTCGACCGCCTGAGTCACAGCGGCCGCGGAGAAATCAGAAGTCGACGCGTGCCCGCGTCGACTGCCCAGATAGACGGTGACACCGAGCCCCTTGTCGCGTGTGTGCTCGATCGTCTCGACCTTGCGCTTGCGCACGGTGACCGACAGGCCGGTGGCCTCGCTCGCCTCGCACGACGCGTCGGTGGCGCCGAGCGAGCGCGCATGTGCGAGGGCGGATTGCGCCAGTTCGCGCAGGCGGTCGTCGGAAATGGCAAAGACGGTCACGGCGATGTGATGTTGCGCGGGTGGAGTGAACACCACGAGCAGTCGGCGCCTCGTGGCGGCGGGGCGGTTGCCCCGATATGGCTCGGTATCATAAACAACGATGACCCGCGAGATCTCCGAAGAGCTTTCCGCAGACGCGGACGGCACACCGAGCAAGAGCCAGCGCAAGCGCGACATGCACGCGCTGCAAGCCCTCGGGGCGGAGCTCGTGCGGCTGCGGCGCGAGCAGCTCGATCGTCTTGATCTTCCCGACGAACTGCGCGAAGCGGTCGAGTTCGCCCATCGCGTGACCAGCCACGAGGCGCGGCGGCGCCACATGCAGTACCTCGGCAAATTGATGCGCCAGGTCGATGCGGATACGATCCGCGCGGGCATCGCCGGCGTGACCGGCGAGTCGCGCGCCGCGGTCGCACAGATGCACCTCGCAGAGCGCTGGCGCGAGCGGCTGCTCGAAGACGATGCCGCGCTGACCGAGTTCCTGGCCGGGCACCCAGGTGCCGATGTGCAGTGGCTGCGCGCTGCCATCCGCGCTGCGCGGCGGGAACGTGCCGCCGAGCGCGCGCCGCGGCAGGCCCGGGAGCTGTACCGCTGGCTCCATGGACAACTGCGGGATCGGGCTGCGCATGAAGGCTGAACGCAGGCATCCTGACGAACTGGTCGTCGGCCTTGTCTCGATCTCGGACCGGGCATCGAGCGGCGTCTACGCGGACCAGGGCCTGCCAGCACTGAAGGAGTGGTTCGCGCGCGCGCTGGTTTCGCCGTGGCAGGCTCATGAGCGACTGATCGCCGACGAGGCACCGGCGATCCGGCAGACGCTGGTCGAGCTTGTCGACGACGTGGGCTGCGACCTCGTGCTGACGACCGGCGGGACCGGACCTTCGCGACGCGACGTGACGCCCGAAGCGACACTGGCAGTCGCGACACGCGAGATGCCGGGCTTCGGCGAGCAGATGCGGCGACTTTCGCTCGAGTTCGTTCCGACGGCGATCCTGTCGCGCCAGGTCGGCGCGCTGCGTGAAGTCGACGGGCACGCGGCGCTGATCCTCAACCTGCCCGGACAACCCAAGGCGATTGCAGAGACGCTGGAAGGACTGAAGAACTCCGACGGCACCCCTAGAGCACATGGCATCTTCGCCGCCGTCCCGTACTGCATCGATCTGATCGGCGGCCCCTACATCGAGACGCGCACCGAAGTCATCGCGGCCTTCCGGCCGAAGAGCGCACAACGCAGGAAAACAACCTGATGGATACAGAGACGCTGCAGGCGGTCGAACTGCAGACCCATCCTTCCCCGACCGCGAGCATCGTCTGGCTGCACGGGCTCGGCGCCGACGGTTACGACTTCGTGCCGGTCGTGCGCGAACTCGAGCTGCTGCGTGCGCCGCCGGCGCGCTACATCTTCCCGCATGCGCCGACGCGTCCGGTCACGATCAACGGCGGCTACGTCATGCGTGCCTGGTACGACATCCTCGGCACCGACATCGCGCGGCGCGAGGACGACACAGGCATCGTCGATTCGCAGCGACATGTCGAGACTCTGATCGCGCGCGAAGTCGGGCGCGGTACACCACGCTCACGCATCGTGCTGGCCGGATTTTCCCAGGGCGGCGCGATCGCTCTGCACACGGGGCTGCGACAGCGCGAGGCGCTGGCCGGCCTGCTCGCGCTGTCGAGCTATCTGCCGCTCTTCGAGCGCTTTGATACGGAGCGCGTTTCGGCGTCGGCATCGGTCCCGATCTTCATGGCGCACGGCCGGGCCGACCCGGTGATCCCCTTGGCGCGCGCTGTCAGCTCACGCGACCGACTGCAGGCGGCCGGCTACCCGGTCGAGTGGCACGAGTACGAGATGCCGCATTCGCTCTGCGAGGAAGAGATCCGTCACATCGCCGCATTCCTGGGCCGCGTGCTCGCCTGAGCGCACCCCGCAGGAGTGGGGGCGTCCGCTCGTGCCGGCCGCCGCATTCCGGAGAACTACGGCAAGTCGAAGACCAGTACTTCGGCCGCTTCGCCGCCGGACACCGTGATGCGTTCGACCTCGGTCAGCTTGGCCGCATCACCGGCGTCGAGCGCCGCGCCGTTCACCCGGACGCTGCCGCGCGCGACGTGCACGTAGACACGGCGTCCGGCCGCGACTTCGAGCGTCGCCGACTCGTCCCCGTCGAACAGACCCGCCAAC
>Ga0335084_10007379_pt1 | contig 10953 bp, 7 predicted proteins | sample Lox_Sample_44_FD_206721 | JGI IMG/M metagenome (GOLD analysis project Ga0335084, IMG submission 206721) | Soil microbial communities from Loxahatchee National Wildlife Refuge, Florida, United States - Lox_Sample_4.4 | ecosystem: Environmental > Terrestrial > Soil > Wetlands | place: USA: Florida...
ATGGTCAACGAGCTGTTCGCCGCGTATGGCGCCGTGCAGGGCGACGACATCTACAAGTTCGCCTCGGATGTGTTCGCCGATCAATCGATCGAGATCGATCGCATGCAGCAGATGCTCAACAAGAAAGAGGAGTCTGGATCATGAGACTGGCCACGTCTGTCACGTCGGGGCTGGCGATCGCGCTGTTCGTGGGCGCGGCGTGCGGCCCGACCAAGCCACCCTCGACGCCGCCGCCCGGTCCCGCGTCGGCGACGCCGGCCGCACAGCCGGCGACGCCGCCAGCTCCCGCGGCCACCCCGGCGCCGGCGCCGACGGCACCCGCGGCCGCAGCGGCCGCGACTCCGCCGGCTGGGGCGCCCGCAGGCGCGCCGCCCGCGGGCGGTGGACGCGGACGTGGCGAGCGGCCCCCGCTGCCCCCGCTGCCGCCGGCCGTGATGCCCGCGCCGGTCGCGCCGATCGTGTCGGCGACGGCGCCGTCCCCCGATCCGCGCGTGGGCCTCGGGGCCGGACGGTGGGACGCCGCGCAGGCGGCGTGGAACATCCGGATGATCTCGACGACGCCGCCGAGTCTGGCGTCGATGGGCGCGACGCACTCCGATCTCGCGTTCTTCAGTCACTACGCGATTCAGGGCAACTACAACGGCTTCGAGATCTGGGACATCTCGAATCCCCTGAAGCCCGTCCTCGCGAACGCGTACGAGTGCCCGGCGTCGCAGAACGACGTGTCGGTGTTCAAGAACCTGCTCTTCATGTCGTCCGAGGCGACCAACAGCCGCAGTGATTGCCACTTCGGCGGCGTGCTCGATCCGGTGAGCAAGGATCGCGTGCGCGGCATCCGCATCTTCGACATCAGCGACGTCAAGCACCCGAAGCTCGTGACGAGCGTGCAGACGTGCCGCGGGTCGCACACGCACACGGTCGTCACGCAGCCTGGCGACAAGGACAACGTCTACATCTACGTGTCGGGCACGGCGGGCGTGCGCTCGCCGGACGAGCTGCCGGGATGCCTCGACTCGGGTCGCGGGGTGAACGACGCCACGACGGCGCAGTTCCGGCTCGAGGTGATCAGGGTCCCGCTCGCGAATCCTGGGGCGGCCGCCGTGGTCAGCTCACCGCGCATCTTCAACGACCTGCCGGCGGCTCCGCGCAATGAGGAGCGCGCGGCCGTTGATGCGGCGAGCCGCGGTGCTGGCGCGGGACGCGGGGCGGGCGGCGGACGCGGCGGCGGCGCGGCCGGCGCCGGTGCGGCTGGTGCGGGCGCTGGTGCGGCGGGCGGCGGCGGTGCGGCGGGCGCGGGCGGTGCCGGGGCTCCCGCGGCGGGACGCGGCAACGCGAACGCGACGCCCACGGGCCCCAATCAATGCCACGACATCACGGTGTACCCCGAAGTGGGCCTGGCGGGCGGTGCCTGCGCCGGCCTCGGTCTGCTCCTCGACATTCGCGAGGCGGCGCACCCGATTCGCATCGCCTTCGCGGCCGATCCCAACATGTCGTTCTGGCACTCGGCGACGTTCAGCAACGACGGCAAGAAGATTCTGTTCTCCGACGAGTGGGGCGGCGGATCGCAGCCGCGCTGCCGGAGCACGGACAAGATGGAGTGGGGCGCCGACGCGCTGTTCACGATCGAGGATCAGAAGCTGGTCTTTCACACGTATTACAAGATGCCCGCCGCGCAGACCTCTCAGGAGAACTGCGTCGCGCACAATGGCTCGCTGATTCCGATCCCCGGCCGCGACGTGATGGTGCAGGCGTGGTACCAGGGCGGGATCTCGGTGTTCGACTGGACCGACGTGTCGCACCCGAAAGAGATCGGCTTCTTCGACCGCGGTCCGATGGATTCGACCAGACTCGTGGATGCCGGGTCCTGGTCCGCCTACTGGTACAACGGCGTCATCGTCAGCTCCGAGATCGCGCGCGGCCTCGATATCTACGAGCTCGTGCCGAGCGGCCTCATCACGCAGAACGAGATCGACGCGGCGAAGACGGTGAAGCTCGACTTCCTGAACGTGCAGGATCAGCCGAAATTCGTGTGGCCGCCGAGCTTCGCGCTGGCGCGGGCGTTCGTCGACCAGCTCGAGCGGTCGAACGGCCTGGCGGCGGCTCGCCTCGCAAGCGTGCGCACGGCGCTCTCGACGGCCGAGAAGGCGTCCGGCGCCGCGCGTCGCACGCAGCTCACGCAACTCGCCACGCAGCTCGACGCCGACGCGGCATCGTCGTCCGACAAGGCGAAGGTCGCGATGCTGTCGGCGGCGGTGCGGGAGCTGGCGAAGTGAGAAGTGAGAAGGCAGAAGGCTGAGGGCAGAAGGCAGAAGGCAGAGGTCAGAGGTTGGGGAGTCCCGGCTTCTGACCTTTTGCATTTATAATCGATAATTCGGGTACGTCCCAAGCGTGGGCCAGTAGCGCAGTTGGGAGCGCGCATGAATGGCATTCATGAGGTCACGGGTTCGACTCCCGTCTGGTCCACCATCCTCTAAGCCAGAACGACACGCGAGTTGACCACCCGCCGTATTTGCCAGCGGCGCTTTCTCGGGCGCACTGACGCGGCAGGCATTATGCTGTTGTCTCAGCAATGTCGTGGAGACTCCGGGTGGGCAAGCTCGCGCAGCCGGCAGCCGTCGCGGCACTGACAGCCGTGACGATGGGCGCGGCCTGCGGCACGGAGCCGGGCGCGCCCACGTCGGTGGCAAGCGCCGTGCCCGTGTTGCCCGCCACCGGTGCAGTAATCAACTTCTACACTCAACCGGTGACTCTGGTGGTCACCAACGGCGTCACGACGGGAGTGAGCCCACTGATGCTGACATTCGAGGTCGCGACAGACGCCCAGTTCGCGCATCGGGTGTTTACGCGCGACGTGCCGCAGGCTGATGGCGGCCGGACGAGTGTGACGCTCGATCCGCTCCCTGCAGACACCACCTACACCTGGCGAGTACGAACGGCCGCGGCCGAGACCAGCGCGGCGTCACCCTCATCGACGTTCACGCTTGGTTCGGAAGTGGTCATCGACACGCCCACGCCGATCCAGCCGATCAATGACGGGTTGGCCGACGCGCGGCCAACGCTGACTGTCCGCAACGCAGCCCACCGGGGGCCGGCAGGAGCGCTGGTGTACCGCTTCGACATCTCACCCGACGCCTCGTTCACAGCAACCCTCACTAGCGGCACCGCGCTCGAGGGTGGCGGAACCACATCGTTCACTAGTGCGGCGGAAGTGCCTCTCGCGACTCTGCTCTACTGGCGTGCTCGTGCCCAGGACACGGCCAGCGGCGTCGTGGGCGCGGCATCGGCACCCCAGCGGATGTACGCCACGCGACTCGGCACGCGCCCGGCACGGCTCACGCTGCACGAAGGAAGTCAGTGCAAGCCATCCCGCACGCGCGACTACGAATTCGACGGTACGCTCGTGGACACGGGCGCGACGCTGGCGCTGACCTTGCCCAGGATCGTCGGGCCCTCAGCGGATCGGTTTCTCACGCTCGATCTCACGCGCACGGCGAACGCCTTCACCGGCATGCTTCAGGGGAGCTACGTCGCGAGGAACGGCTGGGAGATCGTCGTCGGCGGGCCCGCCTCGGTTGGCACTCAGCCGACTGGAGTCGCCTCGGTGGCAGGCTCCGTTGTTCCCGACGGCCGCTTGAGCGGCACCTTCGACGGCTCGCTCCGCATATGGACGCCATTCAGCGACGACGGCAGCGCGTGCGTGTCGCGCTTCACGTTCGACGTCGCGCCGACGGGCGGGTAGTCGCTAGACGCCCCACAGCGCGCGTAAGTCCGACAGCGTCCCGTTGAACTTGTCGCGATCGCAACGGCCGACGCCGTCGACCGTGTGCGGCTCCGGCCCCATCGCGCCGTCCGTGTACTGCCACATCGTCCACGTCGTCCAGTTGAGGGGAACGACGGCCGTGGGACCGTACTGGGCGAGCCAGAACCAGCAGTTCGCGAGGACGGGATCGGTCGACGTGCCGAGCAGGTCCTTCACGTAGTGGCCGGAATACAAACCGGGCCAGCGGCCAGTCTCGTCGTGCACGTGCGTGACGAACGCGCGCGCTTCCTCGAGCGTCATGCTCGGCCCCTGACCGTTGGCTTCGAAGTCGAGGACGAGCAGTGTGTCGCTGCCCGGTTGCACGACGTCGAGGAAGTGCGCCGCCTGCTGCACGCCGTCGCTGCCCGTGCCGAAGTGATACGCGCCCCAGAGCAGCCCGGCGGCGAGCGCGGCCGGCTGCCGGAGCGCGTACGTGGGATCGGTGAACGCGAGGCCCTGGGTCGCCTTGTGGATGACGCCGAGAATGCCGGCCGCCTGGGCGCGCGCGAAACCCGGGTCGGCATTGTGATGGGAGAGGTCGACGACGACGTTGAGCGGTCCCGGCGCGCTCGTGCGCGCGCGTCGGCGCCGTCGGCGGGAGGACGCCCTCGATGTCCGGCCCACGCTCGAACGATACACCCGGCGTGCGACAAAACGTCGCACCCGCCCTCGGGCGCCGTCGGCTATAGTCCGATCGTGCGTCGACATTCGAGCGTGTGGGTCATGCTCAGCGTGGGACTGGCCCTCGGTGCGGCGCGGTGCACGCCGACCAGGCCGCCGCCTCCCACGGTGGGGACGGTCGGCGTCGCCAACCACGACAACACCGGCGTCTCGCTCGCCTCCGACGGCCAGCGTGCCGTGATGGCTTGGGCGGCCACGGCCGATGGGCGGACGAACATCTACGCTGCGGTGAGCGAGAACGGCGGCGCGACGTTCGGCGCGCCGGTCCGCGTGAACGACCTCGACGGCGACGCGCGCGTGTCCGGCGAGCAGCCGCCCCGCGTCGCCCTCGGCCGCGAGGTCGTCGTCGTGTGGGCGTCGCGCCATGACGAGGCCTCGCGCATTCGCATGGCGCGATCGGTCGACGGCGGGCGCACGTTTCTGCCCGCGGTCACGCTGCACCAGGAGCCGCTCGCGGGTGCGCGCGGCTGGCAGTCGGTGGCGATCGGTCCCGACGACGCCGTGCAGGCAGTGTGGCTCGACGGCCGCTACGCCGACCCGCACGCCATGACGCACCACCACGGCGAGACGGCCTCCGGCGAGAAACCGCCTGCCCCGCGGCAGGACGTCGTGCTCGCCACCTGGACCAAGGGCGCTGCGGCCGCCGAGACGGACATCGCGCCGAACGTGTGCTTCTGCTGCAAGACCGCGATCACCTACGGGCCCGACGGCGCCTTGTACGCCGCATGGCGCCACATCTATCCGAACAGCATGCGCGACATCGCGGTCGCGCGGTCCGCCGACAACGGCAGGACGTTCGGTCCACCCACGCGCGTGAGCGAGGACAACTGGCAGCTCGACGGCTGTCCGGACGACGGCCCGGCGATGGTCGTGGACGGCAGGAACGTGATCCACATCGTGTGGCCGACGCTCGTGCCCGGCGCGACGACGGCGAAGGGGATCTTCTACGCGTTCTCGACCGACGGCGGGCGCACGTTCTCTTCGCGCGTGCGCATCGACGACCCGAAGACGGCGGGCGCCTCGCACCCGGCGATCGCGCTCAGCGGGTCAGAGGTCGTCGTCGCCTGGGACGATCTGGTGTCGAAGGTGCGAAGGGTCGAGGCACGCCGAATCAGCTCGACCGGGTCCGGCCAATCGTGGTCGCCTGTCCTCGCCGCGCCGGTCGTCGTGAGCGATGGTCCCGCGAGCTATCCCGTCCTCGCCGCGGGTGGGGGCGTGATCGTCGCATGGACGGCCGAGGGCGCGGCGCACGCGGAGATCCGCGTGCAACGTCTGCGGTCCAATTTCTGACTTCTGCCTTCTGCCTTCTGACTTCTGCCTTCTAACTTCTGACCTTCCCCGCGCTCCCCGCGCGCGTCAGCCAGAGGGCGAGGCGCCGCGCCGCTTCGTCGGGCGTCGGACCGTAGAACGGCATCACTGAGGTCGTGCGACTTGGCGTCTGCGCGAGCTGCGCGCGCCAGCGGTCGCGTCCGACCGAGGACACCTCGATGACATACGGCCGGCCGTTGATCGTTTCGTTGAAGCGGACGACGTCCACAGCTTTCCTGGTCGTGACACGCGCGGAGGTGCGCGACGTCGATCTTAGTGACCGCAGCGCCGCGCGCAAGCGAAGCGCGATGCGAAGCTGCACCAGGAGCGTGCGTCCGCGCGAGTTTGCTCGGCCAGACCCGCGAATTTTTTTTGCGCCGACAGGTCATGCACAGGGCGTGCACCAGACTTGCACAGGATTTCCACAGCCGTAATAGAGGATGGCGCCCGGCCAGCCGATATCACACAATAGAGAACCCATGACACGCCGGGCCGTTCTTGCCGGACTCGTCGCCAGCCTGCTCTGCGGCGGCGGGATGTTCGCGCAGGATACCGATCCGGGCGCGATCATGCGGGTGTTCCTGAAGGACGGCCAGGCGCTGCCGAGCCTGGGCGAGACCGCCCAGGTCGCCGACCGCCTCGTCTTCACGCTCGTCGTCGGCGATTTCGGGGCGGCGACCCAGTACCAGCTCGTCAGTCTGCCGCTCGGGCTTATCGATCTCGACCGCACGTCGCGGTACAGCGAAGCCGTGCGGGCCTCACGCTACGCGGCCACGCGCGGCGAGGCGGACTATTCCGCGATGACCGAGGACGTCTCGCGCGCGCTGGACGATCTCGCCAAGACGAATGACCCGAAAGAGCGGTTGGGGATTGCCGAGGGCGCCCGCAAACGCCTGGACGACTGGTCCAAGAGCAGCTACGGGTACCGCGCGGCTGACGGGCAGGAGCTGACAAATCTGTTCGATCAGGTGATCGCCGAGCTGCGCGCGGCGGCGGGGGAGTCGCGCTTCACGGTCGACCTGTCCACCGGACCGGCCGCCCCGAAGCACGAGCCCCTCATGGCCGCGCCGACGCTGCGGCAATCGATCGCGCTCGCGCTTTCGACCGCGTCGGTCACCGAGGATCCTGCGGGCCGCGAGGCCATTCTGAACTCGGCGCTCGCGGCGTCCGCCGACGCGCGGGACCTCGACGACTTGCGCGCCGACGCGAGCCGCTGGCTCGCCGAGGAGCGCGCGGCGGACTTTGCCTACGGGGCGCTCACGGCCGATACGCTCGCGCGCGCGGATGCCGCCGTGCAGCAGGGCAACGTGCGCGGGCTGATGGCGCTCAGGGACGGGCTGCCGGAGGTGGACCGCGCGATGGGCCGGCGACGCCCCGCGATGATCGAATGGCTCGCCAACGCCCTGGACACGCGCCTCGACGCGGCGCGCGCGCGCCGACTGGCGCTCGATCATTACCTGATGATGCGCTCGAGCCTGCTCGAATACGAGCGCAAGGCCCGGCCGGCGCTGTCCGCCCTCGATGGCCTGAAGCCGATCTTCGAGGCGATTCGCGACATGACCGGGCCCGGCTTCGAGTGGCTCATGCGGGCCGACGGGCGTCTGAAGACGCTCGTCCCGCTCATGCGCGACATGGAGGTGCCGCCCGAGCTCGCCGACGTGCACGCGACGCTGAAGAGCGCCATCAACATGGCGGCCGAGGCGTGCGCCCGCCGCAAGCTCGCGGTCGCCGCCAACGACATGCCCCTCGCGAAGGAGGCGTCGGCGGCTGCCGCCGGCGCTCTCATGCTCGCGGCGCAGGGCAGACAGGAGTTGCTCGCCCGCCTCTCTCCGCCAAAGAATAAGTAAGTCAGACCTTGTCGCAACGTGTCCTGGTACGCGCACGCGATCTCGCGGGCTTTCGCCGGGCTCTCGTCGAGCGCGCCCTCGACGGGGATCCCCTCTCGGCGCGACGCCGCGCGTTCATCGTGCCCACACGCGCCGCCGCGGAGCTCCTGCGCCAGTCGATCGAGGCCGAGGCGAGGCGCACCGGCCGCACGGCGGTCCTCCTGCCCGACCTCCTGACGCGGGACGATCTCGTCACGCGCCTGCACGGCGCGCTCCCGGGCGCTCCGCCGCTCGTCAGCCGCGCCGAACGCGAGATCCTGCTCGAGCGCGCGGCGAGGCGCGCGGCCGGCCGCGCGCGCATGCCCGGCAGCCCGTTCCACATTCGTCCGGGGCTCGTGGCCGCGATGCTCGACTTCTACGACGAGCTGCGGCGACGCGAGCGCACGATCCGCCGCTTCGCGCGCGCGCTCTTTGCCGAGCTGCGGGTGGAGCGCGGCACCGACCGCGGCAGCGAGGGCCTGATTCACCAGACGTCCTTCCTCGGGTTCGCGTTTCTCGGCTACGAGCGCGGGCTCGCGTCGAGCGGGCGTCTGGATGAACACGCGCTGTGGAGACGACTCGCGGCCGATCAGCCCGCCCTGCCGTTCGAGGAGGTCGTCGTCGCCGTCGCCGATCACCCGTCGGATCCCCGCGGCCTGTGGCCGGCCGATTTCAATCTGCTCGGCCGGCTGACCGGGATCGCGCGCCTCGACGTCGTCGTCACCGACGAGACGCACGACGCGGGATTCCGAGAGCGCATCGATCGCGAGCTCCCCGGCATCGAGGAGCAGCGGCCGGCCGGAGCCGCCGCCGCGCCGCCGGTGCTGGTCCGGCCGTCCGCCGGCGAGTCGTTGTGCTTCGTGAGCCGCGATCGCGAAGAGGAGCTGCGCGACGTTGTGCGCGGCATCCGGCGCCGGCTCCGGGACGCGGGCGGCGTGCTGCCCGAACGGACGGCGGTCGTCTTCCATCGCCCGCTGCCGTATCTGTATCTGGCGCACCAGATCCTGAGCGACGCGCGGATTCCGTATCAGACCTTCGACGCTCTGCCCCTGGCGGCCGAGCCGTTTGCGGCGCTCCTCGATCTCGTGCTGGCGTTCGCGCGCACCGGGGGCACGCGCGAAGCCGCGGTAGCGCTGCTGCGGTCGCAGCTCTTACGTTTCGAGGTCCGTGGTGAGCGGGTGGGGCGTCGGGATGCCGCGGCGCTCGACGCCGTGCTGGCCGAGCGGCGCGCGACCGGCGAGGCGGCCACGTATCCCGCGGAGGTCGAGGCGTTCTTCGGCGGCCTCGACCGGCGCGACCGCGTCGAACGCGACCGCGCGCGGCGCGCGGCCGAAGCCTCCGCTGCGCTCCGCGAGAGGCTCCAGCCGTTTCGGTCCGCCGCGGCGGCCTCCCTGCAAATCCGCGCGGTGTCCGATCTTCTGCGCGCGTCGCCGCGGGCGCCGGACGACGATGACCCGTGGCGGGATCGCCACGCCCGGGCGCGGGAGGCCGTGCTCGCCGTGCTCGACGGCCTGACCGATGCCTTCCGCCGCCACGACGACCGGCCGCGCGACCCGGAAGATCTGGTCGCGGCCGTGCACCACGCGCTCGAGGGCCGCACCTTTTCACCCAGACGCGGCCGGGCGGGCGTTCATCTCGTCGATGCCGTCGCGGCGAGATTCGGCGACGCCGATCACGCGTACCTCGTCGGGCTGGTGGAGACCGACTGGCCCGATCGCCAGCGGCGCAGCATTTTCTACTCGAGCGGCCTCCTCAAGAATCTGGGCTGGCCGCAGGAGTCGGACCAGGTCCGCGCGCAGCAGGCGGCCTTCCGCGATCTGCTGCGCCTGCCCGCGCAGACCGTCGAGCTCCACGCCTTCCAGCTCGAGGGTGACGCCATCGTCGGCGTGTCGCCGATGGTCGAAGCGGCGCGGGATCTTCCGTCGCGCGCGTTGTCCGAAGCCGAGGAGGCGGGCGCCCGGGCCGAGATGTGCTTCGCCGAGGACGCGCTCGCGGCGGGCGGCGAGGCGTGGTCGGCGCTCGACGAGGAGTCAGCGGCCTGGCTCGACCTGCGTCGGAGGCGGCCGTCGATCGACGGCCGCTCGTACGGCGGCTTCGTCGGCGCCCAGGCGCCGCAGGCCTACCGCGTGAGCCGGGTCGATCGGTATCTCGATTGTCCGTTCAAGTACTTCGCGGAGAGCGTGCTGGGCCTGCCCGAGGAGCGCGAAGAGATGTCGGGACTGACGCCCCTCGAGCGGGGCAACCTCGTGCACTCGTTGTTCGAGCGGTTCTACCGGGCGTGGCAGGAGGACGGGCGCGGGACGATCACCGACGCCCTGCTGCCGGACGCGCTTCGACTGTTCCGGCGTCTCGCGCACGAGGCGCTGGCGCGGATGCCCGAGGCGGACCGCGCGCTCGAGGAGGTTCGCCTCTTCGGCTCGATCGTGGCCCGCGGTCTCGCGGAGCGCGTGTTCGAGCTCGAAGCACACGCCGGCGGCCGCATCGTCAGGCGGCTGATCGAATTTCCGATCCGCGGGCCGTTCACGTTCTGGCGGCTCTCGGGGCTCGTCGAGAAGGTCATCGAGATCCGCGGCAAGACCGATCGCATCGACGTGTTCGACGACGGGTCGTTGCGGGTGATCGACTACAAGCTCGGCCGGATGCCGGACCTCAAGTCGTCGGTGCAGATCGCGGTCTACGCGCATTCGGTGCAGCAGGCGCTCGAGGCGAGCGAGGGGCGCCCGCACCCGGTCTCGGGCGCGATGTACGTCGCGTTTGGCGACGACCGGCACGTCGCGGGTGCGATCGGCGAAGGCGAGCCGCCGGGCGAGGCGGTCGCCGCACGCGCCTCGCAATTCGCCGGCCTCATCGAGCGCATCGAGCAGGGCGAGTTCCCCCCGCAGCCGCGCAAGACCAGCGATTGCGCCTGGTGCCGCTACGCGGGCGTGTGCCGCAAGGAATACCGACTGGAAGCCGATGAAGCAGCCGAGCCTGTTTGACGCGCCGTCCGACGAGCCCCGGCCGGCCGACCAGGCGGCCCGGGACTTCGCGACCGACCCGGGGCACCACGTCGTGCTCGAGGCGTCGGCCGGGACGGGGAAGACGCGCGTCCTCGTGGACCGCTACGTGCGCCTGATCCAGGCGGGCGTCGATCCCCGGCACATCCTCGCGATGACGTTCACGCGCAAGGCCGCGGCGGAGATGCGGGACCGGGTGGTCGCGGAGCTCGTCCGTCGCGCCGATCGCGGCGACATCGCGCCGGATGTGTGGCGGAACGTGCGCGACCGCATCGCCGACGTCCAGATCTCGACGATCGACGCG
>Ga0335084_10007380_pt1 | contig 10953 bp, 11 predicted proteins | sample Lox_Sample_44_FD_206721 | JGI IMG/M metagenome (GOLD analysis project Ga0335084, IMG submission 206721) | Soil microbial communities from Loxahatchee National Wildlife Refuge, Florida, United States - Lox_Sample_4.4 | ecosystem: Environmental > Terrestrial > Soil > Wetlands | place: USA...
GGGATTGTCCGTATAGATTTCGATCGCGGTAACATCGCCGGAGCGATTGAAATAGGCCTGCGCTTCCTTGAGCGGCATGAACACCATCGCGCTGTCGTATTCCGACATGCCGATTTCGAAGACCGCCGCGATCTTGTAGACCTTGATGCGCGGAGTCGTGCCCATGGGCGTGACTGCGCCGCGCGGCGCCACCAGCGTGATATTGTCCCCCGAACGCAAAGACAGCTGATCGGCAAGCCGCCGGCCGATCGCCACGCCCATGTCTTCGTCAAAACCCTTGAGCGTGCCTTGCTTGATGTTGTTGGCGATCGAGGGGAGCTTTTCGAGATCCATCAGGCGAATGCCGCGAATCAACACCCCGCCCGCGTTAAATGGCGAGGACGCCAGGGCCTGGCCCTCGACGATCGGCGCCGCCAGACGAATGCCTTTGACGCCTGCGATGCGCGCAGCCACCTCTTCCCAGTCGGTGAGCGGCTTTTCCAGCGGCTGAATCAGCAGGTGGCCATTAAGCCCGAGAATCTTGTCGAGCAGTTCCTTGCGAAAGCCGTTCATCACCGCCATCACGATGATGAGGGTAGCGACCCCGAGCATGATGCCGAGGAAGGAGAACCCGGCGATCACCGAGATGAATCCTTCCTTGCGCCGCGCGCGCAGGTAGCGCAGCGACAACATCCATTCAAACGGGGAGAAGGGCCGCGTCCCGTTGGGCTCGGTCATCGATGAGGGTTCCCCACACGAGACAGTTGACGTGAATTCTGGCGGATTCGTGCCCTTGGCGCGAGACTACGGCCCTTGGCAACACACAGGATTATTCGCGCTCTGCGTGCATATAGCGCAGCGATTCCGAAGCCTAGCGCGACAGAAGGTCGAGCGCTGCGGCAGGGCTGAGGTTTTCCCGGCTGCCGTCGGCTCGCTTTTTGACCTCGAGTTTGCCCTCGGCGAGCCCTCTGGGGCCCACCAGAACCTGCCAGGGGATCCCGATCAGGTCTGCCGTCGCGAACTTGGCGCCCGGCCGCTCGTCGAGATCGTGATAGAGGACCTCAATCCCTCGCGCCGTCAGCTCGCGATAGAATCCCTCGCAGCAGGCATCGGTTTCACCCGAACCCTGCTTCAGATTCAGGATCGCCACTTTGAACGGCGCGACCGGCTCGGGCCAGATGATCCCGGCCTCGTCATGCGACGCCTCGATGATGGCGGCCACCAGGCGGCTCGGCCCGATGCCATAGGAACCGCCATGCACCGGCACTTCCTTGCCGTCGTGTGTGGTCACCGTCGCCTTCATCGGCTCGGAATACTTGGTGCCAAAATAGAAAATATGGCCGACCTCAATGCCGCGCGCCGTCACCTGCTTGTCGGCAGCCACCTTGGCGAAAGCAGCGGCATCATGCATGTCCGAGGTCGCCGCATATTGCGATGTCCATTTGCCGACGATGCCTTGCAAGCCCGCAACGTCATCAAAATTCACGTCAGCCGCGGGCACCGCCATGTCGAGATAATCCTTGTGGCAGAAGACTTCCGACTCGCCCGTTTGCGCAAGGATGATGAATTCGTGCGACAGGTTTCCGCCGATCGGTCCCGACTCCGCGCGCATTGGAATCGATTTCAGACCCATGCGCGCGAACGTGCGCAGATAAGCGACAAACATCTTGTTGTAGGAATGTGTCGCGCCGGCCTGATCGAGATCGAACGAATAAGCATCCTTCATCAGGAATTCGCGGCCACGCATCAGTCCGAAGCGCGGACGCACCTCATCCCGGAATTTCCACTGGATGTGATAGAGATTGAGCGGCAGGTCCTTGTACGACTTGACGTAGGCACGGAAGATTTCCGTGATCATCTCCTCGTTGGTCGGCCCGTACAGCATGTCACGCTCGTGCCGGTCCTTGATCCGCAGCATCTCCTTGCCATAGGCATCGTAGCGTCCGCTCTCGCGCCAAAGGTCGGCCGACTGGATCGTGGGCATCAACACTTCGATAGCACCGGCGCGGTTCTGCTCCTCGCGCACAATCTGGCAAATCTTTTGCAGCACACGCACGCCGAGGGGCAAAAAGGCATAGATGCCTGCGGCTTCCTGGCGCATCATCCCGGCGCGCAGCATCAGCCGGTGAGATACGATCTCGGCCTCTTTCGGCGTTTCGCGCAAAATCGGCAGAAAATAGCGGGACAGGCGCATGGAATCCTTGAAAGATCGAAGTGACGAGGTCAGAGTGAAAGCGGATCGGCCGCAAAAACACAAGGGCCGGGCCGGTTTTTCGGGAATTTATCGGCGCCTCCGGCATCTATATCCGTGGTAGGCTGGCCGTGCAGACCTGAGGATAGCATGCGAGCAGGCGTCAGGCGGATTGCGGGGGTGGCGGCGACCATTGCGGTCGCGCTGCACACGATTCTTTGGGCCGCCGTCGCACCGTTCGCGGCGCCTGCCGTCGACCCTTTCACGGTTATCTGTCACAGCGAGGCAACGGCGCCCGCTGATCAGACGCCGACCAACGGCGCGCTCCCGCCCGCGCATGCCTGCGATCACTGCAATCTGTGCAGCACCCTCGCCCCACCTCAACCGCATGCAGTGCTCGCCGTCACCTTGGTACCCGTGCGGGTCTTAAAGGTGCTGCATCCAGCCCGCATCACACCGCACCGCGATGTTGCGGCCGATCCCAAGCTTGCCCGAGGTCCTCCGGTAATCGCCTGACGCAACCGTCCGCCACGCGCGCGGCCAATCCAACCCCGTCATCGCGATCCTGGAGTTTTCCATGTTCAAGAATTCATGGCCTTTGGCCATGCTCGCTGCCGGCTTTGCGGCATCGACGACGCTCGCGCACGCGCACGAGATCGTCGGCAACCGGTTTTTCCCGGCGACGCTCGCCATCGACGATCCCGGGGTCAACGACGAACTGGCGCTACCCACAATCTCGGTCTCGAAGACCGGCGACGATCCGTCCTTCAAACAGCTCGACGTCTCGGCGGAATTTTCAAAGCGTATCACCGAAGACTTCGCCGTTTCTTTCGCGCCGACCTGGTCACGGCTTTACGCACCGGGTGGCCCCGTCATGAACGGAGCCCGCGGATTCCAGAATCTGGAAACGACGTTCAAATACAGGCTGTTCAAAAATGCCGAACATGAATTCATCATGTCGGTGGGACTTGAAATCGAATGGGGTGGCAGCGGCGCACAGGATGTCGGCGCAGAAAGCTTCACCGTCTACACGCCGACCATTTACTTTGGAAAGGGTTTTGGCGATCTGCCTTCCAGCATGGATTGGGCGCGGCCGTTCGCGATCACCGGTCAGGTCGGCTACGCCATTCCGGGCGTGTCACAGACAAGCGTTGCGAGCATCGATCCGGATACAGGCGAGCAGGACATCGACACGGAATTTCATCCGCGCGTGCTCAACTGGGGCGCAACTCTCCAGTACAGCATGCCATATCTGAAGTCCGCTGTGGTCGATCTCGGTCTGCCCGATATCGTCAACCGCCTCATCCCCATCGTTGAAGCATCGATGCAGACGCCGGTCTCGAATACCGCAACGTCCGGCACGGTGACCACCGGCACGATCAATCCCGGCGTCATCTACGTCGGCAACACGTACCAGTTCGCCGTCGAAGCGATGATCCCGGTAAACCGGCAAAGCGGTACCAGCGTCGGTGTCATCGGACAATTGCACTTCTTCCTCGACGATATTTTCCCCACCAGCATCGGGCGGCCGATCTTCGGAAACGGCATTGCCTCAGGGAGGCCGATCTTCGGTCGTTAATCATGCGCACTATCATTCTTGTTTTCTCGGTTCTCCTTGCCGCAGTGCCTGGCAGCGCATTTGCGCACGCCATGCTCGACCATGCCGAGCCGAGAGTTGGAAGCACGGTATCGCCTGCACCGAAGGAAATGGTCCTCTGGTTCACGCAACAGCTTGAACCCGCCTTCAGTTCGATTGAGGTGCGCAACGAACAAGGCGCGACTGTAACTGCCGGCAACGCCGCGGTCGTCGGTGACCGCACGCAACTGCGTGTGCGGCTGAAAGCGCTGCTACCAGGCACTTACAAGGTGATTTGGCGCGTACTATCCGTCGATACGCATCGCACCGAGGGCAATTTCACCTTCCACGTCCGGCAATAGCCGCGCACCGCAACAGGAGAACGATATGAGCCTGGCTTCACGTGTATTCATCTTCACCGCATTGGCAGCTATTCTCGGTTCCGGGATGGGCCATGCACAGCAATCGGCCAACTCCATTTTGATTGAGAAGCCATTTAGCCGCGCCACACCAGCCGGTGCAAAAGTCGGCGTCGGTTACATGACCATCACCAACAAAAGCGCAACAGCCGATCGCCTTGTATCAGCCTCGTCGCCCGCGGCGGCAAAAGTCGAAGTTCACGAAATGTCGATGCAGGACAATGTCATGAGAATGCGCGAGCTTTCCCATGGCTTGCCGATCGACGGTGGAAAGAGCGTGTCGCTTGCACCGGGCGGCTATCATCTAATGCTGATGGGGCTCAAAGCCCCGCTTAAACAAGGCGACAAAGTCCCCGTAACATTGAATTTCGAAAAGGCCGGCAAGGTTGACGTCACCCTCGATGTCGAGGGGATCGGTGCGCAGCAGCCCGGCGGAATGTCGATGCCACCGAAGGGTGAGCCGATGCACAAGATGTGATGGCGGCACGAGGCTTCAAGTGGCCGATCCGCTCATCCTGGCACGTGCCGTCCATTTTGCCGCAACAGTGCTGGCCGCCGGCACGGTCGGCTTCGTCGCGCTGGTGGCTGAGCCCGCTGCACACGCGGCAGGTTCCACAGCCATCGGCCTGCTACGCACGCAACTGAATTGGATGGTCTGGCTTGCGCTCGCAATCGCCGTGCTGTCGGGTGCTGTCTGGCTGGTGCTGCTGTCGTCCAGCATTCTTGGATCGTCGATCATCGATGTGTGCCTGCACGGCGGCGCCTGGTCAGTTCTGACCGATACCCGTTTCGGGCTGGTGTGGTGTGCGCGGCTCGCGATTGCGTTGACGCTCGGACTTTTGTTGCTGTGGCCGGCGACGCGATGGTTACAAGTTACCGCTGCGGCCACGTTTCTGGCCTTGCCTGCAATGGTCGGTCACGCCGGGGCAACGCCGGGATGGGGCGGCGAGCTTTATCTCGCCTCCGATATGCTCCATTTGCTCGCAGCCGGCGCCTGGCTCGGTGGCTTGCCCGCTTTCGCACTATTGCTGTGGCATACGCGCCGCGGCATACAGCACCACCGCAACAAGCTTGCGGTCCTGGCCACCGGCCGGTTCTCGGTTCTCGGCATTCTGAGCGTCGGCGCCTTGCTCGCCAGCGGCCTCATCAACAGCTGGAATCTTCTGGGCAGCCCCCGCGCGATCATCGTCACGGACTATGGGAGGCTGGTTGCGCTCAAGATCGCTCTGTTCGGCGCAATGATTGCCCTTGCCGCGGTGAATCGTTTTTACCTGACGCCACAACTGCCCAAGCCGGCTGCGTTCCGCGGCCTTCAACGCAACAGCGTGGGGGAAATCTGCCTCGGACTTTGTGTGCTGCTATTCGTCGGCATCCTCGGAACGCTACCGCCAGCCGCGCATGTGCATGCCACTCCGGTAGGCATTCCGCCCGATGCCTCTTTTGTGCACATCCATGCGGCGGAGGCTATGGCCGACGTCACCATCGATCCCGGCCGTGCCGGACGCACCGACGTCATGATACGCGTTTCGCGCGAGGACCTCTCGCTTTTCCCGGCTAAGGACGTACGCCTCGCGCTCGACCCGCCAACCGCCGGAGGCCAGACGCTCGAAAGAACGGCTGTCAAACAGTCCGATGGAACCTGGCTGATTGACGGTCTAACGATCGCACAGTCCGGCATCTGGACGGCGCGGGTGATTGTTCAACCCAGTCAGGGCGAGCCGATCGTGCTGGATGCCCCAATCGTTATCGCGCGCTGACGTTACAAATAGTGGTGACAGCGTTCAGATGATCGGTTAGCGTGCGCGCCATCCGTAAGAGCGGAACCCGGCGGCAAGACCGGCTCCAAACTGCGGTCCAAGTCTTGGGAGGGAAGCAAGTCCTAGGCGCGTCAATCGCAGCCACCCGGAAAACAAATAACCGCCGGGACAAGGACTTATCAATGCGACGAGCAGGGCTTCGCGCCCTGCTCTTTTTTTTGCGCGCGCCCGGCGTTAGCGACGTGGCGGACCGGAAATCGCCATCAGGATGTCGTAGGGAATTAGGCCCTGCGTGTAGACGACGTAAAGAATTCCGAAAATCACGGTCGCAACAAGCGTCGTCCAGCCGAGCTTGCGCCACATGCGATGCAGTGCCGGCGCGCCGGGATCGGTGCCCGGCGAAACCTCGCCGCTTTCCTCCTGATTGCGCACGCCCCAGGGCAGCACGGCAAACAGTGTCACCCACCAGATCAGAAAATAAATGGCGATGACGGTGCTCGTGCTCATGCTTGTTCCAGCTCGACCAGGGTCCCGCAGAAGTCCTTCGGGTGCAGAAACAGCACCGGCTTGCCGTGTGCGCCGATCTTTGGTTCGCCATCACCGAGCACGCGTGCGCCCTGACGCTTGAGGGTGTCGCGCGCTGTGCGAATATCGTCGACCTCATAGCAGACGTGGTGAATACCGCCGTCGGGGTTTTTCTCGAGGAACTTGCTGATTGGCGAACCCTCCCCTAACGGCTCCAGCAATTCAATTTTTGTGTTGGGCAGCGTGATGAACACGGTGGAAACGCCGTGATCCGGCTGCGCCACTTTCGCCGAAACATGCGCACCCAACGTGTCGCGATAGACTGCGGACGCCTTGGCAATATCGCGCACCGCAATGGCAACGTGGTTCAGGCGACCAATCATGACTGTCCTCGCTTCCGGCGTCGCATCATACTGTCAAGACATGCACGTAGCACATCGGCTTTTTGCCCCAACGCTGGGCAACCGCAGCGCGCACGGCGCGTTTCACGGCTTCGCCGACGGCGTCGGGATCGCGCTTGCGCGCACGCGGCAAGGAATCGATGGTCTCAACAACAGCGTCATAGGCCGCCTCGTGAATCGATCCGCCGTCACGGTCACGTTCGGGGATACCGATCATATCGAGCGAAGGATCATCGAGCAGCTCGCCTTTATCGGTAATCGCCAGTGCAATCGACACCGTGCCGGCAAAGCTCAATCGCTTACGATCGGCAACCGTGCGCGCATCCGCTTCGACCAGCAGCGCACCATCCTTGTAGAGACGGCCGGCCGGGACTTCGTCGATCAGGCCTGCGTTCGGCGCAAGGCGCAACAGGTCGCCATTGCGGCATTGCAAGACCTCGCGCACGCCGCACCGGCGGGCTAGCGCTGCGTGTTCGTGCAGATGCAGAGCCTCGCCGTGCACCGGAATGAGGATCTTCGGCTTGACCCAGCCGATCAGCTCTTCGAGCTCGGCGCGACGCGGGTGGCCTGACACGTGCACAAGATGCGTGCGGTCGGTGATCACCTCAATGCCCTGCTCAATCAACAGATTGATGACGCGCCCCACGGCCTTTTCATTGCCCGGAATGGTGCGCGCGGAATAGATCACGATATCGCCGTGGGAAAACGTCACTTCCGGGTGCTGGTCCTCGGCAATGCGCGAAAGCGCTGCACGCGGCTCGCCCTGGCTCCCGGTGCAGAGCGCCACGACTTTATTGGGTGGCAGATAGCCGTAGGCATCCATGGGCCGGAAATCCTGCACGCCGTCGAAGTAGCCGGTCTCGCGTGCGATTTGAACGACGCGCTCCATGGCGCGCCCGATCACGACGACCTCGCGATCGGCTGCCTTGGCCGCGTCTGCGACCGAACGCAGACGCCCCACATTGGACGCGAATGTGGTGACCGCCACGCGCCCACGCGCCTTCTTGATGATTTCCGCGATGGTTTTGCCGACCTCAGCTTCCGACGGCGATCGTCCCTCACGCACGGCGTTGGTGGAATCGCCGACGAGGGCCAGACAGCCCTCCTCGCCCAGCGCGCGCAGTTTTCTCTCGTCCGTCCGGTCGCCAAGGATGGGCGTCGGATCGATTTTCCAATCGCCGGTGTGCAGGACCGTTCCGCCTGGCGTGCGGATGATCAGCGCATTCGATTCCGGAATCGAGTGCGCCATCGTGACCAATTCGACGTCGAACGGGCCGGCGGTGAAACGGCCGCCGACCGGGATCACCTTCACCGGAATTTCCGGAGCACCCGGCTCGCTCGCACGCTTTGCCTCGAGCAAGGCGGCGGTGAAAGGGGTGGCATAGACCGGCACCTTCAAACGTGGCCAGAGCTCGATGAGCGCGCCGTAGTGATCTTCGTGGGCGTGGGTAAGCACAAGCCCAACGAGATTCTTGCGCTCCTCCACGAGGTAGCGAATGTCCGGCAGGATCAGGTCGATACCCGGCAAATGCTCTTCGGCGGCAAATGACACGCCGAGATCGATCGCCAGCCAGGTCCGGCGCCGCTCGTCGCCAATGCCGTAGATCGACAGGTTCATGCCAATCTCGCCGACACCGCCAAGCGGCGCAAATACCAAGTCCTGAGACGGCCCGGCCATCAGCGGGCACCTCTCTCACCCGTTCGTCCCCGCGAAAGCGGGGACCCAGGCGAAAAAATCACAGCGGCTGTATTTGCAGCGCTGGATTCACGCATAGGCGAGCGAAGCACGCCGTCCTTCGGACGGGCCATGCGCGGGAACGTACGGAGTTTGGGGCAATGCCTTGCTTTCATCGTGAGCCAATTCCGAAAACTTCGCCGGCCGTGATCTTGATTACGGCGCCGTCCTGCTCGAGCAGCAATCGTCCGTCGTCATCGAGACCCTGAAACCGGCCCGCGAGCTCGCGCGCCGACAGCCGCACTCGCAAAATTTCACCCAGGCCGGCGGCGCGTTTGAGCCAATCGGCACGAATGGCCGCAAAGCTCCGCCCCGCATTCCACTGTGCGAGGCGTTGCTGCATGGCCGCCGACAGCGCGAGAAACAAAGCATCCGGCACAACCATCGCGCCGGCGGCGGCGAGATCAGTCGCAGCATAGGCAACATCGGACGGATGCGTGGCACAATTGACGCCGATACCGACCGCAACGGCAAAAACGGGATCGCTTTCGCCCTCAATCAGGATGCCGGCGACCTTGGCCGGCCCGCTCAGCAGATCGTTCGGCCATTTCACCTTCAGCACGGGGCCAAGCTGCGGCGCGCAGGCCGCAACCGCATCATGCAACGCGAGCGCGGCAACAAACGAGATTTGCGGCGCCTGTTCGGGCGGCGAGGGTTCGGTCAGCAAAAGCGTTGCGTAGAGATTGCCAGGCGGAGATACCCACTGGCTGCCACGCCGGCCACGGCCGGCGCTCTGGCTGCGCGCGGTGATCCACAATGGCCCGCGCTCGCCGGCACGCGCGAGCGCCAGCGCCTCGGCATTGGTCGAGCCGAGCGTTTCGTAGGCGATGTGTCGGACCCCCGCCAGGCCCGTGGCTTCGCGGTACATCTCGTCAATTCGCGTCAGAACAGCGATTTCGCCGCGGCTGACGCTGCGCCGACCAGCGGCGCCGGATACGCAAAGAACAGGATATTGGCGAGCCCCGAAAGGCCGAGCACCAGGCGCAACAGCCCCGGCATCGGCTGGAAGCTCTGCGCCGGCTCGTCGAAATACATGACCTTGACGATCGCCAGATAGTAATAGGCGCCCACCACGCTGGTGAGGACGCCGATCACCGCAAGCGTAAAAAGCCCGGCCTTGATGGCGGCGAGGAACACAAAATATTTCGCGAAGAACCCGGCGAGCGGCGGAATGCCGGCGAGTGAGAACAGCAGCACCGCCAGAAAAAATGCGACCGTCGGATGCGTGCGCGAGAGGCCGGCCAGATCGCTGATGTTTTCAACCAACTTGCCATCGCGCCGCATGGCGAGGATCACGGCGAAGGTGCCGAGCGTCATCGCGACATAAATGCTCATGTAGACCAGCACGCCTTGCACACCCTCGGCGGTACCGGCGGCAAGGCCAACGAGCGCGAAACCCATATGCCCGATCGATGAATAAGCCATCAGCCGCTTGATATTGCGCTGGCCGATCGCGGCGAATGCACCGAGCGCCATCGAAGCGATCGAAACAAACACGACGATCTGCTGCCATTCATGCGTGATGCCGGGAAATGCCACTACGGTGGTGCGTGCAAAAACGGCAATACCGGCGACCTTGGGTGCGGCCGCGAAGAAGGCAGTGACCGGCGTCGGCGCGCCCTCATACACGTCGGGCGTCCACATGTGGAACGGCACCGCCGAAATCTTGAAGCAGAAGCCAACGAACAGGAAGACCAGCCCAAAGATCAGCCCGATGCTGGCGCCGTCCTGGGTCGCCTTGGCGATGCCGGCGAAGCTGACGGTGCCGGTGAAGCCGTAGATCAGCGACGCGCCATAAAGCAGCATGCCGGACGATAGCGCGCCGAGCACAAAATATTTCAGGCCCGCTTCGGTTGATCGCACATTGTCGCGGTTCGACGCCGCGACCACATAAAGCGGCAAGCTCATCAGCTCGAGACCGAGATAGAGCGCGATCAGGTCCGACGCCGAAATCAGCATCAGCATGCCGAGCGTGGCGAGCAGGAACAGCGCGCCATATTCGAATTTCTGCTCTTTTTCGAGCGTCAGGTAATCGAGCGAGAGCACCAAGGCGCCCGCAGACCCGGTCAGCGTGAGTAATTTCAGAAAGCGCGCATAATCGTCGACCACGAAGCTGCCGCCGAACAATGCTTCCCGCCCCGGCGGCATCGCCGCCACGGCGAACCCGGCCAGCACCAGAATCGCGATGCAGAAACCATTGACGATCGCCGCGCTGCGTGGCCCCTGGACGACGGAAACGCCGAACATCAGCATCATCATCGCGCCGATCCCGAGCACGAGCTCGGGGAACAACGGCATCCATTCGCTGTTTTGCAGCACCTGCATTATCGGGCTCATTGGGCGATCAACGCTGCTGTTTTGGCGGCTGCA
>Ga0335084_10007381_pt1 | contig 10952 bp, 8 predicted proteins | sample Lox_Sample_44_FD_206721 | JGI IMG/M metagenome (GOLD analysis project Ga0335084, IMG submission 206721) | Soil microbial communities from Loxahatchee National Wildlife Refuge, Florida, United States - Lox_Sample_4.4 | ecosystem: Environmental > Terrestrial > Soil > Wetlands | place: USA: Florida...
TGATCCTGGCGATCGGGCTGGTGGTCGACGACGCGATCGTGGTGGTCGAGAACGTCGAGACCAACATGACCAAGCACGGCCTCGGCGCGCTCGAGGCGGCGAAGCGCGCCATGAGCGAGATCGCCGGCGCGCTGATCTCGATCGTGCTGGTGCTGGTCGCGGTGTTCCTGCCGGTCGCGTTCCTCGGCGGGGTCACCGGCACCCTGTACCAGCAGTTCGCGATCACGATCGCGATCTCGGTGGTCATCTCCGGCATCATGGCGCTCACGCTGTCGCCGGCGCTCGCCGCGATCATCATCAAGGCGCACCACGGCGAAAAGAAGGGCTTCTTCCGCTGGTTCGAGAACGGGTTCCAGCGCCTCACGAACGGCTACGTCGGCGGGGTCGCGCGCCTCGTTCAGGGCTGGCCGATCGCGCTGCTCCTGTTCGGCGCGATCCTCACCGGGATCGTCGTGATGTTCCGGGTGCTTCCGGGGAGCTTCGTGCCGGACGAGGACCAGGGCTACTTCTTCATCATCGTCGAGGCGCCGGACACGGCGAGCCAGGGCTACGTCGGCACGTTGATCGAGAAGATCGAGAAGATCCTCGCCAGCGAGCCGGCGGTGCAGGACGTGGCGGTGGTGAACGGCTACAGCCTGGTCGACGGCACGTTCCGGAACAACGCCGCGATCTTCTTTCCGTCGATGAAACCGTTCGACCAGCGCACCGATCCGTCACAGCTTACCTTCGCCGTGCTGCCGCGGCTCAACCGCCAGTTCGCACAGCTCAAGGACGGCTTCGTCTTCGCGCTCAACCCGCCCTCGATACCGGGTCTCGGCACGACCGGCGGGTTCGAGTTCTACATCCAGAACCGCGGTGCGGGCGACACGCGCGCGACGAGCCAGGCGGTGCAGGCGTACCTTGCGGCCGCCCGCCAGCGCCCCGAGCTCACCGGGCTCACCACCACGTTCCGCGGCGCGACGCAGCAGCTCTTCGTCGATCTCGACCGGAACAAGGCGGAGGTGCTCGGCGTGCCGGTCCAGGACGCCTTCCAGACCATGCAGAGCTTCTTCGGCTCGTCGGTCGCCGGACAGTTCAGCCAGTTCAGCCGCGTGTGGTGGGTAGTGCTGCAGGCGGACGCGGGCTACCGCATCAACCCGGATGACTTCAACAAGGTGTACGTCCGCTCGAAGACCGGGAACATGGTGCCGCTGTCGGGCCTGATCACGGTGAAGTACGTCGCCGCGCCGAAGCTGCTCGAACGCTTCAACGGTTTCCCCGCGGTGAAGGTGACCGGGAGTCCCGCGCCCGGCTTCAGCTCGGGCCAGGCGCTGGCTGCGATGGAGGCGGTCGCGCGCGACACGCTGCCCGGCGACTTCTCGTACGCGTGGGCCGGACAGGCGCTGCAGGAGAAGCAGGCGGGCGGTACCTCGGCGATCGCCTTCGTCGCCGGCCTGATCGTCGTGTTCCTGCTGCTCGCCGCGCAGTTCGAGAAGTGGACCCTGCCGATCGCGGTGGTGCTGACGGTGCCGATCGCGATCCTCGGCGCGCTGCTCCTCACCTGGGTGCGCGGCCTCGAGAACGACGTGTACTTCCAGGTCGGGCTGGTGACGCTGGTGGGCCTGTCGGCGAAGAACGCGATCCTGATCTGCGAGTTCGCGATCGAGCGCGTGCGTCACGGCATGGCGGTGAAGGAGGCGGCGATCGAGGCGGCCGGCCTGCGCCTGCGCGCGATCGTGATGACCTCGCTTGCCTTCGGGCTCGGCTGCGTGCCGCTCGCGATCGCGAGCGGTCCCGGCGCGAACAGCCTGCGGGCGATCGGCACCGGCGTGATCGGCGGGATCCTCGCCTCGACCGCAGTCGCGATCTTCTTCGCGCCGCTCTTCTTCTGGATGCTCGAGAGCATGAGCGCGCGGTTCGGCGGGACGAAGGCCGCTGCGGGTGGCGCACACGGCGGCCCCACCCCCGCGGCCGCACCGCACGCGAAGCGGGAGGGCGACTGACGTGCGCGGACGGGCGCTCATTCTCGCGGCGGCCGCGCTCGTCTCGGGTTGCACCGTCGGCCCCGACTACTCGCGTCCGGAGACCGTCACCCCGGACAAGTGGCGCATCGACTACCCGCAGGCCGCCGACGTCGCGAACACGAAGTGGTGGGAGCAGTTCGACGACCCGGCGCTGAACCGGCTCATCGACGCCGCGTTGCGCGAGAACCGCGATCTTTTCATCGCCGCCGCGCGGGTCGACCAGTTCGTCGGGCAGCTTGCCGTCGTGCGCTCGCAGTTCTACCCGCAGATCGGCTACAGCGCCAACGCGAGCCGCAACCGGTCGAGCGAGGTCGGCCAGCCGCCGCTCGCGCCCGGCGCCGACCCGTACTACACCCTGTACCAGGGCGCCCTCAGCGCGCAGTGGCAGATCGATCTCTTCGGACGCGTCCGGCGACAGAGCGAGGCGGCGCAGGCGCAGGTGTACGCGAGCGAGCAGGGCCGCCGCGGGGTGATCCTCACGCTCGTCACGAGCGTCGCGTCGAGCTACGTCAACCTTCGCGCGCTCGACCGCCAGCTCGAGATCGCGCAGGCGACCGCGAAGAACTACGCCGACACCGCGCGCATCTTCGAGCTGCGCTTCAAGGGCGGCGTGGTGTCAGAGGTCGAGCTCAACCAGGTCGAGTCGCAGTACCAGCAGGCGCTCGCGGCGATCCCCGCCCTCGAGCAGCAGATCGCCGCGCAGGAGAACCTGATCTCGGTCCTGCTCGGCCGCAACCCGGGGCCGATCGCGCGCGGCCGGACGATCGACGAGCTGTCCACGCCCGGGATTCCGTCCGATCTGCCCTCCACGCTCCTCGAGCGGCGGCCCGACATCCTGCAAGCCGAGCAGATCCTGATCGCGACGAATGCGAACATCGGCGCCGCGAAGGCGCTCTACTTCCCGACCCTCTCGCTCACCGGGCTGCTCGGCTCCGTGAGCACCGCATTCGGCGATTTCCTGACCGGACCGGCGTCGGCGTGGTCGGTCGCGGCGGGCCTGACCGGCCCGATCTTCACGTTCGGACTGATCGAGGGGCAGGTGCAGGGCGCGGAAGCCTCGCAGCGCGAGGCCCTCGCCAACTACCAGCAGGTCATCTTCAACGCCTTCCGCGAGACCAACGACGCGCTCGTCGGGACAGTGAAGAAGCGCGAGGAGTCCGCGGCCCAGGTCAAGCGGGTCGCCGCGCTGCGCGAATACGCGCGGCTCTCGCGGTTGCGGTTCGACAACGGCTATGCCGGCTATATCGAGGTGCTCTATGCCGAGAACGAGCTCTTCGGCGCCGAGCTCGCCGCGGTGAGCTCGCAGGCGGGCGCCTTCACGCAGGTCGTCAACGTCTACAGCGCAGTGGGCGGCGGCTGGGTCGACGAGGCCGCGAAGCTCGCTCCACCGCCGATGCTGGGCACGGCGCAGAAGTCGCCGGCGACGCCCTGAGCGTCGGCCGCGCATGGCCAATAGAACAAGGGCGCCGACCCCGCTCGTAGGGAGAACGCAATGCGCAAGTGCCTGTTTGTTCTCGGCGCGCTCGGCCTGCTCGCAGCGGCCGCCGCGTCGGCGCAGGAGCGCCCGCCGATCCGGTTCGACAACTGGCTCTACTTCCAGAGCAACATTGGCGGCAGCGAGCGCTGGCAATACCAGCCGCGTTTGTACATCCCCTTCGATCTGCCGCGGGGATGGACGTTCACGCAGCGCGCGAATTTCCCGATTTACGACACCAACAAGGTCGGCACGGACAACCCGACCGGCGGATGGAAGAGCGGCATCGGGGACTGGTCCATCGAGGAGATCTTCGCCTCGCCGGAGCTCGCGAAGAATTTCAGGATGTCGGCGAGCGTGCGTTTCGTGTTCCCGACCGGCGGGTCGAGCCCGTTCGGTTCGAACCAGTATCAGTGGGCCCCATCGATCGGGGCGACCTACGCAATCCCGGAGCGGAAGATCACCATCAGCCCGCTCGCGCGCTACTTCATGAGCTACCACGCGACCGAGCCCGGTGCGGCGCAGGTGCGCCGGCTCGATCTTTATCCGACCGTAATGTTCGGGTTGCCCGACGATTGGTCGCTCGCGTTCTACAACGAGAACCCGATCGACTACAACGACGTCACCAACAAGTGGTTCGTGCCGATCGATGTGCTGCTCATCAAACGCCTCAACCGGACCGTCGAGTTCGCGTTCGGCGGTGCGTGGGGCCTGGTGAAGGACGATCCGCAGTACCGGTACGTCATCAACGGGCGGCTCACTTTCTACTTCTAAGTCGCCGAGAACGAAGCGTGCGCTCGCCGAGCTCCAGGCCCGACTGTTGAGCCGGACGGGCGCGGTGTGTACTATCGCCTGCGCCGCATCCCCAATGTTTCCATTCGAGCTCCTCGAGCCCCGATCGCTGCGCGAGGCGATCGGCCTGCTCGATCCCGACGACGCGACCGTGCGCCCGATTTCGGGCGGCACGGCGGTCATGCTCATGATGAAGGCGGGCGTCCTGCGCCCGCGGCGCCTCGTTAGCCTGCGCGCGATCGATGGCGGCCTCGCGGGGGTCGGCGTGCAAGCGGACGGTGCGCTGCGCATCGGCGCCATGACGCCACTCGCGGACCTGGAGCGCGCCGGGCCGGTCTTCAGCGGCTGGCCGGTGATCGCGCGGACGCTGCGGACGCTCTCGAATGTTCGCGTGCGCAACGTGGCGACGATCGGCGGGCATCTCGCTCACGCCGATCCGCACCAGGACCTGCCGCCGGTGCTGAGTGCGCTCGGCGCGCGCGTCACCATCGCAGGCCCGAAGGGCGAGCGGACAGTCCCGATCGAGACCCTGAGCACCGGCTACTACGAGACCGTCCTCGCCCGCGATGAGCTGATCACCGCGGTCGACGTCCCGCCGCTCGGGAAGAAGCGCGCTGCGTATCTGAAGTGCACGACGCGCTCGGCCGACGACTGGCCGGCCCTCGGGATGGCGGTCGCGATCGAGACCGAGGGCGACCCGATTGGCACGGCGATTGCCGTCGTCCGCACGGCGAGCGTCTTCATCGGCGCGGCGACCGACCGGCCGACGCGGCTCGCCGCCGCCGAGGGCGTGCTCCGCGGTTCGCGCGCGGACGACGCGACGCTCGCCCGCGCGGGCGACGCAGCCGCGGACGAGCTCGATATCGTCGGCGACCCGCAGGGCTCGGCCGCCTACAAGAAGCAGCTCGCCCGCGTCTATGTCCGGCGCGCGGTGCGCGCCGCGCTCGGGACTGACCCATGAAGCGCGCGAGCACCCCCACCGAGACCCCGCAGGTCGGCCGCGCGATCCCGCGGCTCGAGTCGTGGCAGAAGGTGACCGGGCGGGCCGAGTACGTCCACAACCTGCGCCTGCCGGGGATGCTGTACGGCAAGATCTTCCGCAGCACGTTCCCACACGCACGCATCAAGAGCATCGATACGTCCGCGGCCGCGGCCGTCGGCGGCGTCTACCGCGTCGTCACCGCCGACGACATCCGCACCATCGTCCCCGAGCCTTACTACGGCCCGGCGTTCCACGACCAGCCGATCCTCGCCATCGACAAGGTGCGCTATGTCGGCGAGCCGGTCGCGGTCGTGCTCGCGTCCGATCCGCACGTCGCCGACGAGGCGGCACATTTGATCGTCGCCGAATACGAGGAGCTGCCCGCGGTCTACGACGAGGTCGAGGCGATGACCTCGAAGGCCATCGTCCACGACGAGCTCAAGCCGGCCGGCACCTTCCCCGACCTGAAGCATCTCAAGGGCCGCAGGAACACCAACATCGCGCTTGACTATCACCTGCGCCGCGGCGACGCCGGGAAGGCGCTGGCCGACGCCGATCACGTCTTCGAGCACACGTTCCGCACCCAGCAGGTGATGCACACGCCGCTCGAGCCGCTCGTGTCGGTAGCGGAGTCGCGGGAGGACTCGCTGACGATCCACACCGCGTCGCAGAGTCCGTCGTTCGTCCGGATCGAGATCGCGCGCCTCCTCGGCTGGCCGGAGAACCGGATCCGCGTGCGCGCGCCGTTCCTCGGCGGCGGGTTCGGCGCCAAGCTCTACATCAAGCTCGAGGCCCTCGTCGCGGTGCTCGCGCTCCTCACGCGCCGGCCGGTGAAGGTCTCGCTCACGATGGAGGAGCAGTTCTTCACCATCACCAAGCACGCGACGACCTTCCGGATCAGGAGCGGCGTGACGAAGGACGGCCGGATCACCGCTCGCGCGTGCGAGGTGTGGTGGAACGGCGGCGCCTACGCCGACATCGGCCCGCGCGTCACGCAGAAGTCGGGCTTCACCGCGCCGGGGCCGTACGACGTCGAGCACGTCGCGATCGACTCGTACGCGCTCTATACCAACCTGCCGCCGGCGGGCGCGCTGCGGGGCTTCGGCATCCCGCAGCTCGTGTGGGCGTACGAGAGCCACACCGACATGATCGCGCGCGCGCTGGAGATGGATCCGCTCGCGTTCCGGCGCAAGAACCTCCTGCGCGACGGGCGTCCCCAGGCGACCGGGACCCTCATGCAGGACGCCGCGCTCGGCAAGGTGCTCGACCGCGTCGCCGAGCTGATGGAATGGGAGCGGCCGGTCGAGCGCGGCACCGGCCCGGTCCGGCGCGGACGCGGGCTCGCGATCGGCTTCAAGGCCTGCGTCGCACCGACCACCTCGCTCGCGATGGTGACCCTCAACGCCGACGGCAGCTGCATCGTCTACTGCGGCACCGTCGACATGGGCCAGGGCTCCGATACCGCCATGGCGCAGATCGCCGGCGAGGTGCTGCGCATGCCCGCCGAGTCGATCACGGTCGTCCACTCCGACACCGACGCGACGCCCTACGACATGGCGACGCTCGGCTCCCGCTCGCTCTTCCACATGGGCAACGCCGTCCGGTTCGCCGCCGAGGACGCGCGCGCGAAGCTGCGCGCGCTGGCGGCCGAAGCGGGACTCCCGCCGGAGACCGATCTGCCGGTCGGCGACGTCTTCCGCAAGCGCTACGGCATGCAGGCGGGCAATGTCATCGGCATGGCGAGCTTCATCCCGAGCTACACCCCGCCCGACTACGCGACCGGGCTCACGCCCAACGCGACGCCGTTCTGGATGGTCGGCGGCGCGGGCGTCGAGGTGGAAGTGGACACCGAGACCGGCCACGTGCGGATCGCGCGGCTGGTGAACGTGGCCGACGTGGGCACGCCGATCAACCCGAAGATCGTCGCGACCCAGATCTCGGGCGCATCGATCATGCAGCTCGGCTTCACGATGTTCGAAAAGATGATGTTTGACGGCGGGCAGCTCCGCAACGCCTCGCTCGCCGACTACAAGATTCCCGGCTTCCACGACCTTCCGGGCGAGATCGTGAGCGAGGCGGTCGACGCCGAGCAGCGCACCGGTCCGTTCGGTGCGAAGGGCGTCGGCGAGAGCGGGACGTTCGGCGTCTCGCCGGCGATCGCGAACGCGATCGAGGACGCGGTCGGCGTCCGGCTGACGTCGCTGCCGCTCAACGCCGAGGCCGTCTACCGCGCGCTACGCGAGGCGCAGAACACCCCGCTCGAGCGCGACTGAGATGAGCGTCGCGCCGCGCACGATCCGCTTCCGGCTGAACGGCGAGGCCGTGACCGCGCACATCGGTGCCCACGAGAACCTGGTCGAGGTGCTGCAGGGCCAGTTCGGCCTCGCCGGCGCGCGCGAGAGCTGCGGGCAGGGCCTGTGCGGCTGCTGCACGGTGCTCGTAGACGGACGCGCGGTCTCGGGCTGCCTCTATCTCGCCGCGTTCGCGGACGGCGCCGAGGTGACGACCGTGGAGCATGCCGCGCCGGAACAGGGACTGGACGCGGTGCAGGAGGCGTTCATCGAGGCGGGTGCGTTCCAGTGCGGGTTTTGCACGCCGGGATTCGTCCTCATGACCCGGCAGCTGCTCGCCGAGCATCCCGACCCGGGCGAGGATGAGATCAGGCACTATCTCTCGGGCAATCTCTGCCGGTGCGCGGCGTACCCGGAGATCATCGAGGCGGTGAAGCTGGCGGCGAAGAAGAAGCGAACGCCGCTGCGGACAAAGGAGGAACGGTGATGCGTGCAATCGCTGCAGCGCTCTCTGCGGTGTGCCTGTCGTTCGCGGCGGGCGCGTTCGCGCAGGACTATCCCTCGAAGCCGATCCGCGTCCTGGTGCCGTTCGCGCCCGGTGGCGCGGTCGACACGACCGCGCGGATCCTCACCCAGAAAATGACCGAGCGGCTCGGCTGGCAGTTCGTGGTCGAGAACCGGCCCGGGGGCAACGGCTTCATCGCCGCGACCGCGGCCGCGAAGGCCGCCCCCGATGGCTACACGTTGCTCATGGCCCATACCGGCGAGTTCGCAGTCAACCCCGCGCTGTTCAAGGACGTGCCCTACGATCTCGACCGCGATTTCGTCGCGATCACCATGGTGAGCGACGGCCCGATGCTCTATCTCGCGAACGCCCAGGCGCCGTTCAACAACCTGAAGGAGCTCGTCGCCGTGGCGAAGGCGAAGCCGGACTCGATCAGCTGGTCCTCGGCCGGAAACGGCAGCATCAACCATCTCGCCGGCGAGTGGCTCGCGCTCGCTGCGGGGATCAAGGTACTGCACGTACCGTACAAGGGCGGCGCGCCGGCGGCGACCGCGGTCGCGGCGGGCGACGTGCAGTTCGGCGTGATCGCGCTTCCCGGCGCCACGCCGCACCTGAAGTCGGGGCGCGCCAAGGTCGCGGGGATCACCACCGCGCGGAAGTGGGGCCCGGAGCCGGCATGGAGCACGCCGCGCGACGCGGGCCTCGACGTCGACGCGTCGATCTGGTCGGGTTTGTTCGCGCCCAAAGGCGCGCCGCAGGCGATCGTCGACCGGATCAACGCCGAGGTGCGCAAGACCCTAGAGCTCCCCGACGTGCGCTCGCGTCTCAGCGACGCCGGGTTCGAGGCGGCCGGCATGTCCCAGGCCGATTTCGTCGCCCGGATCAGGAAGGACCTCGAGCGCTACCGCGAGATCGTCAAGGCGGCGAACGTCAAGGCCGAGTAGCGCGTTGCGCACGAAGGCCTCGAAGCCGGCGGTCGCCGCGATTCGCGGTCCGGCGCTGACCTTCACCGGCGATCCCTTCCAGCAGGGGCTCGAGCACACCCTGGTCTACGAGTCCGATGCCATCGTGGCAATGGCGGAGGGCAAAGTGACGCACTTCGGCCCGGCGAAGCGCGTCCGCCCGCTGTTGCCGCGCGGCACCCGGGTCGAGGATTACGGCCGGCGCTCGCTGATCCTCGCCGGGTTCGTCGACTGCCACGTCCACTACCCCCAGACGCAGATGATCGGCGCGCACGGCGCGCAGCTGATCGACTGGCTCGAGAAGTACACCTACATCGCCGAGCAGCAGTACGCCGACAAGCGGCACGCCCGCGCGGCGGCCCGGATCTACGTCGACGAGAACCTGCGGAACGGCATCACGACCGCCGCCGTCTTCTGCACGATCCACCCGGAATCGGTCGACGCGCTGTTCGAGGTCGCGGCGAAGCGCAATCTCCGGCTGATCGCAGGCAAGGCGATGATGGACCGCAATGCGCCCGAGCGGCTCCGCGACACCGCTCAGCGCGGCTACGACGAGTCGAAGGCGCTGATCGCGAGGTGGCACGGACGCGGTCGCCTCGCCTATGCGGTTACGCCGCGCTTCGCGGCGTCGAGCACGCCGGCGCAGATGGAAGCGGCGGGCGCCCTCTGGCGCGAGTCGCCCGGCACCTATCTCCAGTCCCACGTCGCGGAGAACCGGCGCGAGGTCGCCTGGGTTAACGAGCTCTACCCCGAGCGGAAGGGCTATCTCGACGTCTATGACCATTACGGCCATCTCGGGCCGCGGGCGATCTACGGCCACGGCATCTGGCTCACCGAGGACGAGCTCCGGCGCTGCCACGAGACCGGCACCGCGATCGCGCACTGCCCGACGTCGAACTTCTTCCTCGGCAGCGGCTGCCTCAACCTCGGCGTCACCTCGAAGAAGGAGCGGCCGATCCGCGTCGGGCTCGCGACCGACCTCGGCGGCGGCACGTCGTTCTCGATCCTGCGGACGCTGGGCGAAGCCTACAAGGCCGCGCAGCTCGCCGGCTACTCGCTCTCCGCCGGGCACGCGTTCTACCTCGCGACCCGCGGCGCGGCGAACGCGCTGTACCTCGACGACCGGATCGGGAGCATCGGCGCCGGCATGGACGCCGACCTCGTGGTGCTCGACCTCGAGTCGACGCCGATCATCCGCTACCGGATGAAGCACGCCGCGGACCTCAACGAGGCGCTCGCGGTGCAGATGACACTGGGCGACGACCGCGCGGTGCGGGCAACCTACGTCGCCGGCCGCCGCGTCTATGACCGTCCGGGCAGAGGCGCAGGCGGTAAACTTGCGACGCCATTCTCGTCCCAAGGCGCGCGCTCATGAGCTCCCGACCGTTCCGAGTACTCGGCCTCCAGCAGATCGCCATCGGCGGTCTCGACAAGGGACGGCTGCGGCGGTTGTGGGTGGATACGCTCGGCCTCCCGGTGACCGGCGAGTACCGGAGCGAGCGCGAGAACGTCGACGAGGACATCCTCGCGCTCGGCGCGGGCCCGACCAAGGTCGAGGTCGATCTCATGCAGCCGCTCGACCCGGCGAAGAAGCCGGCGGTGCACGAGACGCCGCTCAACCACGTCGGGCTCTGGATCGACGATCTCGCGGCGGCGGTGGCGTGGCTCACAGCGCGGGGCGTCCGCTTCGCGCCGGGCGGGATCCGCAAGGGTGCCGCGGGCTACGACATCTGCTTCGTCCACCCGAAGGCGAACGACGAGTTCCCGATCGCGGGTGAGGGCGTGCTGATCGAGCTCGTCCAGGCTCCGTCGGAGGTGATCGCGGCGCTCGCGCCGGGCGGGTGACCGAGTTGCGTCCCCCAATTGCCACGCTGCGGCCCGGTGCGGAGCGCGAGCGCTTCGGTGCGCTCCTCCGCGAGGCCGGCATCGAGCTCGATTGAGCC
>Ga0335084_10007383_pt1 | contig 10951 bp, 7 predicted proteins | sample Lox_Sample_44_FD_206721 | JGI IMG/M metagenome (GOLD analysis project Ga0335084, IMG submission 206721) | Soil microbial communities from Loxahatchee National Wildlife Refuge, Florida, United States - Lox_Sample_4.4 | ecosystem: Environmental > Terrestrial > Soil > Wetlands | place: USA: Florida...
AGGACCTCTACTTCCGGCTGGCGGTGGTGGAGCTCGTCCTCCCGCCGCTCCGGGACCGGCGCGAGGACATTCCGGCGCTTGCCGGCGAGTTCGGACGCATCTACGGCGATCGATTCGGCAGGCCCGAGTTCCAGCTCTCGGCGGAGGACATCGCGGAGATGGTCGCCGCCGAGTGGCCAGGGAACGTGCGCCAGCTGGAGAACGCCGTGGCCCGGATGGTGGCGCTTGGGGAGGCGCCGCACCTCTCGCGGGACGATGGTGCATCGCAGGAGGTCGCTCCTCCGCGGCGCGAGGGTCCGAAGGGCAATTCCGCCGACGGGCTCACCCTCAGAGAGCAGGTCGAGGCGCTCGAGCGGGGAGTGATCAGTCGAACCCTCGGCGCGGTGGCCGGAAATCAGTCCGAGGCGGCGCGGCGACTGGGCCTCAGCCGAGGCGCGCTCATCGACCGGATGCGGAAGTACGGGCTCCTCCGCGGGAGCCCGGGCTCGGATTGATCCATCCGGGTGACCTCGGAGCGCGAGCTCGCAGGTGGTCGCATCAGGAAACACCCGTGCCGGTGCGATGGTCGCCCAGGTGCCTCAAGACGTGCAGGACGCACGAGGGCAAGCTGTCGGAAAATCTGACAACGACAGGACCGATGCTGCAAACACCGTCACTCAACCGCTCCGGTCGCCCGACTGATCGCCTCCAGGAGCGCGACGTCGTCGAACGGCTTCTGGAGGACTTGCACCGCGCCCGCGGCGAGCGCCCGGGCGCACACGTTCGCATCGGCGTGCGCGGTCATGAAGACGATGGGAACTTCGGAGCCCGAGGCGAGAAGCCGCTCCTGGAGCTCGAGGCCACTCATTCCCCCCATCCGCACGTCGAGGAGGAGACAGCCGGCGTCCGCTGGACGCCCTGGACCGAGGAACTCCTCCGCCGAAGAGAAGAGATCTACCCGGAACCCGGCCGACCTCAGGAGCGCCTCCAGCGCCTCCCGAAGGGCCTCGTCATCGTCAACAACCGCCACTCTCGAACTGTCGAACACGCTCTTTGAATGACCGACGTCGCAAGAACTTGCCAGAAGCGTGCCGCCGCAGCGAACGCGGTAGCGATGCGATCCATCAGTTGAGCTCGTCTTGCTTCAGACCGCCATCCGCGGTGCCGCGGGCAGGCTGAACTGGAACACCGCGCCCCTTGGCGCGTTGGGCGCGACCGAGAGCCGGCCTCCGTGGGACTCGACGATTGAGCGGCTGATGGCCAAGCCCATCCCCAGGCCTCGCGGCTTGGTGGAGAAGAACGGCTCGAACAGCCGCTCGGCAGCGCCGGGTTCGAGGCCCGCTCCGGTGTCCGCCACCGCGACCTGGACCCGGCCGTCCTCGTCGACGCCCGATCCGATCACCAGGGTTCTCGGCCCCTCGCTGGTGCTGCTCATCGACTCGATGGCGTTGATGCCCAGATTGAGCAGGACCTGCTGGATCTGGACCCGGTCACCGAGAACCACCGGAAGGTCCGGGGCGAGCGCCGGCTGCACCGAGACGCCGCACTTCTGCGCCTCCGAGCCGATCAGGGAAAGGACCTCCACCACGACGTCGTTGATGACCAGCACCTCCCTGGACGGAGGTGCCCTCCGGCTCAGCGCCCGGACTCGATCCACGATGGACCCGGCCCGCCTGCCATCGTCCGCAATCCGTACACTCGCCTGGCGCACTTCCTCCAGCTCGGGAGGGTCATGCGCGAGCCAGCGGCGCAAGGCGTTGGCATTGGCGACGATGGCCGCCAGCGGCTGGTTGATCTCGTGGGCGATCGATGCCGCCAGCTCCCCCATGGTGCTCACCCGCGTCACGTGGGCGAGTTCCGCCTGGACCCTGGCCAGGGCTTCCCCCGCTCGCCGGACGTCGGTGATGTCCTCGCAGGCGACGAGGATGATCGGCTCGCCTCCAGGGCCCTGGACGGCGCGCGCCGATTCGCGAACCCAGATCATCCGACCGTCCTTCCGGATCTTCCGGGCCTCCCACTGGGAGGTCGCGCCCAGCCGCTCGAGGAGGGCGGCGCAGTTTCGGGCGACGTCGGCTCGGTCATCAGGATGGAACACATCGAGCACCGGACGGCCCACGAGCTCGTCAACGGTGTACCCGAGCTGGGCGGCCCCGAAGGGGTTCACCGAGCGGACGACGCCTGCGGAATCCATCATGAAGTACATCGTGGGATTGTTCTCGAACGCGGCCCGCCACAGCTCCTCGCTGGTGCGCAGCCGCTCCTCCATCTCCTTGCGCCCGGTGATGTCCTCGGCGATGCCGGAGACCCGATATGGCTTGCCCCGGTCATCGCGGATTAGGACTCCGTGATCGTGCACCCAGCGTACGGTTCCATCCGGTCGACGGATCCGAAATTCCAGGTCGTAGTCGCCCTCCCCTGCAATCACCTTCGACCAGGCCGCGGCGACCCGGGGTCGATCCCCCGGGTCGATGCCTTCGATCCACAGATGGGGATTGGCGTACAGCTCCCGGATCGGAACCCCCCACACGCGCTCGAAGCTCGGGCTGACGTACGCCACCCGCTCCGGGTGTAGCGCAGTGATCCAGAGCACCTCGCCGAGGTTCTCGGCCATCAGCAGGAAGCGCTGCTCGGTCTCACGGAGCGCCTGCTGCGCGAGGCGTCTCGACGCCGCGAATTCGACCATCACCACGGCGATGACGACGAAGAGAAGCTGCCCCCACCCATGCCCCTCGGCGATGCGGAATGAGTGAAGCGGAGGGATGAAGAAGTAGTTGACCCCCGCTGCGGAAATGGCGGTCGCCAGCAATCCTGGGCCGCGCCCACCGAACCAACCGCTGGCGGTGATGGCCGAGAGAGCCAGGAGGTAGGGGACTCTGCCCTCGGCAATTGGCAGGAGGCCCCGGATCACCAGCGCCATCACGGCGAGCGCCGCGGCGACCCCGTATTGGATGCCCCGTTCTCTCAGGTCCGGTGTCGAGTTGCTCATGGGCGGGTGGGCACTCCCCGGATGCGAGACGGGGTGGAATATAGACGAACGCGCTGGCCCGGCGCTTCCACTTGCTCACCGGTGAAACAAATCGAAGGTCCCGGAGTCGGTCTCTTCGGAACCGAGTCGTCACTGCTGCCGGAGAATCCGTCCATGCGTCTCAAGTACTGCCTTCTTGCATTGCCCGTTCTCGCCGCTTGTGCCCACGAGCAGACGAAGGTGGAGTCCGCTCCGCCCCCGGTGGCCGAGGCCCCACCGCCTCCGCCTGCCGCGCCGCCCCCGGTGGCCCGCGATGACTCGGGTGACCTGCAGCGCCTCCTCTCCGGACCCATCGCCCACTTCGCGTTCGATCGGGCAGATCTGACATCGGGGGACGAGCAGCGGTTGCAGCAGCTCGCAACCGCTCTCCGCGCTCGGCCTGACACGCGTATCCAGATCGCAGGCAACTGCGACGAGCGCGGAACCGAGGAATACAACCTTCAGCTCGGATCCCGACGGGCGGAGGTGGCGAAGCGCTACCTGGTGGCACTCGGCGTCGGCGCCGACCGCATCGAGACCATCAGCTACGGGAAGGAGCGTCCGCTCGAGCCTGGACACGACGAGCAGGCCTGGGCCGCGAACCGGCGGGACGACGGGCAAGTCCTGGTCACCGCCACCAGCGCGCGCTGAGCCTCGGCGAACCGGGCTCTGCCGGATGTCGCGTCCCCATCTTCGCCTCATTCCTCCCCCAGGGCCCGCGGCGACGGCCTTCCCCGGGGCGGGTCCAGCGACTCCCGGCCCCGCGGGTCCAGACACACACGCGACGGCCGCGAGTGAGCTACAGGCGAGCATCTCCCAAGCGGTGGACGAGGCATTCAGCTCGTTCGCCCGCGAGCTTCAGGCCTGACGGCAGCGGATGGCCCCCGACCGGCGGCCGCCGAGCACGTGGACCGGAGAGCGCATTCTCCTCCCCCTTCTCAGCCTGGTCGCCGGAATGGTCGACGTGACTGGCTTCCTCACACTGGGACATGTCTTCACCGCGCACATCACCGGAAATCTCGCGCTCCTGGCGGCAAGCGTGGTCGAAGGAGCAGCTCTTCCGACCGGGCAGCTGCTGTCGATTCCGGCCTTCGCCGGCGGCCTTGCAATCGCGTACCTCCTCGTCCGGGGCGTGGACGCCGCCCACGGTGGTTCGCGACTGCTGGAGGGACAGGCGCTCCTCCTCTTCGGAGCCCTCGGTCTGATGCTCTCGAGCCAGGGGACTGCTCAACGCGCCCTGCTTCCGGCCACCATCCTGACCGTCGCGGCGATGGCACTTCAGAACGTCTTCGTCCGGGTCTCCCTTCGCGCGAGCCTGTCCACCTCGGTCATGACCACCAACATCGTTGTCTCGGTGATCGCCCTGGTCGCCCTGCTCTGCACCGGACCCTGGTCGCGGGAGGAAGCGCGGCAGAGGCTGAAACCGACGCTTCCGGTGGTCGGCGGATTCCTGTCGGGTTGCCTGCTGGGCGGAGTCGGGGTCTCACGCTTCGGCCCGGGGGCCTGGGCCGTCCCCGCCCTGCTCTCGCTGGTGACGGTCTTCGTTGGTCGGCGAGCCCCGCCTTCGGTCTGATCCATCGGCACGGCCCGAGGTGGCGCGCGCGTTCAGGCACTCGTCAGCGACGCTCGGAGCACGGCTCAAACCTCGGCCGAGCACGGCGTCGAGGGACCCGACCGAATCCACCAGCGCATCGGTGACGACCACCAGCGACGGGTTGCTCCCCGTCTGCTCGACCAGCTCCCTCTGAAGCGCCCGGAGTGGTGGAAGCGGCGCTGGTGGAGACTCCGTCCTCATCGCCGTCGCCAGCTGCTCGAACGCCGTCCGGAAGGCGCTGGCGAGCGCGTCGAGCCGGGCGGAGATCGCTCCATCGGTCGACCCGCCCGCCCGCTGATCGAGCAACGTATGCGCCGCCAGGAGTCCGAGGGCGAGTCGCTCCGCGACCGCCATGAGGCTGCGAGTGAGCTCGGAGGTCAGCGGCGGATGCGCGGGCTCCCCGAGGAGCCGCTCCGCCGCCGCGTCGGCATCGCTCCGCGCCCGTCTTGTCTCGTCCTGCTCCCGCTGCAGCCGCTCTCGATCGATCCGCTCGGGGTGGGCCAGCTGCTCGAGGAGGGTCCCCAGATAGGCTCCGACTCTCTCGATCAGCACGGCGAACTTCTCCGGAGCGGAGGTCCCCAGCCAGGTCGGCCAGGCGAGGTACACCACCAGCGCCCACGCCGCACCGATTGCGGTGGCGCCGATCCGATCCTCCGCAAGACGGAGCGCCGCCAGCCCGAGCAGCTGGAGCATCAGCAGGACGAATGCCGTCAGGAACAGGCTGAAGACGAGGTAGTTCGCCTCGAAGGTCACGTAGGCCAGGGCGATCGCCACCAGCGCGGCGAGACTCAGATCGACCCGGCCCGGGTGCAGCAAGTGGCTCAGGCCGACGACCAGTCCGGCGCCGAGGAGAGTGCCGACGGCACGCTGGACCGCACGCCCCACCGTGGAGGCGTAGTCCGGCTTGAGCACCAGCAGCACGGTCAGGACCACCCAGCGCCCGTAGGGAAATCCGGTGAGGTCCGCCACCAGCTCCGCGAGCCCGGCGGCGACCGCCAGCCGGACGGCATGGCGTCCCGCCTCGGTGGTCGATGTTGCGTTCGCGCGCAGGATGGCGACCGCGCGCGCGAGCCAGTTGACAGGACGGAGCGGATCCGGAACGGACGTGGATCCCCGGCCTCTGAGGCCCACGGGGCGCGCCTCGATGCGAAGGACGACCCGCGTCACCGCCCGCAGCTGACCGAGGAGCGCCTCACCGGCCCAGCGCCAGTTGGCGTCCCGGGGGACCGAGAGCCGGGCGACGCGTTGCTGCGCGTCCTCCGCCCAGGCAGTCCACTCCACCGGCGGAGCGCCGATCCCGGCGGCGATGCAAGCCAGGACACTCCCGGCGTCGGCTGCGAACCGGCAGGTCACCTCCCTCTCCGCCTCTCCCTGGGTGTAGCCAGCCAGCGCCGCAAGAGACGCCCGAACCCGGATCGCCTCTTCCAGCAAGTCGACGTACATCCCGAGGACTTCGCGAGGAATCAGGGGATTCGGGTCCTCGAGCGCCGCGGCGGCCGGAAGAGCGCTGGTGGGCGGAGCTCGCGACCCGCCGCTCCCGATTGCGTCCGCGTAGCTGGCGAGCATTGCGTAGGAGGCCGCGAGCGCGCTTCGCTCCTCCCGTCCCGGCCTCCAGGTCCAGGAGAGGGCAACCAGGCCGCCTTGGAGGAGACCACCCGCGAGGGCGAGACCCGCCCGGACCGCAGCGAGGCCGGGAGGGAGAGGGATGGCCTCCCCGAGGAGAAGAGCCACCGTCCAGTTGACCACGACCACGTTCCACCGGGTCCCCAGCGCGACCGAGAGGCCCGTCAGGTACGCCCAGAGAATGACCAGGATGACCCGGGCCATCCAGGTCCCAGCCATCGTCGCTCCGAGGAAGGTGGATGCCGCGACTCCGACGCCGGCCACCAGCACCGCCTCCATCCGGCTGCGGTTCACACCCTGGAAGGAGACGAGCCCCGCCGGCAATGCTCCGAGCGCCGCGAACACACCGTCCAGCACGTGGCCGGTGAGAACACCGATCAGCAGCGGCAGGGCGATTCCAAGGGCGATCCGCGCTGCCCGGGCCGGAGCCAGCTCGCGCCAGCGCGGTCGGTGGAGGTGGAGAAGCTCCCGCCACCGCAGCTCGCGCATCATCAGGATGCTGTGGCGGAGTCCTGGCGCCATGCGGTCCCCTCGGCAACGCCGAGCGATTTCCTGCTCCCGTTTCCTCGCCTCAGGCCACAGGATGCCGCGGGCCCGGGTTCGCCATCACTTCGCCGACCCGCCGGTGGCCACGTAGGGCCGCACCATCTTCGCCGGATCGACGACCCGATCGAATTCCTCCTCGGTGACGTACCCCAGCTTCAACGCCGCCTCCTTGAGTGACAGGTCGTTCTCCAGGGCATGGTGCGCGAGCCTGGAAGCCTTGTCGTAGCCGATGACGGGGGAGAGCGCGGTGACCAGCATCAGCGAGCGGTCGACGTCCTCCTTGATCTTCTTGAAGTTGGGCCTGGTCCCCTCGACCAGGAACTTGCGGAAGTTGGTGCAGCCGTCGGCGAGGAGCCGGATGGACTGCGTGATGTTGTGGATGATCAGCGGCTTGTAGACATTCATCTCCAGATACCCACTGGCTCCGCCGAACCCGACCGCGACGTCGTTGGCCATCACCTGGGTCGCCAGCATGGTCAGGGCCTCGGCCTGGGTGGGGTTGACCTTCCCGGGCATGATCGAGGAACCGGGCTCGTTGGCCGGGAGCTCGAGCTCGGCGAAGCCGGCGCGGGGGCCACAGGAGAGCAGACGGATGTCGTTGGCGATCTTGTACAGCGACACTGCCAGGGTTCGGAGGGTTCCCGAGAGCTGCACCAGCGCGTCGTGCGCACCCTGGACGGTGAACTTGTTCGGCGCGGTCACGAACGGAAGGCCGGTGAGCTTCTCGATCTCCGCTGCGGCCGCCTCCGCGAATCCGGGAGCGGCGTTGATCCCCGTACCGACCGCCGTCCCCCCGAGCGCGAGACGGTAGACGCCTTTCAGCGAATCCTGGATGCGCTCGAGGTTGTCGTCGAGCATCCCCACGTATCCGGACCACTCCTGGCCCAGGGTGAGGGGTGTCGCATCCTGCATGTGGGTCCGGCCGATCTTGACGATGTCCTTCCACTCCTCTGCGTGCGCGGCCATCGCGTCGCGGAGCTGGTGGACCGCGGGGACCAGCCGCTGCCTCGTCCCGATGGCCGCAGCCATGTACATGGCCGAGGGGAAGGAATCGTTCGACGACTGCGACATGTTGACGTCGTCGTTCGGATGGACCGGCTTCTTGCTCCCCAGAGCCATCCCCGCGATCTGGGAACAGCGATTGGCGATGACCTCGTTGACGTTCATGTTGAACTGCGTCCCGCTGCCGGTCATCCAGACGTGGAGCGGAAACATGTCCTGATGCCGACCGGCGAGGATCTCGTCACACACCTGCACGATGAGTCGGTGTGCTTCCTGTCGAAGCCGGCCCGCGGACCGGTTGGCGTTCGCGGCGGCCTTCTTCAGGAACGCGTAGGCGGTGATCAGCTCCCGCGGGATGAGATCGCCCCCGATGTTGAAGTGCTCCAGTGACCGCTGCGTCTGAGCGCCCCAGAGGCTGTCGGCTGGAACCGAGACCTCACCCAGGCTGTCGGTCTCGGTACGGGCGGGAGCCACCGTCTCGAGTTCTTTGAGGTTGCGCATCTCGAGTGCCCCGGAATCTTCGGTCAACGATCCGTCGCCGGAACGAACGACGGGTATGCCGGCGTCCACTGCGTCGCCTCGACCTTGCGACGGAGCTCGCCCTCGGTGGTCTCCGGGGCCACTCCCTCCTTCTGCGCCTGGAGGCCAACGGCCGTGGCGATGTCTGCGGCGACGCTCCGGATGTCGGTCAGCGCAGGCAGCAGGGAGGCAGCCGGATCCGCCAGGGCAGGAGAATGCGCTCCCAGCTCCCGCGCGGCCGCGAGCAGCATTCCATCGGTGACGCGCCTCGCACCGGAGGCCACGACGGCCAGACCCATTGCGGGGAAGATGAAGACGTTGTTGCACTGCGCGATGGGAATCACTCGCCCGCTGAACTGGACCGGCGGGAACGGAGAGCCGGTGGCGACGAGCCCCCTACCCTCGGTCCAGCGGATCAGGTCCTCGGCCTTGGCCTCGGACTTGGAAGTGGGATTCGACAGCGGAAAGATGATGGGCTGCGGCGTCCTGCGCGCCATCTCCCGGACGATGGGCTCGGTGAAGGCCCCGCCGACCGTGGAGAGGCCGATCAGGACGGTCGCGTCGATGCTCCCCACGACGTCGGCGAGGCCGATGTGCCCGTTGAACGTGCGTGGCCATCCCGAGACGCGGCCCTCCGGCTTGGCGTAGACCGCCTGCTCCGGGCTCAGGTCCTTCCGACCCGAGTGAAGCAGCCCATCCCGGTCGACCACCCAGAATCGGCTTCTCGCCTCTCCGTCGGTGAGACCCGACTGGGTCATCGCCCGCCGCAGCCCGTCGGCGACGCCGATGCCGGCCGAGCCCGCACCGAGCATCACGATCTGCTGGTCCTTCAGGCTCTTCCCGGTCACCTTCACCGCACCCAGGACCGCTCCCAGCGCGACGGCGGCGGTCCCCTGGATGTCGTCGTTGAACGTGAGAAGCTCCTCCCGGTACCGCTGGAGGATGGGTCGCGCGTGAGGGGTGGCGAAGTCCTCCCACTGCAGGCACGTCCCCGGGAGCTCCTCCTTCACCGCCTGGACGAACTGATCGACGAAGTCGAAGTAGGCCTGACCGGTGATGCGCTCGTGACGCCACCCCAGATACTCTGGATCCTTCAGCCGCTCCGCGTTGTTCGTCCCCACGTCCAGCACGATGGGCAGCGTACGCTCCGGACGGATGCCGCCGATCAGCGTGTAGAGGGAGAGCTTGCCGATCGGGATGCCAAGGCCGCCCACGCCCTGATCGCCGATGCCGAGGATGCGCTCACCGTCGGTGACGACGACCACGTCCACCTTCGGGTTGGGACGATTGCGTAGGAGAGCTGGAATCGAGTCGCGCAAGGGATAGGAGATGATCAGCCCGCGCGGTCTCCGGTAGATGTGGCTGAACTGCTGGCACGCCTGCGCCACCACCGGGGTGTAGACCAGCGGGGTCATCTCCACGATGTGGTCGAGCAGGAGCCGGTAGAAGAGGACCTCGTTCGTGTCCTGCAGTGCGCGTAGGTAGATGTGCCGCTCCAGGTCGTCGGTCTTCCTCTGGAAGGCCTCGTAAGCGCGCGTGACCTGCTCCTCGAGTGTCTCCACGTGGGGAGGCAGGAGCCCGTGCAACCCGAAGGCGCTTCGCTCCTCATTGCTGAACGCCGTGGCCTTGTTGAGCTCCTGGTGGTTGAGGAGATTCATCCCATGAGGCAGCGCCGAAGAGGCCAGCTCGGGTTCGACATTCATGTGGTTGTTTCCCGTTGCGATGGAGGACTGAAGCCGGCTCGGCGTCCTTCTTCCGAGGCTGCAACGGTGGTGCCACCGATGTGAACCCGGTGACCAGCGATGCCCCGCGCGGACGCCGCGGCGCCGGTGCAACGAGGAACGAGCCACTTTGTCCAGCAATCCGCCTGACGTGTCGGATTCCTCGACAGGACTTCCCGTCCTCCCGGGCATCACGCGCGCGCTCCGAGATCGGACTCACGATTCTCACCGCTGCTGAGCGCTTTCCGGGTGATTGGCCCGGATCGTGCTGCGTGCTCCTGTCGATCAACGCGGAGGCAGGAGCGTGGAGCTGAAGGTCCATCGAGGAGGGCGGAGCGCCCGCCCCGCGGGCAGGTGGATGTCGCGGCTGCGGGGGTTCTGGCGCCGCGTGGTGAGGAGAGTACTCCCGCCAATCTCGGGTCTGGTCCTCGTCGAGGGCGGTCGTCCCGAATCTCCGCCGCGGAGGGCCGCGTGACGGCGATCCGGACTCCGTCGGACCGGGCCGCGCTCCGCGCCGAGGCCGAGCGCGCCGCACGCGAACCGGATCTGGTCCGGCGCCAGCTGCTCTCGCTGCGGGCCCGGGTCCGGATGCTGGCCGAGGAGCACGCACGGCTCGGCGCCGACGGCTTGACTTGCGAGCTGCGGAGCCTGGGGCGGGAGACAGCCTTTGCCATGCGCAAGGCCTGCGAGGGGTGGGTGGTGATCGCCCGCCTGCACCACCGCCTCACCCGACGGCTGAACTCCGACTCGCTGAGGCCCTGCCCGGACGATGAGGCGTCCGTCGAGCTCAGAGCCCGCGCGGTCGTGCTCGCCGAGCTCGATGCGCTCCTCGAGGTCCCCGAGAGCCCGCGATCCCGATCCGGGCACGCCTACGCCCACGCCGATCTGACCCCCGGAGCAGCCAGGGCGCTCCGGATCCTCGAGCAACACCGCGAGACGGTACGGAGTCGCTTCCGAGAGCTG
>Ga0335084_10007384_pt1 | contig 10949 bp, 3 predicted proteins | sample Lox_Sample_44_FD_206721 | JGI IMG/M metagenome (GOLD analysis project Ga0335084, IMG submission 206721) | Soil microbial communities from Loxahatchee National Wildlife Refuge, Florida, United States - Lox_Sample_4.4 | ecosystem: Environmental > Terrestrial > Soil > Wetlands | place: USA: Florida...
CGGGCCGAGCTCCTCCACGATGTCGGCGGCCGCGGCCATCCGGACGGGATCCGACCCGTAGATCTGGATCGAGAGCGGGCGCTCCTCGTCGGAGAAGACGAGCTTGCGGAGCTGCCGCGCGTTGCCGCGGGTGATCGCCTCCGACGAGATGAACTCCATCGTGACGAGACCGACGCCGCCGATGCGGCGCAGCATCAGGCGGTACACGTGATCCGTGATGCCCGCCATGGGCGCGAGCACGAGCGGCGGCGCGATCCGAAGCGACCCGATCGAGAGCATGGGAGAAGTCATTTTAACGGCCCCGGAGGGCAACGAAGCGCCCTCACCCTGTCCCTCTCCCGCCGGGAGAGGGGACCCTCGACGACCCGCGCGTCTTTAGATTTCCCTCTCCCCCCACCGGGGGGAGAGGGTCAGGGTGAGGGGGGTGGGGGTGGCCTCCCTACTCCTTGGGCATTCCCAGTCCCCAGTAGTATTGCTCGAAGAACGGCATGTAGTCCTTCTTCGTCATGAACTGCAGGAAGCTCGCGATCGTCTTGGTCGAGCCGAACTTCCACCGGAACGACTTCTGGTAGGACTTCAGAAACGTGAGGAAAGCGTCGTCGCCGAGCTCCTTGTGGAGCGCGTAGAGAAGCAGCGGCCCCTTGTTGTAGAGCAGGCCGACGCGGATGTGGTACGTGCTCGTCGAATCGTTCGCGACGTACACGCGGTTGGCGAGCGGGATCGGGGCCTTGTCGAGCGCGAACCGCGCCTCGCCCCTCCAGTGCGAGACGATCATTCTGTACGTCGAGTCGCCCTTGCCGGCCTTCATGAACAGGGCCGCGCAATACTCGGCGAAAGACTCGTCGAGCCATTCCTCCTCGTCGCTCGGCGGTGAGACGACGTAGCCCCAGTACTGGTGCGCGATCTCGTGAGCGAAGCGCTCGTTGACGCCTCCCGAGTAGAGCTGGTTCTCCACCGTGCCGCCGAGCGGATTGAAGGCTTCCTTCGTGATGAACATGATTCCGGGCGGCGCCTGGCCGAAACCGTAGTCGTCGATCTCGAGGATGTTGAACTCGGGGAACGGGAAAGGCCCCAGGAAACCCTGGTAGAAGTCGATGATCCCCGCGGCGAGCCCGGTCAGCTGCTTGATCGCGCGGTCGTTGCTCAACGCATACGTCGCGACGCGGATCGTGATGCCGTTGCGGACTTCCTCCTTGTATGTGTAGTTGCCCGCGAGCACGACGGCGAACTGGATCGGGTTCTCGACTTTCGTCTCGAGGACGTTGTCGTCGCCCTCGACGGCGCGACGGATGGTCGTCCCTGTCGCGAACGGCATGTAGGGCTTCTTGACCCGCACGACGGTGTGAAGCGTGTATCGCTGCTCGCAGAGCTGGGGCTGGGGAAACCAGCTCCAGATGCCGAGCTCCCAGAAGCTCGACCCGCCCGGGTGGACGAGGAAGTCGCCGTCGATCTCGAACCGCAGCTTGACGGGTTGGTTCGGAGGCGCCGGCGCTGAGACCTGGACGAGGAGGTGGCCGTTCTGGTGCCAGTATGGCAGCGAGTGGCCGGCCTCGTCGGTCACGCGTTTCACGCGTTCCGTGCGGTTCGCCAAGTGGACGCCGAACGTCGTGTAGACCGTGCTGTCGAGATCGAACGCGAAGACGGACAAGGGTGCCTTCTGCGGCACGAGCGTCTCGACGACCGTCATCGACACGTCCTTGTCGTCAGAAGCCTTAAGGTCGAGATCGACGTCGGTCAGCACGAAGCGGGGCTGCGGCGGGTTCCGCGGGTCCCCCTCGAGCGGCTGCTCGGAGAGGGTCACGACGTACAGGGCATTCTTGAACTGTTTTTCGGCCGACTCGCTCTCTCGGAGCACGCCGAAACGCTCGGACGGATTCTCGAGGCCGTCGAGACGATAGACGGCGTCCTGGTCGGCGCCTTCGATCTCCACCCAGACGTACGGCGTGTCGGGCGCGTTCCAGCGCTGGCGGGCGAATCCGAATCCGGTCGGGGTGCCGCGCCGGCGCGAGAACTTCTCCCGCTCGGCCTGGAAGCCCGCCGCCGAGCCCGAGCCGCCCGGCGCCGGAATCTGCGGCAGAGGCTGGCCCGCGGCGAGCCAGAGCAGCCGCGTGAATCTCTGGCGGAATCGAATCCCTTTCTCGGTCTTCTCCGGCGTCAGGCTCGAGGACTTCTTCGCCACGTAGGTCACGACGGGCGCCTCGATCGGATCGACCGACAGATACTCCATCGTGCCGCTTCCCTCGAGATACAGGCCGACAGTGTCGTCGCCCGCCTTGACATACGCGGCGCCACCCGAAGCGAGAACGGCTTCGAAGTGACCCGCGGCGAGCCGGAGGTTCGTCACCGGCGACGAGCCCGAAAGCTGGAGTTTTTCGTAGGTCTTGAGCAGGTCGACGATGTTCGGAGACGTCGCCTCGACACCGAGCGCGGATCCGGCCGAGAGGATCGCCGAAGTCACGAGCACGAAGAGCCTCATGGCCGCCTCCTTCGCCGGCGGACGGGTGCCGGTGTGATCTCTTACTGGAACAGTTCGGAGTAAGTCTGGACGGAAGTGTACCCCTTCGGCTTCTCGAACAGGTCCGGATCGGCCCCCGGGCGGACGTCGAGCAGCTCGATCGACGTGAACGGCTGGTACTCGTCGCCCTGGTCCTTCTTGGCGTGCTCGATCTTCACGACCAGACCCTCGAGGTCGCGCGCCGCCCAGATCTCACCTGAATTCGGCGAGATCTGCCGCCCGCTTGGAGATCATTCCTCCACGATGCAGCCTGCTGAGCTTGCCTTCAGCTTGAGCACCACCGTTTTCTCGGTTTCCAAGGAGTCGGCATACGAACTGATCGCTTCGTACGTCCCGATTCCGCCGTTCCCTTCACTTGCAATCCACCGACGCCCGCGCCGGTCAAGGCGATAGGCATTTCGCGTCGCCGACAACACAGTTCCAGGCTTCTGGTGTAGCAGAAATAACCAGCCACTCCTCCTGTCGCTGGAGTAGATGACTACCTGAACCGAGTCTAACGCTTGAGGGGAGGTGCCGGGAATAGGACCTTGGCGACAGCGCATTGTTGCGGAGTCCCCAGGGCGAAGCCCGATAATCTTGAGGTCATCGACGACCCACCGTTGCGAAACCAGGCAGCTCACTGCAGCTCGCAGGTCGCACAAACCGCCTGGTGGCGGTGTAGTGGTATCAGCGAATCCGAGTACTGACATTAGGAGTGCGATAACAAAAGTCATTTAGGCGATCTCCGCGCGGCGGTGCTGACTACTTCGTCGCAATCTCTTCCTGCTTTTTCGGCTTCGGTGCAGGCAAGGGCTTAACCTTCGGGACGATCTTGTAGGTGTTGACGTAGACTGACTTACCTCGAGGTAACGCTTGCGTCGGATAGGAGTTCTTGAACGGGCCGTTCTGAGTGCTCAGTTGAGCTCCTTGGAACGGCTTCCTACTTTCGGTCGGCCGGAGATTGAACTTAGTTGCTCCGAATGTGGGGTCTTTGCCGACCTTCGCGTCCTCGCACGCGCAGGTTACCGACCGTTCGATCGACTTGAATGTGGCCGTGAGTTCTTGCTCTTGGGTCACCGAATCCGGAGCGGTAAGGGGACGGTGGCTGCCCATCGTATTGTCCCCGTTGATTATGGCGTGTGCCACGTCCTGGCGCATGACATCTAGAGCGCCGGCCTCCCCCGTGAGGGACTGCGTCTCATTGAAGATGATCGCAGAAACTTGGCCAATCGACAGGTTTGCAGAACAACCCTCCGGGTCGTCATCGGCGCATAGACCGGTCGGGTCGATGTACCTGATTGGGTTGTTTTGGGCATAGGAATACCTGTTCCAAGATTGGGGCCATTCGGAATTTCCATAGATCTTGTCGACGGCCTCAAACCTTCCCAATTTGTAGTCCTGATGTCTCGCATGGTCGTAGTGATGTGAGGCCTCCGGGTCGCGTTCCATGGTGGCAAACGCCAGCTTCTGCGTCAGTGCCGTCGAGGAATAGGTCTCCCCGAACGGGTAGTACTTGTTGGCCTCGATGGAAGAAAGGTCAGAACCTTTGGCGGAGAGCCTCACGGAGCCCAGGTGGTCCGAGGAGTGGAAGTTCCACCCGGTCACTCCAGAATTCGCGTTGGACACGTAGGAAGCCACGAGAAGGTTGCCCAGGAAGACATTATCCCGTCCGGCGTAGGAGTCCGCAAACTCCGTCGTGACCTTGTTCCCGCTGTCGCGCAGCGTGTAGAAGGAGCCTCCCGGGATGGCGTGGTAGGAGGGCCACATGTTGGGCTTGCTCATGAAGGTGGCCATCTGCTGCTCGGTGACGTTGCTCAGGGGGCAGTAGTTGCCTCCGCCGCAGCCGGCCGTGACGCCCTCGTTGTAAAGCTGGTTGATCCAGTCGACGTTGGTGCCTCCGGGGCAGGGCACATCGGCGAAGATCGTCGACGTACAGGCCGGAGGCGTGTAGGCGCCCCCGTGCTCACCCTTCAGGAGGAAGACGGCCATCTGAGCGCGGGTGATGGCGGCGTCCGGACAGTACGCGCCGCCGCCGCATCCGGCCGTGATGCCCTGGGTATAGAACGTCTGGATCAGGCCCCAGTCCTGGTCGGCGCAGTGGACGTCGGTGAAGGTGCGGCTGGACTCGTTGCACGCCGTCGCCTGGCTCCAGCCCTTGGCCTGGTCGATGAAGCGAGCCATCTCACGGCGCGTCACGTTCAAGACCGAGCTGCCGGCCGTGACCCGTACGAGCCGCTCGTCGCCACCGTTGAAGAGATACTGCCAGTCGGTCGACCCGGAGGTGTTGGCATCCTCGATCTGGCGGTTCAGGGAGTCGTAGGTCAGGGCCTCCGTGCCGTAACCGGTCAGGTTGCCTCGTGAGTCGTACGTGCCGCTGGTGAGCCGGTTGGTCGTCGTGCTGGCCGAGAGTGACCGGGCGACGCCATCCGTCGTGATCTTCGTCAGGTTGCCGTAGCGATCGATGTACTCGAAGGCCTGCGTGTGGGAGACGCCGGCGACCTTGAGCGTGGCTCCGGTCAGCCGCGAAAGCGAGTCGTAGGTGAAGGTGTCAACGTTGCTGGTGTCCTTGTTCATCTTCAGGATGTTCCCCGCGCCGTCGTAGGAGTAGGTGCCGGTATCGAAGCCGCCCGCGCTCGAGGCGATGCGGGAGGGCCGGGGCAGGAGAGTCGAATCCTGAGTGATGGTCGTCGTGAAGGTAGAGCCTGCGGTCTGAGCGGCGGCGTAAGTGGCCACCGTCCCCGCCCGTGAATAGGTCGCCGTGATCGTGGCTCCCGTAATGCTGGAGTTATCGGCAGCACGGCCCGAGAGTGCGATCGACGTCGGCAGACCATAACCGTAGGTGACCGTCTCGGTGAAGTTGGCCGAGTTGTCCTGGGTTCCCGGGTCGAGGAACCGAGGGTGGCCGTGAGCCGAGACGAGCCCGAGGGAGTTGTAGGTCCAGGACTCGGTCGTGTTGACGTTGGCCCCACCCTGGGTGGACGTGGCTCTGGCGGAGAGACGGCCGCCGACGCCTGAGTACGTGTAGTCCTCGGTGACGTCGAGGGTCACGGGCGTCGTCGGGTACAGGGGCTTGTAGGACGAGTTCCTGCCGACGCGGCGCGTGAGCTTGCCCTTGGGCGATGCGCCTCCCGGGAAGTTCGCCGTCGTCGCGTCGGGACAGTTGGCGTTGACGCCCGAGCCGTCGTAGCAATTCATGACGTAGCGCACGCCGCCGGCCGTTTCGGTCAGGAGGCGCCCGGCCGCATCGTAGGTGTAGGTGTGAACGACGCCGCCCTCAGTCTTCTGAAGGACGTTGCCGAGGCTGCCGATCGAGTCATACGTGACCGAGCCGGTCACCTCGGGAGTGGACTCGCTGCGGAGAAGACCGAGGGGATCATAGGTGAACTGCCGGATCTGGCTGGACTGGGTGACCTTGGTCAGCTTGCTGTTGGCGTCGTAGTTGTAGGTCGTGATGTCGTTGGTCGGCTCCTTGACTTGGACGGTCCGGCCGAAGGCGTCCCGCGTCGACGTCGTCACCTGGTTCGCACCGCCAGTGCCGCAGGTCGCATCAGCGTTGAGGGTGCCGTTGACGCAGTACGTTTTTGCTGCCTCGACGGTATCGCTGTAGTGGGAGCTTGCCCCGTCATCCCGCACGACCGTGATGAGGCTCGACATGTTCGAGCCGGCGATCTGCTGCGGCCGGTTGAACGGGTCGTAGCACATCCGATACGTGCCGGATGCCGTCGACGGCCTATTCGTGGCGAAGGCCCCCGCGTTGAAGGCGCAATTCGTGGGCTGATTGGGCGTGATCGTCTCGGTGGCGCCGTCGTCGACCCATTCGGAGGTGAAGTACTCGTTGCCTTGCTTGTCGAACTTCATGAACTGCTTGGAGTAGACGCTCGTGCCCGGCATCTGGCGCCGATGCTTGATGAGCCGACCGAGGCCGTCGTAGGTGTAGTCCTCGAAGGTTGTCAGGCCGGTCCCGCCATTGCGCGCCGCCGAGGTGTGCGTCGAATCGGTGTAGGTAATCGTCGTCGCCGTTTCGCCCGCGGGCGAAATACTCGTGACACGGCCCAGCGAGTCGTAGGCATAGTCCGTCCTGACACCGGCGGGGTCCTTGGACCAGAGGATCCAGCCCGTCGATGGGTCGCGGCTGTTCTCGACGCTGTTCCAGCTGAGAGCCGTGCTTCCGTTGACCCAGGTCGTCGTGGTCAAGAGTCCGTTGAAGTAGCTGTGCTGCTTGCCGAAGGCATCGCCGACCGGAGTCGAGGGAACCCCGGACCATGACGAATTGCACGGGTTCGGCGTCGGGGCTTTGGACTCGGTTCGCGTGTACTCCTGGGCCACGTTCCCATCGCCGTCGGCGTACTGGCAGTGCTCGAAGATCCGGGACGCGCCGGAATCCCAAAGGATGTCCGCCTTCAGGAAGCCGTTTCCAGTATCGAAATAGGTGTAGCGGTCGACGGTGCTGCCCTCGAGGGTGTCGGTGCGCTGGGTGAAGAGGTTCGGCAGGGCGCTCTGGTTGGCTGGTACCGCGATCGTCCAGTTCGACGGCGCCCAATAGGTCGTGATCGTGCGCGCATCGTTCGCGGAGTCGAGATTGCCCGAGTGCGTCTCGGTCTTGTAGTGCCGGCCGTAGCCGTCCCAAGTCCCGGTCGCATTCGAGAAGACGACCGAGTGGTACTTGCAGGAAGTACACGTCCCGTTGGCCTGGGGAGCCTGGTAGTAGGTCGTCTCGCTCTTCAGGTGGCGCCCGCTGTCCAGGTCAAACGTGCGCTGTGTGTCGCGGATGGAATGGTTGGCGCAGAAGAGGTTGGTCGTCTCGTTGCCCGAGGCGCACGGGGGCTGGTTGACCGTGGGAAGCTGCGTCGGAAACCCGTAGATGTCGCTATCGAAGACTCGCGTCTCGATCTCGGCGCCCGTCTGATCGCCGGGCGTGCTGCTTCCGTCCAACGTGTGAGGGCCGAGAAATAGAGTCGCAATCGTGTGGCTGTTTCCGTCGACCGCCGGAGGCGGGATGACGAGGGTCAGCGTCTGCGCGCAGCTGAAGCCTCCCGTACAGCTGGCTCTCGCGGAGCCCTGCTCCCCGAAGGGGAACGAGTACTGCACGTAATCCGTCGACGAGGCGACTCCTCCGGTCGTCTCGGTGCGGCGGGAAACTCCGAGCACCTGGTCGCGATACGTGAGGGGACTGCCGGGCTGGCAGTCGCCTCCCGCAATGTACGGGTTTTGGGGCAGGTCCGGCGAGAACTCCTCCCAAGGCTCCTCGGGGCTCTCGGGCCCGGTCGGACCCGGGTTCCGGCCGCTGATCATCACGGAGGACCCATCCGGCGGCAGCGTCATGGTGCAGTTGGCGCCACCCCCGAGAGACGAGCGGCGCGGTTTGTAGAACGTGTATGGACCCCAGATGTACGAGATCTGGCCAGTGGTCGGCAGAGTCATGGAAGTCAGGAGGGCCTTCGTGGAGCTGTAGCCGAATGAATACTGATCGCCAGTCGGAAGCTGAAGGGAGCTCAGCACCTGGAGGCTGACCGAGCCCGTGTAGCCCGGCCGGGGGTACGCGATCGCCGTCCCGTAGTTCAGGGTCCAAGTGACGTTGCCGCCGACGGCCGGCACGTCGATCGACTTGATCATTTTCGTCGTCGTCCCATCGCCGGCGCCGAGGGTGACGTTGATCGTTCCGGTGGGAAGCGTGATTGTCTTCGGGATCCAGGACTTCGCCAGGGACGGGCAACTCATCGCGCCAGGACTGACCGGGTCGCTCCAGCAGGGTTGTGCACCGATGCTGTCCCAGTACGTCACGGTCATCGAATTGTGGAAGGGATCCTCGAGCTGGGTTAAGTACCAGCCGTCGCGGCCGCGGCCGAAGTCGCGAACGTAATCGAGCCGATCATCGTTGTACGCGAGGCTCGTGCCGCCCACGATCCGGTTGAAAACGTAGTGGTTCCCGTCGCCGTCCCACATCTCGTAGTCCGAGGACGCGGAACGCCAGTGGAGGTAGTACTGACTACCCTCGATCGTCTTGTAGTAGTCGGCTGGTGACGGCGTCTGGCTGAACTGATGTTCCGCCCCATTGGGCTCGACGTAGCAGTAGCTGTTCTGGAGATATCCGCACTTCTTGATGGCGCCGGCATTGAAGTTCCAGCCGATGCCCAGCGCCGGATCGCCAGCGATCGGCGTATAGAGGAAGCTGTCGATGACGTCGTTGTCGTTCGGATAGCCGTACTCCCAGACTCGGGACGTATAGGCCAGCGTCGCCTGGAACTTCAGCTTCGGTCCGATCGGATATGCAGATCCGATCGGCACCGGAACGGTGAGCGCTCCGTTGTAGACGTTGATTGAGTCTACGTTCGAATGATGAAAGACGTTGTTGACGTAGCCCTTCGCCGTGTCCGCGTCGGTGTCCGGGCCAGACTGGGCCAAGACGATGACGGAGAGCGCGAAGAGGCTGCCGAGGGCGAGGGAGAGCTTTCCGAATCTCATCTGGCGACTTCCTCCACTTGGAATGGAGTGAAGCAGCCGATGCCAGCCCTACGCTAGAGACTTTTTGCGCGCTTCGCGATGCTCGGTCGGCGTCGTCGTCGCAACTCGCCGAAAAGAGCGGAACAGCGTCCGCCGTGTTCCGAACCCTGCTCGATACGCCACCGCGTTGGCCCCGAGGTCGGAGACTTCGAGCAGAATCTTGCTGAACTCGATCTGGCGACGCTTCAGGTAAGCAGCGGGCGCAGAACCGGTGCGCTCGATCCAGGCTCTTCGAAGCGCGTGCCGCGAGATACCCGATCGCTGGGCGAGTTCCGCGACCCGCGGCGATGTTTGCCTCTCGAAACACCAGAGCAGATAGGCGTCGGCCGCCCAGAACAGGGTGTCAGAAAGAGCGCGCGGATCACCCACGATGCGTATTCACCTCTTGAGCCGATTGGGCCAATTGACCCGCACGCCCAACGGGGCGATGCGCAGGGGAATTTCCAAACCGGCACTGGGAGAACTACTAGAGGTGCGGCCCCGGGCTACGGCGACTTGAGCAGCTCAGAGTTGGTCTGGACGGAAGTGTACCCCTTCGGCTTCTCGAACAGGTCCGGATCGGCGCCGGGGCGGACGTCGAGCAGCTCGATCGACGTGAACGGCTGGTACTCGTCGCCCTGGTCCTTCTTGGCGTGCTCGATCTTCACGACGAGGCCCTCGAGGTCGCGCGCCGCCCAGATCGTGACCAGGTCGCCCGAGGGCAGGCTCATCCGCCAGCGGTCGCAGGGATGCAGGCCGTGCGTGTCGTCGCCGATCTTCTGGACTTTTGCGCCGAACCGGTCGGCGTACGCCTGGGGATCGAAGTGCGGCTCGAGCGGATAGCCGGGGACGATCTCGTCGGTCGGCTGCCATGCGGTCTCGAGGAGGCGCTTCGTTGTCGGCCGGAACTGCCAGACCTTCTTCAGATCCGGCCGCATGATCTTGACGAGCGGCGCGCCGTCCATGCGCGCCTCGACGCGCCGGGACTCTCCCCGGACCGCGACCTCGAAGCGCTCGTCCTTCGAGAACGACAGGACCGCGCGGTAGCCGTCCCTGCCGACCGTCTTGAGTCCGCCGCCGCAGCGCGCGGCCAGAATGACCGCGGCGAGCGCGAGCCCCGCCACGAGACGGCGGATCACGATCCGCTCGGAATGAGGATCAGGGTCTCCTGCGGCGTCCCGAGCGGCTCGCTCCCCTTCTCGGTGACGACGTAGTCCTCCTCGAGTCCCAGGCCCACCTTGCCGCCCATCGTCCACGGCAGCTCGACCTCGAGCGCCGGCTCGATCGCGAAGGTCTGGTCGCGCTCGATGATGTAGCTGCCGAGCTTGCCGTAGCGGTCGGGCCACGCGGGAGCGAGCAGGGGGCCGAGATCGTGGGTGAAGGCGCCGATCGGGTGGCCCGTCGCGTGCGGGTACTCCGCGTAGTCGGCATCCGTCACGACGCGGCGCGCGGCCGTGTCGACGGCGGTGCCCGTCACGCCCGGCTTCAGCGCGGCCGCCGCGGCCCGGTTGGCGGCGCGCACGGTCGCGAACGCCGAGGCGACCTCCGGGGGCGCCTCGGTCTCGCCCGGCCGCAGCACGTACGCGAGGCGCTGGATGTCGGTCTTGTAACCCTCGTCGTCCACGCCGAAGTCGATCCGGATGACCGAGCCCGGCAGGATCGCGGCGTCCGAGGGCCCCGAGTGGCCCCGCGCGATGCCCGCCATGACGTTCGGATCCTGGTCCTCCTCCCACGAGGGCCCGAGGCCCATCTCGCGCCGCCGCTTGCGGATGAAGTCGGCGAGGTCCTTCTCGGTCGTCTGGCCCGGCTTGATCACCGCGGGCGAGAGCGCCTCGGCGAGGATCTGCTCGCTCTTCTTGACGGCCTCGCGCATCTTCGCGATCTCCGCGGGCGTCTTGCGGCTGCGGTAGGAGATCAGGAACGCCTCCGCGGAGACGAGGCGCTTCGCATAGTCGGGACCGAGCGTTTCGCGGAG
>Ga0335084_10007385_pt1 | contig 10948 bp, 9 predicted proteins | sample Lox_Sample_44_FD_206721 | JGI IMG/M metagenome (GOLD analysis project Ga0335084, IMG submission 206721) | Soil microbial communities from Loxahatchee National Wildlife Refuge, Florida, United States - Lox_Sample_4.4 | ecosystem: Environmental > Terrestrial > Soil > Wetlands | place: USA: Florida...
CCGTGGAGATCGAGGCCCGCGTGCTCTGGGAGCGGAACGTCGCCGCGCTCGGCGGACGCGGTCCCGCCCGGCTCGGGGCGGCGGAGGAGGTCGGTGCGAGCCAGCGCACCGAGGCCGTGCAGCGGCTGCTTCCGCTGGCGGACCCGGCGAGGGCCTCCGACCCGGAGATGCTCGCCGCCGCAGCGCTCGGCCTGGGCGAGGCCGGCGACTGGTCGGCGCGCGGCCCCCTGGAGGACCTCCTCGCCTCTCCGCATGCGGGCGTTCCCGAGGCCGCCGCGGCGGCCCTTGGCCGCCTGGGAGATCCGGGTGCCGCGGACGCGCTCGCCGCCGCCGCTTCCGAGGGATCGTCGCGGCTCGCCGGCGCGGCGGTGGACGCGCTCGTCACGCTGCCGGACGCGACGGAGGTGGGGCTCGCGCTCTGCGAGGTGGCCATCCGCGCGGTGGACCCCGGGGTCGCGGTGCGCGCCGCGCGCGGGGCGGCGGCTCGGGAGGCGAGCTGCCCGACGCGTCCGCTCGTCCAGCGCCTCGGGCGGGAGGGTACGGGGCCCGCGCTCGCCGCGCTCGCGGAGCTGGCACCCCAGGGCGCCGCCGCCCAGGGCGCCGTCGAGCGGGTGGTCCGCCTCCTGGATCCGCCGGTGGATCCCTCGGTGCGCGCCCTCGCGGCCCGGGCGGCCGCCCGTCTGGGTGGCTCGGCGGCAGCCACGGGCGTGGCCAGGCGGCTCGCGGCCGCGGCCTTGCGCGTCGCCGAGCTCCGCGCCCGGTGGGTTCCCGGGCGCCTCGCCGATACGCCCGCGCCGGGATTCCAGGGCGAGGAGGGCGGCGACGGGCGCGTCCGGGCCGTGCTGGCACGGGCGAAGCCGCTCACCGCGACGCCCGGAGACGCCGGACCTGCGTGGCTGGATCCGATCCCCGAGCCGGAGGCGGAGGAGCTCGGCGCGCTGCTCGGCGCGGCGGGAGCGCTTTCAGCCCCCGGTGCCGGAGACCTCCTGAAGCGTCACCTCGCCGACCCGGCCCCGGCGGTGCGGGCCGGCGCGGTGTCGGGCCTCGCAGCGCTCGTGGCCGATTCGTCCGAGGTGCGCGCTGCGCTCGCCGATCCAGACCTGGACGTCCGGCTCGCGGCCGCCGCCGCGCTGGGCCGGCGGGCGGACGCCGCCGCGGCGCTGGCGGCTGCCGCACGGACCGCGGCCGAGCCCGAGTGGCGGGTCGCGCTCGCGAGGGCCCTCGGGGAGGCGGGGGGCGCGTCGGCGGTGCCGCCCCTGGCGGCCCTGCTCGAGGATCCGGCTGCGGCCGAGGCCGCCGCGTCCTCGCTCGCACGGATCGGCTCCCAGGAGGCGGCGTCCGCGCTCGCGGCGGCGCTTCCGAGGGTGGGTGGCGCGAGCCGCGTGCACGTGGTCGAGGCGCTGAACCAGCTCACCGCACGCGAGGCCGGCGCCGCCATCGCGGGCTGCCTCGTGGACGACAGGCCCGACGTCCGGGCCGCGGCGGCGCGCGCGGTGGGAAAGATGCGCCTCGAGGAGACCTCGGCGACGCTGGAGGCGCTCCGCAGCGATTACTACGGCCGGGTGCGGAAGGCGGCCGTGGAGGCCATCGCGAAGCTCCCGTCCGGAGCGCCTCGCGCGAGGCCGTGAGGGCTCGCCCCGGCCCGGCCCGGAATTCGGGGCCCCGCGGGGCGTGTGGTAGAACCGGCCGAGATGGCCGACCTTCGAAAGCTCAAGGACAAGGCCGCCGACCTCGCGGAGCGCGGCAAGTTCGACAAGGCCGCCTCGGTCTACGCCGACATCCTCGACGAGGATCCCGACGACATCGCGATCCGCCAGAAGCGGGCCGACGTCCTCCGCCGCGCCGGCAAGCTCAAGGACGCGATCGCCGAGTACAGCATCGTGGCCGAGCGGTTCGGCAAGGACGGCCTGCTCATCAAGGCCATCGCCATCTGCAAGACCATCCTCGAGCTCGACGCCGAGCACGTCGATACGCAGTCGGCCCTGGCCGGCCTGTACGCCGCTCGCACCGCCAGCGAGGCGAAGCGTCCCGCACGGCGCGCCACGCTCTTCATGTCGGCGGTGAAGGCGCCCGAACCCCCGCCGGTCCCCCCGCCGCCCGAGCCCGAGCCGCAGGAGGAGATCGTCACGCTTCCGCTCCCCGGAGCGCCGCCTCCCCAGCCGCCGGCCTTCGACCTCGCGAGCGCGGCCGCATCCGTCGCGGCCGGCATCACCGGCCCGCCGCCCGTGCCCACGCCGATGGCCCGCATCTCGCTCGTGGCCATGCATGCGGTCGAGTCCGGGATCGTGGAGGACGTCGAGATCGACGACCTCACCCCGGACGTGGTCGAGGCCGAGCCGCTCGTCGAGCCCGAGCCAGGCATCCTGCTCGAGGCCGAGCCCGCGGCCGAGGAGGGCGTCGAGCTCGAGGTCGAGCCGCCCCGACCCTCGTCCGCCGAGGAGCTCCCCGAGATGGACGAGCCCCTCGCCGCCGCGCCCGCCCCGCCGCCGCCCGAGGAATCCCCGGATCTGGCGAACCTTCCGCACATCCCCATCTTCTCGGACCTGTCCCGGGAGGCCTTCCTGGAGCTCACCCGCGGCATGATCCTGCACCGCATCGACGCCGGCCAGGCCGTCCTCCGTGAGGGCGACGAGGGCCAGAGCTTCTACGTGCTCGCGAACGGTGCGCTCAGCGTCACGAAGCGCGACGACAAGGGCAACGTCATCGCGCTCGCGAGGCTCTCGGAGGGCGACTTCTTCGGCGAGATGGCCATCCTCTCGGGCGCGCCCCGCGCCGCCACCGTGACGGCCGAGGCGGCGAGCGACGTGCTCGAGTTCCCCGCCGAGGTCCTGCTCGACATCGCCGGGCGGCACCCCCACGTGGCGACCTCGCTCCGCAAGTTCTACCGCCAGCGCCTCCTCGCCAACGCCATGGCCGTGAGCCCGGTGTTCCGGCCGTTCGGGAAGGGCGACCGGAAGCTGGTCATGGAGAAGTTCCGGGCCCGCGAGGTGAAGCCGGGCGACGTGGTCATCCGCGAGGGCGATCGCTCCGACGGGCTCTACGTGGTGCTCGAGGGCTCGGTCGAGGTGAGGAAGCAGCGCGATGGGCAGGACATGGTGGTGGGCCAGCTCCGCGAGGGCGACCTCTTCGGGGAGATGAGCTGCCTCAGGAAGACGCCCGCCGCCGCCACCGTGGTGGTGAAGCGCCCCGGCACGCTGCTCCGCCTTCCGCGCAAGGAGTTCGACGAGCTCGTGCTGACCTATCCGCAGATCCTCGAGATCGTCAGCGAGCTCTCCGACGAGCGCCTGGAGAGCCTCGACGCCATCCTCTCCGGACACGCCGAGTGGACGGAGGAGGGGCTGGTGCTGGTCTAGCCCCTCGAGACGCGCCTCTCGAACGGGCGACGACCTGCTCAGGCACCCGCCGGCGGCGGGACCGTCGTCTCGAGCGGCGGGGCCGACAGCGGCGACTGGCCGAAACGCGTGCGGATGACCGCGCCGAAGGTGATGAGCAGCACCGCCGCCCAGATGAGGAAGCCCAGGATCGGGATCTCGGTCAGGATCGCGAACACCGCCACGCCCACGGCGAGCTGGCCGACGGCCGGGCCCTGCTGCGTTGGGAGCGGGAGCATGCGGCCGACGAAGTAGACGAGAGCGGTGATGCCGAGCAGCACGGCGGCGATGACCGCCAGCACCTGCACGGCGACGAGCGGGATGCCGACCACCGTGACGACGAGCAGGAGGCCGAGCACGGGCATCACGAGCCAGCCGAGCAGCCCGACCAGGATGGACTTGAAGGGCGCGTTCAGCATCGAGGTCGTGACCGCGTCGAGCCGCCTGGGGAAGAGCGAGAGCGCGAGCAGCCCGAGCACGAACAGGACCACGAACTTGAGCAGGACGGCGATGATGGCCCAGAGCGGCGACAGGTGCCCCGGGAGGATGACGGGGAAGAGGTTGACGAGGCCCCCCAGCCCCGGGAACGAGATGGAACGCTTCGACCCGCCAACCTCGGCCTCGGGGTCCACGTTCACGCGTCCGCCGATGGAGATGACGTCGTTCTCGATGCTCGCCCCGGCGGCGACGTCCACGTCCCCACCCACGGCGACGACCTGGCGCGCGTTGGCGCCGCCGTCGAGGTGCACGCTGCCCAGCACGGCCACGACGTCCCGGGCGAGCGCGCCACCCTTGAGCTCGACCTTGCCCTGGACGACGGCCACGTCGCGCGCCAGCGCGCCGCCCGAGAGGACCAGGTTGCCCCGCACCACGTTCACGTCGCGGACGCGGTCGCCGGGGGCGATGGTGAGGTCGCTGCCCGTCGACTGCCGGTCACGCCCGGCGCTGGTGTCGTCCTCGGAGTTCTCGCGCGCCTCCCGGGCCGCGTCGCGGGCCTGCTGGCGCGCGTCCCGCATCGCCTGTCGGGCGTTCTCGCGCGCCTCGCGCATGGCCTCGCGCACGTCGGACGGCAGGCCGCGCGGGATGTGGACCGAGAAGTCGAAGGTGTCGCCCCCGGCGTCCTCGATCATGAGCACCGCGCCGGACTTCTCGCCGCGCAGCCCCGCCTGGGAGAGCACGGCCCGCAGGGCGTCCTCGACCGGCACGTTGACGAAGTTCGCGGTGACCGTGCCGTGGCCTCCCTCCGGGATGACGATGGAGAGCCCGCCCGCCTTGGCGATCTGGCGGAGGGCGTCGGCGACGTCCTCGCCGTCGAACTCGCCGGTGAACTTCTTGCCGGACGGCTTCTCGAAGCCCGACAGGACCGGTCGCGCGGCCTGAGGCAGCGGGAGCTCGGGCGGCGACACCACCACGATGTTGCCGGAGCGGTGGGCGACGAGCCCGGTGCCGCGCAGCGCGGCGCGGAGCGCATCCTCGACGGGCACGTCCTGCATCTTGAGGACGAGGAGCTTGTTCCCGGTGCGGCCGGTGTTGAGCGAGATGTTCCAGCCGGCCGCGTCGGCGATGGCCTGGAGCGTCTCGTCGATGGAGGTCCGGTCCTCCTTGGCGTTGAAGCGCTTCCCCGACGGATGATCGGGCCAGTCGCCCACCAGCACGTCGGCCTGCTTGGCCGCCCGCGGGTTCTCCACGGGCAGCGGCGGCACGGGCGGGACCGGCGCGACGGGTGCCGCCCGCGGCGTCGGAGCGGGCATGGGCGCGGTCGGAGCCCTCGGTGCCGGGGTGGCGCGGGGAGACGGAGCCGCCTTCGGCGCCGGGGTGGTGGGAGGTGCCGGCGGTGCGCCGCCGGTGTCCTGGGGATCCTGGAGGAGCAGGGTTGCGAGGACGAACGCGAGCATTGTCGTCTTTCCGGTCAGGCGGTCTTGGTCACGGGTGCGGGCATCAGCCGGGAGAGGGCGAGCAGGATGGGCGCGGCCGCGACCGCGCAGAAGAACCCGATGGGAAGCCGCAGCGCCGACAGGATGGGCGCGGCGACGTCGAGCGAGGTGCGGACGGTCTGGCCGACGGCCGCGAGCAGGTCGATGGTGCGGACGACGGCGTCGCCCCAGTGCCCGACGGAGAGGCCGACCGCGACGGCGAGGGCGGCGACGCCCGCGAAGGCGATGGCGGCGGCGAGGCGGCGCTCGCGCGCGGCGGCGCGCTCGCGCGCGTCGATGACGGCCAGCACGCCGGCGGTGAAGTCGGACGCCACGTCGGGCAGCTCGAGGGCGTCGAGCGCGTCGCCGAGGTCGCGGTACGAGACGACCAGGGCCTGACAATCGGTGCAGCCGGCCTCGTGCGAGAGCACCATGTCGCGCTCCTCGTCGAGGAGGGCGCCGTCGATGAGCCGCTGGGCCTGCGCGTCGGTGAGATGTCCGGTGAACGTGGTCATGGCTCAGGCCTCCATCCCCGACGCCTCGAGCGCGGCCTTCAGCCGCCCCCGTGCGCGGTGCAGCCACGTCATGACGGTGCCGATCGGCACCTCCATCGTGGCGGCGATCTCCTTGTAGGAGAGGTGCTCGACGTGGAACAGGTGAACCACTTCGCGGTAGTTCGGCGGCAGGTCCGAGACGGCCTTCTCGAGGGCGCCCGCGACCTGGCGGCGCTCCAGGGCGTCGTCGCCGCGGACCGCGTCGGGATCGGGAAGCTCGCGGGCCGGGCCCTCGTCGGGGTCGGCGTCGAGCTCGAACCTCTGGGCGACCGGGGCGCGGCGCCGGAGGACGTCGAGGCTGTGGTTGCGGGCGATGCGCAGGACCCATGGCGCGAACGGCTGCGCGGAGTCGAACGTGGACATCGCCGACCAGGCGCGGACGAAGCTCTCCTGGGCGGCGTCGCGAGCCTCCTCGACGTCGCGGAGCAGGCGAAAGCAGAGGCCGTGCACGGAGCGCTTGTGGAGGTCGACGAGCTGCCCGAACGCCCGGTGGTCACCCTTCGCTGCGGCGCGCGCCAGCGCGGCATCGCCGACCTCCGGAGCTGGCCTCAGGGTCTGCTCCTCCGTCTGCCAGGAGAGCGCGAAACCTAGCGTGGGCATCGTGGCGGCGACAACCATGTCACGACCTACGCGCCGTCGTTTCGCGTATTTCGGCCGTTCGGGCGGCGTGACCGACGCCGGAACGTCCCCGTTGGGGCGTTTTCGCCTGACGGAAAAGAGTCGTGACTCCGGCCGCTTGTGAAGGTGGCCGGGAAGCCCCGGCCGCGGGCACCTCCCGTCGCCCACGGCGTCGGCGGCAGGACTAGATTCGACGCCGGTGACCCGCGACCCCATCGCCCTGGACGGCGGCGCAGGAGAGGGCGGGGGCCAGATCCTCCGCTCCGCGCTGTCGCTGTCGGCCATCACCGGCAGGGCGTTCTCGGTGGAGGGGGTGCGCCCCCGCCGCCCCAAGCCGGGGCTCCGCCCGCAGCACCGGGAGGCCGCCCGCGCGGTCGCCGCGCTGTGCGGCGCCGAGCTGGAGGGCGCCGAGGTCGGCTCGTCCCGGCTCGTGTTCACCCCGCGCCGTGCGGTCACGCCGGGCACCCACTCCTTCGACGTGGGCACGGCCGGCTCGACGCCGCTGCTCTTCCAGACGGTCTGCTGGCCCCTCGCGCTCGCGGGCGGCCCCTCCTCGCTCGTGCTCCGAGGCGGCACCCACCAGGACCACGCGCCGAGCTTCCACCACCTCGCGCTCGTGTGGGCGCCCGCCGTGGCGCGCCTCGGGTTCCGCTTCGCGCTCGAGCTGCAGGCCGCCGGGTTCTACCCGGAGGGCGGGGGCGAGTTCACCGCGCGCGTCGAGCCCGCCCAGGCGATGCCGGCGCTCGACCTGCGCACCCGCGGCACGCTCGTGGACGTGGAGGTGGTGTCGATGGTGTGCGGCCTCGGGTACGAGGTCGCCGAGCGGCAGGCCGCCGAGGTGCTCCGGAGGCTGCGCGACATCGGCATCTCCGCCGAGGCGGAGCGCGTGCCCATGCCGGCGCGCGCCTCCCGGGGAGGCCACGTGCTGGTGGTGGCGACGTTCGAGCGGACCCGCTCCGGCCACGGCGCGGTCAGCGCGCGCGAGCGCTCGCCCGAGCAGATCGCCGACGTCGCGGCGGAGGGCCTGGCCCGGCACCTGCGCGCCAGGGGGGCGGTAGATCCGCACATCGCCGACCAGCTCGTGCTCCCCTCGGCACTCGTGGCGGCGGGCCTCGTGCCGCGGCCGCCGGGCGTCGCCACAGACACGCGCTACACGGTCTCGCAGATCACGTCCCACCTCCTCACCAACGCCGACGTGGTCCGGCGCTTCCTCGACGTGGACATCGACGTGAAGGGGCGCGAGGGCGAGGAGGGGGAGGTACGGGTGCGGGCGCAGGACTCGGCCGGGAAGGTCGTGCCGTTCCCGCCGCCGGAAGCATGAGCGGCCGGTCGACAGCGGGAGCGCTCGCCGCGGCGCTCGCGGTCGCGACGGGGACGGCCTGTGCGGGCGCGGGGGGCGAGGGGTCGGGCGCAGCGCCCGGCGCGATGCAGGGGCTCGACGCCGCCGCGGCCCAGGCGACCGTGGCACGATTCGCCGGCGCGCTCGAGGCGGGCCGGTTCGAGGAGGCCCACGCGCTCCTCTCCGCACGCTGGCGCGAGCGCTACACGGCGGCGCGACTCGCCACCGACTGGCGCGGGGCCGGCGGGGTCGCGCGCGAGGCGGCCCGGCGCGCGCGATCGGCCGGGCCTGCGGGGGTGCACCTCGCCGGAGACGGGGCCCGCGTGGACGTCGGCGAGGGGCGCTCGGCGGTGCTGGTCGCCGAGGCCGGCGGGTGGCGGGTGGACGCGCTCGAGTGACCAACCCGCCGCATTGAGAAGCCCTCGCCCGCCTGCTATGTAGGGCGCCCCTATGCCGCTCGACGACGCCGCCGCCACCGCCGCCCTGAAGAAGGTCCTCGACCCCGAGCTGCACCGCGATCTCGTGTCCCTGGGCATGGTGAAGGACGTCACCGTGGCCGGCGAGACGGTGCGCCTCGAGGTCGAGCTCACGACGCCGGCTTGCCCCCTGAAGGACCAGATCTCGAGGGACGTGAAGGCAGCCCTGACCGGCGCCGGCTTCAGGTCGGTGGAGCTCTCCTTCGGCGCGAGGGTGCGCTCGGCCCCGGGCGCGGACCAGTCGCAGATGACGCCCGGCGTGAAGAACATCGTGCTCGTCGGCGCCGGGAAGGGAGGCGTGGGGAAGAGCACGGTCGCCATCAACCTCGCGGTCTCGCTCGCGAGCCTGGGCGCGAAGGTCGGCCTCCTCGACGCCGACATCTACGGCCCGTCGCTTCCGGTGCTCACCGGGCTCACCGCCCGGCCGACGTCGAGCGACGGGCAGCGTATCGACCCGCTCCACGCGCACGGCATCGCCTGCATGTCCATCGGCTTCCTCATCGAGCCGGACCAGGCGCTGGTCTGGCGAGGGCCGATGGTCACCGGCGCGCTCCTTCAGCTCCTGAAGGACGTGCGCTGGGGCGAGCTGGACTACCTCGTGCTCGACCTGCCACCGGGCACCGGCGACATCCCGCTCACGCTCGCCCAGAACGTCCGGGCCGCGGGCGTCGTGCTCGTCTCGACGCCCCAGGACGTGGCGCTCGCCGACGTCATCCGGGCGAAGCTCATGTTCGACAAGGTGAACATCCCGGTGCTCGGCATCGTGGAGAACATGTCCGCGTTCGTCTGCCCGCATTGCCGAAAGGAGACGCCCATCTTCGACAAGGGCGGCGCGCGCACGGCGGCCGAGAAGATGGGCATCCGCTTCCTCGGCGAGGTGCCCATCGACCTCGCCATCCGCGAGGGCGGCGACCGCGGCCTGCCGGTCGCGGCCGGCGCGCCGGACAGCGCGCAGGCCCAGGCGTTCTTCACGGTGGCCCGGAACGTCGCAGGGGCGGTGAGCACGCAGGTCCTGAAGGCGCCTCGCCTGCCGGTCATCGGCGCGCAGCCGCGCGCCTAGGGGTGTGCGATGGCCACCGAGGGCCGACCCCCCGAAATCCCGTTCCCGGATCCCGGCGACGTCCACGGCACGGGTGCCGGTCCCGCGCCCGGCGAGGACGCCCGCGGGGAGGAGGAGGCCGTCTCCCGGGGCCTGCTGCCCGAGGCCGTGAAGAAGGCGCTCCTCGCCGGGGTGGGCGCGCTCTTCATGACCGAGGAGGGCGCCCGCCGGCTGGCGCGAGAGTGGAAGCTCCCCAAGGACGTCGCGTCGTTCGTGGGGGGCCAGGCGAGCGCGGCCCGGGACGAGCTCCTCCGCCTGCTCGGCCAGGAGTTGCGTCGCTTCCTCGAGTCCGAGGCGGTCCGCCGAGAATTCCTCCGCGCGCTTTCCGACAGCACGATCGAGATCCGCGCCGAGATCCGGGTCCGGCCCGACCAGGCGGGCACGCCGAAGCCCGACGTGAAGGCGACGGCGCGACGGCGCAGGCCGCCCCCGAGGAAGGCACGGTGAAGCTCCTCGCGCGCCTGGTCGCGGTGGCCGGCGCGGTGGCAGTCGGGGGGTACCTCTTCGGCGCCGCTCCGCGGGACCTGACGCTCGTCTACGACGTTCCCGCGCCCGGGGCAGGCGCGATGCTCGAGATCGAGATCCGCCGCGGCGGAGAGGTGGTCCGGCGATCGGAGCTCGCCGTGCCGGCGGAGGGCGGACAGGTGAGGCACCCGGTTCGCCTCCGCGACGGCGACTACGCACTCGCCTGGAGCCTCGGCGGCGCGAGCCCCGCGCACGGGGTGTTGCCGCTCGACGTCCGCGAGGGCGGCACGGTGGTCCTCGCGCTGCGTCGGTGACGGCTACCCCGCCGCGTGGTCCTCCACGGGCTCGCGGTTCCCGCCCCCGGAGCGCGCGGGTCCACCCGGCGAGGCGATGGCCTCCTCCGTGGGCAGCGAGAACCGGAACGTGGATCCGTGGCCCACGCGCGAGCGCACCGAGGCCGTGCCGCCGTGTGCCTCGACGATGCTCTTCACGATGGCGAGCCCGAGGCCGAGCGCCCCGCCGCGGTGCCTGGACGCCTGATCGTCGCGCACCTGGTAGAGGCGGTCGAACACGTGGGGGACGTGCTCCGGCGGGATCCCCGCGCCCTGGTCGGCGACGGCCACCTCGATGCGCCCGGGCCGCACCTGCGCCGCCGCCACCCGCACGAGGCCTCCGTCGGGGCTGTAGCGCTCGGCGTTCACGAGCAGGTTCGTCACCACCGAGAGGATGCGCTCCCGGTCGCCGAACGCGCGCGGCGTGGCGCGTGCCACCCGCACCCGGAGGCGAAGTCCGCGCTCGGCATAGCGCGGGGCGAGGGCCATCACCGCCTGGGTGAGCACGTCGCCGATCTCGAACGGCGCGAAATCGATGGCGCCCCGGGTGAGCTCGTGGCGCTCCAGCTCGAGGAGCTCCTCGATGAAGCCCTTCAGCCGCCGGCCGCTGGAGGCGACGACCTCGAGGGCCGCCCGCTGCCGCGGCGCGAGCGATCCCAGCCGCTCGCCGAGCAACAGGTCCGCCCATCCGAGCACCGTGACGAGCGGCGTCCGCAGCTCGTGCGACACGTTGGCGAGGAAGTGATCGCGCCGCCGGCCCGTCTCCTCGAGAGCCCGGACC
>Ga0335084_10007387_pt1 | contig 10946 bp, 10 predicted proteins | sample Lox_Sample_44_FD_206721 | JGI IMG/M metagenome (GOLD analysis project Ga0335084, IMG submission 206721) | Soil microbial communities from Loxahatchee National Wildlife Refuge, Florida, United States - Lox_Sample_4.4 | ecosystem: Environmental > Terrestrial > Soil > Wetlands | place: USA...
CGAGGCCGCCCTTCTCTTTTCGGGGATCCTACTCCTCTTCCGGCCGCACCTCGGCGCGTCCCTGCCGCGTTTCCAGCTCGTTGTCCCTGGCGAAGTGCATCAGGAAGTTGTAGGCCATCGGCTCGACCTCCTTCAGCCGGACGTCCACGACGACGCACTTCACTCCGTTGGAACTGACGGGATAGACGTAGGGCGAGTATTGCATGCGTCCGTCGGAACCGAACGCCGACATCACACCGCACAAGCGCTCCGCCCAGTCGCTCGGCCGGAACGGCTTGCCTCCGAGCGTCACGCCTCTGATCACGAATTCATCGCTGCGCGAGCTCATGGGGTACGGGCAGGAGCACGGCCCGCGATCCGTCTTCCGGGGAAAAAGTATAGCACCCCCTCCTTGCGCATCCGCGCGGTTGCCGCAACAATCCGTTCTTTCGTCCGCATCCCGCCAATGAAGAAACCGGTCAGCCGGGTCCTCATCATCAACGACGAGCCCCTCGTCCTGAAAGAGTTCGTCAAGGGCCTGAACGCCGCGGCGAGGTCGCTCGACAATCCCCTCGGCATCACCTTCTCCGGCGTCACGACGGCGCGCGAGGCGCTCGCGGCGATCGAGAAGGACGGCGACCTGCAGGCGGTCGTGGTCGACGACAAGCTCTACACGCTCAACCAGAAGAGCACGAAGAAGGAGATGTCGGCGCTCGAGCTGGTGAAGCGGATCACGCGCTTCCGTCCCGAGCTCGACATCTACATCCTCATCGCCCAGGAGCACGAGGACGAGATCGTCGACGCGCTGTTCGCCGAGGCGGTCGACGGCTACTTCTATCGCGAGGAGCGCGACTACCGCGGCATGTACCGCATCCTCAACGCGCAGATCCAGGAGCGCTCGCGCACGCCGTTCTACGACCAGCTCAAGAACTACGTGTGGATGGCGAAGGACTCCTGGCATACGCCGGGCCACTCGTCGGGGGAATCGCTGCGGGGAAGCCCCTGGGTCAACGATTTCTACGAGTTCATGGGCGAGCACGTGTTCGATGCCGATCTCTCGGTGTCGGTGAAGATGCTCGATTCGCTGATGGAGCCGACCGGCGTGATCGCGGAGGCGCAGACGGTCGCCGCCAAGGCGTTCGGCGCGCGGCGCACCTTCTTCGCGACCAACGGCACGTCGACCGCGAACAAGGTCATCTTCCAGACGCTGCTTGCCCCCGGCGAGAAGCTGCTTCTCGACCGCAACTGCCACAAGTCGGTTCACCACGGCGTGGTGCTCTCCGGCGGCCACCCGATCTATCTCGACTCTTCGGTGAACGCCAGGTACAACCTCTACGGTCCGGTACCGAAGAAAGCGATCTTCGCCGCGATCACGAAGCACCCCGACGCGCAGGCGCTGATCCTCACTTCCTGCACCTACGACGGCCTGCGCTACGACCTCGCGCCCATCGTCGAGGAAGCGCACAGGAAGGGCATCAAGGTGATCGTGGACGAGGCCTGGTACGGATTCGCGCGCTTCCACCCCGCGTTCCGGCCGACCGCCCTCGAAGCCGGCGCCGACTACGCCACGCAAAGCACGCACAAGGTGCTTTCGGCCTTCTCGCAGGCGTCGATGATCCACGTGAACGATCCCGGGTTCAACGAACACCTGTTCCGGGAGAACTTCAACATGCATACCTCCACCAGCCCGCAGTACAGCATGATCGCGAGCCTGGATGTGGCGCGCAAGCAGGCGGTCATGGAAGGCTACAAGCTGCTCACGCGCACGCTCGCGCTGTCGCAGGAGCTGCGCTCCCAGATCAACTCGACCGGCGTATTCCGCGTGCTCGAGCTGGCCGAGCTGCTGCCCGACGAGGTCAGGCGCGACAACATCCTTCTCGACCCGACGAAGGTGACTGTCGACATCTCGAGCTGCGGCTACACCGTCGAGGACCTGCAGCGCGAGCTGTTCGACCGCTACAACATCCAGGTGGAGAAATCCACGTTCAATACGCTCACCCTGCTGCTGACGATCGGCACCACTCGAAGCAAGGTCTCGCGCCTGTACGATGCGCTGATGCGCATCGCCCGCGAGCGCCGGGCGCCGCGGCGCCTGTACCGCTTCCCCGAGATTCCCGGGTTCACCAAGCTGCGCTTCCTGCCGCGCGACGCCTTCTACTGCGGCGGCGAGGTGGTTCCCCTGGTCAACGACAAGGACGGCATCCAGCGGGGGCTGCTCGGCCGCGCCTGCGCGGACCAGATCGTCCCTTACCCTCCGGGAATCCCGGTGCTGGTGCCGGGGCAGGTCATCACCCGCGAAATCCTGCAGTACCTGGTCGGGCTGCTGCGCTCGCAGAAGCGGGTCGAGCTGCACGGGATCGTGTACGACGGCTACCTGCCCTGCCTGCGGGTATTGAAGCCGGCCGAGGAAAGGGGGCTGCGGAGCATCGCTTGAGCGCGCCGGCCTTGTCACCCCAAAAATCTTATGTTATACAGCCGGTTCCGGGGGGATCATGCTGCCTTTGTTGAACACAACGAAGTTCGGATTCCGAATCCGCACGCGCCAGGGGCTGATCGTCGAGCACCTCATGATCCACGGACGCGACGAGGCCGACGCCGAGCGCAAGCTCCGCCAGATGTACCTGCACTGCGAGATCCTGGAGCGCAGCGTCATGCAGCCCGCGGTGATGCAGCCAAGCCTTGCGTCTCCTGCGGTGACCGGCGATGGAACGAGCTTCGAGGAAATCGTTTCGCTGATCAGCAAGTAATCCGCAGGCGGCTAGACCGCTGCCTGCGGCTGGGCCTCGGTCTCGAGGAATCCCGTCTTCAGCAGTTCCTCCAGCAGGCTTTCGTAGTCCTGCGCCCCGCGGCTGTCGGGCGCGTGGGCAAAGATGTCCTTGCCGAGCGCCGGGCTCTCCGCGATGCCCACGGTTTCGTTGATGCGCGTCTCGCACACTTCCGTTCCGAAGCGGGTGGTCAGCTGCGCTGCGATGTCGTGCGACATGCGGCGGCGGGCGTCGAAGCGGGTGAGCAGGTAGCGGCGCTCTACGCGGTGCTTCAGCACGTGCTCCAGCGCCCGCAGCGTGTTGTCGAGGGCGATCGCCCCCCTCAAGGCAAGGTAGTCGGTCGAGATCGGGATGAGCACTCTTTCGGAAGCGAAGATCCCCGAAAGGGAAAGCACCCCCAGCATCGGACAGCAATCGATCAGCACCGGCCGCGTGCCGTCCCAGCCCGCCTCGAGCCCGGCCCTGAGCTTGTTGAGGATGTCCGGCCCCTTGCCGAACAGGGCATCGACCTTCATCAGCTCGGTATGCGCCGGGATGAGCTCGCCGCCGAAACGGATCGGCCGCACCACTTCCTTGAGGGGCTTGCCCGCGTTGAAGTACGCGAACAGGCTCTCGGCGCTCGACGCTCCCGGGTTGAGGATCGAGCTCAAGTGCGCCTGCGCATCGAGGTCGACGAGCAGGGGCAGCAGGCCCCGGCGCGCCAGCGCCGCGCCCAAGTTGAGCACGGTCGTGGTCTTGCCGACCCCGCCCTTCTGGTTGAAAACCGTGAGCCGCGTTCCCATGCTGAATTCGTTATGCTAAGCTATTGGCTCTTCAGAGAAATTCGATTATCGCACAGGGCGACACGATGACCTTCTCCAGGCTTGAGCGCCGCGCAGGCGCTGCCCACTCGCCCGCCCGGCCCGATCCCCGACGACGCCGGACCTGAGGCACAGACGCAATCCGCGCGCCCAGGGGACCTGAGGGCGCGTTCCTAAAACGATTTTGCGCAAAGTGTCCGCTTTGCGCGGCAAGATATTTGAACGGGTGATTTCATGTCTTATTCGATGAACACATACAGCCGGATTCCCGTCGCCTTCACGCACGGCAAGGGCGTGTGGGTCTGGGACCAGTCCGGGAAGAAGTACCTCGATGCGCTCGCGGGGATCGCGGTGAGCACGCTCGGCCACGGGCATCCCGCGCTGACGCGGGCGATCGCCGAGCAGAGCGCGCGCCTGATCCACGCGTCCAACCTCTACCAGATCGCCGAGCAGGAGCAGCTCGCGGAGAAGCTCGCGAAGATCAGCGGTACCGACGCCGTCTTCTTCTGCAATTCGGGCTGCGAGGCGAACGAAGCCGCGATCAAGCTCGCGCGGCTGTACGGTCACGGCAAGGGCATCGGCAGCCCGTCGATCGTGGTCATGGACAAGGCTTTCCACGGAAGGACGCTCGCGACGCTCTCGGCGACGGGCAACCGCAAGGTGCAGGTGGGGTTCGAGCCTCTCGTGCCCGGGTTCGTGCGCGTGCCGCTGAACGACATCGCGGCGGTGCGCCAGGTCGCCGCGCAGGACAAGAGCGTGGTCGCGGTGCTGATCGAGCCCATCCAGGGAGAAGGCGGGATCAACCTCTCCACCATGCAATATCTGCGCGATCTGCGCGAGCTGTGCGACCGCCAGGGCTGGTTGCTCATGGTCGACGAGGTCCAGTGCGGGCTGGGCCGCACCGGCAAGTGGTTCGTCTACCAGCACGCCGGGATCCGTCCCGACGTGGTGCTGCTCGCCAAGGGGCTCGCCTCGGGCGTGCCCATAGGCGCCTGCCTCGCGCGCGGGGTGGCGGCCGGAGTGTTCAAGCCGGGCACGCACGGCTCGACCTTCGGCGGCAATCCTCTCGCCTGCGCCGCGGCGCTCGCCACCCTGCAGGCGATCGAGGAGGAAGGCCTGATGGAAAACGCCAGCCGCATCGGGGCGGTCCTCCTAGACGGGCTGCGCGAGGCCCTCGCCGGGCGCCCCGGCGTGGTCGAGGTGCGCGGCCACGGGCTGATGATCGGCGTAGAGCTGGCCCGGCCCTGCGGGGAACTGGTCGCCCGGGCTCTCGAGGCGGGCCTGCTGATCAACGTCACCATGGACAACATCGTCAGGCTGCTGCCCCCGCTCGTCATGAACGAGGCCGAAGCGCGCCAGGTGCTCGCCATCCTCGTGCCGCTGGTGCACGCGTTCCTCGCGCAGGCCCCGTCCGTGGCGGCGGCGGCGCGCGCATGAAGAAGGCGCCGGCTCCGCTGCGCCACTATCTGCAGTTCAAGGACTTCTCTCGCGCGGAATACGAGCACCTGTTCGCCCGCACGCGCTGGATCAAGGACCAGTTCAAGCGCTACCGGCGCTACTGGCCGCTCGAGGACCGCACGCTCGCGATGATCTTCGAGAAGCCCTCGACGCGGACGCGCCTGTCTTTCGAGGCCGGGATGCACCAGCTCGGCGGCGCGGCGATCTACCTGTACACGCGCGACACGCAGCTCGGCCGCGGGGAGCCGGTGGAGGACGCGGGCCAGGTGATCTCGCGCATGTGCGATATCGTGATGATCCGCACCTTCGAGCAGGACATCCTCTCGCGCTTCGCCGCGAACTCGCGCGTGCCGGTGATCAACGGCCTCACCAACGAATACCATCCCTGCCAGGTGCTCGCCGACATCTACACCTACGTCGAGCACCGCGGCCCGATCAGGGGAAAGACGGTCGCCTGGATCGGCGATTCGAACAACGTGTGCGACACCTGGCTGCAGGCGGCGACGGTGTTCGATTTCAACGTGCACGTTTCCACGCCCCCCGGCTACGAGGTCGAGCCGGAACGGGCGGGCATCTACAACGACGACCACTACGAGAGCTTCGCCGATCCGATGGCGGCCGCGCGCGGAGCGGACCTCGTCACCACCGACGTGTGGACCAGCATGGGATTCGAAGCCGAGAACGAGGCGCGCAAGCGCGACTTCGAGGACTGGCAGGTGGACGCTGAGATGATGAAGGCGGCGAAGAAGAAGGCGCTGTTCATGCACTGCCTCCCCGCGCACCGCGGCGAGGAGGTCGCGGCGGAGGTGATCGACGGACCGCAAAGCGTGGTCTGGGACGAGGCCGAGAACCGCCTGCACACCCAGAAAGCCCTGATGGAATTTCTCCTGCTCGGAAAGGTAAAGAAGTGAAGGCGAAAGACAAGGTGAAGAAGGTCGTCCTGGCCTACTCGGGAGGCCTGGACACGTCGGTCATCCTCAGGTGGCTGCAGGACGTGTATCGCTGCGAGGTGGTGACCTTCACCGCCGACATCGGCCAGGGCGAGGAGCTCGAGCCCGCCCGCAAGAAGGCGAAGATGGCGGGCGTGAAGCAGATCTTCGTCGAGGACCTGCGCGAGGAATTCGTGCGCGATTTCGTGTTTCCCATGTTCCGCGCCAACGCGGTATACGAGGGCGAATACCTGCTCGGCACCTCGATCGCGCGGCCGCTGATCGCCAAGCACCTGGTCGAGATCGCGCGCAAGACCGGGGCCGACGCGATTTCCCACGGCGCCACCGGCAAGGGCAACGACCAGGTGCGGTTCGAGCTGGGCGCCTATGCGCTCATGCCCGACGTGCGCGTCATCGCGCCCTGGCGGGAATGGGATCTGCTTTCGCGCGAGAAGCTGCTGCAGTACGCCGAGCGGCACGGCATCCCGGTCGACTACAGGAAGAAGAAGGGCCAGGCGCCCTATTCGATGGACGCCAACCTGCTGCACATCTCCTACGAGGGCGGCATTCTCGAGGACCCGGCTTACGAGCCCGAGGAGTCGATGTGGCGCATCACCGTCAGCCCGGAGAAGGCGCCCGGCCGCCCGCAGTACGTGGATCTCGGCTACGAGAAGGGCGATATCGTTTCCATCGACGGCAAGCGCCTGACGCCGGCGAAGCTTCTCGCGAAGCTGAACCAGCTCGGCGGCCGCCACGGCGTCGGGCGCCTGGACATGGTGGAGAACCGCTACGTCGGCATGAAGTCGCGCGGCTGCTACGAGACGCCCGGCGGCACCATCATGCTGCGCGCCCACCGCGCGATGGAGTCGATCACCCTCGATCGCGAGGTGCTCGCGCTCAAGGACGACCTCATGCCGCGCTACGCGCGCATGATCTACAACGGCTACTGGTTCAGCCCCGAGCGCAAGCTGCTGCAGGGACTGATCGACGCGTCGCAGAAGACGGTCAACGGCACGGTGCGCGTGAAGCTGTACAAGGGCACGGTCACCACCGTCGGCCGCTCATCGAAGACCGACTCGCTCTTCGACCCGGCGATCTCGACCTTCGAGGACGACCGCGGCGCCTACGACCAGGCCGACGCCTCGGGATTCATCCGGCTGAACGCCCTGCGCATGCGCATCGCCGCGAACCGGCGGAGGAAGAACCGGCGCTGATCCCGCCGAACGCGGGCGGACCCGTGCGCATCCGCATCTATTCCGACATCCACCTCGAGCACGCGCCTTTCGCGCCGCCGGCGAAGGACGCCGACGTGGTGGTGCTCGCCGGGGACATCGCCAACGGGACCGCGGGAATCGAGTGGGCGAAGGCGACGTTTCGCACGCCCGTGCTCTACCTCGCCGGGAATCACGAATACTACGAAGGCGAGTTCGAATCGGTGCAGGCCGGCATGCGTGCCGCGGCCGGCGGCGGAGTCGAGCTCCTCGATTGCACGCAGACGGTCATCGGCGGGGTGCGCTTTCTCGGTTGCACCTTGTGGACCGATTTTTCGCTCGCGCCCGAGAGCGAGCGCCCCGCCGTGATCGAAGACTCGCGCAAGCTCAACCCCGACTACAAGCTGATCCGCTGGGGAGCGCGCGCGTTCGCACCCGAGGACGCGATCGGGCTGTGTACCCGGCAGCGCGCCTGGCTGGCTGCAGCGCTCGCCGAACCTTTCCTCGGGAAAACCGTTGTCGTCACCCATTTCGCGCCCCACCCGCGGTCGATCGCGCCGGCCTACATCAACCATCGCGCCAATCCAGCGTTCGTGGTGAACCTCGACGAGACGATGGGGCAGCCGGCGCTGTGGATCCACGGGCATACCCACAGCTACTTCGACTATCGCATCAGGGGCACGCGCGTGATCTGCAACCCGCGCGGCTACCCGGGGGAGCCCTGCGGTTTCCGGCCAGAACTGACCATCGAGCTTTGAGCAGGCCTCCCCGAAGCGCCGCCGGCGGGAGTTGACAACGCCGCATGACAAACGTATAAGAAAGACCAGCTCAGGGGAGCTCCCGAAGCTAAGGTTCTTTCCTCAATCTTTTGCGAGGTTTAGATGAAAAAAATCCTTATCGCTGTTGTCATATCCGCATTGCCCGCGTTTGCGTTCGCCCAGCAAAACAACATTGGATCCTGCGGCTGGGGAGCCAAGCTGTTTGACGGTCAAAGCGGCGTTGTTCCCCAGGTTCTTGCCGTGACGACCAACGGCACGTCCGGCAACCAGACCTTCGGCATCACCACCGGCACCTCGGGTTGCACCCAGGACGGCGTCGTGAAGTCGACCTGGAAGACCGCTATGTTCATCGACGGCAACAAGGACCGTCTGGCCCGCGATATGTCCATCGGCAACGGCGAGACGCTGGACTCGCTCGCCCACCTGATCGGTGTGCGCGAAGAAGACCGTGCGACTTTCGGCCGTACCATGCAGGCGAACGTCTCGGTCATCTTCCCCTCGGGAAGCACCACCGATGACAGCGTCGTGGCGCTGAAGCAGGTTCTGCGCTCGGATCGCGAGCTGGCGCAGTACGCAGCTTCGATCTAACACAGCACTAAGTTTCAAAGGAACACCCAGTGGCTTGCCACTGGGTGTTTTTTTTGGCCGCATGTCTTTCCGCGCAAGACCCTGGTGGGCCTTTCTGTGCTTCCTCTGCCTGCTCGCGCCCTTTGGCGCCTCGGCGTCCACCTACCTGGATGAATTGATCGGACGGTCCCGCGAGCTGCGCCTCTCCGAGCGCCGCGACTGGAACCGCCTGATGCACTACGCCAGCAACCTGATCACTCCCGGGGTTCACGGCCTCGCGGATGCGCGCCGCTTCTATCTGGCCCCGGACGGCAAGGCCGATCCGCAGAGCGAGCTCGAGGCGACGCTGGCTGCCTTCTTCTCCGACATCCAGGAGACCGACAAGGAGCAGAATCCCCAGTGCGCCTTCATCGCCCGCTACGCCTGGCTGGACCGGCAGCTGAAGTTCGACCCGGCGCGCCTGCCGAGGCAGCCCTGCAGGCGATTCAGCGAGTGGCGCGCGACGCTGAATCCGCAGGGGGTTACGCTGATATTCCCCTCAGCCCACGTCAACAATCCCTCGTCGATGTACGGGCACACGCTGCTGCGCATCGACGCCAAGGACCAGGATGAGAAGACACGGCTTCTCGCCTACGCCATCAACTACGCCGCCAACACCGACGAGACGAACGGAATCGCTTTCGCGATCAACGGCCTGTTCGGCGGCTATCCCGGCATGTTCTCGATGATGCCGTACTACCTGAAAGTCAGGGAGTACAACGACATGGAGAACCGGGACATATGGGAGTACGAGCTGGACCTCTCGCCCGAGGAAATCGATCGGCTGCTGATGCACGTCTGGGAGCTCGGGCCGATCTATTTCGACTACTACTTCTTCGACGAAAACTGCTCGTACTACCTGCTCGAGCTGCTGGAGGCGGCGCGCCCCGATCTCGATCTCACCGGGGATTTCCGCTGGTGGGCGATCCCCTCGGATACGGTCCGCGAAGTGGTCAAGCAGAAAGGTCTCGTGAGAAAGACCGTGTATCGCCCCTCCAACGCCACGGTGATCCACCACCGGCTGGAGCTGATGAACGGCGAGGAGCAGGCGTTCGTGAGCTCGCTGAGCCGCGGGCGCGCCTCGGCTCAAGACCCGGGCTTCGCCGCCTTGTCCCCGCCCGTCCAGGCTCGTGTGCTCGAGGTCAGCCACGACTATCTGAGCTACCTGCGCGCGACCGGCAGGAGCCCGGTGGAGCAACCCGAGGAGCTGGCGCGCAAGCTGCTCGTGGAGCGCAGCCGCATCGGCGCGAGCGCGAGCGATCCCCCGGTTCCCGTCCCGGAAGTCAGGCCGGACCAGGGTCATGGAACTTCACGCATCGGGCTCGGCGGGGGCCGCCGCGACGGCGCGAACTTCGTCGAGCTGCGCGTGCGTCCCACCTACCACGACCTGATGGATCCGGACGCCGGCTATGTCCGCGGAGCGCAGATCGAGTTCTTCGACTTTGCGGTGCGCGACTACTCGGGCGGCATGGGAGCGAGAGTGGAGGACATCACTCCGCTCAGCATCGTCTCGATCTCGCCGAGAAACGAGTTCTTCCAGCCTCTTTCGTGGAAGATCGACGTCGGCTGGGCGCGCAGGCGCCTGTCGAGCGGCGACGAGCCGCTGGTGTTCGGCGTGCACGGCGGTCCCGGCCTCGCCTGGACGGTTCCCGATACCTTGCGCAGCAAGACCCTGGTCTACGCCTTCCTCGAATCCACCTTGCAGGCCGACACGCGCCTGGAGAACAACTACGCCCTGGGCATCGGCCCGAGCATCGGCGCGCTGATCGACTTCACCGACCGCTGGCGCGCCGAGCCCTACGCGCGCGAGCAGAGCTTCTTCGCCGGCGACACCGACACGGCCTGGAGCGTGGGCCTGCGGCAGCGCTACACGCTCGACCGGGATTGGGCACTGCGCCTCGATCTGTCGCGCGAGCGCCAGGAGAAGCAATCCTGGAACACCGTGCTGCTTTCCCTGCATCACTATTTCTGAGCATGCGCGCGCGCCTCGCAGCCCTCGCTGCAGGATTCGTCCTTGCCGCCTGCACGGGCGTGTTCTTCCAGCCGCACCGCCTCCAGGTGGCGACGCCCGACAAGCTGGGGCTCGCATACCAGCAAGTGATCTTCAAGACGCGGGATGGACTCGAGCTGCTGGGCTGGTTCCTTCCGGCGAAAGGCCCCGCCCTGGGCACGGTCCTGCAGCTGCACGGTAACGCGGAAAACATCAGCACCCATTTCGCGAGCCTCGCGTGGATGCCGGCGCGCGGCTTCAACGTGTTCATTTTCGACTACCGCGGCTACGGGGCGTCCGAGGGCAGTGCCACGCTCGCCGGCGCCCAGATCGACATCGACGCCGCGCTCGACGCCCTGCTCGCCCGGAACGACATCGACAAGGACCGCATCGTGATGTACGGCCAGAGCCTCGGCGGAGCGCTCGCCG
>Ga0335084_10007388_pt1 | contig 10946 bp, 11 predicted proteins | sample Lox_Sample_44_FD_206721 | JGI IMG/M metagenome (GOLD analysis project Ga0335084, IMG submission 206721) | Soil microbial communities from Loxahatchee National Wildlife Refuge, Florida, United States - Lox_Sample_4.4 | ecosystem: Environmental > Terrestrial > Soil > Wetlands | place: USA...
GCTCAGGGCGCCGTCCGTGCTCTTGTAGACGTGGTCGCCGAGCGTCGCGACGTAGAGCGTGGTGGGCGTGGCGGGATCGATCGCGATCGCGAGGTCGCCAAAGTTGTCAGACAAGCCCGTGTTCACCGCGGCCCACGTGCTGCCGCCATCGGTGCTCTTGAACACGCCCTGCCCGCGGCCGTTGTCTTCGCTGCTCGTCCCAGCGTACAGCGTGCTGGGCACGATGGGATCGATCGCCAGCGCGCTGATGTCCGTGTCGGTCAGGCCCGTGTTGATGGCCTGCCAGCTCAGGGCGCCATCCGTGCTCTTGAACACGCCGCCGTATTGCGTCCCGGCGTACAGCGTGCCGGGTGCGGTAGGATCGACGGCGAGCGCGACGACGGGCCAGCCGTCCGGGCCGTTGTTTGTCCACACATTGATCCCGGCCCGCGCTGTGTGCGCGCGACTGAGTAAGACCGCGGCACACAAGACGGCGATCCCACGAGCGACGGATAAGCTGAGACTGTGAGTGCACACCTTCAATGGGGGTTTCCTCCCGCGCGTGGTGCGCGGTGTTGGGGGGGACTCGTTGAATCCCGGTGAAGGAATGCGCGCTGGAAGGTGGGGGCCGTCGTGCCCCGCGAGCAGGCTGGGAACGCGTTAGAGCAAGGGGAGTATCGGCTCTTTAGTCGACGCCGTCAATAAGGGAATACCCGCATACGGAAAACCTGATCGTCATCGTTCACGCGCTAGCACGATGTTCACCGTGCCCGTCTCCGGATCGAATACCACCTGCGCCTGGCCGCGCCGCAGCTGCCGCATGACGTCCTCGACCTTCTCCTCCAGCGCGCGCGCGCTCGCTGTAGTCGGTCGTGTCGCGCGTGACGAACTCCTCGATCACGGCGCGCAGCGTCGCCGGCTGGAGCGCGGTGTACGGGACCGCGATCGCCTCGGCGCGTTCGTCCTCGGTCATGCGCCGCTACCCAATTGCGCTGGCCGTCCGGCAGCGAGGCCGTCGACAGAGGTCCGAGGGCCTCGGCTCAACCCGCACGCCGTACGCACTCGACCGAATCGTTCTGCGGCGCGTTCACCAGCGTCGACACCGCGTACGCCTCCAGCTCCTCACTCGCCAGCGGCACGAGGAGCCCGCGCAGGTCGCCCCCGCTCGTTTGCGGATCGAGCCAGCGCTCCCGCGCCTCGAGCGGCATGATCACCGGCATGCGGTCGTGGATCGGCGTCACCAACTCGTTCGCTCCGCAGGTCACGATCGCGCACGTGGCGACGCGGCTCCCGGCGTCGGTGCGGTGCATCGAGAAGATGCCGGCGAACCCGAACGGGCGCGCCGAGCGGAGGTGAATGAAGTACGGCGTCTTGGTGCGTCCGTGGCGTTGCCACTCGTAGAATCCATCCGCGACGACCAGGCACCGCCGGCGCTGAAACGCCTCGCGAAACAGCGGCGAGGTCGCGACGGTCTCCGCCCGGGCGTTGATCGGTGCCAGCCGTGGGTTCGTCGACCGGAAGCCCCAGGTCATCGGGCCGAGCCGCTTCTCCTCGCCGTGCCGAATGACGGCGTCGACCGGCTGACTGGGCGCGATGTTGTAGCGCGGCGAGAGATCGACGTTGACGAACGTCGTGACGCCAAATTCCCTGGCCAGCACGTCGCGCGAGCTGGTGCGAGCGAAGCGGCCGCACATGAGGCCAGTCTACCACGGGGCTGGCTGAAGCCCTACGCGGCTGGGTCGGTGCGCGCGGCCGGAGAGATATGGTCAAGAGTTGTGGATCGGTCCCGCCCCTCGCACGAGTTCGCGCGAAGCGGAAGCTTGCGGCCGTCGGTTTCGGCGGGTTGTTGGACGGCGCGCCCGCTGGCTAGCGCGCGACTCCGCGCACGACCCAAGCTTTCGCCATCAAGGAGATCGTCCCATCGGGTTCCCGAGGAAGCGAACGTTCAAGCCGTGTGGCCAACGCCTCGCGTTGTGGGGATTCGAGCGTTGCCAGATAGGACGGCGCCGGGCCCGTACCGCCCAGGAATGGCTTCCAGAACTCGGCGAACGTGGAGAATCGGGTGGGGATCTCGATCGACTCGCAGACGACGTCGGCAAGACCCCCTTCGCGAAATAGAGACTCAAGCGCACTCGGTCGGCAGATTGGGAAGCGGTGACCTTCGTCCAACTCGGCGGCACTGGCGTCCACCGCTGCGACGGAATCCCAGAAGCACCTGAGGAACTCCATACGCCCCGCGTAGTCCCACACACACGCCGAGACGAGGCCATGCACGGCGGTGATCCGTCGCATCGCGTCGATGGAAGCCTTGGGCTTGGGAAAGAAATTCAGGGCCAGTAGAGAAGTCACGGTATCGAACCCACCCGGCCGCGTCGGGAGCTGCCCGATTCCCGCAACGACGAACGAAACCCGCGGATCAACTTGGCGCTGGCGAGCGTACTCGATAAGTGGCTCAGACGGGTCGCATGCGACTACCGATGCGGGGTTCGCTCCGACACAGATCGCGTCGGCCAGCGCGCCCGTTCCACAGCCCACGTCGAGCCAGTTGGCGGTCGGGCGCACGGACAGCCACGACACGAAGCGCGGCGCGAGGAGACGACTCCACCGACCCATGAAGTCCTCGTAGCTCGCGCCGGCTGCCCACTTGTCGCTCAATTCAGCCATGACGTCTCGTTTCTTCGCGCCCGTGAACTCGAATTGACCGACCGCCGCAGCGAACTGTAGCCCTCGATCGCGTGCTGGTCGAGCGCGGGGATGAGGACGGGCGCAGGCTGGTCGAGGGGGCGCTGCGGTTGGCGGCGGCGTCGCCAGCAGCGACCAACCCGCGACGGCGCTCGGGTCGAGGGGTGAGTTGACGTGTAGAGATGGTCGATCGAGCACATCATCGTGGTGGCTCCAAGCTTATCAATGACTGACGCTGGGGTCGCATCGGTCGCACGGCTGCTCGGTATGCGGGTTTTCCCTCATAGAACTCCGCAACCAACAAGGTGTAGTTTGCATTGCATGCCGCGATCCCAACTTGCACGCGGGGCACGACGGCCCCCACCTTCCGGCGCGCATTCCTACAGCGCGGACTCAAGGGAGGTCCCATCTCTTGATCGGCGACGGCCTTTGCCAGCAGTCCGACGGGCGCGTGGCTCGTGAACTTGGGTAGTGGCGGTGTGGACTTCCTCGATGAGACGCTCAACTACTACGTGTGCGCCGCCCGCGCCGGCTCATGATCGATCATCTGAAGAGGGGGGACATGCTTCGACGATGGTGGCAGCAGGCATTGGTGGGCGTTGCGTGTGCGTGTGCCGCGCCACATCTGGCGCGCGCCCAGGCGACGACCGTCGCGAGCGCGTCGGTGCTGGTGTTTCCACGGGTGATTGTGAACGGCACCTGGGAGACGACGATCCAGATCAGCAACGACGCCAACCGCCCGGCGTACGCGCACTGCTACTATGTGAACGGCGCGCTCACCGACCCGTCGCAGCATCCCAGCCCGGCCAATCCGCCGCTGTGGGCGATGCTCGACTTCCCGATTGCCCTGGAAAGGCGGCAGCCGACCCATTGGGTGGCGTCGCGCGGACGCCTCGACGATCCCTCGGACTCCGGCTGCGCGGGCACATCTGACTGCGACGGCGCCGGCCTCGATCCTGGACTGGTGCCTCCGGTGCCAGCAGGTTTCACCGGCGAGCTGCGCTGCATCGAGGAAGACGCGTCGGGCGCACCCTGGAGCGGTAACGCATTGTCCGGCTTTGCGACGCTGACCCACGTGGCGACCGGCGAGGTGGTGAAGTACCCCGCCGTCGGCTTGCCGGGATACGAGTCGAACGACGCCGACGGCACACTGTGCATCGGCGGCAGCACGCGCGATGGTTGCGGGCACGGCGCCGAGTACGGCGGCTGTCCGCAGAGCTGGATCGTCTCGCATCCCTCGGACGCCGACGACCGTCCGGTGGATGGCGCCGCCCGCAGCACGGATCTGACCGTCGTGCCGTGCGCGGTAAACTTCGCCACCCAAGTTCCGGCATCGTCGACGTTGGAATTCACCGTGACCAACGAGTTCGAGCAGACCTTTCGCGCCTCCACGACGATCACCTGTTGGGCGGACCTTCGACTGTCGGACATCAGCGCGATTTTCCAGCGCGCCGCGCTCGGCGGCGAGTGGGCGCAGACGCAGGTACGGTCCGCGGCCCCCACCGCGGGGGGCTTCATGCTCGTGCAGCAGACCGAGCGTGACACGGCCGAGCCGGCAACCTCTTCGTTCGCTGGGACCGTCCCGCCGCACCAAGGGGACGAACCCGGCGGTGCGCTCATCGTGGTGCCGGCGGAGGTGCTTCCATGAGCACGGCGGCGCGGTACGTGGGTATGGTTGCGGCGCTGGCGCTCGCGGTGGTGTCCGGTGCGAGCCGGGTGACTGCGCAGGCAGGTCCCGACGAGCCGGCGGCCATCGTGGTGTATCCCTACGTCGTCGTCGATCCGGCGAGCGGCACGGACACGCTGATCCAATTGAGCAATACCGACCCGGCCCATCTCGTCGAGCTGCGCTGCCTCTACGAAAACCTCACGCGCAAGTGCGAATTGGGGCAGCCGGGTGAGAGCTGCGTCCCCCGTTCGTTCGCACCTACGGTTACCTGCACCGGTGCTTGCGTAGCGTATGACTTCCCGGACTGCATCGGCGGAAACCCCGGAGACAGCTGCTACCCCGACCCGACTTTCTGCTCGGGCAGGTGTACGCCACCGCCCCCGGAAACGCGTCTCTCGCCGTTCCGCATCCGCGCCACGGCGCAGCAGCCTCTGGCCTGGCATGCCAGCACGGGCTTGCAGATGCTGCCGCTCGACGGCGTTCAGGACTCGGCGTCGAGCAATCACTTCAGTACCGTTCCTGCCGTCGGCAGTGACGTGTTTGTCGGCACGCTGCGTTGCGTGGCGGTGACGGACGATCCGTACCAGCCATCGTCGGCCAACGCTCTCGTCGGTCAGGCCACCATCGATACTAGTCAGGGCACCCCGGGCAACCCGGCGGGCTACAGCGATGCCGCCAGCTACCGCGCCATCGGTATCAAGGCGCTACCCGGCGGGGCGAACCGCGACGAGTTTCTCGACCTCGGCGGCCCCGACGCGGAATACGAATCCTGCCCGGGCGCCGGCCTATTGGATCATTTCTTCGACGGCGCCACTCTGACGACCGGTACGGTGACCGCGGAGGTGTCGACGACGCTGGTGCTGGCGACCTGCGGCATGACCTTGCCGACCATCACCGACCGCGTCGTCCAATACTCTGTCTCCAACGAGTTCGCGCAGGTGTTCTCAACGAGTCAGGCAATACATGGCCAGATGGTCACTCCGCTTTCGTTGATTGACAGCCCCAATGACGTGTTTCGTTCGCGTTCGATCTTCGCGATCGGAGTCTCCGGAACCTTGACCGGCCACACGAGGATCCTTGGCCTGGGAGCCGGTCCTGGCGTGGGCGGCGGACTACATATCGTCGCCATCGAGTCGCACCGCGACCCGAGCGCGCCCGACCACGTACAATCGGATGCGATTGACGCGCACGGCGCAGGCGTGAAATCGGACGAGGATGTATTCGCCTTTCGACCGCCGCGCTGCGCCGGCGACTGCAACTTCGATCGCCGGGTCTCGATCGACGAGCTGCTGCTCGGGGTGAACATGGTGCTCGAAAATGCCCCGCACGTGGCGTGTCCCCCGGTCGACGCCAATGCCGACGGCGCCGTCACCGTCGACGAGGTCATTGCGTCGGTGCGCGCCGCGCTCAATGGCTGTCCGGCTCCTGCCACTCCGCCGCGTCGGATCGTCCCCCCCACGCCAACCCCCACTGGCAGCGAAGCGCCGCAGAGCGTCGGGCCGGAGATCACGCATCTCGGTGTCGCAACGGCGGATGACCGCCCGTTGCAGAACGATTCGACCGATTCAATGGGACGGCCGGTGTTTTCGCGTCCGTTCGGTCAAGGAATGACGCTGATCATCGAAGCCCGACCTGGACAGAGTGACAAGGGAGTTGGAGGCACGACGTATTCCGAGGCCGGGGACCTGCCGGATTTACAAATCCTGGTATCACGCGCACTCGGTGACGGCGGCGCAGCGGTATGTGAAAAGGACGGTCACGGCGGCGGCATCCCCGCGGTGCCGAGCCTGGACTTCAGCGCTGACCCCGCGACGGTAGCAGCCATCAATGATCTGGGTTGCCGCGCCTTCGAGCGCTCGGCTCGTCCATCTGTTTTTGCTTGTACGCGTACTCCAGGCGGGTCCTTTGCCACAGTCAGCAGTCTCTCGACGACGCAGTTCTGCATCCCCATCGCCAAGGCGTGGGCCTTCCCCGCCGGCGACACGGTGGTCGCCGTGCGCGTGCGCGACCAGGCCGGCAATCTCGGGCCGGTGCAGGAGATGGTGGTGCGGGTGAACCAGTGAGAAGCCCACCGGTCTGAGCGGCGTCCACCCCGTGCCGAGAGCGTGAACCTCAGCCTGATAAGGTCGCCCGGCGACATCACGCTGCGCACGGTGAACGCCCCGGCGCCAGCTGACGGCACGGCCAGCGTATTCCCTGCCAGTGAGTCCACTGCGCAGAGTGCAGCGCACCTTTCTTGAGTCGCGCGTATCAGGCGCGGTTCTGCACCCCCACTTGCCGCAACACACATTTGATGCGGGAGAAGCGCGCGCACACGATTTCGCTTTGGTGATCACAGCCGCAAGCACCGGTGACCGCCGACATGTCGCAACAGAAATGCGCGCCGCCACGGCCGCTACAGTCTCCAGAGCCGCGAGATCCGAGCCCTCGGCCGCGTAATGAACTGTGCCGCCGATCTCGCGAGGGCCCGGCTGGCGGTCATGGAATCGCTCGCGCACGGCGCCCACCGCCGCGTTCAAGCTGCCGTGGAGCGCGTCACGCTGTGCATGCGGCACCTGGTCGCTGCGGCGCTCGCACTTGATCGCGTGCTCGTGGAACGAGGGGACGAGGACGGCCGACGGCAGTTGGTCGAAAGCGCGCTGCGGCTCACCGCGAACGTCTGACCGGTCGGGCCGTTGCGCACGCGTCCCGCCGGATCCTGGCTCTAGCGCCTCGCGGGGCGTCTCAGCCCCGTCGGACGACCCGAACCATGTCCGCGCCGCGCGCGTGCGCCGGCGGGGCGTATAGGCGGTTTAAACGGCGGTCGCGGGGGATGGCGTCGCCATTCCGGTAGAAGACCGTCCTGTTCAGCTCTTAGGCCCGGACCTAGACTCGTGGTAAGATGACGGAGGTGACCTACGACCTAGATTTCTTCCGCATCGAGCCCCCTGACGCAGGTCTCGACGCGCCATCAGAACGCCGCGAGCACCTCGCCGGCGAACGGTCCTGGTTCCTGGTCGAACAGGACCCTGACGAGACTCGCCGCACCGAGCAGCCGGCGAAGGCGCTCTCGTCCGGCCGCATACGCGGTTGGACTGGAATGAATGGGTGCGACCTGTGGAGGCAGTGGGTCGAGCGCTTCGGCGGCGACGAAGACCTCGCGCGCGAGCACGCGCTCCGGACGTGCGAACGGCTAGTACGCGACCGGTGCCCCGCATCGCAGGAACGGCTCTACCGGATCAAACGGACCCTGCTGGGCTGGCACGCGCGGGCCCGGCTCGATGAACGCTACGAGCAACGCGGACTCGAAGGGGTCTGGTGGACGCGACGGGATGAGGCGATCGACGAGTTCGAGTACGCCGAGCTGCCGCTGCCCTGGAAGGGGCTGGTGCGCGTGCTCAAATACCTCGTCTGGCAGCGCGCCCGAATCCGCCCCTGCGACCTATGACGGCGTCGTCAACGGCGGCGCACGGCGGAAATCTGCAGCTACGCACCCACTCCTTCGACAGCGCGACGCGCGTGGCGCGAACCGAGGAACAACCCACCCATCCGCTCAGCTTTGGCGCCCGCACCCGCGCCGGTGCGCCCTGCGACCGCGCACCGGAGCCCGGTCGACGCCGCTGCCGGCTACATGGCGGGGCGCCGGGTACGGGCGCACCGCCGGCGAATACCAACGCCAGGAAGCACGGGCGGTACTCAGTGAGGTCCCGAGAGTTGCGCGCGCTTGGTCAAGTCCAGATCTGGACAGCGGAACTCGCCCGAGCGCAGCTTGCCGTGATGAACTCTTGCGCGCGCGGAGACGGCCGCGGGGTCGAGATTGCCGAGCAGCGGGTGTCGAGGTGCATGCAGCGGCTGCTGAAGGCCGCGCTCGTGCTCGATCTCGTGCTCGTCGAGCGTGGGGATGAGGACGGTCGGCGCAGGCTGGTCGAGGGTTCGCTGCGGCTCGTTCAGAACGTCTGTGCGCCCCGCCATCGCCGCCAGCAGCTCCCGAGACGTGCTACCATCACGTGCGCGACATACTGCGGTCATCTTCGGTCGACTACAGGTCGCGCCACCGGGGGAAACGGAGGTGGGGCGGTGTCGGAGCCGCGGACGCTGCACCCGTCGTCCCGACACCTGAGGCCGGCACCGCCCCGACCCCGGTAGACGAGAGCCTGCTCGCCTTGCCAGCACTACGGCGGCGTTCGCGATGTGACGCGCACCGCTGCCTCGTTGCGGCGCACGAACGGCAGCGTGAAGGGGGCGTCGTAGAACAGCGCATACGGCTCGCCGACCGGCTGCCAGGGCGAGCCGTCGAGGGCGGCGAGCAGCGCGGCTTGCCGGTCTGGCATGTCGCGCCCGGTGCCGGAAAAGCGCAGGGTCGCGATCGTCTCTGCCGGTACGCTGACGATCTGCACCCGCTGATCCGTCGGCTCGGGCGCCCCGTCGCCCCCGCGCGTGGCGGGGAGGAAGAACTGCATGCGCACGCCGCCGTCCTCGCGAACGTCGACCGGCGTGGTCATGGCGATGCGCCGCGCCGCGCGCACGTCCACTGGCGTGGTCATGGCGATCCGCTTCGCCGCCGGCGCGGCACGATTGGCGCCGGCGATGTACTCGAACAGCAGCCTGAACGCTCCGCTCCGGCCGGCCTCTCCCGGCGTCGTCACCACGGCCTCGGCCGCCAGCCGCAGCGCGTAGCGGCGGACCTCGATCGCCTCACCGACCCGGTCCCGCACGACGTACGGCGGTTCCTCGTACAGCCGGATGCCAACGACGCCGACGACCGATTCGATCCCCAGCGTCGCGTAGTCCGCCAACGTCTGCCACATGTGGACGCGCTCCAACGACGGATCTGCTTACGATGATGCCCGACATCGATGCCTCTACAAGCAGGTGGCCCGGCAATCAGCCCACGCATCGATCGGCTCGATTCGCGAGCCGTGGACCACTACACGACGGCCTTCTCTACCCGCCATGGGTCAGCCGGCCGATCGCCGCTCCCGAACGATCCTTTTGAGTTCCGGGTCTGGCGGACCTACGGTGGCCGACATGAACCCACTCGTCGAACTGGTCTTTGGCCCGTTGCTCAGCGTGCACCAGTGGCTCTACGAGCACAGCGACGGGCGGATCGGTGCGAGCCTCGGTGGCCGGCCGATGCTGCTCCTGCGCACCATCGGTCGCCGGACCAAACAGCCCCGCACCGCCGCGCTGCTCTACGTGCGAGACGGCGACGCGTACGTGGTGATCGCGTCGAAGGGCGGCGCGCCCCACCATCCGGGGTGGTTCCACAACCTGACCGCCCATCCCCACGTGGAAATCCAGGTCGGACGCGAGCGCATCGCGGTGCGCGCCCGTGTCGCCGAGGGCAAAGAGCGCTCCCGACTGTGGGCACGCGCCGACGAGGTCAACCAGGGCCAGTATGCCGAGTACCAGTCCCGCACGAAGCGCGTGATCCCAGTCGTGGTGCTCGAACGCGTGCCATCGAAGCGTTCCGGGCGTGCGCCCGGGAGCGGTGCACCGGCCCGGCGTCCCCGGCGACGGCAGACGAAATGAGCCAAGGCCGTCAAGCCGGCAGGGATCTTCCGTCACCTCCTCCAGCGGAGGTCACCATGAAGGGCTGTTCACGATCCCACACCGCGGCGAGCCGCCTCGGGCGCTTGCGGTGGCTCTGGCGACTCGCCGCTATTCTTGGCTCTTTCTGCTTCCTCGGCGCGATCCCTACTGCGGTGGCGCAGACCTCTGACCATCCCGCGACGAGGCCCACCCCGGCGTGGAAAGGTTTGGAAGACGCCAAAGCCGCCCGCGGCCAGCGCTTCGTCGAGGCCGTCAATGCGTTTTCTGCGGGGGAATCCGAAGAAGAAGCGAAGGAGTCCGTCCCTTCTGCCTACGTGATGATTGATCTGCCCCCGGTCGCCGCGGATGCGGAGCGGAAGATGGTCCTGGAATTCCGCGGCATCCGGGCCGATACGCTCGCCACCTTCTACAATGAGGCGTGCAAGGGGCAGCGCGACGCGGTTCACTTCCAGTGTTCAGCTGCCCGGTTCACCACAACCATCACCCAGAAGCTGCCAGTCGAGCCGGCTTGCCAGCTGTTGGAAGCGCTGGTGCTGACCGCCTGCCACATCCAGCCGTCGCCGTAGCTGCGTTGGGGGCTGAGGGTCGAGATGCGGCGCCCGCACCCGCTCCGGCGCCCCCTGCGACCGCGCGCCCGAGCCCGGTCGACGCCGCTGCCGGCTACACGGCGGGGCGCCGGGTACGGGCGCGCCGCCGGCGAACACCAACGCCAGGAAGCACGGCCGCTACTCAGCGCGGTCCCGCGAGCTGCGCGCGCTGGGTCGGGTCCAGGTCCGGACAGCGGATCTTCTGCAGGCCCAGCTGGCGGCCATGGAATCGCACGCGCGGGGAGATGCGCGCCGTATCGAACTCGCCAAGGAGCGCGTCGCGCAGTGTATGCATCGGCTGCGACAGGCAGCGCTCGCGCTCGATCGCGTGCTGGTCGAGCGTGGGGATGAGGACGGTCGGCGCAGGCTGGTCGAGGGAGCGCTGCGGCTGACCGAGAACGTCGGACATTCCAGGCCGATGAACACGAGCGCCGAGTACCGTGACTGATCGGTAGCAACACCCTGGCAACAGCGCCCCGACAACATCCGATGCCCAC
>Ga0335084_10007389_pt1 | contig 10945 bp, 8 predicted proteins | sample Lox_Sample_44_FD_206721 | JGI IMG/M metagenome (GOLD analysis project Ga0335084, IMG submission 206721) | Soil microbial communities from Loxahatchee National Wildlife Refuge, Florida, United States - Lox_Sample_4.4 | ecosystem: Environmental > Terrestrial > Soil > Wetlands | place: USA: Florida...
GCAAGGCAGCCAGCGCGGACTCGAGGGGCTCGCCTCGGCCGACGAGATCCTCGTGTGGACGCCGGCCGCGGAAACGCTGCTGCTGCGCGCGCGCCTGCCGACCCGCTCGCCCGCCAAAATCGCGCAGGCGCTGCCGTTCGCGCTCGAGGACCAGCTGGTCGACGCACCCGAGAAGCTGCACTTCGCCTTCGCGCAGGAGCCCGACGGGTCGCTCGCGGTAGCGGTGACGCGGCGCGAGCGCATGGAAGGCTGGCTCGCGGCGCTCGCCGCTGCCGGCCTCGCCCCGGCGCGGCTCGCCCCCGTGACGCTGTCGCTGCCGCTCGCCGAGCGCGCCTGGACGCTCGCGTTCTGCGACGGCGAGATGGTGCTGCGCTGCGGCCTGCACGCGGGGCTCGGCGGGCCGCGCGAGCCCCAGCCTCCGGGCTGGCTCCATACGGCGCTCGCGGAAGCGCGCGCCGAAGCCAGAGCGCCGGAGCGCATCCTGGTCGTCGAACCGCCGGGGGAATTCGACGTCGGCGCCTGGCGCACGGCGCTGGGGCTGCCGCTCGAAGCGCTCTCCGCGGGGCAGGCCGCGGTCCCGGCCGCGCCGCTTGACCTGCTCCAGCAGCGCTACGCGCAGCGCGGCGGGCGCAAGGCGGCGCTGCGGCGCGCGTATCTGCCGGCGGCGGGGCTGCTGGCAGCCTGGCTGGTGCTTACGCTCCTGCTCGACGCGGTCGACTGGGCGCGCACCGCGTACCGCGTGCGCGCCGCGGACGAGCAGATGCGCGCGCAGCTCATGAGGAGCTTTCCCGACACCCGCGTGATCGTCGATCCGGCGGAGCAGATGCGCCGCGGCCTCGAGGATCTCGGCGCGAAGAGCGGCGCTGCTTCTCCCGGGGACATGCTCTACCTCCTCGCGCGCGCCGCGCCCGCGTTCGAGCGCCAGGCGCGGCTGCGCGTGCAGGCCATCGAGTACGGAGACAAGACGCTGACTGTCCGCATGGCGGCGACGCTGGCGGACGCGGAGAACATGGCGCGGGCGCTGCGCTCCCGCTCGCTCGATGTCACGGTCACCCGCGCGGGCGGCGAGGCGCGGCTGCAGCTGCGGGCTGCGAAGGGAGGGGCGACGTGAAATCCCTGGATCCCGCCTGGATCGAGCCTCTCAAGCGGCAGCTGGAGCCATGGAAGAGCCGGTGGAACGCGCTCGGGGCGCGCGAGCGCCGGGCCCTGTCCGCGCTCGCGGCGTTTCTCGCGGTGGTGCTCTTCTACCTCCTGATCTGGCTGCCCGTCGAGGGAGGCCTCGCGCGGTCGAAGGCGCGCCTCGCGCTGGTCCAGTCGCAACTCGCACAGGTTCAGTCTCAGGCGGTGCTGGTCGAGAGCCTGCGCGGCGCCCCGCGCGGCGAGCCTCCGGCGGACGCGGGTTCCGCTTTCCAGGAGGCGGCGGCGCGCAACGGCCTGCGCGACGCGGTGAAGCGCGTCGACGCGGACGGCCCGCGCGTGCGCGTGCAGATCGAAGCCGCTCCGTTTCCCGCGCTGATGTCGCTGCTGGTCGAGCTGCAGCAGCAGGGCTTGCGCGCCGAGACCGCGACCTTCGAAAGAAATCCCAAGCTGGGAACCGTGAACGCGAGCCTGCTCCTGCAGGGGCAGGGTGCATGACCGAGGAGCTGCGAAGAACCCTCGTCCGCTTCGCCGTTCTCGGGGTTGCGGCGTACCTCGTTTTTCTCGCCGCGACCCTGCCCGCGGCCTGGCTCGGCTATGCGCTGGAGCGCGCGAGCGGGGGCGCGGTGGCGATCGGCGATGCGAAGGGCACCCTGTGGAGGGGCCGGGGCGCCCTCGCGGTGCGCTCGGGCGGGAGCTATCGCGGCATCGCCGACATCGAGTGGCGCTGCAACCCGGTTTTGCTGTTCTCCGGGCGCCTCAGCATGGCGCTGACCGGCGACGCCCCGGGCGCAAGCCTGCGGGGAACGCTGAGCCTGGGCTTCGGCAGCGTGCGCCTCGAGAAGGTAGACGCGAGCATGCCGGCGGCGCTTGTCGAGCCGGCCGTCCCCGTGGCGGCCCTGGTGAAGCCCGAGGGAAGCGTGCGCGTCGTCACCGACTCGCTCGAGATCGCGCCCGCAGGCGTGCGCGGCTCGGCCAGCGTGGAATGGGTCGGGGCGGGCATGAGCGGCATCGCGCGCATCGGCGACTACCGGCTGCAGATAAACGGCAGGGGCGACCGCGCCGACCTGCGGCTCGCGACGCTGCGCGGGGACTTGCGCGTGAACGGCACCGGCGAGTGGAAGGCCGCGCAGCCGCGCGAGGTGCAGATGAGCGGCGAGGCCCAGATCTCTCCGGGGCGCAAGGACCTGGAGCCGCTGCTCACCCTGGTTGCGGGGCCGGGCACGGGCGACTCGCGGCGGTTCGGCTGGGTGATGACGTTGTAGCCCCCGCACAAGCAAGTCGGGAAAACACGACATCCATTTATCGGGAAGGCTTGCCGTCACCTGACAGAGGGCGACGCCGCGGGAGTTTTCCGCTTCCGGCGCCTGTCTCTCGCTTGTGGCGCGGGGTGCATCGGGTACACTGCCGGCCACGAGATCGACCTCTCACCGGGAGTGCGTTACGCGACACGGGCTGCTTGTCCCTGTCATCCTGCTCGGAGCCTGCATCGGCGGCTGCAATTCCAGCGAGCAGGTCTCGTACAGGACCGCGGCTGCTCCGGCGCCGCCGGTTCCGACCTTCACCGTCGGCGGAACCGTGACCGGGCTCGCGGGAACCGGGCTCGTCCTGTTCAACTCCGGCAGCATCCTGCCGGTCGCGGCCAACGGGAGCTTCGCCTTCGCGACACCGCTCGCCGCCGGCGCCTCCTACAACGTCCTCGTGTTCTCACAGCCGGTAGGGCTGGTCCAGACATGCTCGGTAACGAACGGCAGCGGCACGGTATCGGCCAACGTCACGACGGTGAGCGTCGCGTGCGTGACCGGCTTCTCGGTGGGCGCTGCCTCCGATCCGCTCGCCGCCCAGCAGTGGCATCTGAAGAACACCGGCCAGACGGCTTTCGCCGACGTCGGCGGGACTGCCGGGATGGACATCGATGTCGACCCGGCGTTCGCCCAGGGATTCTCGGGCAGCGGCATCCCCGTCGCGGTCGTCGACACCGGGCTGGAGATCGCGCACGAGGACCTGGCCGCCAACGTGATCCCCGGCGGCTCGTTCAACTTCAACAACGGCTCGACCGACCCGACCAACACGGTCGACACTACCGGCGATCACGGCACCAGCGTCGCGGGCCTCATCGCGATGGCGCGAAACGTCGTGGGCGGGCTCGGCGTCGCGCCGAACGCGAAGCTCAAGGGCTTCAACTTTCTTTCCATGACGGCGCAGACCGAGCAGGCCTTCCTGAACTCGCTCGGGGCCTCAGCCGCCAATCCCAGCAGCCAGAACGTATTCATCTTCAACCAGAGCTTTGGCATCGACACCAACACGCCTGAGCTGGTCGATCCCACCGAAGAGAGCCAGTACCTCTCCGGCGTCACCTCGCTTCGCGGCGCGAAGGGCGCGCTGTACGTCAAGGCGGCCGGCAACGGGTTCCTGGCCGTGGGCGCGATCGACTGCACGGGCACGGGGTTGAGCTGCGAGAACGCGAACTTCGACCCGGCCAACACGCTCCCCTACCAGATCGTCGTGGGCGCGGTGAACGCCGGCGGAATCAAGGCGAGCTACTCCACGGCCGGGTCTGCGATCTGGGTCAGCGCGCCGGGCGGAGAGTTCGGCGAGAACGCGTCGGTTTCGGGCGCGACGGGCGTGCTGGTTCAGCCCGCGATGGTGACGACGGACCAGTCCGGGTGCGCCAGGGGATTGTCGCGGACCGGCGTGAACACCAGCGTGTTCAACAACGGCGGAGCCCCTAACACGTCGTGCAACTACACCAACCGCATGAACGGGACCTCGTCGGCGACGCCGGTGACCGTCGGCGTCATCGCGCTGATGCTCGAGGCGAATCCCGCGCTCGGCTGGCGCGACGTCAAGCACATATTGGCGTCCACCGCGCGCCAGATCGACCCGGCACGGGCCCCGGTGACGCTTACCCTCGCGAAGACGGTGCCTTCCACGAACAACCCCTACGTGGCCGAGCCCGGCTGGATCACGAACGCCGCGGGCTTCAGGTTCCACGACTGGTACGGCCTGGGCATGGTCGACGCGGGCGCGGCGGTGAACATGGCGAAGAGCTACACGCTCGGCCAGCTCGGGACCTTCACCAGCACGGGCTTCATCGCGAGCGCCGCGCTGAATCTGTCGATCCCGGACCAGAGCGCAACCGGCGCGAGCAGCACGCTCTCCGTGCCCGCCGCCCCGGTGCATGCCGTCGAGGCGGTGCAGCTCCGGGTGAACATCACGCACCCGGCGGTCGGCGAGCTCGGCATCGAGCTGATCTCGCCTTCGGGGACACGCAGCGTCCTGAAGAACATTCTCGACGGGTACGCCGACTCGGCCGACCTGGCGAACCAGGTCTTTCTCAGCAACGCGTTCTACGGAGAAAATCCCGCCGGCACCTGGACGATCAAGGTCGTGGACGGATTCGATTTCGACACGAGCAACGGCATGCTGGTCAACTGGGCGATCAGGATCTATGGGCACTGAACGCAACATCCGGCTCGCCACGCTCGCCCTCGCGCTCTTCGCGCCCGCATGCATCGCGCAGACCTACCCGGCGCCGCAGGGGAAGGCGGCGAGCGGCCGCGCCGCGATGCTCGCGTCCCTGCAGCGCGGCAGGGAGATCGACGTCCGCGGGGTGCAGTACCGGCATCTGCCCGAGGTGCTCGCGGTCGAGCGCGAGAGCGGAGCCGCTCCTCCCGGCGAGATCCTCGAGAGCAAGGGCAGGCTGGTCCTGTATCGCGCGGGGGCCGCGGGCGCACCGGCCGTCCGGCGCGCCGCGGGGAAGGCGGTGTACCCCGCCGTCCTCAACACGCGCACGGGCGCGCTGGGCGTGCTCACCGGAAACCTGATCGTGAAGCCGAAGAACATGGCGGACGCAGCTGCGATCGCGGGCAGCCACGGCCTGGACGAGATACAGGCCTATCCGCAGCTGCAGACGGTGATCTACAGCGCGAAGCCCGGCGTCGACATCGCCGATGTCTCGGCCGCGCTGCAGGCTGATCCGCGGGTCGCGAGCGCCTATCCGGAGATCATCGAGCACGTCCGCGTGCCGAAGTAGCCGCCCGCGGCCGGGGCTATGCGGCCGAGCCCGTGGGGGATACCATCGCGTTCGAAGCCCATGTCTAAGCTCGCAGTCGTCCAGTGCGCCCCGGTGTTCCTCGACCGGGCGCGAACGCTCGAAAAGGCGGTCGCTTTTGTCCGCGAGGCCGCCAGGGGCGGAGCGCGCCTGGTCGTCTTTCCCGAGGCGTTCGTTCCGGGGTACCCGGCCTGGATGTGGAGGCTGCGCCCGGGCGAGGACATGAGGCTCACCGAGAAGCTGCATTCGCAGCTGCGCGCGAACTCGATCGATCTGAGGGGCGACGACTTGGCGCCGCTGCGCGACGCGGCGAGGGAGGAGAAGGTCGCCGTTGTGTGCGGCCTTCACGAGCGCGACGCCGAATTGGGCGGTGGCACGCTCTACAACACTGTCGTCGTCATCGGCGAAGACGGAACGCTCCTCAACCGGCACCGCAAGCTCATGCCGACCAGCCCCGAGCGCATGGTCTGGGGCATGGGGGACGCGTCGGGCCTGAAGGCGGTCGATACGCCCTGCGGTCGGGTCGGCACACTGATCTGCTGGGAGAGCTACATGCCTCTCGCACGCTATGCGCTCTATGCGCAAGGGGTGGACGTCTACGTCGCGCCGACCTACGACAGCGGCGAGCGCTGGATCGCGACGATGCAGCACATCGCGCGTGAGGGCGGCTGCTGGGTCGCGGGCGGCGGCTGCGCCTTCCGCGGGAAAGATGTCCCCGATTCCGCTCCGGGCAAAGCCGAGCTCTATCCCAAGCCCGACGAGTGGGTCAATCCGGGCGACTCGGTCATCGTCGCGCCGGGCGGCAAGATCGTCGCGGGGCCGCTGCACGAGGAGTTCGGAATCCTCTACGCGGACATCGACCTCGAGCGCGTCGGCATGGCGCGGCGCAGCCTCGACGTGATCGGGCACTATTCGCGGCCTGACGTGTTCCGGCTCCACGTGGACACCAAGCCGCGCCCGCCCGTCGATTTCACCAGCTTCGAATCCGGATGAGCTCCCCCGTCTATCACGAAGGCATGCGTGCGCTGCAGGACCGCTTCGACACGCGGCGCCTCGCGGACAGGCTCGACGAGAAGCTCGGCCGGACCGAGTTCACCGGCGAGGACCGCGAGTTCATCGAGAGCCGCCGGTTCTTCTTTCTCGCGACGGCCGACGCCCAGGGGCGGCCCGACTGCTCCTACAAGGGCGGCGAGCCCGGCTTCGTCCGCGTCACGGGCGCGAACGAGCTGGCGTTCCCGAGCTACGACGGCAACGGCATGTTCCGCAGCCTGGGCAACGTGCTCGCGAACTCCGCCGTCGCGCTGCTCTTCATCGACTTCGAGAAGCCGAACCGGCTTAGAGTGAACGGAACGGCCTCGGTCGACGACGCCGACCCGCTGCTCGCGGCCTTCGAGGGCGCGCAGCTGGTCGTGCGCGTGCGCACGACGCTCGTTTTTCCCAACTGCCCGCGCTATATACACCGCATGGCCATGGTCGAGGCGTCGCCCTACGCGCCGCGCCCCGGCCACACGCCGCCGGTGCCGAAATGGAAGCGCTTCGAGGCGTTCTGCGACGTGCTGCCGCGGGACGATCCGGCGCGGCGGGACCGCAGCTAGCCGATCCGGAACAGGCCGCGCTCGGCGCGGTGCATCCTCTCGAAGCCGGTCTCGGTCACCAGGATCAGCTCTCCGACCTGCACGCCGGCCTTCTGGTCCGGCGTGATCACGTTCGGCTGCACCACGCAGGTCATTCCCGCCTCGAGCGTCATGTCGGGCAGCGGCCCCGCCGGCCGGCTCCTCGAGCCGAGCACCGGCGGAAAGTATCCGCCGCCGAAGCCATGCATCAGGTCATCGTATACCGTGAAGCCCGCGTCCTCGATGACGCCGGCCGCGTCGATGATCTCCCGCATGGTCGTGCCGTGGCGGACCACCCGGGTCACCGCGTCGAACGCGGCTTCGGCCGTGTCGTAGAGGCGGCGAAAGAGCGGCGTCGGCTCGGCGGCGACGGTGAAGCTGCGCAGGATCTGCCCGGGATACTCGAAGAACTGCGCGGTGATCTCGGTCGCGACGACGTCCCCCGGACGCAGCCTGCGGCCGGACTCGATCTGCCGCGGCACGCAGTACCGGGGATCCGTCATCGGGGTCGCGAGGAAGTAGTGGATATAGGTGACCCCGCCGTGCGGATGGTAGGCTGACTCGCAGATCGCGCCGAGCTCGCGCTCGGTCATGCCGGGACGCGCGTCGCGGCGCAGGCCCTCGATCGCAAGGTCGGTGAGCGCCGCGGCTAGCTTCATCCACTGGATCTCCTCGGGAGACTTCACCAGCCGAAGGCGCACGTACTCGCGGTTCAGGTCCATCAGCGGACCGAAAGCGGCCTCGAGCTTCTTGCACCGGGAGTAGGCGAGGGCGCCCATCACGCCGACGCGCTTCGCCCTGCGCGCCTTGAGGTCGTCGAGCACTTTGTCGAAGCCGCGGTGCTCGCCCCAGCGCACTTCGGTGTCGCGCGCGAGCGTGCGCGCGAGCGGCCAGTGGTTGTACCACTCGACGTACATGACCTGTGGCTCGCGCGGCGCGACGATCACGTAGGCCTCCACGGTGGTCGGCCACGACGTGAGCCAGCCCACGCCCGTGCCCGCGCGCTGCTCGCCGCACACGAGCAGGTGGTCGACGCCCGCCCGTTCCATCACGCCGAGCAGCGCCGCGCGCCGGCGCACCATCTCCGCGTCTGAGAAGCGCGGGTACTCCGCGGCGTGAATCGAGGCGAGCTGCGGATCGAGGTGGAGGGGGACCGGCATGCAAGCGGAAGTGTAGCCGCTGCCGAAACTATCGGGGCCGGCCCCTGTCAGAGCACCTATTCGGTGAAACCGGAGCGACTCATGAGACTTGCTGACAAGGGGCGCGGCGCCCTGACCGCCGTCACCGCGGCGGCGGCGGTGCTGGGACTTGGCGGGTGCGACTGGATCCAGTCGCTGTGGAAGAGCGAGCCTGCTCCGCAGGCTCAACAGGCGCCCGCGCAGGGCAAGATCGAGGTCGCGGCGGCGAAGCCCGCCGAGTCGGCGAAGCCGGTCGAGCCGCCTCCGGTCGACGAGAACAAGGTGCTCGCCGGCAAGGTCAAGTCCGCGCTCGGCGCCGATCCAGCCTTGAAGACCCTCGCGATCGACGCGGCAGCCTCGGACGGCGTGGTGACGCTCTACGGAACCGCGGACAACAAGAGGAACCGCGACAAGGCGGCGCGCGTCGCGGCGGGCGTCCCCGGAGTGAAGTCAGTCAAGAACGAGCTGGTGATCGTCGCGGGTTCGTAACTTGTCGGGTTTCCCCCGACAGAACCTGTCGTGCAAACCCGGCGGCAATTCGCCTGATTGTCTCGCAGTCTAGCGAGACTCCCTGAGCCGCTCCGGAGTACCATTTCGGGGCCGGGATACACCGGCCTCGAAGTGGCTGAGATGGCTTCGGCGTCCAAGAACGGGGAGCGCGGGTTGAGGCTCGGGCGGAGCATGCCGAGCTGGGTGGTGCTCGCCATCGGCATCCCGGCCTCGATCCTGGTCTTCAACCTCCTGCAGGACTCGATCGAGAACGTCGCCCGTCTCCGCTTCGAGCGCGAGGCCAACGATGCGAACGGCATCGTTGCGGACCGGTTGCGCTCCTACGCGGACGTCCTGTACGCAGTGCGGGCGCTGTTTTCGAGCGAACAGCCGGTCAGCCGCCTTCGATTCAAGAAGTTCGTCGATTCGCTCGACCTGACTCACCGCTACCCGGGCATGGACTCGCTGAACTACGCGGCGTACGTGACTGCGCGGGAAAAGCAGGCGTTCGAAGAGGCGGTGCGCAACGACACCAGCCTTTCCCGGGAAGGCTATCCACGCTTCGCCGTGAAGCCTTCCGGCGAGCGCTCCGAGTACTACGTCATCGTCTACATCGAGCCGATGGCGGGCTACGACTTCGCGTTCGGCCTCGACCTCGCGGCGAACCCGTCGGCCAGGGACCCGCGAAAAGTCCTCGAGGCGCTGCGCTCGGCCCGGGATACCGGGAGGCTGACCGCCTCGGGGCAGCCGCTGCGCATCCGCGAGGACAAGCAGGGGGTCTACATCGCGATGCGCGTCCCCGTGTACAGAAACGGGTGGCCTCTGGACACGGCGGGGCAGCGCCGCGCGGCCTACATGGGCTCGGTGGGTTTCGGCGTCAATCTCGTAAACCTGATGCGCGGCGTGCTGAGAGAAGACCTGCTGCAGTATACGAGGATCAGGCTCTACGACGGCGGGGCTGCCGGGCAGCACGACTCCGACCCGCCCGTCGACAAGCCTCTGCTCTTCGACAGCGACGAGCTGACGGGCGAGCCTCCGTCGCTCGACGCGGCGGGCGCGCGGACCTTCGCTCATACGGTTCCGGTCGAGCTCGGCGACCGGATCTGGGAATTCCGCTACGACGCTCCCAGGGACGTGATGATCGAGGGCGTCAACTACTCCCTCCCATGGGTCGTGCTCGCTGGCGGCATCCTCTCGACGCTGCTCCTGTCCGGGTTCCTGTACTCCCTGTCCTCCTCCCGCGAGCGCGCGCTGAAGCTCACGCAGAAGATGACCGAGAACCTCCGCGAGAGTGAGGAACGCTTCCGCCTGATCGCCGAGAACGCGTCTGATCTGATTTCGGTCATGGACACGCAGGGCACCCGCGTCTACGCGAACCCGGCCTACGCCGGGCTTTTCGGGAGTGCCCGGGACATGATCGGAAAGGTGATGGCTGACCACCATATCCACCCCGACGATTTTGAGCACGTCCGCCAATCCTTCCTCGAGACGGTGCGGGATGGGCAACCGCGCCATTCCGAGTTCCGCTTCCTGCTGCCCAACGGCGAGATCCGCTACATCGAGAGCTACCGCAGCGCGGTGCTCGATCCCCAGGGACGGGTCGAATTCGTCGTCGCGGTAGCGCGCGACGTCACCGAGCGGCGCAGGACCGAGGAAGCGCTGCGCGCGCGCGACGTCCAGCTCCAGGAAGCGCAGGCGCTCGCCAACCTGGGCAGCTGGGAGTGGGACCTGCGGACGAACTCGCGCACGTGGTCGGATCAGCTGACGCGGATCTTCGGCCTGAGGCCCGGCCAGATGCCCTCGACCTTCGACGGTTTCTATCCCCTGGTGCATCCCGAGGACCGCGCGCGCACCGCCAGGCTCGCAAGCGAGGCGCTGCGCACCGGCAAGAGCTACGAGAGCCAGTTCCGCATCGTGCGGCCCGACAGCCTGGTCCGGACCCTGCACAATCAGGCGCGCGTCGACCGCGACGACGCCGGCAGGGCGGTGCGCGTTATCGGCGTGTGCCAGGACATCACCGAGAGGAGGCTCGCCGAGGAGCAGGTGCGGATCTCGCAGGAGCGCTTCCGCATGATGGTGGAGAACGTGCGCGACTACGCCATCTATATGCTCGACACGCGCGGCTACGTCACGAGCTGGAACCTGGGTGCGGAGCGCATAGAGGGCTACGTCGCCGACGAGATCATCGGCAAGCACTACTCGCGATTCTTCCTGCCCGACCACGCAATGCGGGGCGACCCGGGCATGCAGCTCCAGTTCGCCTCGATCCAGGGACGCTACGAGAGCGAGGGCTGGCGCGTGCGCAAGAACGGCTCGCAGTTCTGGGCGCACGTCATCCTCACGCCCCTGCGCGACGAGACCGGAGAGCAGCGCGGCTTCTCGGAGATCGTGCACGACATCACCGACCGCAAGCGCGCCGAGGAGGACCTGTACAGCTACGCCGATCGCCTGAAGACCACGTCGCGGCGGCTGGT
>Ga0335084_10007390_pt1 | contig 10944 bp, 7 predicted proteins | sample Lox_Sample_44_FD_206721 | JGI IMG/M metagenome (GOLD analysis project Ga0335084, IMG submission 206721) | Soil microbial communities from Loxahatchee National Wildlife Refuge, Florida, United States - Lox_Sample_4.4 | ecosystem: Environmental > Terrestrial > Soil > Wetlands | place: USA: Florida...
ACGTCCTGACCACATGTATGGACATCGTTCAGGTGAGGATTGCGCGCAGCCGCATGGCTGGCGAGCCACCGGAGGTGGTGGTCGCCCCCCGGCTGGCGCGCCTTCGCCTGCTTGATTTTCACCGCGCGAAGGAAGCAATTGAGGAAGGTCATCGCGCGGTACAGAGAGTGGCTCACAGTCTTGCGGTGCTCGACGATCATGCATTGTGAGTGATCGAGGCCTTTGGCAAAGTGTGGAAGGAACTCATCGTCCGCATCAAGGGCGACTCATGGAAGCTGACCCAGAAGGCGGTCGAGGAGTTACGCGAGAAGAAGTACCCGAAGCTCCAATAGCGCGGCACGAGGGGCGTGGCTTAACCTCGGCGCAATGACGCCCGCGACCTCGCCACTGGATCAACCGGGTCGGTTGAATCCGCCATGAACACCGCTTCGGCCACCGCGCTTAGAATGCCCGGCATGGCAACCGAGCGTTCGACGCCCTCATCGACCAGCCCGGCGCTCCGTGTACGCTTCCTCGAGTTCGAGCTCGACGAGGCAGACGCGCGCCTCACCCGCGCCGGACGGCCCGTGCCGCTCGCGCCCAAGCCGTTCGCCGTGCTGTGCGCGCTAGCGCGCACGCCGCGCATGCTGGTGACTAAGAACGCGCTGCTCGACTCGGTCTGGGGCCATAGGTTCGTCACCGAATCGGTGCTCAAGTCGACCATCAGCGAATTGCGCGCCGCGCTCGAAGACGACCCGAAGCAACCGCGCTATATCGAGACGGTCTCGCGCCGCGGTTACCGCTTCATTGCCGCAGTGAATGCACCTGCCGTGTCGCACGCTGCAATGGCATCCCCGATGATCGGCCGTGCGCAGCCGCTCGAGCGTTTGCGCGCGGCCTGGCAGCTCGCGACCGGCGGAAGGCGCCAGATCGTGTGGATCGCCGGTGAAGCGGGTGTCGGCAAGACCACGCTCATCGAGCGGTTCGCCACCGAGGTCGGCGACGCCCGCTGCGCGCACGGGCAATGCGTCGAGCAGTACGGTGCCGGCGAACCCTACCTCCCCGTCCTCGAAGCGCTGACCGCGTTGTCGAAGCGCGATGCCGCGCTCGCCGAACTCATCCGCACGGTCGCTCCGACATGGCTCCTGCAGCTGCCGTGGCTGTGCAGCGCGGACGAACGCGAGGCTCTGCGGCGCGATCTCGCCGGCTCCGGGCAGGCGCGCATGCTGCGCGAGATGGGCGAGCTGCTCGACCGCTACACCGAGGATCGTCCCCTCCTCCTCGTCACTGAGGACCTGCACTGGAGCGACCTGGCCACCGTGCAGCTCGTCGATTACCTCGCGCGCCGCCGCTCGAGCGCGCGGCTCGCCTGGCTCGCGACCTTCCGGCTCACGGAGATCATCGCCGGCGAGCACCCGCTGCACACCGTCCGCAACGAATTGCGCCTACACGGGCTCGCCGACGAGATCGTGCTCGACGCTTTCTCCGAAAAGGAGGTAGCACAGTACGTCGCCGACCGCCTGCCCGCGCGGGCGGGCGACGAGGCGTTCGCGCACGCGCTGCACGCGCGTACCGAGGGGCTGCCGCTTCTCGTCGCGGACGTGCTGAAGGAGGCGACGGCGAGCGGCGTGAGCCCGGAGTCCATGGCGATCCCGACCAGCCTGACGGGGATCGTGGAACGATACATCCGGCAGCTTTCGCCCGCCGACAGGACGCTGCTCGAAGCGGCAAGCGTCTGCGGCTTGGAGTTCAGGCTGGCCACGCTGGCTCGCGTCATAGAGCGCGACACCGCCTCGGTCGCCCAATCGTGCGCGGAGCTCGCGCGCCAGCATCGCTGGCTGACCGAAGTCGAGGAGCGATGCGTTTTCCGGCACGCGCTTTACCGGGAGGTGCTCTACAAGTCCGTTGCCCCGCTCGCTCGCGTGGAGCTCCACCGCAAGGCAGCCGCGGCGCTGGAACAGGAGCGCGCACTGGGACAAGCGGTGAGCGCGGCCGAGCTGGCATCGCACTTCCAGCTCGGCCGCGAGCCGATGCCGGCGCTGCGGTACTACGCCGAGGCCGCCGAAGCCGCCCTGGCGCGCCTCAGTCCCGAAGAATGCATCGCGATCACTGATCAGGCCTCGCCCCTGCTCGCACAGGCTCCGCGCGGTCCCGAGCACGACGCGCTCGAGATCGCGATCGGAACGCTTCGCGGCCTTGCCGCGACCCGGGTGCTCGGTGCGGGCAGCGAAGCGAGAAGCGCGCTCGAGCGCGCGTACTCGCTGCTCGGCGAAGTTCCACGGCACGCGATGCGCGGGCGCCTGCTGCACGGGTTCGGGTTCATGCTTTTCCTGCGCGCGGAATATGCCGAGGCACTGCGGGTGGCCGACCGGGCGGACGCGCTCGCGTCGACGACGAACGATCCCGTGCTCACGGCGACCGCGTGCAGCCTGCACGGACAGGTCGATCACCACCAGGGTCGATCGCAGGACGCCCGCGCGTGGCTCGAGCGCGGGCTCTCCCTTGTGGAAGAGCTCGACGTGGCCCCCGGAGAATACCTGGTCGATCCGCAGGTCGCGCTTCTGACGTCGCTCACCATCCCGTTGCTTCATCTCGGGCAGGTCGCGGACGCCCGCTCGTGCGTGCGGCGTGCGCATGCTCGCGCCCGCGATCGCCGATGGCCGATGGCCCGGCTGGCGGCGATCTGGCACGACGCGCTCGTCGAAGTCCGGCTCGGAGACGCCGCGCGCGTGGCCGCGCTCGCCGACGAAATGAACGCGCTCGTGGACGAGTTCGCCCTCGCGCACGGTCTCAGCGCCTGCCGTTGGTTCCGCGCCTGGGCGGACGCCCGCATGGGACACGGGACCGACGCTTACCGCCGTATCCGCGACGCGTACGAAGAGAACGTTCGGCTCGGAATGCGCTCGGGGGCGACCGAGACTCTGGGCTATGCGGCGGAGGTGCTCCTCCTCGGGGGCGACTCGCCAGGGGCCCGAAAACAGCTCGACGAGGCTTTCCTGCTCGCCGAAAAGCTCGGCGAGCGCGTGTACCTGACGCAGTTGCACCTGCTCTGCGCACGCACCGCGGACGCCCTCGCCGAAACGGACCGCGCGCGCGAATCGATCCGCGAAGCGCTCGCCGAAGCGCGCGCTCAGGAAGCTCCGTGGCTCGAGATGCTTGTGCTGTCGGCGCTCTGCGAGCGCCCGGGGGCAACGGCACAGGACCGCGCGTCGCTGCGTGCGGCGCTCGGCCGGATCAGCGGGGGCGAAGACACCGCGCCGGTCGCGGCGGCTAGGGCGTTGCTCAGCCGCTGACAGTCAGGTGCCTCGACCGGCAAAAGCGACGGCATTGGGCGCGAACTCGAAGATCAGTGCGCAGGCGCGGCTGCGGTCGCCGCAGCGCTCGCGGGTCGCCGCCCGACTTTGAACCACGCCGCGTAGAGCGCCGGCACGAAAAAGATGGTCAGCAGCGTCGCCACCGTGAGGCCACCCATGATGGCGATCGCCATGGGACCCCAGAAGATGCTGCGCGTGAGCGGGATCATCGCAAGCACGGTTGCCGCCGCGGTGAGCACGACCGGCCGCGCCCGATGCACCGCGGCTTCGACCACCGCGTGCCACGGATCCGCGCCCGCGTCCATTTCGGCCTGGACCTGGTCGATCAGGATCACCGAGTTGCGCATGATCATTCCCGAGAGCGCGATGACGCCGAGGATGGCGACGAAGCCGAGCGGCGCGTGCGCGAGGAGCAGGGCGAGCACCACGCCGATCAGGCCGAGCGGTGCGGTGAGGAAGACCATCGCCATGCGCGAGAAGCTCTGCAGCTGCAGCATGAGGATCGTCAGGATGGTCACGATCATGACCGGAGCCACCGCGCCGAGCGCCTTGTTCGCCTTGTCGCTTTCCTCGACGGCGCCGCCGACGTCGATGCGGTAGCCCGAGGGCAGGCTCGCCTCGATGTCCTTCAGCATCGGCCGGATCTCCTGCGTCACCGACACGCCCTGCTCGCCGTCCTTGACGTCGGCGCGCACGGTGATCGCCATGTCGCGGTTTCGCCGCCACAGCACCGGCTCTTCGAGCTCGGAGCGGATGCGTGCCACCTGCGAGAGCGGCACGACCGTTCCCTGGCGCGTATAGAGATTCACGTCCTTCAGGCCGTCGAGGTCCAGGCGCTCGGAAGGCACCGCGCGCGCGACGATGTCGATCAGGTCCTCGTGCTCGCGCAGTTGCGAAAGCGTCGCGCCGTTCATCACCGTCTGCGTGACGAGCGCGATGTCGGCGGGCGCAAGCCCGAGGGCGCGCGCCTTGTCCTGGTCGAGGTCCACCTTGAGCGTGCGCACCGGGTCGTTCCAGTCGAGCTGGACGTCGCGCACCTTCGGGTTCGAGGCCATGACTTTCTCCACCTCGCGCGCGACGGCGCGCACCTTCTGCGTGTCGGGGCCGACGACGCGGAACTGCACCGGGTAGCCGACCGGCGGGCCGAGCTCGAGGCGCGAGAGCCGCACCCAGACCTCCGGGAACGCTTCGTCGGCGCTCGCCATGAGTCGCGAGCGCAGGCGCTCGCGCGCTGCCATGTCCTTCGTCATGACGATGAACTGCGCGTAGCCGGGGTTCGGCAGCTCGGGACTCAGCGAGAGATAGAAGCGCGGCGACCCGGCGCCCGTGTAGGCGGTGAAGAACTTGACGTCGTCGTCCTTGGCGAGCACCGCTTCCATCTTCTTCACCTGCTCGGTGGTCGCGGCGAACGAGGCGCCTTCCTTGAGCCGCAGCTCGACGATGAGCTCCGGTCGCGTGCTCGAGGGAAAGAACTGCTGCGGCACGAGCTTCATCGCGGGTATCGATAGCGCGAGCGCGGCGGCGGTCGCACCGATCACCCACCAACGGCGCTCGAGCGCGAAATTGATCGCGCCGCGCAGCTTCCTGTAGAACGGGGTGCCGTAGGGATCGGCGTGCGCGCCGTCGTCGTGATGCTTGGCGAAATCGGGCAGCATCTTGACCGCGAGGTAGGGCGTCAAGAGGCCCGACACGACCCACGAGAAGAGCACGGCGGTGCCGACGATCCAGAAGATGCCCCCGGCGTATTCGCCGGTCGACGATCTCGCGAAGCCGATGGGCATGAACGCCGCAACCGTGATGAGCGCGCCGGTAAGCCGCGGCATCGCGGTCGACTCGTAAGAGAATGCTGCCGCCTTGATCCGATCCCAGCCCTGCTCCATCTTCACGACCATCGTCTCCACCGCGATGATGCCGTCGTCGACGAGCAGGCCGAGCGCGATGATGAGCGAGCCGAGCGAGATGCGCTCGAGGTTCCAGCCCATCGCGAGCATCACGATCGCCACCGCGCCGAGCACGATCGGCACGGCGAGGCCGACCACGATGCCCGTGCGCCAGCCGAGGCTGACAAGGCACACGATCAGTACGATGGCGAGCGCTTCCATGAGCGAGCGCTCGAACTCCCAGATCGACTCGCTGACCGTGGTCGGCTGGTCGGCGACCCGCTCGAGCTCGACGCCGTACGGAAGCTCGCCCTGGATCTTCGCCACTTCCTTCTCGATCGCCTTGCCGAGGTCCACGACGTTGCCGTCGTCGGTCATCACGATGCCGAGCATCAGCACCTGCTGCCCATTGTGGCGCACGGTGTAGATCGGCGGGTCCTCGAAGCCGCGCGTGATGGTGGTGAAGTCGCCCAGCCTGATCGTGCGGCCGCCCACCGTGACCGGCACGTTGCGGATGTCTTCTTCGCTGGCGAACTGGCCGCTCACGCGCACGAGCACGCGGTCGCCCTGCGTGTCGATCGAGCCGGCCGGGACCACGCTGTTCTGGTTGTGCAGGCTCTCCGCGATCATGATCGGCGTGATGCCGAGGGCGGCGAGCCGCTGGTGCGAGAACTCGACATAAACCTTCTTCGCCTGCTTGCCGTAGATGTCGACCTTCTTCACCATGGGCACTTTCAGGAGGCTCCGCTTGATGAGCTCGGCCTGGTCGGAGAGCTCCGCGTGCCCGATGCCGTCACCCTTGACGGCGTACAGGAGCGCCGACACGTCGCCGAACTCGTCGTTGAAGATCGGTCCGATCACGCCCTCCGGGAGCTCGAGCTTGATGTCGCTGAATTTCTTGCGCGCCTGATACCAGGCCTCGCGCTGGTCCTTCTTCGACGTGCCGTCGTAGACGCTGAGCGTCATGCCGCCGTAGCCCTGCCGGGCGAAGGTCTTCACCTTCTCGAAGTGGTCGAGCTGCTCGAACTTCTTCTCCATGCGGTTGAGCACCTCGTCCTGGATCTGCTGCGCCGAGGCGCCGGGCCACATGATCATGATGGTCATGGAGGGCACGGAGAAGTTGGGATCCTCGAGCTGGCCGAGCTTCGTGAAGCCCAGCATCCCGCCCACGCCGATCACGAGGATCAGGAACAGCACGATGGCGCGGTGCTTCAGCGCCCAATCTGTGAGATTGAGCTTCATCGGGCGGCCTGCTTGAAGGTTTCGCCGCGCGCGGAGTCGGAGAGCGCGACCCGCAGCCCCGGCGCCATCTTGTGCACCCCGGCGGCCACGACGAGCTGGCCATCCGGCAGCCCGGAGACGAGCACCTCATCGTTCCGGTAGCCATGCACGACCACCGGCACGATCTCGACGGTCCCGGCGGGCTCGGCGCCGGCGGCGCGCACGACCCAAAGCGCCGGCTGCCCGTTGCTCTGCGTGAGCGCGGCGGCCGGGATCGCGGCCACCTTTGCATCCGGCGCCTCGGCGCGCTCGGCGACGAGCGTGGCGGTGGCGCCGAGCGGCAGCCGCCGCGCGCTGGCCGGCTTCAGCCGCGCGCGATAGGTGCGCGTCTGCGCCGCTGCCTGGGGTGAAAGCTCGCGCAGCGTCACGTCGAACTTCTCCTGGGGCGCGCTTGCGAGCGACGCGCGGAAGCGCGCGGTGCTGAAGGCACCGACCTGATCCTCGGGAACGTCGACCACGATCTCCGGCTCGCCCTCGGCGGCGATCGCGACGCCGGGCTGGCCTTCAGGGATGACCTGGCCTATCTCGAAGCGTACCTGCGTCACCACGCCGCTGCGCGAGGCGCGCAGCACCGTGTACTTCAGCCGGTTGGCGGCGAGCTCGAGCTGCCTCGCGGCGGCCTCGGCGGCCGCCCTGGCCTTGCGCGCTTCGCTCGCCGCGCGCTCGCCGTCGGCGGCACTCACCGAGCCGTCGGCCTTGAGCGCCTCGAGGCGGCTGCGGTCGGATTCCGCCTGGCGCGCCTGGGTCGCGGCCGCGACGAGCTGCTGGCGCGCCGCTTCCTCGGCGAGCCGGTAGTCGGTGTCATCGAGGACCGCGAGCACGTCGCCCTCTCGCACGGCCCGGCCCACGTCCACCTTGCGGCTCACGATCTTGCCGCCGACGCGAAACGCCTGGTCCACCTCGTGGCGCGCCTGCACGGTGCCCACATAACGGTTTGCTTCGCGTGCGTTGTCGTAGCGCAGCTCCACGGTGCGCACGGGCCGCGGCGCTTCTGCCGCCGGCTTATCGTTCGAGCACGCGGTGAGGAAGATTGCGGCAACGGCGGCCGCGACAGGGGATATTTTCACGAGGGCTCCTTGTTTTCGAAGATTTGCCATCCGCCGCCCAGCGCCTTGTAGAGCTGGACGCTGTCGAGCAGCAGTTGAGTGTTGCTGTCGTTCGCCGAGAGGCGTACGGCGAGGCGCGCGCGCTGCGCGTCGAGCAGCGGCAGAAGGTCGATCTGGCCGCGGTTGTACAGCGATTGGGCGCGCCCGAGCGCCGCTTCCGCGGAGTCCGCGGCCTGGCGGAGGTCCTCGGCCCGGCGGCGCTCGCCACCGAGGGCGACCAGCGCGTTCTCCACGTCCTCGAGTGCGCGCACGATGGCGTCCTCATAGCGAAGCACCGCTCCGGACTGCTCCGCCGTGGCGATGTCGTTGATCGCCTGCGTCCGCCCGGCGTTGAATATCGGCATGGCGAGCATCGCGGCGACGTTGCTATAGCGTGCGGCGCCGATCGCGAACCCGTTCGGCTCGAGCCGCTCGCGGCCGTACGACGCGCTCAGAAACAGGCGCGGGAACCATTCGGCTGCGGCCTGCTGCCGGCGCGCGTTGGCCGCCTCGAGCTCGGCCTTGGCGGCGAGGAGATCCGGCCTGCGCTCGAGGAGCGCCGCCGGCTGGCCGGGCTTGGCGGCCGGCACCGCGACGATGCCGTCCCACGGCACGATCGCCGCGGCGTTGAAGGCCTGGTCGCCGATGAGCACCGCGATGCGATGCCTGGAGAGCGCGACTGCAGTCTCGAGCGGCGGGATCGCGGCGCGCGTCCGCGAAGCATCGGTCTGCGCGCGCTCCACGTCGAACGCCGTGGCGAGCCCGACGCGCTGCCGCGCCGCCACGAGCCGCAGGGTTTCGTCCTGCGCGGCGGAGATCGCTCGCATGGTCTCGAGCTGGCGCGAGGCGCCGGTGAGGGTGAAATAGTTCAAGGCGACGTCGGTCATCACGAGCAGCCGCACGCCGCGCGCGCCGTACTCGGCCGCCAGGGCGTCCGCGGCCGCGGCGGCCGCGCCGGCGCGCAGGCGGCCGGAGAGGTCGACTTCCCAGGCGACGTCGAGCCCGGCGTTGGCGGACTTCATATCCGCGGCGGGGGCGACCGCCTGCTTGATGGAAGTGCTGTAGCCCGTCCGGTGGTCTGCCGCGCCGGCGCTCGCGCCGACGCTCGGCATCAGGAAGGAGCGGCTGATCGTCTCCCCGGCACGCGCTGCGCGCACGCGCTCGGCCGCGATCTTCACGTCGCGATTCTCGCGCGCGGCGCGGCGGATCAGATCGGTGAGCACAGGATCGCCGTAGGCCTCCCACCAGGCGAGCTCCGGCTTCTCCTTGGAGTCCGCCGTGGCAGCGAACTGCCCGGCCACGTCGACCTTCTGTTGCAGTACCGGCGTGGAACAAGCAGCCAGTGCGAGCGATACGGCAAGAATGATTGGTTTGCGCATGGGATGAGCTTAGTGAATGGCGCGGTGGGAGTCGTCAGCGAACCGTCGCCGTTTGGTTGGGATTGGGTTACGCCCGCCGGCGCATCGACTCGAGCTCCGCGCGGCAGGCCTCGCCGAACGTACGCATCGGGTCGGCCTCGCGCGAGCGTGCGATGTGCCGCAGCTCCTCCACCGTGAGGTTCTGCGAGAAGTACTGGTCCGTGAGGCGCTCCACCAGGCGCTCCGCTTGCGCGAGGACACCGGGCGAGCCCACGAGCCGGATGCGGTTGATGAGCGCGTAAACCGGAAGCAGGATCTCCGGCTTCTCGAGCGCGTGCAGGAATGCATCCATGAAGAGCTTCGCGCATTCGGCGATGAACTCGCCGTAGAGCGCCTCGCGCTTGCGGATCTCGTCGCGCACGAGCTCGCGCTTGGTGAGCGTCTTGTGCGCGACCCACGCGGTGCCGACCGTCGCCGTTCCGCCGACGAGCGAGCCGAGCAGGCCAAAGGTGACGCTGATGAGCCCGGCATCCATCGTTCAGGCGCTCCGCCGCGCGTCGCCGGCGTTCTCCAGCTCGGCTGCGATCGATTCCAGGAGCTCGCGCCCCGAGCTGAATTCGCGCTGCGTGCCGGTCACGAGGTTTTCGAGCCTGCCGGCGAGCGCACCGGGCGTCGCGTCGCTGCGCATCTTGACGACGTACGTCCGCCGGGAAGGATATCGGGATTCGGAGTTGAGCGACATATGCGGGCACTTTATCGGCCGCGGCGCGCCAAGTCGTCGGCGAGCGGTCGGCATTCGGTCTGGGTTGCGGCGAGCACGTCCGCGAGGCGCGCAAGCGCATTGCTGGTCGCCACGGCGGCCGCCTCGGGCGTGCGGCCGGCCATCGCCACCGCGAGCTGCGTGCGGCCGGCGCGTCCGCCGTTCCCGGCGGTGCACGAGAAGGACCACCGGGCATCCAGGCGTAACGATCGCTCGCCCGGGTCGAGGGCGAAAAACTCGACCGACAGATCGGCGTCCGGGATCCGGCCGTCTCCGGCGATGAGCACGCGCGAGGCGCCGAGCCGCTCGGAAAGCGCATCGCGCAGCACGCGCGTCGCGCCGAACGATGGCCGCTCGGCCCACTCGGTGTCGCGCGATACGACGAGTGCACTTCCCGTGTGCCCGATGACGACCGGAAAGCCGTCCAGGTAGCCCGGCACGCTCACTTCGCGCAGGAACACGGTCATGCCACCGCTGGTGGCGCCCGCCTGCTGCGGAGGCGCGGGCGGGAGCGCGATGAGCGCGACCGGTGTGGACGCGCACGCAGTGATCGCCAACAGGGCGACAATCGCGGCCAAACGGGTCATCGAGGCCATGGTCATCTCCCTCGCACGAGGACGGACGGGTCGCGGTCGATGCGCTCCGCGATGTTTCGCAGCCGCGCCGCGGTCGCGGCGAGGTCGTCCACCGCGCGCTGCGCCTGCACAGCGGTGCGGCCGCGGGGGTCGAGCAAGGCGTGCGTGTCCTCGAGGACCGCATCGGCGTTCGCGAGCGTTCCGCGCAGCGCGTCTGAGCTCGCGCGGACGGAAACAAGGGTCTGCTTGAATTCGGAGGAGCTTGCGCCGACCTCGCGCTCCACGGTACTCAGCGTGCGGTCGAGCGTGGCCAGCGTCGCGGGCAGCCGGTCGAGCGACGCCTTGAGGCCGGGATTGCGCAGGACGGCGTCCACTGACGCCAGCGTGCGCTGCAGCGCTTCGACGGCGGCGCCGACGTCCACGCTCTGGAGTTGCTTCCTCAGCGCTTCAAGCTCGCCCGGGACGGTGGGGATCTCGGGAAGACTGCTGTCGCCGAACCGGGAAACTTCCGCGCCGGGCCGGAAGGCCAGCTCGACGCTGAGCATTCCGGTGACCAGGCTCTGGTTCACGAGCTGCGCGGTCAGGCCTTCGCGCACGAGCGAGGCGAGGAGCGCCTCCCGCGGCGGCTGGTTTCCGTACACCGTCACCCGGTCCGGCACGAGCTGCATGTCGACCTGGATGATGGAGCGTCCGGTGCGCGGGTCGATGCGCA
>Ga0335084_10007391_pt1 | contig 10943 bp, 9 predicted proteins | sample Lox_Sample_44_FD_206721 | JGI IMG/M metagenome (GOLD analysis project Ga0335084, IMG submission 206721) | Soil microbial communities from Loxahatchee National Wildlife Refuge, Florida, United States - Lox_Sample_4.4 | ecosystem: Environmental > Terrestrial > Soil > Wetlands | place: USA: Florida...
CGACGGCCTTGCCGAATGCCTTCACGCCCTTCTTCTCGAGCGCGGCGACGGCGGCTTTCACCTCGTCTTCCTTGCGCGCGCAGATGCCGACGTTGACGCCTTCCGATGCAAACGTTTCCGCGATGGCGCGGCCGATGCCTTTGGTCGCGCCGGTAATCAACGCGACTTGTCCTTTCAGTTGCAGGTCCATGGTCTTCCCCCTTTATTTGCGGTCGCGATAGGCGGTCGCGCGAACCGAACCGCATTCGCGCCGCAAAACCGTCAATCGATCCGGTTTTGAAGCGTAGCGCGTCGACGGCGACTTTGTAAGCCCTGTCCTTCGCGCAAGCGATGCACGCGCTCAGCGACGCTGCGGAGCGTCGATGGCATCGCCCCACGGCGTGAACTGCGCGCTGCCGGCGAACACACCGCCGTCGACCGGTACGATCGCGCCGTTGACGAACGACGCGGCCGGCGATGCGAGGAACAGCAACACCGCGGCGACTTCGTCCGGCTCGCCCCATCGGCCGAGCGGGATGTGGCGTCGCAGGTCTTCGTGAACCGGCGCTTGTGCCAATGCAGCGGTCATGCCGGTGTGGATCGGCCCCGGACACACCGCGTTGACACGAATCCCCTGACGACCCAACTCGAGCGCGGCGGCCCGCACGAAATTGACGACGCCGCCTTTCGCCGCGTTGTACGCCCACAATCCCGGATCGCCGCCGAGGCCGGACACCGACGCCGTCACGGCGATCGCGGCAGACTCCGCGCGACGCAACGCGGGCAGACCCGCTCGCACACCGAGCACGACCGCGCGCAGATTCACGTCGATCACGCGGTCGAACGTCGCCATGTCGAGACCGTCGATCGTGCCCGACGACGGCAGGCCTGCGTTCAACAACATCGCGTGCAAACCGCCGAGGTCGCCCGCGGCATCGACCGCGCGCGCGTTGACGCGTTCGTCCGTGACGTCGCCGACGACCACGCGTGTATGCCCGCTCGTCGGCTCGGCTGCATCGAGCCAGCGCGGCGTCACCACGTCGACCGCGACGATCGATCCGCCGTCTCGCAGGATGCCTTGCGCGCACGCGCGCCCGATGCCCGACGCGGCGCCCGTGACGACGGCGACCCGGCCGCGCCAACCGCTCATAGCCCGAGCACGACTTTGGCGACGATGTTCTTTTGCACTTCGCGAGCACCGCCGAAGATCGACGCCGCCCGACCGTTCAAGTAGCGCGCGGTGACGATCTCGGTGCCGGCCGGCCCGGGCCAGTCGACCGAGATCAAACTCGCGCGCGGCAAACCGTAGTAGTCGATCGCTTCCAGCAACAGCGTCTCGAGCGTCTGACCGATGTCGACGCTGGTGTTCTTCTGCAACGACGATTCCGGCCCCGGCGACCCGCCGCGCGCCATGCGCGCGAGCGTCGCGAGTTCGGTGAACTCGAGCGCCATCACGCGGATTTCGAGATCGGCGATGCGCGCGGCGAAGCCGGGATCGTCGGCAAGCGCCGCGCCGCCGCCGTCGCACTGCCGTCGCGCGAGCGCACGCAATTCATCGACGCCGTTCTTCAGCCGCACCGCCGCGCCGCCGCCGCCGCGTTCGAATTCGAGCAGGTACTTCGCGACCGTCCAGCCGTCGTCCTCCGCACCGACGCGGTTCGACTGCGGCACCCGCACGTTGTCGAAGAACACCTGATTCACCTCGTGGTCGCCGGCTAGCGTGATGATCGGCTTGACCGTGATGCCCGGCGTCGCCATGTCGATCAACAGGAACGTGATGCCGGCTTGCGGCTTGACGGCGTCGTTGGTACGCACGAGACAGAAAATGTGATCGGCAAACTGCGCGTGCGTCGTCCAGATCTTCGTGCCGTTGACGACATAGTCGTCGCCGTCCTTCGTCGCGCGCGTCTTCAAGCTCGACAAATCGGAACCCGAGCCGGGTTCCGAATAGCCCTGGCACCAGTAGTGTTCGCCGGTGAGCATCTTCGGCAGATACTCGGCCTTCTGCTCCGGCGTACCGTAGCGAAACAGCACCGGCGCGAGCATGCGCAGCCCGAGCGGAATCAGTCCCGGCGCGCCCGCTCGCGCGCACTCCTCCGCGAAGATGAACTTCTGCGTCGGTCCCCAACCGGTGCCGCCGTGCTCGACGGGCCATGCCGGCACCGCCCAACCTTTACGCACGAGAATCGCTTGCCAGCGCATCGCGACGTCTTTGTCGGCGAACACGGTCGTCGTCTTGCGCGTCGCAGCGCGCAGGTCCGGCGTCAGCTCGCGCGCGAGGAAGTCGCGCACTTCGCGTCGGAACGCTTCGTCGCCCGCGTCGAATTCGAAATTCATGTCGGGCCGTCGCCGTCGAAAAAAGGCGATCGAGAATACGGAACTGGAAAACAGTCAGTCAAGACGGTTTTATAATGGCGAACGAATCGGACGTTGGAGAGCCCGGATGAGCACGATCAATCGACAGTTCCGCATTGCCGCGCGCCCGGTCGGGATGGTCAAAGAGAGCGACTTCGAATACGCGGAAACGCCGGCGCCCGACATTCGCGACGGCGAAGCGCGCATCAAGACGACATACATCTCGCTCGATCCGTCGATGCGCGGGCAAATGGAAAACCGCGCCGACTATGTCGCGCCGCTCGCGATCGGAGACGTGATGCGCGCCGGCGGCGTCGGCGTAGTCGACGCGTCGAAGAATCGCGATCTACCGGTGGGCGCGGTCGTCGCCGGCACGTTCGGCATGCAGGACTACGCCGTCACGAACGGCTCGTCGATTCCGGTGCGAATCCATCCGGCCGACACCGATCCGACCGTCGTGCTCGGCGTGCTCGGCGGCACCGGCATGACGGCGTATTTCGGTTTACTCGACCTCGGCGAGCCGAAGCCCGGGCAGACCGTCGTCGTCAGCGGCGCCGCCGGCGCGACCGGCAGCATCGCGGGGCAAATCGCGCGGATCAAAGGCTGTCGCGTCGTCGGCATCGCCGGTACCGCGGCCAAATGCAAGTGGCTCACCGAGGAGCTCGGCTTCGACGTCGCGATCGACTACAAGACCGAAGACGTGGGCCGCGCGCTGGACGCCGCGTGCCCGAACGGCATCAACGTCTACTTCGACAACGTCGGCGGCGAGATCCTCGATCTCTGCCTCGCGCGCATCGCAATGAACGCGCGCGTCGTGATCTGCGGCGGCATCTCGCGGTACAACGCGCAAGGCCCGCTGCCGGGACCGCGCAACTACTTCAACCTGGTGTTCCGCCGCGCCCGGATGGAGGGTTTCATCGTGCTCGACTACGCCAAGCGATTTCCGGAAGCGGCGCGCCAAATGCAGCAGTGGCTCGCTGCCGGCGAGCTGAAACAGCGCGCAACCGTCGTCGACGGCTTCCGCAACCTGCCGAAGGCGCTGATTCGACTCTTCGAGGGCGACAACCTCGGCAAGATGATGGTCAAGGTCTGACTCTCGCCGACAAACAGTCATCGTTGACTGTTTTTTTCTCGATGCTAGAGTCGCACGGTCGACAAGCACGGAATTCGATCGATGACCACCGAAGCTAACGTCGCCACGAAGGCGCTCGATCAATTCACGCCGCTCGACGCCGACGTCCTGAAGTGTCCGCATCAATACAACGCCCGCATGCGAAGCGAAGCGCCGATCTATCGCTGCCCGCACACCGGCATGTTCTTCGTGTTCGACTACGACACGATCCGGCGCATCGCCGGAGACCCGGAGACGTTTTCGAACAAGTTCGGCGGCGCGATGCGCGTTTCGGGTGACGTCGATCCGCGATTGGTCGAAATCCGCAACACCGGCTATCCCGCAGTCGACACCATGCTGACCGAGGATCCGCCGGTACACCGTCGGTACCGCGGGTTGGTCAATCAGGCGTTCACCGCGCGGCGCGTCGCGACGCTCGAGGGCGACATCGAAAACATCGCGAACGCGCTGATCGACGTGTTCGTCGACGCCGGCCGCGTCGAACTGGTGTCGGCGTTTTGCGGACCGCTGCCGCTGACCGTGATTGCCGATCAGCTCGGCGTGCCGCGCACGGATCTACCGCTCTTCAACGCGTGGTCCGACGCATTCGTCGCGCAACTGTCGCGCATGGCAACGCCCGACGAGGAGCTCGCAGCCGCCAAGCTGATCGTCCAGTTCCAGCACTATTTCGCGGCGAAGCTCGACGAACGCCGGCGCGACAAGCGCGACGACATCATCTCGGACATCGTGCACGCGCGGCTCGAAGGCGAACGCCCGCTCGACACGGCGGAATCGCTGTCGATCATTCAGCAGCTGTTGGTTGCCGGCAACGAAACGACCACGTCGGCGATCGCCGAAGGCGTGTTGCTGTTGATCCAGCACCCCGAACAACTCGCGAAGCTGCGCGCCGACGCGACCCTCGTGCCGAATCTCGTCGAAGAAGTGCTGCGGCTATCGACCCCGACCGCGAACATGTGGCGCGTCTGCACGAAAGACACGGAGGTCAACGGCACGCGCATTCCGGCCGGCAGCCTGATCCAGTTGCGCTACGCATCGGCCGATCGCGACGAGCGCGTCTTCGACTCGCCGCAGGCATTCGACGTCACGCGGCGCAACGCGCGCGCCAACGTCGCCTTCGGATACGGCGTGCACATGTGCATCGGCGCGAGCCTCGCCCGCAAGGAAATGGAGGTGGCGTTCCGGGTGCTGCTCGAACGCCTCGGCGACGTCGCGCTCGACTGCCCCGAGGGCGACCTCGTCTATCCGCCGAATGTGTTGTTGCGGGGTCTCGCGGCGCTACCGATTCGATTCGCGCCGCGCTGATCGCGCGGTCGAGTCAGGCGAACGCCACCGGCCGCAGTTCGATCTCTTCGTCGTACACCAGATGGTCGAGCACCATGCTGGCCGGCACGATCCGCATCACTTGCTCGCCGTCGATTTGCGCCGCCGCCCGCACGATCTCGACCTCGTTGGCGGTCCCCAGCGCACTGACGACGTACGTCTGGTCTTGCAGTCTGAATGCTCGTCCGAGCAGAAACCGATAATCCACACCTGACTCCGTTCAACGCAACGCGCCGTTCGGCGCACCTGACTGCGGGACGGATGTGACACCGTTCCCAAGGTCGCGAGTTTACGCATCGCGCGCCCGCTCGCTGTAAAGTGCGGTAAGAAGCTGTATTGCCCTTGTGAGGTCACGATGCCGGTACGCGTACTCGTCTTCGGCGCACATCCCGACGATGCCGAGTTCCACTGCGGCGGCTTCCTCGCGCTGCATCGCCAACGCGGCAACGTCGTGCGAATGATCTCGGTCACCGACGGCAGCGCGGGCCACCAAACGCTGGACCGCCCCACGCTCGCGCAACGGCGTCGGCTCGAAGCGAGCCGGGCCGCCGCGGTGATCGGCTGCGAGGTGGAGGTATGGAAGAACCTCGACGGCGAGCTCGAACCGACGCTCGCCGTCCGCCGCGACGTCATTCGCGAAATCCGCCGCTTTCGTCCCGACCTCGTGCTGACGCATCGCATCCACGACTACCACCCGGACCATCGCGCGGTCGCGACGCTCGTGCGCGACGCGTGCTACATGGTGCGCGTGCCGAACGTCGTGCCGGACGCGAAGGAACTACCGAACGACCCGGTCGTCGCCTGCTTCGCCGATTTCTTCTCGCAGCCGGCGCCGTTCCGCGCCGACGCGAAGGTCGACGTGGCGGCGGTGATCGAGACGTGGTCGCGCATGCTCGATTGTCACGCGTCGCAGGTCTACGAATGGATTCCGCACACCTACGGCCGCGGTCACGAAGTGCCGAACGATCGCGCCGAACGGCTGCGCTGGTTGCCGGAGTTCTATCCACGACCGCGCGGCGTCGCGCGACGGTTCGCGCCGGATCTCTCGCTCGCCGAAGCATTCGAAATCTCCGAATACGCACGCAAGCCGACCGGCGACGACATGGCGCGGCTCTTCCTCGCGCCGTAGCGGCGCTGCGCTGTCGGACGATTCGGCAACGGCGCCCGAAAACCTCCAGCAAATCTCCATCGCTTCCTGAGCACCGCGTCACACGTTCTCGCTGCTAACACTTTGACAGAGGGGCGGACGCGGCCTACCTTCGCGTCGAGGACTCACGGCGAGCCTCGCGGTCGGCAATATCCAGGGAAGGCTTTCGATGGCTAAGCTGCGCACGTCCCGCTCGATTGCACCGCTCGTCGTCGCCATCGCGACGACCGCGGTCCCGCCGTTCGCAGATGCAGTCGAGCGCCCGCCGACGAACCTCGTCGCACCGACCGAGTTGATCGATGCGGCGAGCACGGTGCTCGATCTCGCCGCACTCGAAAACCAGAGCGTGCTGCGCCGCATCGCGGCGCTGCGCGCGGGCTCTCGCGGTGTTGATTTCGCGAATCTGACGGTGCAGGTCGGCGATCAACAACTCGCCGGCGATTCGGTGAACGCCATCTCGAAGCCGATCGTCGGCAGGGTCTTCGACGGCGTGCTGAGCGGCAGCGACGACGCAGACCGGTTCGGCGTGTTCACGAACGGTGCGGTGCGCGCCGGCAACTCCGGCTTCGGCGACGGTTCACAAGCGTCCTCGCGGTCCCGCGCGGCGGACGCGATCGACCTCACCACCGGCATCGACTATCGCGTGCTCGACGGCCTCGTCGTCGGCACCAGCGGCGGCTACTCGCACGACCCCGAGCGCGGCGCGCTCGACGTTTCGTCGTGGCGCACATCGCTGTACGGCACGTATTTCTCGCGCGACCGCTCTCACGGCGACCGCTCTCACGGCGACCGCTTTCACGGCGACCGCTCTCACGGCGAAGGCTTTCACGTCGACGCGTTGCTCTCCTACGGCACGTCGACCGTCGACTCGACGCGTCAAGTCGCAACCGACGCGTTCGGCACTGCGGCCGGCGTCGCCAAAGCCACCGCCGGCAGTCGGCAATTGTCCGGCGTGCTCGCCGGCGCGTTCGATTGGATATGCGGCCCGTGGGCGTTCACGCCGCGCATCGGCGCGCAATACCTCGACGCCGACGTCGACCGCTTGGACGAGACCGGCGCCGCCGACTACGACCTCAGCGTCGCCGATCAGAGTGCGCAGTCGCTGCGTCTGAACGCCGGCGCGCAACTCGGCGTCGCGCTGCGCCTACCGTGGATCGCCTTGACGCCGAAGGTCGACGCCGACTACGTGCACGACCTGGCCGATCGCGCCGACCCGATCGACGTACGCTTCACCGGCGATTCGCCGGACGGCTCGATCGCCTCGAGCGTGCGCCCGACGCGCACCGATGCCGGCTACTTCGTCTGGTCGGTCGGCGCCACCGCGCAGTGGACGAAGGCGATCTCCGCGTTCGTGTCGTATCGCACGTTCGCCGGCGCCGATACCACCACGACCCGCGAACTCGCGTGGGGCCTGCGCTTCAAGGCGACGCCCTGATCAACCGGGCGGCGGCACGCAATGGCCGCCGGCGCCTTTGTCGAGCAGCGCTTGATACAAGGCGACCACGCCGGAATGGTCGATCGCGCGTCCCCCCGCGAACCGGAATCCGGTCAGGTTCTTCCGTACGACGACGGCACGACTCTCGTTGACGACGTTGTCCATCGACGCGCCGCGGCCCCACAGGTTCAACGGACACGCGTAGTCGTCGTCGGTCGGATTGATGCCGTGCTCACCCTGGATGACGAGATAGGGCGTCTGCTGAAACCACACGGTCGCCTCCCGCAGCCCGATCCCATCGGGCAACGTCACCAGCGGGTCTTTGATCTGCGTCTGAATCTCCTTGTACGTGCGATAGCAGGTTCCTTCGACCGCCTCGTCGCGAATGCTCTCTTGCGGTGACAGCACGTTGTTCGCCGGATGCGGATCGAGCAGCGTGACCTTCAGGTAGCTGCCGCGCAACGCGGGATCCGGGCGCGTTTTCCATTCGAGCAGCGCTTGGCTGACCATCACCGTGCCGCGACTGTGGCCGATGAAGTGCAAGTCCACGACGTCTCCGGCGTGACGCGCCTCGACGCCCTTCACGACGGCGACGACCTGTCGATACATCTCGCGGGCGCGTGCCGTGAGAATCGACGGAACCTCGAGCGTGCTGTCGAACTTCCATTGAAAAGCGAACGTCGCTGGGTCGTAGCAAGCGACCGATTCGAGGCTCGCCTCCATCGGTGCTTGCCAGTCGGCCAGTGCATCGTCGTCGAGCACGAGTTCGCGCATCGCCCACTCGACGAATTTCTCGTAGTTGCCGGCGGCGAGCAGCTCGTCGACGAACTTGCCTGCGGCGACACGTTTCGAGAACGCGTATCCGTGCACCAAAACGCCGACCAAATGCTTCTGAAACCAGGTCTGGCTGGTCTGTCCGACGGAGTCGGCGAGCACGACCACGTATGGCATGCGCGGATCCGGCTTCAGGACCTTGCCCTTCGCAATCGTCACCTCGTGCGGACCGACCGCGAGATCGCGGGGACTGCTCAGGACGTCGACGCCGAGCGAGACGCCGACCGGCGCCGTGCACGTCGTCACCGGACGCTTCGCGGCGCGGCACGTCTGCAGCCGCACCGGCTGCCGACCGAAGCCCGGTCCGATCACGTATTTCACGGTGACGCTTTCGGCGTCTGTCGTGGTCGCGCTGATCAACTGCAACGGCTTGCAGCTCGGCTCGACGCGCTCGCTGCTCGAGGCGAGCGCGAGCAGATCGGCTTCCCAGTCGTAGCAGCTCTTGTCGCCGTCGACGTCGTCGCCATCGACGCCGCAACTGCCGGCGACGTTCGCGGTGCTCCGGCGAACCGCGTCCGGCAACGTGCGCGTCAACGCGGGAGTCTGCGGCACCAATGGCGCCGTCAGGGCGTTCTTCTGCGCAAGGTCCAGCAGCTCGATCGCGCGCTCGCACGGAAACAGCAGCGGCACCACGTGCAGACGAAAGTCGTAGTTGCCCCAATTCTCGAGCTGCATGCTGAACCAATACGCGTAGCAGGCGTCGGTCACGCACGGTTCATGCCGACGCGATTCGGTGAACGCGTACACGTCGGCGGCACTCAAGCCGCCTTTGCGATGTCCGAGCCCTCGGCCGATCGCGAGTTCCGCCTGCAGGTAGGCCGCCTCGATCTCGGTAAAACGATCGCGGCGCTGCGCCGACATCGCCGGCTCCGCAGCCGCCTCGTATGCCATGAGCTGTCGCAACAACAGCAGCGTCATCGCGACGCGCGTCGCGACTCGATCCTGTTGTTGGTAAACGGGGCCGATGTCCTGTTGTGCGACGCGCGCCACCGCCGCGACGCTCGGCATGTCGTCGAGCCAATCCTCGGACGCGTGCGCGCTGGCCCCGACGCCGATCGCGAATGCGACCGGCACCGCGCGCAGCGCGTTCACGCCGAGGGCTTCAGCGACGCAAAGAACTTCGCAAGATCGATCGCGCCGGCCTGTTCGGCGATGTCCTTCATCGAACCGTTGTCGCCGGCCTTCGCGTTCGGGTCGACGCCCTTGCTGACCGCGAGCTTCACGAACGCCTCGACGTCCGGCGTCATCTTCAGGTTGAACTGCTGCATGTCCGGCGAGATGAATGCCAGCTGGATCAGGTTGAAGCCGTCTTTCGGCGTCTTCTGATCCGGGTTCTTGCTATGCCCGAGCATCTCGGTCGCCGCCGCGAACTGTTTGTGCAGCGTCGCCGCCATCAACGGCGACAACGGCTGTTGGATCCAAGTGCTGTCGTTGTCGAGCACATCGACGTCGGCGCCCGAGTCGATCAGCAATTTGACGACCGAATTCACCAGGTCCGGCGGCAGCGTGCGACCGAAGTTGTTCATCGACAGGATGATCTCGTGCAGCGCCGTGTTGCCGACGATGTCGGCCTGGTTCACGTCGAGCCCCAAGCCGATCAGCCGCTTCAGTTCGTCGACCGAGCAGGCGTTCGCGTCATAGAGCGAATAGATGCAGTAGTGCAGGCGCGAGCGCCGGTCGCTGTCGATCGCCTTCGGATCCGCCCCCAGTTCGACCAACAGATCGAGCGCGCCGTGCGACGCCCGCACGTACGCATAGGTCCACGCCTGGCTGCCCGCGAACGGATTCGTCGGGGTCTGGTTGATCTTCTTCTTCGGATCGACGAGCCCCTGCGAGACGTAGTACTTGATCTTCTCCGGATCGACGCGGAACTCCTTCAACGGCATCTTCGACGCCCAACCGTTCGTGAATTGCAGACCGATCGCCTGCATGAACGCGTCGGCGTATTTCGGATCGACGAAGTTGGCGGCGTCGTAGTCGGTGAAAAGCTGGTAGCCGTTGTTGTTCGTCTCCCAGAGCCCGACCTTCGTGCCGGCCGCGTAGGTCCCGCTCTCGGTCAACGTACCTTTCTGGTCCCACGCCTTGTACGGACCGTCCAGCTTGCCGTTCTTCCACGTCTCGACGATCTGCGGCTTGCCGTCGTTGTAGTAGCGCTTGTGCTCGCCTTCCCAACCGCCGCCCTGCGGATGGACCCCTTCGTCGATGACGACGACGTCGCCGTTCTCGAGTTCGACGCCGCTCATCGCCGGACCGAACGGCCGCGTCACGAGCGACAACAGCTTGCCGGAGCACGTGAAATTCTGCTGTTTGCCGATCGGGTTGCCGTCGCTGTCGGACTCTGAGTCGTACTGCACCTGGCCGTTGTCGCAATACGTCTTTGCGACACCTTTCTGGTGCAACGCCTGATTCTTGTATTCGACCGTCCGCTCGGACTTCAGCTGACCGTTGTCGTACCACTCGCGCTGCAGCCCGTTCGGGAAGCCGTCCTTGAACTGCGATTCTTTGACGACCTTGCCCTGCGCGTTCTTGACGACGACGGTGCCGCTCACCGGCTTGCCGCCTTCGCGCATCGTGAACGGCCGTCCGTTCAGGATGCTGCCTTCGACCACCTGACTCTGATCGATCTGACCGCCGCCGCAGCCGCCGACCAGCCCGGTCAGCATGATGAATACCGCGGCCGCGACGAACTTGCTCGCGTTCAACGACATCGCTTGTCTCCCCGGAAAATGACGTGGCCCCCG